>Ga0310694_10001931_pt1 | contig 22289 bp, 57 predicted proteins | sample 174DNAGHGhighgp2_FD_203884 | JGI IMG/M metagenome (GOLD analysis project Ga0310694, IMG submission 203884) | Sheep rumen microbial communities from Palmerston North, Manawatu-Wanganui, New Zealand - 1742 DNA GHGhigh gp2 (v2) (version 2) | ecosystem: Host-associated > Mammals > Digestive system... | reverse complement strand
TTCAGTTCAGCTTAGGACTATTCCCAGTCAACACAGCTTGGGCAGTCTATCAGCATTTCCTTGTATTCGTTGAGCGGGTCGCGGAACGAGTACATGAGGCGTGTGATGATACCGTTTTCGACGGTGACGTACTTCACGCAGAGCAGGGACTTCTCCTCGCCTTTCGCCTTGTGCTGGACAAGCCTTGTCACAAAGTGCTCAAGCGTCGTGGTGTAATACTCGCCAGTCTGTTCCATCTTGTTGGTGTAGCCGTCGTAGGTCAACAGCTTCATCGCGATGGAAAGCTGGTAGGCGAAGTCCTGATTGTCGGCGAGGTTCTCGTACTTGCAGTTGCCGTCGCACTGGAACACCGCTTCCGCGCCTTCTTCCTTTTCCTTCTTCTCGATAAGCTCCTTCGCCTTCGCGACCGCCTTTTTGACGGCTTCGGCGATTTGCTCCATAGCGGACTTGGACTTTTCCTCGCTGATGAGCGGGGCGGTCGTCACGACATCCTTCTCCTTGTATTCGTAGTACTTGACCAACGATTCATAGTACGCCTTGGCGACTTCGGGGTTCTCCTTGGCGAATTCGACCGCGTAGCCATTGATTTGAGGAGCGACATCGTATGCAATCGATTTAATTCCTTTGTATGTGCCAGAAGAAGGATTGTAACTGAATCCTTGAGTTGAATCAAGTTCTGCTTTGAAGCTTACACCATCTTTTGTCACAAATGTACCGAACAGACCTTCGCCATATGAGATGCCGTATTCACCTCCGCCAGCCCGCCAGCCAGTACCAACGCCAAGCATTGATACGGAATGTCCGCAACCTGTCAGCAGCAAGACACAAAAGATGGAAGCTGTAATGATGATTGATTTAGTTTTCATGTTGTTCTCCTGTTTTTTCTTTTTTACGTTTGTTCCCATAGAATCATTTTAATGATTCACTTTTCTTTTTATTGATTAATTCTATCTCTTCTTTTGTTTTATTCTCATAAGCACTCTTGTCAAACATCGGATTGTTTTCGCCAGATTGCTTCCCCTTTTTCATTTCACTTAATTTTTTCTTTGTTTCTTCGGAATGATGCTTTCCAAAAAATGCATTCTTTTCTCTTTGTTTCATTTCACTTAACTTTTTCTTTGTTTCATTTGAAGCTGTTGTTCCAGTATGTAACTGACTTAGTTTCTTTCTAGTTTCTTCAGAATGATGTTTTCCGAAGAAAGGATTGTTTTCACCAGTTTGTTTTCCTTTTTTTGCTTCACTTATTCTTTTGCGTATTGAACCATAATTTTGATTGTATTTGGAATCACACCATTCAAGATTATCAATGCAATTATTGGATTTATCTTCGTCTTTGTGATTTACTTGAGGGAAATTATTTGGGTTTGGAATAAATGCTTGTGCTACTGCTCGATGAACATATATCACTTTACTTTTTCCATTATCTCTGAGATTAATACATATATATCCATGATTGTTGCTTTTTGTTCTTAACATTCGTGGTTCATCTGAACGAGCACCTGTTGTTGACCCTTGAATCCTCTAACTTCTGATGTTTCCAAGATTGCTGATTTCTACACCATTAAAACCTTCGATTTCTTTCCATGCTTCTTCCATTAAAGCCTCCTTCTTGGTTTTCCTTCATTCTTTTTGATGGAAGGCAGTGAAGGTGGTTGCCTTTTCGAGTTGCAATCTCTATCCATCATTATTATACCATTTATAACCAAAAACTGCCTCGCAACTTGAAATTCCCTGAAGATGGAGTATATTAATATGGTATCGTAGTTTCAAAGTCAAATCTTTACAAAGGAGAAAAAGATGAAGAACACGTTCAACTATCCTTGGATTATCGGCGACCCGTGGGGCGACGGTCACGGGAAAATCTACTTTGAGAACCTCGTCATCACGACGGAGCTTGAACAGGCGGACTGCATCGACTACCTCAAGAACAAGTTCGAGAAGGACTGCGAGAGCAAATTCGGTCTCCCTGTTGGCAAGTGGTTTGTCGATTACCTGAGCAAAGCCTTTCCGAAGGAGGATTACGACAAGCTTGTTGAGATGAAGGTCATCGACGACGACTTGCACGACTGCGACGAGACGTTCGTCGTGGATTCGGCTTTTGCGGAGATATGGAGACGGCTTGTCGAGCTGACCAACCCCGCAATCAAAATCGAATTCGGAGACAAGCTCGACATGCCGTGGATTGAGCCGACGGGCGGATACGGCTTGACCGACTGATGGACAGGAAAATCTGCGAGAGATGCGAGGTTGGGCATTGCCTGATGTTTCGTGGCAAGGACAGCGACACCGTTGCCGTCGTTCCGAATTTCGGCGACCATCTCGACAAAATCGCCTCGGACGAGGCGTACCGCATGGCGAGGACGGTCGGCGAACTATGGAGAAAGGCGGATGTCATCGTCGGCAAGGACGAGGAAAAGATTTACTACGCTTCGACGATGGCGACCGTGGCGAACTGGGAGTTCGACGACTGCATCATAAAGGGCGGGTATTCAGACCGTTGCCCGTATCGGGTGGAGCACTGGATGAGCATGCTGTACAAGGGGGATGGGAATGAATCTTGACGTATGCAAAAACTGCCCTTCGAGGAGTTGCCTGATGGCGATGCTCCCCCCGTCCCGCAGGGAGAAGGACGGAAGGATACCAGTGCTAGTCTTCAGCCCTTTTTACTCCAATATTATTCCTTTGCTCGGCACCAGTAACATGCAATACATCATCACAAAGGAAGGCGACGAGTTCAAATGCGTGTACAGCAGGGGTTTGATTCCGCATTTCGGGGGCAATTCGCTCGATGCGTATCTCCCGTATGAGAACGAAAGGAGCACATGCGAATTGTACCATGAGCATCTTCTGTATTTTCTGAACAGGGAGGCGAAATGAACGAGGAAGTCTGCCGAAAATGCCACATGCCGTTTTGCATGATGCTCTTCGACCTGAGCATATGGTTCGAGGAGTCTCCAGAAACATTGGGGAATGGGATGACAATACGCAAATTCACGAAGAGGGAGGAGGTAAAGCATGTGCCTTTGATGATTTTCACCGACAGAGGGGAATGGCTCAGGTCGCCGAAGCAATATGCGTACTACGCCCATACCATCATTCAAAAATCGAATGACAAGCTGTTGTTCAAGAAGAACGCATGGGTTGGGGATGTGGACAATTCATCGCGTGAGTTGTGCAGGAGATTTGATTTCGGCAAGTACATGCTCGACAAGGAGAACGGGATGAAGTGCCCTTGCTATGCGGAGCATCTGGTCTATGACTTGAACAAGGAGGGTGAAAATGAATTTTGAAGTCTGCCGAAAATGCCATGTCCAGTTCTGCAAGATACTCTTTGATGTGAACGTTGATTTCGAGGAATACACGATTATGCAGGGCGGAGTCCCTGTGACACGTCAATATACAGTTGACAAGGAATGGAAGTTCATCCCTCTTAAAATCATAACGGACGAGAAGAAATGGAGCGCGTTCTGGTCAAGTTGCGCCAAAGTCGTTTTCTCGAAGGACGGCGGTTCCCTCGTGTGCAGGAAGAACAAGTACGGGTACAGGCAGGTCACGACGAATGGCATCACCCGATTCGTCCCGAATGGACCCAAGTTCGAGGAGTGGGAGATGACTGAGGAGAACAAGAACGAATGCCCTTACTGGATGGAGCATAAGATGACCGAATGGAACAAGGAATAGAAAGGGATGTTGAAATCTGCAAGAAGTGCAGGGGGTTCATCCTCTTTCAAGGGCAGTACGGGGCGGAATGCTCGTGCAAGATGGAGAACCTTGAGAAAGTGGCTTTCTGCCACTGCTATCTTTCGCAAGCCAAGTGGTTCGAGCCTCCGAAGTCATGCCCGTTCTACGCGGAGCATAAGATGAGCGTGTGGAACAAGGGAAACGTGAAATGAAAAGTAGCTGGAAGATTTGCAGGGAGATATATAAGATTGAGCACAAGTTTGCAGGATGGAGCAACGGCGATGAAAATCAACAGGAAAATATGTGAGGATTGCGACATGGAGTGCTTTTTCTTCATGAACAAGAACGAGTTCTATGTCCTGTGCATGAACGAGGAGTACATACCGAACCTGTCGGATGAATTGCAGAATTGCTTCTCCAAGTGCTTTCGGGAAACGACCCATTACATCAGGCATTTCGGAAAGATGTACAGGAAAGAAGGGGACGAGATTTTCGGATACGGGAAGGCGGACAAAAGCTTCTACAGGGATGACCACGTCCAATACAGATACAATGGGTGGAACCCTTTCAAGAGGATGAAGGTGCTTTTATCGAAGATGGCGGTAGCCTCCTACTGGAAGATGCTGGACGGATGCAGGGAAGGCTCAATCATCCTGCCGAAGGGGTTCGGATGCCCGTATGAAATGGAACACAAGCTTTCCGAATGGAATGACGACGATGAAGATTGACAAGAGGATATGCGAGGATTGCGACATGGAGTGCTGGTTCTTCATGAACATGAAAAGCCATGAGTCCTACGCGCTTTGCACACAGAAGCCTTTCCTTCCGAAGTATCCAGTCTTTCTTGAGGATACCTTCTACACTTGCTTCAGGGTTTCGACGCACCACATCAGGCATGTCGGCAAGGAGCACAGGACGGATTCCAGCGAGCGGTACGGATACGGGTACTGCTTTACGAGCGACGCGCCTTGGCGCGACATCTACCAATACAGATACGATGGATGGAATCCTCTCAAGAGGTACAAGGCATACTGTTCGAAGAAGATGGTCGATTCCTTCTGGAAGTTGCTCGGCGAATGCAAGGATGGTCCAATTGGCTTTCCAAGAAACTTCGCCTGCCCGTATGAAATGGAGCACAAAATCGCCGAATGGAGCAAGGAGGGGCAGGAGTGAACATCGGCATTTGCAGGCAATGCCCCGTGAACAAGTGCAAGCTGTTCTTCAACGAAGCCAAGCACACGGTCATCATGCTTGACGAGGATGACTACTTCAGTTTCAAGCTCAACGAATCTGATTTGTTTTTCTCTGGCTTGTGGATGAATTCGACCACGGTGGTGGGGAAAAACGGAGGCAAGCTGGTTTACGAGAAGATGACGTTGCCACCAGACGCGCCACAGCCTACGGATTTCGAGGTAAAAGAATGGGATTACGACAGCTATTTCTCCGACACGGAGTACACGAGGATGTGGTGCCCGTGCTGGTCGGAGCAATTGGTCGCTTTCCTGAACAACAAAGGGGAACAGGATGAAGAGGGAAATATGTGAGAAGTGCGAAGTGACGAAACGCAGGATGTTCAGCACCAAGGATGAGGAGACTGGCGAGGAATTTCTCAGGGTGCTCGCGGGAGACGGTTTCACAACGAAAGCCAACATCCCAAGCTATGTTGACAAAGCGGAATACTTGAAATTCTATGGGGTTTTTCTGGACTCGAAGCTTTCACAGGCGTTGAAGATGGACGAATGCGAGATGATATGGAAGGAAGGCAAGACGTTCATGTTCAAGGATAGGCGTGTCAACGGTCTGCACGTCGGGAAGGAAGGCGAGTGGAAATTCGGCGATGCCGTTCCATTAAAGGATGATTCAAGAGGGTGCCCTTACTACGCTGAGCATCTGATGCACAAGTTGAACGAGGACGGGGAATGAACAGGGAGATTTGCGAACAATGCAAAGACGATTGCGATATTTTTCTTTGCAGGGACAATGAAGTGCGGATAATGCACAGAAATAATGATATAAACGGATTGACCGCTGAATATCGTGCGGACAACTGGCGTTTCCAGTTTCACAATGGTAAAACGGAATGGTGCGTCTGTCATTGGTCTGAATCATCACAAAAGCACGGACGGGCGATGTTCAGCTATCTTTATAAAGACGACGCTATATTTACTGAAGGTTATTATTACAACGGAAAGAATTGGTTTGAAAAATTGAAGGCCTTTTTCTGGCGGGTGAAGGAAAAGATAATTTGGTACAAAATCTGCAAGGCTAAAATCACAAGGGACGACAAATGGCCAGATTGGTATGACTGCCCGTACAAACTTGAGCACATGATTTCGGATTGGAACAGGGACGGAAAATGAACTTCGAGATTTGCAAGAATTGCAACCAAAATTGCGCGATATTCTTCAAGAAGGAGAAAGACGGATGCTTCGCCGACATACTGAAATTGAACGATTTCGACAACGAATACCGTGACTACATAAGGTTGAACAGGACGGAAGGGATGCTTTTCGGAATAAAGGCGATGACATCGGACGCATGGGTTGACAGAGGAGGGAAGGCAAAGCTGACCAGATGGGAAGCGACTGTCCCTTCTTCTTCAATCGCTGATTATGAAAACATGAAGTCGGTTCCTGTAGAACTTGTGGATAAATGGGAATTTGAAGCGTATGTCCCATACGACAGATGCAAGGACGAGTGCCCCTACTGGATGGAGCACAAAGCGTCGAGCATTGCCAGCGGAGAAGGGGAATGAACATAGAAGTCTGCAAGCAATGTCCGCGCCAGCATTGCTGGCTTTGCTTTGATTTCGGGGAGCTGACTTTTTATGAAAAGTTGCTTGGGGTAAATGAGAAAAGAAAAGCCGTTATCACCACGGTCAGTGGTTCCCTGTCTTTTGACAGGAAAGACGAGGCGCATTTGGTTCTTGAACAGAGCAATGGCAAGCTCAGCATCTCGAAATACATGGACAGATGGTCGTCTTTCTTTGAATGGGAAGAAGGTATCGAGTATGGGTATCCGTTTTACAAGTTTATGGAAGAAGGGATGCTGAAGAAGGGCGACGAGTGCCTATGCTACGCCGAGCATCTGGTCTATGATTTGAACAAGGAAAATGGATGAAACGAGAAGTCTGCGAAAACTGCCCTGTTGATACATGCAGGATATACTACTATGTAAACGGGTACGCCCCTTCTGGAGGCAAGATTGACTACGTGCATGTCTATTCCAAGAAGAAGTACGACGAGATGGAGAGGATGAACGAGATACACGACAATTATGTTTGCGACAGGTACGTGCTTAAGAAGGGAGGGGGACTGTATCTGTGCCGTGCGACGTGCGAGGGTTCGCCGTCTTCGGATTTCGAATGGGAGCTGGATGGATGCCTTCCCAGTAATGTGGAGAGCTATGACGACTGTCCGTGCATCATGGAGCACAAGATTGATGCGTGGAATGGAAAAAACGGAAAAAAATAAAAAAATCGCAACGACCGACTTGCAATCGTCGAAGACGGATGTATATTATGGCTGTAACACGGGAACCATAACAAAAAGGAATCGCATGACAAGCAAGAACAAGCTGAAGAAGCAGGAAAACGCTCACATTTATCCGTCTGAAATGAAGCATGAACCGAAAGACCGTCTGAAGCGTTTGAACTTCTTTACTTCTTCCGAGCGTCGTTATGAAAAGGACGACGTTCGCAAGGAAATCAACGAGGCTGTTGAAAAGTACGAAAATGGAGAAAAGGATTGAAAAATGAGAAAACTGGTTCGTAAAGTCACTGTTGATTCCATTAGCCCGATTGATGGCGCAGACCGCATCGAACTCGCCCATGTCGGCGGATGGCAGTGCGTCGTGCCGAAAGGTCAGTTCAAGGCGGGGGATGTCGGTGTCTATTTTGAAATCGACTCCGCGTTGCCAGTGGACGACCCGCGTTTCGAGTTTCTGAAAAAGTCGTCCTACAAGGAATTCAAGGACGACAACGGCAATATCCTTGAGGCTTGCATCCGCATTCGGACGCAGGAATTCCGCAAGAAGCTGTCTCAGGGCTTGCTCATGTCTGTAGGCGACTTTCCTGAAATTGCCGATGCCGAACTTGGTGCCGACTGCGCGGAAGCCCTGCGCGTACAGCATTACGACCATATTTCGTCCAAGTACATCAAGTGCGAGGACGCGAAGGGACTGTTTCCAGGATGGATTCCGTCCACCGAACTGGAGAGGATTCAGAATCTTCCTCAGTTCTTTGAAGACAAGAAAGGCATGGAGTTCGAGGTCACGCGCAAAATCGACGGTCAGTCCATGACTGTGTTCTACGCCCCCGAATTCCGCCCCGACGAACCGTTCGGAGTGTGTTCCCACGAGCTTGAGTTCAAGTTGGACGGCGACAACCAGTGCGTCAGGCTCGCCAACCAGTTGAACCTGCGCGAGAAGCTTGAGCAGTGCTACAAGGAGACTGGATTGCAACTTGCGGTTCAGGGTGAGTTGCACGGAGTTGGAATCCAGAAGAACCGTGACAAGCTGACGGACGTGCAGTACCGCGTGTACAGCATCTACGATGTCGTCAAGCAGATGTATCTGTCCCCCGACGAACGCATTGCGTGGTGCGAGAAGTACGGTGTCCCTCACGTCCCAGTGATTGCGCGTCACTTCAAGCCGTTCGACACGTTCGCGAGCATGGACGAGATGCTCGCCTACTCCGACGGTCTGACCGAGAACGGCAACCCACGCGAAGGGCTTGTCTATAAGCAGGAAGCGTCTGTTCTCCATGCGGTCATGTTTAAGGTCGTGTCCAACAAGTATCTTCTGAAAGGGGAGAAGTAGGATGGAAGCGTCCTGCCCACAGGATTCGTCTTGTGTTCTCCAGCAAACGTGGCGGAAGCGTGTCCATGCACGTCCAATATGAAATTGATTGAGGAACAATGAAAGCTGAAAAAGGATATTGGAAATGATTATTGGAATCATTATTGGAATCATACTGGTGGCTATTGCCGTCGGACTCGGAAATCTCATCTTCTGGTGCATGCTCAACTTCCTGTTCGGAATGGCTGTGAGCTACATGACATCCCTGTGGATGTATCTGCTCTCCAACACCATCTGCTTCATCATCGGTGCGTTCATGCGCGAATTGTTCAAATCAAGGAAATAAAGGAGCGTCGCAATGGATAAAGGAAAAAATGAAAATCGGTGCGACTGGGGCGTGTTGAAAGACATTCTCGGATGCGTGGCGTTTGTCGTTCTTGCCGTTGTTCTCATCGTGCTCGTGGTCATCACGTGCCTCGAATGGGCGTTCGACCAGTTCGGATTTCACTTCATGTTCTGGAAGATGGTGTCCATGTTGCTTGCGTTCGAGGTTTTCACCCTTCCCGCATTCATGGGAAGCTACGTGTCGTTCATCAGGAAAGTGAAGAAGACCGAAGTGGCGGAAGAAAAGAAAGAGGACGGCGAAGAGGAAAGATGCGTCCCGTTCAAGAAGGCGTTTTTCCGAAGCCTTGCCAAAAGATACCGTAACGACCCGTGGATGAAAAGTCTTCTTGTCGATGAAACTCCTGAGACGTTGCTCGGAATCCTCACTGGCGAAATTATCAGCAATACGGCTTTTGCGTTCGCGGTGTTCTCCGTTAAGACGTTCATGTTTGTGTATCTCCTGTCATCGTTCGGATGCAACTACGGGTTCTGGCACATGTTCCCAGTGGTCATCATCCTGTCGATGTTTTTTACCGACAGACCTTGCACTTTCGCGGCTGTGGTTTATGTGCTTTCCCTGTTTGGTGTAAAGCCAAAAGGCAATCAGCCGACCGTGGAAGGTTTGAAGACGGCTGATGTGACCGATATTATCGTCGTTGACAACCAGTTCGATAAAAAGACGGTAGAAGCGGTCGATAACGCAGTCAAAGGCGAGAAGAAGACTCTAGCTGAATTTGAACCGTTTGAGCAAAGGAACGAAGATGATGGAAAAGATTCTTAGATTCATAGAAGAAATCACGCTGTGCTATCACAATCATAAGAGAACCATCCAGCCTTGGATATATCTCGTGATTCTTTTCCTGTCCGTAGCCATGTGTCAAGATACGTTGAACAGGCATTTCAATCTTTCCCTGACATACTGGGACATGTTCGAAATACTTGTGGTGTTCAAAATCACCCATGAGGCGTGGTCTTACTTTGGTCCCTATTTCAGGGACAAGAAGGACGACGACGACCGATGACGATTGTCGGGACGATTTGCTCCGTAGCGACTTGAAAATATTCGGTCATGATTCATATTAGTATGGAAAGGGGCAAAAGATGTTCGAGGAGCTTACAGACATAGAACGCATACGGAAGGTCGTCCGTGGGAACGGCGGTGGCACTGGCGTGGCGGTATGGTGTCCAGGCGAAGAGACGCGGAAGTTCAAGATACGGAGACTCGACGTTCACATGGAAGCGGATTCTGCGAGAATCGTCGGAGTCGAGCTTGACATGCCGAAAAGCATCGCCATGAGTCTTGAGGCGTTGAAGGACGCGAGACTCGACGGCGAGACGTATTGGGTGAAGCCAGAAAAGGTCTATCGCAACAAAGGGGACTGCGCGAGGGCTGTCGCCAAAGAGCGCATCCATCATGTAAAGGAGAAGGTGAAGCGTGAAATAGAGAAGATTGACAGTCTTGATTCAAGCCTGAGCGGTTTGAAGACGGAGCTTGACTATCAGCAGAACCGCCTTGACCGAATGATGGCGGGGTACAATGGAAAGAAGTGGTTTCGTGGAAAACAATAGAAAAGGAGCATGACTATGTGGAAACTTTTTTTGCTTGGTATTATTATCATCGCCATCATCCCGCTTGCCATGAAGGGTTTGGAAAAAGGCTACAACTGGCTGACGAGCGAGGATGATGAAAAAAAGAAAAATGCGTCGGACGTGATTAAGGGAATCAAGGACGAGCAGTCGAGACTGGAAAAGGAGGCGAAGCAACGCGAAGCCGAGGCGAAGGAAGCGAAGGAGCAGGAGAGCAAGCTCGCTGCGTTCCTTGGTGGCTACCATGCCGACGGCGAAGAAAAAGCCGAAGAAGACAAATAAAGTAGTAGTTGTTGTAGTTAGTTGAAAAGTAAAAGTAAAAGTAAAAGTAAAAGTAAAAGTAAAAGCAAACCAAAGGAGTTCCGTTATGAGTAAAAAGCTTACTTTCCTGCTTGTGGGAATCGTCATCGCAGTCATTTTTGCTTGCGTTTCGTACAAGTCCTTGTTTGAGGTCAATGATGTCGCGCAGATTCAGGTCGTACAGAGTGTCCGTGGCAAGACGACCATCCGAAAGGAGCCTGGATTCTACATCAAGGCGTTCGCCTCTGTCTGGACTTACGACAAGACACGGCAGGTGGCGTTTTCCTTCGAGGAACAGGAATCCAAGGACAATGACGGCGCGGAAGTCTTCTTTTCCGACCGTTCCAAAGGCAAGGTCAGCTTCCAGATTACCTATGAACTGCTTACCGACAACGAAAGCGTACTGCGGATGCATGCCTTGGCAAAAGGCGACGACGATGTTCTCGACAAGCGTATCCTCGCCGTCCTGCGTGAAACCGCCATCTGCGAAGCGGGCAAATTCACCGCGACCGACGCATCGACGGACAAGAAAGGGGAATTTATCGAAGCCATCCGAAGCAAACTTCTGAACAACAAGGATTTCGAGGAAATCGGCATCAAGATTTCCCAGTTCACCATTACGAAAGTCTTGCCAGATGAAAAAACTGTGGCGGCGTTCGAACAGGCTCGTGAAGCCGAACAGCAGAAGCGTATCGCCGAAGTTCAGGAAGCCAAATTCGTGATGGAGAAGAAAAGGGTAGAGGCAGAGGCGGCGATGCAGATTGCCGAAGCCAAGGGTAAAGCCGAAGTCGAGAAGACTAAAGCCGAGACCGACGCAGAAAAGGAGAAGAAACTGGCTGAAATCGCTGGTGAGCAGAGGGTCGCCGTGGCTGAACTCGACAAGAAGGAAGCCGAAGCGAAAGCGCAGAAAGAAGCCGAAGTCGCGAAGATTGAGGCGCAGAAGCAAATCGACCTCGCGGAGTTGAAAGCCAAGGAAGAGATGGTCGAGGCTCAGAAGAAGATTGATGTCGCGGAACTGGCGAAGAAGGAAGCGGAAGTCGAAGCCGAGAAGCTCGCGTCCGTCGCAAAGATTGAAGCCGATAAGACGAAGAACATCGCCATCATCGAAGCCGAGAAGGAAAAAGAAGTCGCAATCATCGACATGAACGCCAAGAAGGAGCAGGCTCTTATCCAGAAGGATGCCGAAGCCACGAATCTTGAAATCGAGAAGCTGATTGCCGAACAGGTCGTCACGAAAGCCAAGGCTGAGAAGGAAGCCATCGAAGTCGGTGGCAAGATGTCCGAGAAAGACAAACTGACCTTGACGGTCGTGAACGAGACGAAGGTCAAGATTGCCGAAGCCATTGCCAAAGCCTTTAATGGACTGAAATTGCCTGGTGTCATGTACTTCGGCGGTGGATTCGGTGCCAATGGCGAAAAAGCCGTCGCTACAGCGGCGAACTACTTCGGCGACTTCATGAACCTGCTCACGGTTCAGAAAGCGACCGAACTTGCGAACCAGACTGGCAACGCCACGAAATGAGCAGGTTGTCCGAGAAAGACAAGTCAAGATACGTCAGCGGGAAGTTTCTTGTATGCATCAAGGGCTTCCCGCCGTTCGAGAAGGGTCGCTCCTACTGGTTGGAGTATGTCGGGCACGACACCTACTGTGGAAGGAGCGATAACATCCTGAACAAGAAAATACGCATCACGCCAGACGAGCTGATGGACAACTTCGGTGAAAGGGTCGTGGGCAGATGAGACAACATGGGCGCAAATCGGATTTGCGCCCATTTTTGTAGGGCATGGAGACTGGTTGTGACACGGAAGGAATACGCCGAGAAGTGGTGCAAGGAGTGCATGAAATGTCCGCATCTCATACTTCATCAATATTATGGCATGCCAAAAGACCCACGCGGGAACTATACGTGCTGTATATGGAGTGAAGAGAGGATGGATTTCATGCCGAATGATTCCACATGCGAGGCTATGACGAAAGTCATGGTCATGGACGCGAAGAACATCGGGAGGGAATGCCCGATGTACACGGAAAGACTCATGGAGCTGTACAATCTCGATGATTAGGGAATATCTTGAACATGCAAGGGAATTCTGGCGTTACAACCACGCCCACAGGAAGGCGGTGCTCGATGTCGAAAGGAAGTGCCTTGGTCATAACACGTTGCTGACGAGAATCCATGACCTCGACAAGTTCATCATGTGCCTCTTCTGCATACCAGACGAGGCGATTTCCAGAATCCACCGCATGCTGTCATGGCACCATCCGAACAACAAGGTGGGGTGGCTGAGGCTGGATGAGGCGATATTCGACTGGGAGTCGGCGAGGTTCACCAAGCCTGACAAGCCCCTGAACGCGAGGGACACATGCCTGAAATACTATCCTGAGCTGAAGGATGAGGTCATGAGGCGGTGCGACAAGTGGAATATTTGACGTGGTTCACTTGAAATCCATCGTTCATGCATCATATTATTGATGTTCGGAAAAGATGTCTTCAAAGGATTGGCATGAAAAGAAGGTTCGGGATTTGCATGAAATGCTCCGAGTTCGAGAAGGTGAAATGCTTCTCGAACCGATACTTCTGCTCGCAGGAATACAGGGAGAAACAAGAGCGTGGCGATTGGCGACTCGACTTCAAGGAGATTCTGATTGGCAACTCGCGCAACCAGTTCAAGAATCTGGAAGTCCCGAAAGGCTGTCTTTTCATGACCGAGTACAAGATGATGGAATGGAACGGAGATGAAAAGGAAACTTGATATTTGCAGGAAATGTCCGCGCTATTCGAAGGCGAAGACGTTGGGGACGAACATGAACATCTGCATGAGGGCTGATTTCACAGACCATCCCGAAGGTGCGATAGGCATCACCGTCGCGTCGGTGGACGGGACAAGCGGGATATATGTCCTACAGACCGACAGGGATTTCGAGGACGAGGAAATCACGGTCAAATGCGATTTCTACACGGAGTACTGCATGAACGAATGGAACGGGGACGATGAAGAAAATACGTGAGGTATGCGGTCAATGCGGCGATTTCGTTATTGAGTATTTCGCCAAGTTCTACTGCGCAAGAAAGGCAGACGAGATAGTATCCCCTGCAAGTTCCATACATGAGTTCCTTCGGAAAAGCGTCCCGAAGAACTGCTCGATGTACGCTGAACATTGCATTGCGAACTGGAACAAGGATGATGAAAAGAAAGCCTGAGATTTGCGACTGTTGCAAGCAGTTCGTAGCCTACAAGGGGAATGGGAAATGGAGTCCTCCTTATTTTTTCTGCATGAAGACGGGAGAGGCGTTCATTCATCTTACAAGCAGGGAGGAATTCTTTGAAAGGGAAGTCCCAGAAGAATGTGTCTTCCTGACGGAGCAGAAGTTGACGGAGTGGAATGAGGATGAAGGAATGGAACAGAGGCATAAGAAGGAAGATGCGCATCTGTGAGACTTGTTCTGAATTCAGAAGGACGGTAAATGAGGGTTCGGAGGAGTTCTGCTGTCTCAATGGTGATAGCTGGTATATTAAAATCTGGCGTGAATTGATGTACTACGAGCTTGTGGATGTTCCGAGCACTTGCAAATGCAAAGTGGAATACCTGATGATGGATTGGAACAAGACCGAATGAAGAAAAATGACGACACAAATGCGGAGGACTCGCTGAGAAGCATCGACATCTGCCTCAAGTGCGAATGCTTCTGCAACAAGAAGGGCGAGTACGCATGCACGTTCTCGGCGAGAGACCTGCTGTTCCACGGGACGGAGCCGACCGTCAATCGGTACGAGAGCCTCAAGGTTCCAGAGTACTGCATGTTCAAGATGGAGCATCGTTTAGACCGATGGAACAGGGATGACGAGAAGAAGGATTAGGATTTGCATGCACTGCCCTGAATTCGAGAAACTCGGAAGTTCGGAATGCATGTGCTGGATTGCCGACACCGACGAGACGTTCTTCGGCGTGTACTATGTCAAATATGGGGAGAGGGACTATGAAAAGGCAAAAATCCCAGACGGTTGCCATTTCAAAATGGAGCAGGACATGACGGAGTGGAACGATGACAAGAAAGCTTGAGATTTGCAGGAAGTGCGACTCGTTCGAGTGCGTCAAGAATACAGCCGAAGTGAAGTACATGGGGAAGAGGCTCTACACATGCCACAAGGACAAGCGGACAAGGATGGGGTACTGTTTTGACAAATGGTGCTCTCAGGAGAAATTCAAGGAAGGCGACATTCCGAAGGGATGCCCGTTCCATGTGGAGCAGAAGATTTCCGAGTGGAACAAGGACGGTAAGGAATGAACAAGAACTACGAGGTCTGCAAGTCGTGCAACATGTTCTATGCTTGCAGGACGAACGAAGGCAAGAAGTTGCTTTACTACGGATGCATCAACGACGAGAGTCCAGCGAAGGAGATTGGGTTCAGCGAAGAGCATGTCAGGAAGATTTTCGAAGGGTCTGAAGTCTCCAAGGACTGCCATCTCAGGACTGAACAGTGCCTCCAGAACTGGAACGGGAATGAGAAGAAAGTATAAGATATGCAGGGATTGCGAGCATTTCCAGCCAGACATGAAATATTCGAGGCTAGACCCGTGCCGTCTGACGCGGGAGGTCCCGTGGAAGAAGACGCGGAAGCTGGAAGTCCCGAAGAACTGCCCGATGTACGCCGAGTATTGCATCATGGATTGGAACAGGCACGATGGAAGGGATTAAGAGGAATCTTGAGATTTGCAGGAAATGCGACTGGTTCAAGAATGTCGGCATACTTGGCGGGATGTACTACTGCATGCTGTCTGGGAGTCTCATGGAAGGCTACTCGTTTGAAGACGGGCGACATTTCGTCAAGCTGAACAGCTTTTTGAAGACCGACTGGGATAACCAGGACATACCCGATTGTTGCGAGTTCAAGGCTGAGCATTGCGTCATGGAATGGAACGGTGATGAAAAGGAGAACGACGATGGACGAAGGTCAGAACAGTAGTCTCGATTCGCCAATTACCCAGAAGAGGGACATTGATATATGCAAGCAGTGCAATGAATTCAGGCGGTACGACTGGATTTGGTTCTACAAGTATCGGTGCAGTGGCTACGACCTTGAGGCGAAGAAGGAATGGCAGTACAAGGAGCTTCTTGTCCCAAGGAAGTGCGAGATGAAGATGGAGTACAAGCTGAAGGAATGGAACGAAGGTGAATGAAAAGGGATTGGGAGACTTGCAAGAAATGCATGTTCTTCGACGTGGTGATGGTCGAGAATGGTCTTCCCGTGCTACGTTGCACGAAGGACGGGAACGTGTCCAACTGGACCAGGGTTGACCGAAAAGCCAGTTGGAATGAGCTTGACATGCCGACGGAAGGGTGCTTCTGGGACAAGACGAAAGGGAACAAGGGGATGGAAGTCGTGAGGGACGATGACAAGGCTGGCAAGTTGAACAACGTCAAAGCCATCGGAGCGTTGCCGAAGAAAACGGATGACAGGAAAAAGATATACAGGGATATAGAGGTATGCCAGTCATGCGAACATTTCAAGAGGAAAATGACGCAGGAAAGCGATGGAAAGGAGCGTGAGTGCTATGCCTGTGAAGCGGACAGGATAAAAGTCGGGTGGATGGACAAGGCAATCTACGAGCATGAATATGCGGATTCCGCCACATGCCCTTTCTTGACAGACCTGAAATTCGTGTCGTGGAATGACGACGGCGAAAAAGAGGATTCGTTCAAGGCGATGAGGGAAGAGCAGATACGCAAGAGCCATGAAAGGATTCTGGAAAGCAAATCGAACGAGATTCATAATACCAAACAAAAAAGGAAAGAAAAATGAAAAGGGATTTCAACATCTGCAAGAACTGTGAAAAGCTCCTCACGTCGTACTTCGTCTTCGCCGACGATGACGAAAAGAAGGAAAACGTCTCCCACGCATGCGTCCTGATGGACGACATGCCGATGGAATGCGAGAAGTTCCACGAACATGACATTCCGAACAACTGCCCGTACCGCACGGAGCACTGCATCAACGAATGGAATGGCGATGAAAAGAAACAGGACGATTTGCAGGCAGTGCCCGCATCGAATTAAGTGGCAAGGCTACTCGCATATCAAGGAATCCGAGTACTTCTGCAACCGCAACTACAGGGAATTCGACCACAAGGCGTTCAGGAATTGGCACAGGATGGATGTACCTCCCCTGTGCCCTTTCCGCATGGAGCACAAGTTGTCTGAATGGAACGATGAAGAGAAGGCTTGATATTTGCAGGGATTGCCATTGCTTCAAGAAGTGGAAGGTCATCCCTTGGGAAATGAAGAGGACGGACCACCACTACCATTGCCATGACGATGCGGACAGGAAAAACTACCGTGCGCTGTACGAGTGCATCCACATCGACGAATGGGAAAAGAGAGACGTGCCGAGTTACTGCGTGTACTACGCCGAATACTTGATTGAGGAATTGAACGGATGAAGCGCAAGCTGAAACTCTGCGGGCAATGCGCGAGGATGTTCGGCAAGTTTGTCGCGAAAGACGGAAAGGAATACTGCTCCTGCGGTTGCGAGGCTTTTACGGATGCGCAGAACAAGTCCATCCGTTACTGCCCGTCGTACTGTAGCGACGCATGGGAGACGATTGACTTGCCTGCTGGCTGTTTGCTTTACGCGGAATATTTTGTGACGGAGTGCAACGATGACGGAGAGACCGAAGAGAGACATTGACATCTGCTCGAAATGCAAGAGGTTCATGATTAGAGACTCCGACGCGATGTTCCCTATGGGCTATTGGTGCAAGTTCGAGTACGGGGAGAATGTTCTCCGTAATCCAAGATTCCTCGAAAAAGGCGTATATTCCGAGCAACTTGTCCCAGGCAACTGCCCGTATGAGACGGAACACAAGATTTCAGACTGGAGCAAACCATGAAATTCGGCAAAGACAAGCCTATAAGAGTGATGAGGGATGGAGAGCAGGAAATCCCTGACGGGGAGCCGATTATCGGGAAGCTCAAGGTTCACGGCGAAGGCGTGAAGGGCAAGGTGCTCTCATACGGGGAGTACAGGAAGAAGACCGACGCTTCCGAGAAGGTGTACAGGAACATCGACATCTGCAAAGGTTGCAGGCATTTCTCCGAAAGGAGCGGTGTTGTCACATGCAGGACGCAACAGAACAAGGAAGAGTCCGTCGGGACGTACTATGTCTGCGAAGCCGATAAAGTGAAGCACTTCGAGATGACGAGGGTCATGTTCGAGATGCAGGATGCCCCGAAGGCATGCCCTTGCGTTGACCGCCTCCGTGAATCCCCTCCGTGGGAAGGGAAAATCACGATGAAGTTCAGCATATGCGAGCATTGCGAGAATTTTTTCCATAGCAAGAGCGGTGGCGAGCGAGTCTATTCCTGCAATACGGTTGACGGATGCCACATCACGACCAAGGAGGAATTCGAAAAGCAGACCATTTCGAAGGGCTGTCTCCTGAAAACCGAATATCTTCTTGAGGAATGGAACAAATGAGAAAAAGAGCGGAAGGGTAGAAGACCATGCATAGGGAATGGGATGTCTGCAAGAAGTGCGAATTTTTCATGAAGGGCAGTCATAGCAACCAATTTTACTGCTGTATGGAAGATTCCCTCTGGAAGGACATAGTGGGCAAGAAGGACTGGGGTTTGATGACCGTCCCTCGGAAATGCGCCTACTATGCCGAGTACTGTCTTAAGGAATGGAACGAATGAAAAGGGACTGGGGCATCTGCACAAGCTGTGGCGAGGCGACCTATCTTCGTCTTGAAAGAAGGGGCAATGAAGAGGAGAAGGGCTATGCCTGCTGGAAGGACAACATTCATTCCTCGTCGTTCCGCACCGTTAGCAAGGAGGACTGGTCGTCGCTAGACGTGCCTGTGGACTGCGTGTGCTACGCCGAATATTGCCTGAGAGAATGGAATGAAAAGGGAAAGACCGAAGAGGAACCTTGAAATCTGCAAGGCATGCCGTCGGCTGATTGTGTCGGACAATCCCTGTTTCGGAACAAGGTACAATTGCCTCGACATGTGCGTGAGGGCGTGCAACTACGGAGAGCAGGAGTGGTCGAGGCTGTACATTCCGAACAATTGCGACTACTACATGGAGCAAATGCTGAACGGGTGGAACGATGAAAAGAAAGCCTGAAATCTGCGGGAAGTGCGGTGAGCTGTGCGAATTCGGTGAATTGTGCGCTTGCCTGCGGGATGCGCACAATAATTTTTCAAGCGACCCGTACAGGGCGTTCCGTCTCGCCCCGTCGTACCATCGCAACGTTTTCTGGAAGACCGATGTCCAGAAGAACTGCGTGTACTACGCGGAATACTGCATTGGGGAGTGGAATGGCAAAGAGAAGGCTTGAAATATGCAGGAAATGCAGTCGGTTCAAGGCTGACGTGTTTCTTTTCTACTGCTTTAGCGACATTGGTGTATTGAAAATGGGCGGTCGTTATGCGATTCCATACGCGCATGCCGTGTGGAAAAGAATTGAAATCCCGCTCGCATGCGAAATGAAGGCGGAGTATCTGCTGGAAGAATGGAATGAAAATAAAAAGAAGGATTGAAGTCTGCAAGCTTTGCGAGCATTTCAAGGAGAACAAGCAATGGGCGTTGAAATGCGGGGGCATGTTGCTGACGAAGCCGAAGAAGGTAAACTATTGCGACAGGATAGCCTTTAAGAGGGACGGGATGCGTCTCTTGGAGATGGTCGATAAAGAGGAAAAATGGGGCGAGTTCGATGTCCCAGACGATTGCGAGTATAAATTGGAGCATGTGCTGGATGAGTGGTGCGATGGAAAACAAGCTTAAAAGAGACCTTGATATATGCAGGGGATGCGACATGTTCGACGAGTATGGAAAGATTTACGATTTCGACTCGAAGGGGTACATGGTCAATTCTTGTGGCAGGAAATTCATCCCTCCGTTTCATCAGCGTGAAGTCATGTTCATGACCTGCCATTGCGACGAGGGGACGACCATCAGCTTCATGAACCACAGGGAGAACTGGGAGAAAAAAATCGTGCCAGACAACTGCCATTTCCTCGCGGAGCAGAAGGTTGCTGGATGGAACAAGGAGGGCAATGATATATGACGGACAAGTTTAAAAAAGACATTGGCATATGCAAGTCGTGCGAGAAGTACCATGAGTACGGGCATGTCTATCGCGTTGACGCGGACGGGAACGTGGTTCACCGAGGAGGGAAAGGGACTCATCCGTTCCATTTCACGTTCAGGAAGTGCGACTGCGACGAGGCGATTGTCGCATTGCAGACCAACTGGGGCGAGTTTGATGTCCCAGACGACTGTCCTTTCCTTATGGAGCACAAGATGAAGGAATGGAACAAATGCTGAGGGATTTCAAGCTTTGCAAGGAAATGGAGTGTCCGCATCTCAAGAAGCGTTGGGACTCATGCTACGGGATACCATATTATTATTACTATTGTGATATATCTGGATGGCAGGATGAACGGTTGTGCGAGACGGAATGGAACAAGTACAATATCCCGTTCGATTGCAAGTTCTTCAAGGAGTACGAGCTGATATTCATGGTCACGCCAGACGAGGACAAGAGATGAAGAGAAGAATCGAGTTGTGCAGGAATTGCGAAAGCTTTATTCGGAACGAAGACGGGACGATGTTCGCATGTTTGAAACAGAACGGCTATGTCGCCCCGTCTTGCTGTGTCAGGGAGAAGGGAAAGCCTAGGAAGACCAGCGCGATACCTGATAAGACGGGGAATTCCGTTTATGAGGTGAGCGAGACGCATGACGACCAGTCTGGTGAGACGACCATAGACATAAGCTTCCTCAAACCGAGGAGAGTCATGTACCCGCTTTTCCAAGTCTCTTTAATGCCTTCTCCTTTTGGCGATGAAACGCCATATTTCTATAGAAAGGATGAATTCGAGGGCATCGAGGTCGATAACAAATGCGGACTCTATGCTGAATACTGCGTCGAGAAATGGAACAGGAATGAAAAGAAGGATTGACATCTGCGAGAAATGCGCCAAGTTCGAGCGGATTGAAAACGGCGGAATCGGTTGTTCCCTTTGCCAGAGCAATGATTTGGTGATAAAAATTGAAGAGCCAGAACTCGGAGACAACAAATATTTTAAGCCTATTGGGAATATAACGCTTGAAATAGTGCCAAAAACTGATTTCTTCAAGGAAAAGGAATTCGAGGCTTTTGAAGTCGGGAATGATTGCGTGCTGTACGCCGAATACTGCATGGAAGAATGGAACGAATGAGAAGAAAGCTTGAGACTTGCAGGAATTGCAATGCGTTCATGGAAATTGAAAGACCTCTGACCGTTATACATGACAAGGTGTTGCATAATGGGGGAATTGTATTCAAATGCTGGAAGATGGGCATTGACCATCAAGTGAAGGCGTTCGAGGTTCGAGACGAACTTGGTCTTGGTCATCTGGTGATTTACGAGGCTGATTCAGAGAAGGAATGGGACACGTTGGAAGTCCCTTCCTGTTGTGAATTTTGTGCTGAGTATTGTCTTGAGGCATGGAACAAGGATGAAAAGAAGATTTGATGTTTGCAAAAAATGCAGTTGCTTTGTCCGACTGAATCCGATATATGTCAACAACAGCCAAGACAGGGGAAAGGAAGAGGTGTTTGTCTGCGGGAAGATGCAATGGAATCCCAATGTGCTTTTGAGCACATGCCAAGTCAAAGACGAGTCCACTGGCAAGACAGAATGGAGCAGGTATGAAGCAAGTTGGGACGGATATTGGAATGCGCTTGACCTTCCGAAGAAATGCGAACTTTACGCTGAATACTGCATGGATGAATGGAACAAGCATGAAAAGAAAGCTTGAAATCTGCAAGAAATGCACGCACATGAAGCGCGAGGGCATGAAAGCGCGTTGCGACCTGTATGAATTCGACTTCATGGGCATTTTGAATCTTTCCTATTGCGGTGGACGGTTCGCCGAGGTCAGGCATCATTGGGGGAAGGAGAAGATGAGTGGCATCGCCGACTGGGGAAAGCGCACCGTGCCAGACAGGACGGTGCATTTCAGGAAGGAGTGCGCGTTGATTGATGAATACGAGAAGCCGTTCGGGAAAGTTGAGAACGAAAATGAGTTTAGGAAAAAGTCTTATGGACAGCTATGCTATCCTTGGAACTACGGATGCCAGCCTGACTACAAGAAGAAGTTCCACAAGAATCTCAATATCTGCAAGACCTGCCCGTGCTTCGCGGAGGGAACCCCGTCGAGTAGCAAGGAAGTGGCGAAGTTCTACAACAGCGACCATCCGTACTACGGCGACAAGTGGTTTTTCTGTTGCATGAAGGACAATCATTGCAGTGAAGATAGAAAAAGATTTGAATACTTCCATATCCCGCGTGACTGCGCCATGATTGCCGAATACGTGATGCATGACATATACAAGGAAGATGAAGATGAAGGTCATAAGGAATGATACCGAGCCAACGAGTGCTTCAATCGGCTCGCTTAAAACCAACATGCCCTATGTAAAAGTGACAAGGGACATGGATATTTGTCGGGAATGCGAGGAATTTTGCGTCAAGCATGTTTACTATGG
>Ga0310694_10001930_pt1 | contig 22297 bp, 22 predicted proteins | sample 174DNAGHGhighgp2_FD_203884 | JGI IMG/M metagenome (GOLD analysis project Ga0310694, IMG submission 203884) | Sheep rumen microbial communities from Palmerston North, Manawatu-Wanganui, New Zealand - 1742 DNA GHGhigh gp2 (v2) (version 2) | ecosystem: Host-associated > Mammals > Digestive system... | reverse complement strand
GCCGTCGATGGCGGTCACGTGTGGCGTGCCGTCAGCCTCGACGTAGCCGTTGACGTCGAAGTGCACGAACGGCCCCAGCATCGTGTAGGGGTCGATGGCGGGGACGCCAACGTAGCCGGGCGTGGGCGCGGCAATGCCGGAGTTGGCGCCGAACTTGGTGCACGCCGTGGCGCTTCCCTTGGGGATGCTCACGCCGTAGGCGAGTCCGTTGCAGTACGAGTCAAGCATGTTCTTGACTGATTCGTTGCTGTAGTATCCGTTTGCCTCATCCCATACGAGCTTATGCGGTGAAGCGATTTCGTTTATTGCGTTCCCTATCTCGTCGAGCTTGTTGGCTATGATGTCAGCTTCGTTCCAGGTAAGAGTCTCCTTGTCAAAGAAGTATGTCTTGCCGGTGTCAATCTCAGTAAGATGCGATCCGTTTTCTATGTTCTTCGTTGGCTTGACATCATTGCTGAGACATCTGACGTCGTCATAGTTTTTTACATAGCCAACTTTTCTGCTTATTGTTATCATCGTTGCTTCTTTCTACTTCACGCGATTGAGGTTTGGGTTTCTGCGTTTGGCAGCTGGCGATGCGTTGCGCGATGCCTCCGCGACTATGGCACCGGCTGTATCCTTGTCATACTTGCCACCCTTCATGACGTTCTTTACGGCCTGCTTGAAGCCGCCGCCCTTGGGTGCCTTGCCTTTCTTCTTTGCCATGATGGCCTCCTATTGTATTCCCAGCATTAGCATCATGCTTGTGCTAAATGTCTCGCCATATGAGATCGTATAGGAAGACGACCTTCCGTTTGCAGACCTTGTCTTGATGGCACCACTTGTGTCAACATCACCTATTACACTAAATGTTCCATCAATTATAATGTTTGTACTTGCTGCTGGTCTCCATCCTATATTTAGTGTACCAATTGTTATTGGTGAACTTATCTTTCCATTTGAGCTAACTGATATGCTTGATGTGATTTGATATGTTAGGCTTATGAACGCAATGTTGCCCCAACGTACAGCCATTCCTGATACATTGCTACAAGATCCGGCTGTAAAGAAATCGGAGACCGTAGTCATGATTTCCGAGTCAAGCATTGTGGCAACGGCATCGCCCACTTGTCCAGGGATGTCAGCAGCGGTTATCTCGTCAGCAACGATGCCAGGTATGTCAGCGTTTGTTATCGCCGTGCTGACTTGCCCTGGGATGTCTGCATTCGTTACGGCCGTGCTGACCTGGCTAGGGATGTCCGCATTGGTGACGGCCGTGCTCACCTGTCCGGGGATGTCGGCATTGGTCACAGCGGTCGCGACCATGCCTGAGATGTCCGCGTCATTTATCTGCTCGGTAACCTCGGCCGGGATGACGTCGTCGACTATCTCGACAAGTGCCTCCCTGACTGCCTGGCTGCTCATCGTAAGCCCTCTCTTGATGAGCTGCGAAAGCTCATAGGAGAGGTTCTTGAAGTTCATGTTCGACTTCAGCGCTATGTCCGACGTCGTGTCATTCGATGACAGGTCCACGAGTCTCATTGCCTACCCACCAATGCAAGTGTCGTTGATGCATATCGGCCTACCAAGAGAGTTTATCACTGCTTGGACTATCTTGATGCCATGTTCCTCCATGAACCATGCAAGCAGCTCCTCCATGAGGACCTGTCCCCGATCCTCTGTCGCAGCTGCCAGAAGGTCGGTAAGCCCAGATTCCACCATCGCGGCATGTGCTGCCTCATGCAGCAACACCTTGTCATACAGTGGCGGCATCACCGCGTCGGATATCCTTATCACCTTTGACACCGGGTCAGTCGTCGCGATCCTTCGCGTACCGGTCCTGTCCATGAGAAAGGGGTTGCCAGGGGAAACCCTGTCAACCCCCCAGACATGACCCCCTATGACGAGAGGTCTCATGCCTTTACATGCCGATTAGCTCTGAAAGCTCGTCACGAAGCTGCGACTTCCTGCGAGCGTCAGAGGTGGACATAATCTCCTTGACAACTTCGATTGGATCGGTGTGACCCATCATGTTGCCACCATTGGCAGGGCTGCCAGAGTAGCCACGCCTGCCACCTGTCATTCCGGTCTGGCGCATGGGCGTGTAGCCATAGCTGCCAGAGCCAGCTTGCATCTCCTCTGTCACGGTCTTGTAGTACTCGGCCTTCCAGCACTTCTCCTCCGCCTCGGCGAAGTCCTTGATGATGTCGGCATACTCGCCAAGCATCTTCACGTCGACGCGATCGATGCCACGCTGGTCGATCAGCTTCTCCATGTGCTCTATGAACTGGTCCTTCATCCTTTTAATTTCCTCGACCATTGCTCTGCCCTCCTAGGCGGTGCGCGCGACGGTCAGACTGGCGTCTGCCACGCTGATTGTCTGTGTGTCGATGAGTCCGTCGACACCTGCGTTCACGTTCTCGATTGCGAGGGTGTAGCAGCAGCCGCGAGGGACCGTGACGGCAATCGTCCTGCTTACGGAGTTGTACTCCTCGACCGCCGTGGGCGTTACGATTGCGCGGGAATCTAGAATCGGCTCCCCGTTCAGGGCAAATGCCAGCGCGATGGCCCCGGGCGTCCCTCCCTCTGGGACCGCGATGTTCGCACCAAAGGAAACTTGGTACCGTGCGAAGCAGTTGGAGCCACAGCCACGAAGAGTAAGGATGCCGCTGCCGTTTCGATGCACCACTTGGCCCTTCGGACACGGGATTGAGTCGACAAGTAGGACGTTCTGGCCGAACGGAACAAGCTGCTCGGTCTGTATGCCCACATACTCTGCCATGGCTACCTCCTAGGCTGCACAGCCGCAGCCGCAGCCCTGGTTCTGGGGCTGGCACGTGAAGATGGGCGTGCGGCCGTAGACGGGCATCGAGGGCACAGGGCAGGTGTTGAGGCGATTGTACAGCTGGTCCACCTCGTTGGCAAAGCCTTGTGCGATGAAGGCGTTCTGCGCCTGCTGAGATGCAGCAAGGTTTGCCATCGCAAGCTCCTGACGCAACTGGTCATTGGATCGACGCTCTGCATCAAGCTCCTGCTGGCAGAGCTTGTCGAGCACGAGTTGGACGCTTGCGGTCTGGTTGGCGATGATGTCACGCACACCTTCGTTGAGGGCCTGACGATCGGAGCAATGCTCTGCAAGCAAGGCTGCGGTCTGCTGCGCGGTGGTAAGCTGGTCGTTAGAGAAACCTTGCATCATGGCAGTCTGCATGCCGAACAGCTGTTGCATGTTCGCCATCTGGCGTGCGTTGGCACCGTTCTCCACACCGAAGAAGCCATTGGCCACAGCCATTTGCATGTCGCCGCAGCATGAGCAGAGCTGCTGGGCGAGACTTGCGAAGCCTGCGGTCATGCCCTGCTGGAGGCCGTTGATACCAGTTTGGATCATCTGGTCACGGAAGCCGTCGTTGATCTGGTCTGCCTGGTTTAGCCAGGGATACAGGGCGTCGCCACCGGCATAGCCACCGCCGCCGCCACCGTTGTTGCCCCAGCCGCCACGGTTGCCACCCCACCCACCAAACAGGAGGATGATGACGAGGAGCAGGAGACCACCCTCGCCATTGAAGCCACCGTCACCATTGTTGCCACGGTACGCCTGCAAGAGGGCACCGATGTCGGAAAGGCCTACGTTTTCACCCATTTCTTTTCCTTTCTTGGATCGGACTTCTTTCCTTTTCCGTGCGGTCTGCAGCCTCGCACGGCTAGGATTGCAAGAGCTGCTCAATAAGCTGGTTGACGGTCTTGCCCTGTGCCATGCTGACTATCTGGCTGACAGGGATGACCTTACCGCTAGGCATCGTGCATGTGGCACCACTGTCGATGAGCTTCTGTATTGCCGCCTGCGCTCCACCGCTCTCGTCTGCGAGACTCTTTGCCTGCGAGAACAGGGAGCCAAGGTCGTTGCTACTCTGTTGCTGCTGCCTGAACTGGTTCATGAATCCCATCGGTTCCTCCTGTCATCTGGTTCACCTTGTCAACAAGCTGCTGGAACTCTTCACGGCTGACATAGCCATTTGACTGCTGTGGCTGCTGCCATTGGTGGAGCGTGTAGTCGAACGTCTCCAGGTTGCGCCTGCCATCAGGCTCTATGCTCAGCGTGTGGAACTGCCTGCCGTTTATGTCGAACAGCGGGTCGCTGATGAAGCCAGGCGTAAGCTGGCTTGCCGGGTATTGCATGAGGAACCTGTTCATAGCCTCGTTCGGACCATCGACCTTCATGGCAATGCCCGCCTGCTGCTGCATGGCGGGCATCTGTTGCTGCATTGGCTGCATGACAGCCTGCTGCATGAATGGGTTCATGACGTACGGGTTTCCGTACTGCATCGTTTCCTCCCTCGTCAGAGATGTAGGATGACTGCCACGAGCGTGGCTATCGCCGCGAAAGGCAGGAGCGCAAGTGCGCCGACCCATATCGCGATGGTAGCCACCTCGGAAGCCGTGAGCCTATCTTGCTTGTGCGTCTTCTGCATTGTTGTATGCCTCCAGAGACTTTGGGATGCCACCACGGATCGACTGCAGTAGCGCCTTGTAGTCGTCGCCACTCATGCTTTCGCGTGGCATGCGTTCGCCACCGTGCCCAGCCATCCACAACCGGTCCAGAAGATCGATGTCCCTGGGGTCGGTCAGGTCATGGATGGTGTCGTTGCAGAGCCAGAATGCCACACCATCTTCTGGCATGGTTACGATCACGTTCATTGGCTGCCTCAGCTTTCCTGCTATGATTTTCTGACGGTCTCTCTCTATCTCCTCTGGCGTGACCTCCATGGGCCAACCACCACCGACGAAGCTGCCATACAGCTCGCGTATCTGCACGCCACCATTGGGGACCGAGTCTATCATTCTCCATCCACCAAGGCTCACGCCGACATGGCCTGTGTTGTATGGGTCCTCGCCGAAGAACACCAGGTCGCCTGGAAGCAGCTCGTCAGGGTCGTCCGTCCAGTGGTCGTGCCATCGCACCCAGTCCGACTGGGATCCGTTGCCGTTCTGGTGTCCCTGCCAATGTGGTATCTCCAGGCCAGCGGATGCATAGGCGCATGTGGACAGGAACGAGCAGTTGTAGCTCTCCCATTCCACGCCGCCGCTGGGAGTGTAGTCATAGGAGCACCCTATGACGTCATGGCAGTACTCGACGATGGCGTCCCTTGTCCTCATGGTCACATGTCCTTGGTCAGGCAGGATGCCCCGATGACCATGCCTATGAACACGCCGATGGCATTGACTGTCTTGACGACAGGCAACGGGTCATATCCCCATGCCTCTCCAACCTCCGCAAAGAGGTATGACAGGGCAGGCATGAGGATCAGTCCTATCCATTTGAGAATCTGGTATACGTTCTCCGGGAGGAGGTAATCCGTATCCACGTCATCGCTCATGTGCTTTGGCCCATCGTCTTCAGGGATTATGAAGAGGCCATCGTCGTCGTTTGGCATCCTAGCCTCCAAGCATAGAAATTGACAGCCCAATTAAACCATCGTCCAATTGGGCTGTCAATTATGGCGAGCTAAACTTTTCGCTCTGGGAGCGCCATGACCCTCTCTATGAGGCCGTCGACAAAGTGGTTGACTATGTCATTGGCCTCGCAGATCGCCGAGTAGTCCTCGTGCTCGGCGTTCAATGCCTCCTTCTCCTCGGTGCTTGCGCACCCAAGGTCGTCAAGGTAGCGATGGCACTTGTGGATTATGTCACTGCGCATCTGTGTGCATTGTGCGCTGAGTATCGTGCTGATGCGGTCGTCCTGCAATTCTATGCGATGCTCTATGCGCCTGCGCCATTCCTCGTCTTTCTTGCGTTCCATCTCGGTCTCAAGGCGGGCCTCGTCGCGCTTCTCGTCAGCGTGCTTGAACCTGTCATTGAGGGCAAGCTGACCGGCGCAGATGATGAGGGTCGACAGTATTGGTGCAAGCCATGCGAGCACGCCGTTTATCGTGGCATCGCTAGTCATCTGTCATTCCAAGCAGCTGTCGCACCTTGTCCCTTACGGATGCGGGAACGCTCTCTATGGTCCGCCTCCCCGCAATGACCAGGTCTGCGTATATCCTTGCGATCCTCTCCATGTTACTCACCACCTGCAATCATCTGCTCGTAGATCTCTGCCATTGCCTCCTGCACGTCCAGGATCTTCTCCTGCTGCCTTGCTGTGACGTATTCGGTGTACTCGACATGGGTCATCTTGGTCTCGTCGTATGTCCAGCCAGACCCTCTACCATCATGGAACTCCTTGCAGTTGCTCCTGACAAAAACGCATGTGGGCGTGATCTCGACTTCACGCGGCTTGTCGCCATACTTCTCGCTCGTAACCGTCTGCATGTGATCCTCCTGTCATCACTTGTAGGAAAGGGCGGCGCCAACGCTGTCGCTTGACCATGTCGCCGCATAGGTCGTGTCCAGTTTGAGCGATGCATATGACGGCCCTGCCTCTTTTGTATCGCTACAGTCGCCACCAACTTGTGCAACATGCGTTGTCGGGTCCTGCGAGTTTCCATACGAGAACCCATCACATGCGTATGTCGTGGCCGAGCCATCTGATGATGTGTCTTTTGGGATGAGTCCATACTCTGTTGCAACGCTTCCAACTACCCACTTTACGAGGCCGCCGCTATAGCCAGTCGGGGACGAGTTTGGCACGTCGATGTACCCAGAGCCGGTGAGGTTGTATCCGGTACCGCTTGACCCATCCTGGTTTCCATAGGTTAGCTTCACCTTCTGCACACCATTATGGTTGGAGCTTGTTGCGGAGAAGATCCAACCCACAAGGAATCTTTCCCTGTTGCCCCACCAGTTCTCCATGCCGAACACCTTGACTGCTGTCTTCGACGTGTCGTTTTTGCCATAGAACAAACCCTTGTCATTGAGCGTTCCAGATGACAGGTAGCTTGTTGATACTATACCGTACGTCCAGCCGTCTCCGTACTTTGCCTGCCCGTTCCTGGACTTTGACATGAGAACCAGGAGGTCGTTGATGAGCAGCCAATCCACCATGCGGTCTATCTCCCAGCCGCTGCCATTGTTGGCTGCCTTGGTGCGGAGGTTAACCATCGTCTCGTTGGCGCAGTCCGTGGTGCCGGACAGCGAGCGAAGGCGGTTGCTTCCATCTACCGAGCCGAGGTAGATGGGCGTGTAGAACGGCACGATGTCACCAGTGTCGTTGATGTTGGCAAGGCATTTTGCCACGACCGGGTACGAGGTGTCCATGAACGCCCTGTTGGAGCATCTGAAGTGGTAGATGCTGCCGGTCTGCCAGCGAAGCACGTAGATGACGGGCCACTCCATCATGGCGTTGGCGGTCGTCGAGGTGGCGACATCGGATGCCGTGCCATCGGCGAACTTGGTGTAATCGTCCTCCTTCAGGTAGTGCTCCACCGTGCCGCCAAACGAGAGCATGCAAGGCTTGGGCATGAAGAAGGCGTTCTCCCAGCTTCCATAGTCGAACACGTCGTTCACGTAGTCCATCTGTGCCGGGGTGTAGCTCATGTTCAGGCCGACATAGGTGACGCACCCGTCTGGGTCCGAGTTTGACAGGTCCATGTCGAAGCCGTAGACGTCTGCCGTGGACGGCGTGATGTGCGACAGCTCCTCCTGCACGAACGCCGTGGTGGCTATCTTCGTGCTGTCGTCGCCCGATGTGGGGGTAGGCGCCGTCGGAGTGCCGGTGAAGGTGGGTGAGTCGAGGTTTGCCTTGGAGTCGACGGCAGCCTTGACCACCTTGTTCTGCACCGGGTTGGTGCTCGAGTTGCTGAGGGCGCTGTCGATCGTTATCGCCGCCGGTGACTGGGCATCGAATGCCTGCTTGGTCCTAAGTGGCGTCATGACCTTGGTGTTGTTCTGTCCTGCCTCCGCCTCTGCTTGCGTCGCATAGTCCACTGGGTTCGAGATGGAGATGTATGAGGTACCGGTCCATCGGTAAGTTGAGTCGTCAGTGAGGTCGACGTAGATGGTCCCGCTTGACGGGGTTATCAGGATGGTGTGCGCCGAGTCCTCGTAGAACGACCCGTTGTACAGGTAGCCCTCCACGATCGAGTCGACATATGTGGGCAGCTGTGATGACGGCACCTTGCCATCACCACCCAGCGATGCGACGCCATTGGCCACACCCTTCTCCGATGTCGGGATTGCGCCAATGTCGACGTTCTTTGCGACGGGAGGAATGTTGGTCCCATTGAGGCTGATCGATTCGATCACGTTCCTGTAGTCATCGCCGATGAGCTCGTCGATGATGCCAGCTATGTCGTTCTTGATGGTCTGCCTGATGTTGTTGATCTGCCTTTGCAGATCCTTGATGGCAAGGTGCTCGCCAAACATGCCAAGGCCAAGTGACGACCTGAGCGGCACAGGCTTCGGTGGGCAGACGTTCGGCTTGTTGCTGTATATGGTCACGTTGGTCTCCTTTACTCTATCGGTCCTGCCACTATCCTCAGCGTGCCCTTCGTCACGACGTCCCTGAGCAGGTATGTCGTGCCTTCGGACTCAACGCTGCCGGTCGCATATATCGCAATTGGCGTCTCTATGTCCTCGGTCTGTGCGGAATAGCTCATGGCGTTGATGGTGAGCATCACCTTGTCGTACTCGATGACACCGTTTGCCGTGACACCGCTCGGCTGATCGGGGAGCACCACTATCACATTGTCATAGCCCTCGCCCTCGAGGTCTATCGGCTCGAAGACATAGGGCGCACATGGGATCGGCGGTGCCTGGCACGAGTCATCGGGATGCGTGGGATCTGGCCATCCGAGGTGGTCGTGCTCCATGCGGCTAAGGCGCCCGCAGTCGTTCATGTACCTGTACATGCATGGTATCGGGATGCGCGATATCGTCCCGTTGTCGACCGAGATGACGCTCTGTCTCGCAAGGTCGACTATCGGGAGCCTTCCGTCAGATGGCGGGTCTGGCAGCCTGTAGGTCATGTTGTTCTCCTTTACGTGAATATGGCATCCCTGACGTCATTATAGCTTTTGAAAGTTGGATGCACGCTGCCAGCAGATCGGTGCGATATGAAGTCGTCGAAGCCCCAGACTTGGGTCATCTTGTTGGACATCGTGTACACCCTTGCGAGGAAGTGCGTCATGCGGAACCTCGCTGCGCCTGACATGTCGATGGAGTATGACATCACGCGCTGGTCGACCCTCATGCGAACAACGTAGTCGAAGACCTCATTCGCCTCGTATACGACCTTCCTGACAGTGAGGTTCCTGCCGAACATGTCCGTCATGGTGACCTCTATGGTCGCATTGCCGACGAAGTGGTCGAAGTGGAACTCCAGCTGGCTGAGGTACTGCCATCCCTGCTGTGGCATCTGCGTGGCAAGGTCTGCCGTCCTCACCCTGAACCTATGGTCCGCGTTGGTGGAGTCGTCGTCGGATCGCGTGGTCGGCAGCATGTAGATGTAGTTGCCGGTGACTATGCCTATGCCCTCGCGGCCGCCCTGCCAGTCGACATGGAACATGGCGAGGATCGGTGTGTCGAGGTCCAGCGTGTACGTCCACCATGCCTTGAGGTCTATGTCATAGCAGAACAGCATGTTGTCTATGTTGCTCATGGAGTATGACCCTGACGGCTTGCCCATCGCCATGTAAATGACGCCATCGCATTCGAGGATGACGGCATTGGAGAGCAGCCTGTCAGTGTCAAGGCCCTCTGTGAACACTGGCTTGATCGCGTCGCTCACATAGGTGGTCTTGATCTGCGAGTTGTACTCCATCGTCATGGTGGTCAGCGCTAGGCCGTACCTGCTGACCGAATACAGGCCGTCCTGGCACACCAGGGCGCCGTCGTAGCTCTTGCATCCCACGGCACCAGCCACCTGCTCGGCCTGCCATGACTTCATGGTCTGCTCGTTTGACAGCGATATGCTGTTCTCAACGAGGTTGTAGCGCTGCTCCTTGGACGAGTTCTTTGAGTCGCACAGCATGGTGACGATGGAGTTGCCGCCCTGCGTCTTGTACTTGCAGACGTTGCGCACCTCCTGTCCAGTGCCAGGCTCGACGTCAACGAAGCCACCGCCGGTGCCAGGGCTGACGCTGAACAGGTTGCCAGGGTTGCCACCTATGTACAGGCGTTGCGGGTCGGCGTTGCTTCCCCAGAAGTAGAGCCTACCGTCTATCGCGCACATCTTGGATGCCGGAACGCCGTCCGTGTAGTTCTCCGTCGGTGCGATGAGGTTGCCTGTGACCCACATGTTGGTTGCGTCGAAGTAGCCATACCAGTCGAACTTCCATGTGGTCGCCGAAGGGGCGACGTCCACCCTGCCAAGGAATATCATGTTCGTGGCATTGTCGGTGGCGTAGTACAGCTCGATCGCCTCGACGCCCTGGCCGCTTGGGATGGTTCCGTCTATCTGCAGGTAGCAGCCGGAGTTCCATTCAGTCACAGGGTAGTTGGCGTAGAACACGGTGTTCGGAGAGACCTTGGTGGGGCCGAACTTGTTGACGTAGGTATGGGCTATCTGGACCCTGAACGGATGGTCGTCTGTGGCATATATGCTGAGCGTCAGCGTGCCCTTGCCGTTCAGGTGTCCGTTGAAGTCCGTCAGTGGGTCGGCTATGTGAACCGTGTTGGATATCTCTACGGCCTGCGAGTAGGTCGCCGTAGACAGCTCACCGGTCCACATGACGTCCTGTTCCGTCATGGCTATGAGGTTGTCGTCATAGTAGCCGAGACAGGTCCATGTATGGCTTGTTGATCCACGCCTGTCGTTGAGCCTGACGTTGCTCACCATCGAGAGCGGCATGGATGACGACGCCCTCGCGGACAGGTCTCCAACTCCGATGTTCCCATCGGACTTCGCCGCATACAGGTCCTTGCCTATCAGGCACACGGGGCCTGTGAACCTGGTGCCAGACGGCGCATAGAACAACGGGACAAGGTCGTCCCTCGTCTCCAGCGTCTTGTTGCTGGCCACGGCAACGTTGTTCTGTATGTACACATAGTTCATCTGCAGGTCGGTCTGGTCGCTGCCACCGCTGCCAAGGTATGACTTCGAGGCGTTCTCGAAGTTGATGCCGGCAAACTCCTTGAACACCTGTATCCTGGGCTCGGAGTTCGGTGTCCTGCCGCCGCCCTGCGCCCTCGTGCTCTTCGTGCTGCTCCTGTTTGCCATGTGGCCTCCCTACAGCACGGGGACGTAACCGAGCACTGACGTCTCGTAGGTGTCCGTGGTGGTGTGCGCCGAGTCGTTCTCGCGCATGGCAGACAGCAGCTTGCTTCCCTCGTCGGTGAGGGACTGCACGCGCTCCGTGACCGACGGGTCGCCCTCGGCACGCTTGGCAGCGGTGCGCACCACGACGTAATAGGGGTCAGGCAGCCACGTGAGCACCTTGTCCTCGTAGGCATGTGGGCAGTTGTTGGGGCAGCTGGAGTCGCAGATGTGCAGCGGCTCGATGTACCTGATGACGTCGGTCTCAAGGCGCCTGCCAAGCTCCCAGCGCGTCCATGGGCGGTTGAACGTCAGCGTGTTGCCGACGACGAAGGCCCGTTGTTGCATCGCATCCACGTTCATGTTGCCCCACTTGTCGAACATCTCGACGTAGCGGCGGTTGCCGGTGCGTGCCTCCTCGATTGGTATCTGCTCGATCCAGTTCACCCCATGCAGCCTTATCGCGTCACCATATCCGGTGCATAGCTTGTACACCTCGTCTGGTATCGCTACCTCCTGTATCCCACCAGGCATTGGCGGGTTTGCAGACATGCCGATCTCCCAGCGCTCACGGAGGAAGCTCCAGTCCTGCTCCTTCTGCAGCTCCTGGAGCACGAAGTTGGCCTCCATGACCACTTCCTTGAACTTGTCGCTCTTGGAGTGAAAGCTGCCATCCGTGCTCTCGCTGACATCAAGGCGAACCTTGTACACCGCATAGAGCACCTGCTGCACCAGGTCGGCTATCGTTAGCCCACGTGACATCACTCGGTCTCCTGATCCTCTTCGCCAGTGTCACCGAACTTCTGCGAGCTGGTGTCGGGAGTCTCCCTCTGCTCATCGCACTTGCCAGCAGAACGGAGCCATTCGTCGCACATGTCCCTGATCTTGCATACCAGCTCCACCGCGTCATCGGTGGGGCAGGGCCTCTCCATCGGTCCATGCATGCCAGGCTCGCTTGGGTCAATGCCCATGATGATCGTCATTACCTCGTCGCCAAACGGCATTTCCATTCCCATCTTTACCTCCCGTTGAATCTGTTCACAAGCCTGCTGAAGTAGTCGTTGCCCTGAAGGCTGTTGCGCGGCGCACCGAGGTTCCTCTCGTTTGTTCCGCCTGCCTGGTTGTAGACGTTTCTGGTCGATCCGGTGACGGACGGCTGCACGTAGCCAGAGAGCTGCGGCGTGTTCACCGGTGCCTGGTCTATGTAGTTGTCCCAGAACCTGTAGGAGCTGATGTTGTCCTCACCGTTGACTGCACCCTGCTTGAACAGGTTGGGGTTGATGTTGTTCAGCGCCGCCGCCCATTCGCTCTCGACGTCGCGCACGGCCTTCTCTGCGCTCTGCATCGCGTCCCTGCGTGCCACGCGGTTCTGGTTTATCGCCTCGTCATAGGCGTTCTCGATGGTGTCTTTGTTCTCCTGCTGCTGGTTCCAGTAGGTCGCGTTGTCCTTGTCGTTCCTGTTCTCGAGCATGCGCATCAGGTTGCCGGTCGAGCTTCCGTTCATCGCGCTGCCCATGGACCCCAGCAGCCCAAGCGCCGCAGACTGCAGGTCGCGCTGCGCCTCGAACCTGTCCGCACTGGTCTTGCGCTGGTTCTGCTTGAGCTGCTTGTTGCCAAGGAGCTGGTTCTGCTGGTCGGCGAACGTGTAGTTCGCAAGCTGCCTCTCGAGCTGGTTCTTGATGTCATAGACGTTCTGCCTGGATATGCTCGTCTGATGCTCGGCAGCCTGCCGCTCTCGCGGCGTGACCTCGCCCTCGTCGTAGTCGTAGTCCGCCATGTCTCACCTCCGCATAGAAAAAGGGCGGGCGGTCATAGGCCACCCGCCCTGATAGGGTTGAACGCCAATCGTTAGGAGACGGTGACCGCCACGGTGTCGGTGATGGTCTCGTCGCCAAACGCCTTGAAGGTGATGGTGGCGGAGCCAGCGGCCACGCCGGTGATCACGCCGTCGGCGTTGACGGAGGCGACGGTGGAATCCGAGGACTCTGCGGTCCAGCCCCTCTCGTAGGTGCCTACGCCGTTCACGGTGACTGCGGTGTATGCACGGTCGCCGATGCCCAGGGCCAGGGTCGACGGCGTCACGTCAATGCTGGTGATCTGCGGGACGGTGTTGCCGCTGTTGACGATCTCGACCTTGATGGACGGCGCGCCGACGTTCTCCTCGGAGTCCACGATGAGCAGGATGCCGTGGGAGTACTGCGGGATGACCCAGGCGTCATGCTTGACGTCGAAGACAAGCTCGGTGAACTTGCCACGGGTCTTGCCGCGGTCGGTCTCCATGGCACCGTACTCCTCGCCAAGCTGGGCGGCGGGGCGGTACACGGCCATGCCGATGACCTGACGGCGCGTGATCGGGCCGACGGGACCGGTGGGGGTGCCAATGCCCTGGCCGGGGTATCCCTGCCACGGGAAGTTGTCCACGGCATCATCGCTCGCGGGGCTGGTGCTGCCGCCATAGGGCACCTTCCAGTCCACGGAGGACTCGTCCACGGACTCGGGCAGGCCATAGTAGGGCACGCCTGCGGGCATGGAGAGCGGGTAGTTGGTGATGACGTTCTTGAACTCGTAGGTGGAGGTGTCATAGTACGTGCCGATGTAGTTGGTCGCACGGGTGCGGCTTGCGGCAGCAAGCTCGTCCTGCAGCTTCAGCACGCCGTCGGGAGCGGTGATCGAGTTGATGACCATGTCGAAGGCGGCGGTGCCGGTGGAGCTGTGCACGACGTTGTTGTTGGCGTCGAGGTACACCTTGGGGTAGTACTGTGACGGGATGGAGAAGTCGAAGTCCCAGCCGTAGAAGCGCTCGAAGCGGCCCTCCTTGAGGTCGTTGTAGGCGGCATCGGACGCCGGGATGGTGCCAGGCACGCCGATGAGGTTGGACAGCAGGTCGTCCTTGTACGCCTTGTCGAGCAGGATGACGCGGTTGTCCTCGGGGATGAACAGGTTGGTCCATGCGACGTCGATTGCGTTGAGCATCGGGCGCACGTTGAGGCTGTCCCACTCGATGGCCTTGATGGGCGCGAACTCAGGCGGGAAGCTCAGGCCCTCGTAGGGGCCGGGGGACGCGATCCACTCGCCGTCGCAGTCGAACATGGCGCCCTCGGCAGCATGGGTCTGCACGAAGCGGCCCGAGATGTGGCCGTTGGCGATGGCGAAGAAGTTGTACTTGTCGATGTGCGGGCCAAGGATCTCCTTGTCCCAGATGGCCTTGGCCTTGTTGATGGTCTCGGCGGTGGACATGTACGCCTCGCCGCCGGTGTATGCGGACGACTGCTTTGCGTCGCCGAAGTAGCCGATGTCGCCCTTGTACTGCTTCTCGTCGAACACGCGCCATGCGATGGACTTGTGCTGGCCGGAGGTGAACACGCGACGGGTGAACCGCACGGTCTGGAAGGGGCCATACGCGCTTGCGCCCCAGCCGTCACGGCCGTCGGCGTTGAAGCCGGTGTTGGCTGCGACGTTCGCGAGGCCGTTCAGGCGACGGTCGTCATAGTCGAAGATTCGGTCGGACACAAGGATGTCATCATATGCATACGCCTCGTCGTTGTTGGCGATGTTGACACCCTTACCGGTGAAGATGCCGATGGAGTAGCGGGCAGGCAGGAGTCGGTTGTCCTGGATTGCTGCCTTGTTCCAGATCATCGGCGAAATAGGCTGAGCCATGATGTCTCCCTTTCTAGTAGCCTATTCACTTATGTCGCCGGATCAGCGACATAATACCATAACTAGATTGTCAGCAAGTCTTCGTATGATGTCACTTGCTCGGACATGCCCATCTCGGGAGGCATGGGTGACCCGGCGAGAGCTTCCATGCCTCCCTCGACGGGAGAGGAGGATTCAGGAGCGACGTCAGGAGCGCCCTCCATTGTGGGAACTGGCGACCCGGCGATAGGTTCCTGAGCCAGTTGTTCCTGTGATTCTGGTGGCAATGCCTGCTGGGTTGCCATTATCTGGTCCTGCATGCCGTTTAGCTGTGCCTGCTGGCTGTCCAGTTGCGCCTGCATGCCTGCCATCATGTTCTTCGCTATCTGGGTGCTGATGCTCTCTGCGAGGCTGTGCGAGATGTCCGTGTCGGAAAGCTCGAGCATGCGCATCGCCACGGGCAGAAGCACCTCGTTCTCGATGACCTGCCTGTTCTCGTCCGACCAGCCGTTGAGGTTCTGGATGAACGGCTGCGCCATGGCGGTAAGGCGTTCAAGCTCCTGCTCCTCCTTCTTCTGGATGAGCGAGCCTGCCCTCACCTTGAACTCGAGCATGTCCGCCGACAGCTCGTCGAAGTCTATGATGACCTTGTTCCCGTCAACGCAGTCATCGGCACCCACGTCATAGAGCCGCCTGCGCGTGTCCTCGTCCACGGTCAGGCGATGCTTGCCATGCATGGAGTTGACGTACATGCGCAGCGCCTGCACGGCCCACTCCTGCATGAAGCCCTCTATGCGCTTCTGGTACTGGTTGATGTTGACAGTCTTCTCCATGTTCTGCTGCTCGACGCCGGGTGCCGTCTTGGAGTAGCCGACGCCGGCATCCTTGGCCACAGTGCCGTCAGCGACGTTGAGGTTCCTCACCATCGCCGCGGCGACAGCCTCTCGTGTGGCGGTCCAGTTCGACAGCACGGCATTGTCTATCTTGACAGGCTCGACCTTCACCTGGTTCGGGTTGTTGCCAAGGTTCCATATCTTGCGAGGCTCGAAGCGGTAGCTTGAGGGGTTCGTCTCCCAGCCTGCCACCATGATCGGAGGCTCCATCGCGAGCAGGAGGTTCTTGTACGCGCTCGTCTGGAAGAGGTCGTTGAACTGCTGGTCAGCCAGCAGGAACTCCACCTGGCTCACTCCGATCGGGAAGTCCGCGTCAGGCTCCAGCACGAGGAAGTTCCACGGGATGCCCCTGCGCGGGTCGTAGTTGGGCACCCTGCGGAACTCGGCGTTCAGTGCCGGCACGAACGTCACGAACTCCTTCGCTCCCCTGCGGTACTCGGTTATGAGCATGATGCTCTGCATCGACGTGGCGCCCTTCAGCTTGTCTGCCATCGCCTCGCTCTGGTAGTCGCGTGCCGAGAACATATTCTCGTCGATGATGCATCGGACCACGTCCTCGTTGTACGTGCTGTCTATGATGTTGCCATCGTCGTCAAGCAGGGCAAGCACGTCGTCCTTGCTCATGTAGTGCCGGTGGTAGACCACCGTGGGCCTGCATATGTCCGTGCAGTCTGGGTTCACGAAGACGTCGAACCATTGCTCGAGGCTGAACTTGATGCGTGCGTCGTCGTCATAGTCTCGCTCGAAGCCGGTACGCACGGGGGCGAAGGCGTAGATGAACGACATCTTGAACGCCTTGGTGAGGTTGGACATCATGTCCATGCCGTCTATCTCGGACACCATCACCTTGTTCTCGAAGATGTACCTGAGCAGTATGTGCTCCTTGCTTGCCGTGTCATACTGCGTGGTGAGCTCTCCGTCAGGCACGCGCTGGATGGTGTTCGCAAGCACCTTGCGCAGGATGTACTGCGTGCTTCCCTCGGAGAAGTACCTCGTCTTGCCACGCTTGAGTGACCATTCGTGGATTGACTTGTTCTTTGCCAGAAGGCCATACAGCTCATGATGCGCGGTGCGCTGCATCATCTGCGATCGCGCGGCATCGAAGCGTGCATGCATCTTCTCTATGTCCTTCGATGCGAGCTTTGCCTTGTCTATGTTCCATCGCTTATCGTCAGCCATGCCTAGATGTCCTGTCTCCTGTATGCCTCACGACTTCCCTTAGTATAGAACGCCGGACGCAGGTATGTCGACGTCGCCTTGTATGGTCTTGGGGATGACATGCCGGATGCCCTCTGCGAGTACACCTGCTTGGCATGGCTGTAGATCTTCGGGTTGTAGGAGTATGATCCACCACCACCAGTGTAGGAGTATGATCCACCACCACCAGTGTAGGAGTAGTATCCGCCTCCACCTCCACCATAGCTATTGTAATGCTTCCAACCGGAATAGTTGTTGGAGGAGCTACTATCGCCCTTCTCATTATTGACCTGTGCGGCATACTTTCCATCTGTCGGAAGGTTTGACTTCACGCCAAGCCTCTCGCTCATCTGCTCTGCCGTCAGGCTACCGATGCCAGATGCCTCTGGGACAGATGATTCCAATAGCCTCCACGGCCTACCGCCGCCTGACCAACCAGAGCCACCAAGCGTTGGGACGCCACCCCTTGGTATGGCAAGCTCCTCATTGATGTCATCTTTGAGGTTGTTGCCCTGACCTCCCCACATTAGCTCCAGCACATCCTTTCCGGAGAGTCGTCCCTTCTGTATGGCATCCATGTTGGCAGCATTGTCATACATTGACTCAACGTCATTAACTGGATTGCCATCCTCGTCAAGCACGATGTTGTACGGGATGGTCTCGTAATTACGTCCCTTGTCCTCCGATATGGGAGATATGAATGGCAGTACATCATTGGTGTTGCCATACCAGTAGCGCTCTGACTTGGCATCCTCGCCAATGTTCTCTATGCCTTCACCGGAAAGGAAGTTACCGGCAATGGGAATAGTGCCAAGCGCGTTTGCGACGTTGCGCGTAACGTTCCGTGCGACCGGTCCCAATGTGTCGACATAGGTCATCGGGTTACCCTGCTCGTCAACGTAACGGGTTTCCATGTCAGACTCCTGCCTGACATAGCGAGGCACCGTCCAGCCAATCTCGTCGCTCTGGAAGAAGTTGTATATCAGGTTGTTGTAGTGGTCGATGGCGTCCTTGCGATCCTGAAGTACTTGCTGGTATTCGTCATCATCAAGCCATCCGTTCGACAGATCCTCGTAGTACTTCTCCCATGCCTTGTTTATCATTCCATGGCAGTAATTGATGCAGTTGATGCGTGCGTCATAGTTGAGCACGAAGCCATCAAGCGCAGCCTGGGTGGCATTCTGGTAGTGCGTATCTATCCAATGGACGACCTCCTTGGCATGCTGGTCAAGTGCCTCTTGCCTCTCTGCCTGGTCATTTATGGGTATCGTAGAGGTGGCAGGATCCAGGTCAAGGAAGAACTGCTCGAACTTATCCTCTGCGTATGGGTCGGTCATGGTGTCCAATGGCTGCTCGGTATACTTGTATCCCGTTATCTCGCTGTCGCTCTTTCCTGCTTCGGTCACCCAGTCCATGAATATCGCATAGAGGATGTTGGTCTGCGTGGCACGCCTTCTCATGTAGTCACTGTAGCTTCCGGTCTGCTTCGTCTTGTACTCGTCCTCAGCCTCGTCGAGGCTCATCTTTGAGGTGTCGTACACGCGCCCGGCAGTGTGAGCATCATCCATGCCAGTACGCAATATGAAGTCCTTAGACCATGGCACCAGCTGGCCTGCCACCGTTGGTGTGAGGTCACCAACAAGGTTCCAGAATCCTTGCTCTATGCTTGTCATCAGCCACTCGTCACGGCTCGGCTCGTATGATCCCGTGTCATCAAGGGCGAACATGGCCTCGTTCCTGAAGTCGTTCACGAGGTCTATCGCATCGAAGATCACCGATCCGCTGTTCATGTTGGATATCGCATTGATGAAGACGTTCGTGGCAGTGGCCTTTGCCTCGTTGCTCCAGCCACCCTGCTCACATATCGCCCATGCGGTGCCAAGTGGGAACCCGATGCCAGAGATGTCATCCATCCACCATGCCCACTTGATGGGTACCGCGTCATCACCAGACCCTATCTTCCACTCTGACCACGTGTATTTGTCACGATCGTCGTCGGGTGGCTGAATGCCTCCAAAGAACGCTATGACAGCTGCATACAGGCCGCCTATGAGAATCTTCTCGGCACCCATGACAGTGTCATACATCAGGTTCTTGCGAAGGCCCTCGGCAAACGACATTCTGCCACCTATCTGGTAGTCACGCACTGACGACATGGCATTGCCAAGCCTAGCAGCAACATTGGTGACGGCCGTCTGATCTGCCTCACCAGCGACCATGGACAGCATGTCGCCCATGCTTGATATGCCACACGAGGTTAGGTAGCAGATGGTGTTAGACATCGGCATCATCTGAAGCACCTTGTTGACGCCATACTCAGGGAAGCGGTCGAACATCGTGCGCACCGCGAACTCAGTCATGCCATTCGCATGCATGATACTACGGACCAGATGTTCGACAGGTGACTTGCGCCCAAGGCTCGTCACGCCCTGCGTCATGAATGCCTCACGTCCGGCACCTGTCATGAGAAGCGAGCGTATCATCTCCTCCCCGCCACCATGCGAAGCCCACTCGCCGACTTCTGTGTTCGTGTAGGACTCCCTGCCATGGATGCTTGCGCGAGCCATCTCGGCCAATGCCATCTTCGTGAACCTGCGTGCCTCGCCATCACGGAACAACGCGCTGCCAAGCATGAGTCCGTCAAGGACTGACGACACGGTTGAGAGGAACCCACGCACATCGCCGTCAGTCTTCAGTCCTAACCTCTGCCGCAGCTGGTCGGAGACACCGGTCTCCGTGACGCCCCAACGAAGCAGGAAGTCCTTGAGGTCCTTCCTGGTTAGGCGGTTCATGTAACGTCCATCCTGCATCTCCTCGAAGAATGCGTCGACTGCAACATGTCCTCCAATGTTGTAGAGTGAGTTTGCCACCTCGATCGCCTCGATGGCCTCCCTTGACTCTGATGCCGTGCGAATCACATCCGTCTCGGCATAGTCTGCTGCAATGTCGCCATGCATGCTATTGAATGCTATGTCAGAGAGCATGTTGGCAAACGATTGCTCACCCTTGGCTATCGCTTCCTCCGGGACTGCCGATATCATTATCATGATGTTTGCGGCCTTGGCAGAACGTTCGAGCGAGCTGAGCGTCCTGAAGCCATAGTCGATCCTTCGTATCCAGCTTGGTCGTATGTTGCCGTTCTCGTCTCGTTCGACGCCAGCCTTCTGACGTCTGGCCATCCATTGGTTGAGAGCGGATTGCTCTCGCTCGTGCTTCACCTGATTGGATTGTGCTATCGCGTCATCCTCAGTGGCCTGCCTCTCAGTACGCATCTGGATCAGCATTCGATTCCTCGTTACCTCTGGTATGCCAAGGCCGGATGGATCGATGCCGTCGATAGACATGAGCGAGCGCATCATGCTCTCTATCGCACGCGCCTGGTACATGAGGTTGCCACCTGTGTTAGCACAGAGCTGTGGGTATGTGTCGTTTATCCACTGGTCTGATATGCGCTCCTCTATCTGCCTCTCGCTGAGGCCATGCAACGCGCTTCCCCAGTTGCGGCTGAGCGACCTCTTGAGGTCATTGGGCATGTAACCGAGTGGGAAGCATCGCGTTCCAGCGACTATCACGAACTTGCCGGTATCATCACGGACACCATTGGCGACCGGAATGCCTTGCACCGGACCAAGCGGATGCCCGTTCTTGGCCTGCGACTCAATGATGTCATGCAGAAGCTCGTATGCCTGGTCCTGTGTAAGCCTGAACTTGTTCGGGTTAACGCCAGCTATCGTCCCATCGACACTTATGCCAAGCCCTGCCCTCAGTTGTATGAGCTTCATGACATCTGAGATGGAGCAGTCGTATAGGTCCTGCACGGCGTTTATGGCATAGGTGATTCGTTCGTCGTACACCCTCTTGGCAAACGTGCGTCTTCTGCCATTCACGGTTTCGGTATGAGTCTCCAGCCTCTCACCCTGTATGTGGACGAGGCTTGGGTTGACATAGCGTCTTCGCATGGCGTTCTGAATGCTGCTCATCTTGCGAAGAAACTTGCCCTCGTCTTCGCTCGCGTCGAACGATATGTCACCAGGCTTCTGACGAACCGCCTTGTATGCACCCTTCGTGCGGCTACTCTCGCCACGCTCGACGATCTTCTCCCACTTCTTCCTCTTGAGTCCGGTCACGTCATAGCCCTGGTTCCACAGGACATCCTCGTCGAATGGCGCAGGCTCATTTCCAGTTATCTGGCGAACGTAGTCACGGTTCTCGGTGTTGATTCCCTGGGCTTGGGCCTGCTCCTCAAGCATCTGGTTGGTAGATTGGACATAACCGCGATAGAAGTCACTGGTTGACTTTGTTGGAACGGTCGGGACACGAGATGCAAGGCCATTTCTTGATGCAACTTCTGGCAAGGCCTCATCAAGCGTCTCTCGTGTCGTAGGCTCTCTTTCTGAAATTCCAAGACCCTGTTCGCGAATTCTGGCAACGAGTCGCCTTAGGCTGTCGGCGTTGACCTCTCTTCTCGCAAGCCTGTCGAGAAAGTCATCTATCTCCCTTTGGTTTGCACCGGCAGCCTCAAGTGCGTCATATGCCTCTGACATGATGGAGTCTTCGATGTCAACATTGCGCATCGCAGACTTTTCTGCCACTTTTTCCTGTTCTGACGCAAGCCTCTCACGATTCCTGATCGCGTCACCTATCTTGGAGTCCTCAAGCCTCCTGTTTCTTCTCTTTGAACGCGCAGCGTGTTCCCTTGCAGTCCTGGCATCGTCATTGACCTTGTCATACACCTGAGACATGACGTCGTCTTCGATGAGTTCGTTGCGTCTACCCCTGCGTTCTATCTCACGTTCTGACTCGCTTTCGGCAATGTTGGCAGCGCGTGCGTTGGCATTAACATTGCCATATGCCTGAGGCATGATGTCGTCAACCATGGAATCGGTTCTCTGCTTACGCCGTGCCTGCTCTGTCAAAGCTGCATCCCTTGCCGAGCTGCGCAGTCCTGCAGCCCTGGCAACTTCCTCTTCACCAAGCTGGTCGACACGGTTGGCTGCCGCTTGTCTGTTGGCTTCATCCTTGCGTCGCTTCTCTTCGTTCTCTCTTGCTTTGCGCGCACGCTCCTCTGCTGCCCTGCGTGCCTCCTCTGCGGCAATCTGGTCGAGTCGACTTTGATTGTCAGCAGCAGTCGAACTCTGTCGTGCCCTTCGTGACGCACGTTCTTCGCTTGCACGCTGAACTTCCTCATCTGCAATCTGATCGACACGACTGCCTTGCTGAGTAGAGACTGCATTGTTGCCACTGCGCCGCTCGGTCCTAGTCGATGACGAACCAGTCCTTGAGTCGGTTCGCGTGTCTACCCTTCGGGAGGCGCTATCCCTTGCGTTGATGTTGCCTGCCATGTCTCATTTCCTCCTATGCCTTACCGATTGCACCACCATCACGTATGCGACCCATGTCACTTGTCGCCCACATGAAGCGGAACCGTGCACTGCGCTCGTCTAACCTGAGTCCATAATGC
>Ga0310694_10001929_pt1 | contig 22309 bp, 17 predicted proteins | sample 174DNAGHGhighgp2_FD_203884 | JGI IMG/M metagenome (GOLD analysis project Ga0310694, IMG submission 203884) | Sheep rumen microbial communities from Palmerston North, Manawatu-Wanganui, New Zealand - 1742 DNA GHGhigh gp2 (v2) (version 2) | ecosystem: Host-associated > Mammals > Digestive system... | reverse complement strand
GCATTGCCTCGCAGATGGCGTAGCGATTGACGCTGCAGTCGGCGCTGTGCTGGAACATCTGGCGCAGCCCCTCGGCCATGTCTCCGTCCTTGCGGATGAAGAGTTCCTGCAGGAAAGGCCGGCTCTCGTCGAACGGTGCCCACCAGTGCGAGATGCGGCGCAGGAACTGCGAGCTGTGGAGCAGTGTGGCCTTGTGGAAGTCGATGTCCACGCCCTCGACAATGAGTGCGCGATAGCGTTTCATGGTGGCTCGGATGCGCTCCTCCACCTGCTGGGGCGTGGAGTGGACGAAGTCGTTGCCCGCCATCTCCTGTGCAATGGCCTGACTGGCTTTCGGGCTCTCCTGCATCAGTATCAGTTCGCGCTGCAGCAGTGCCAGTTCGTCGGCTCGCTTGCGGCCCTCGAAAGCTGTCAGCAGGGCAGGGTAGAAGCTGAGCCGCGGCTCGTACTTGAGCAGAAGCAGCACGAGACCCGTCAGGCTGAGGGCTCGCACTTCGGGCTGCTCGGAGTCGGCCATCAGCGAGAGGAAGATGAGCTTCTCGGCGTCCATATATTCGCAGGCCGAGAGGATGACTGCGCCTACGAGATGCTGCTGCACGAGTGTGTCCTGGCGGCTGATGAACTCGAACCACGAGGCCGTCTGGCGTTGGTCCCAGAGCGGCGCCGTCCAGAGCAGGTCGAAGAGCAGGTCTTGCGTCTCGTAGCGTTCGGCAGTGCCCTGCTGTGCGTCCCATTGCTGCAGCACGTAGGGCGCTGCATCCTGTCCGCCAAGTAGAAAGAGTTGGTGGTGAGCGTGTGCGTAGAGGTCCTCGCGGCGCGAGAGACGGATGAGCCGGGCTGCGCTGTCCAGTGTGTGCAGTGCCTGCCGCACCAGTCGGTCCTGTATGTCGGCTCGCTCCTCGTCGTGCCCGCCCTGCGATAGGAAGTGCAGCATCTGCGTGTAGCTGTCGCGTATGTTCTCGAGGGCGTTGGAGAGCTGCTGGTCGGGACACTCGCGCATCAGTGCCTCCAGTCCGAAGAGTCCTTCGTTGATGCGATAGCTCAGCAGCGCGTCGGCCGCTTGCTGTCGGATGACGTTTAGCGTGCTGAGGTCGGTCATTTCGTGGCTACTGAGTGGATGAGGCTGTCTGTGACAAGTCCTTTCGGCAAGCGCTGCCGGTCGGTGAGGAACTTGGTGGCAGGAGCAAAGTCTGCTGTCGCGGTCGGTCGGCAGAGGGTGGGTATGGGATGCAGCGCCAGCGAGTCGGCGGCCTCGGCTGGCAGGCCGTATTCGCGCATCAGTATGGTGCGCAGCGTCTGTGTCGCCTCTCCGTTGGCTATCTGCTGTGCTGCCTTGCGGTAAACCTCCACCAGCCGCATGGTCTGCTCCGTGTGGGTCTTCGTGGCGGCCTCGCTTCGGACGGTCAGAATGGCCAGTTGCGGGTCTTTGTCTGTGGTGCGGCGCAGAACCTTGTTGCCCGTCATGTCCATCCACGTGGCGTATGGCTCTGGCAGGATGGCTGCGTCGATGAGGCCCGTGCGAAGCATGTCGGTGCGCAGCCTTACGTTGTGCACTTGTGGGCGATAGAATGTCTCAGCCTCGTCATCGGCTGGCTCCAGCATACGGTCGCACCAGTAGTCGGTGATGCAGAGGCGGCTCATGGCCACCGTCTTCTCCTTGAGCTGATGCACCTTGCTGACACGTCGTCCCTTCACGGCCACCAGCGCCACTGGCTCGTCCATGCTAAGCAGAGCCTGCAGCCGTGCCTCGCGCTGTAGGCGCAGCAGGCGTATAAGGTCGGAGTATCCCACCTCGGCATGGCCTCGGGCGAGCGTCGTGTCGATGTCCATCTGCGCGGTGTATCGCAGCAGCCGTATGTTGGTGTCGGAGTCAGTGAGCAGGCCTGTGCTCTCGGCATAATAAAGCGGCAGGCAGCTCCACGTGGGCATCACTGCCACGCGTAGAGCCGTGCTGTCGCGTCGTGCTGCCTCCTCGGGAGACAGCGTGGCCTCCCGTTTCGTGCAGGAGGCCAGCAGTATTAGAATGAGTATGCAGACGAGGTTTCTCATTCGCCCTTGATGGCAGCAATGCCGGGCAGCACCTTGCCTTCGATGGCTTCGAGCAGTGCGCCGCCGCCGGTGGAGATGTAGGAAACCTTGTCGGCCAGACCGAACTTGTTGACGCAAGCCACAGAGTCGCCACCGCCAATGAGCGAGAAGGCGCCCTCCTGCGTAGCCTTAGCCACAGCCTCACCTACGGCACGCGAGCCAGCAGTGAATTCGTCACACTCGAAGCAGCCGGCAGGACCATTCCACAGGATGGTCTTTGCGCCCTCGATGGCTGCAGCAAACTTCTTGCGGCTCTCGGGGCCGGCATCCAGTCCATCCCAACCGTCCTCGATGGCATTCGAGGGGAATACCTTTATTTCAGCGCCCGGCTTCACAGAGAACGTGCCGAAGTCGTAGCCCGTGCAGCATACAGAGTCGGTGCCGAGTACCAGCTCCACGCCGTTCTTCTTGGCCATCTCTTCCACGCCCAGAGCCACGTCCAGTTTATCCAGCTCCACGATGCTGTCGCCAATCTTGCCGCCGTGAGCCTTCGAGAACGTGTACGTCATGCCACCGCAGAGCACCAGCTTGTCCACCTTGCCCAGCAGGTTCTCGATGATGCCAATCTTGCTCGACACCTTCGAGCCGCCCATGATGGCCACGAACGGACGCTTGATGTTCTTCAGCACATTGTCCACAGCCTGCACTTCCTTCTCCATAAGCAGTCCCAGCATCTTCGAGTCAGCATCGAAGTAGTCGGCAATCACGGCCGTCGAGGCGTGCTTGCGGTGAGCCGTACCGAAGGCATCCATCACGTAGCAGTCGGCATAGCTGGCCAGCGTCTTTGCGAACTCCTTCTGGCGCTTCTTCATGTCCTTCTTTGCATCCTCGTATGCAGGGTCGTCCTTCTCGATGCCCACGGGCTTGCCTTCCTCCTCGGGATAGTAGCGCAGGTTCTCCAGCAGCAGCGCTTCGCCCATCTTTAGGGCAGCGGCAGCCTCCTGAGCCTTGGCGCAGTCGGGAGCAAATGCTACGGGTACACCCAGTGCCTCGGCCACGGCGTCCTTAATCTGTCCGAGCGACATCTTCGGATTCACCTTGCCCTTGGGCTTGCCCATGTGGCTCATGATGATGACAGCACCGCCGTCGGCCAGAATCTTCTTCAGCGTGGGCAGTGCCCCGCGGATGCGCGTGTCGTCCGTAATCTTACCATTCTCATCCAGTGGCACATTGAAGTCCACTCTCACAATTGCCTTCTTGCCGGCAAACTTGTACTCGTTGATTGTCATAATACCTTATCTTTAAAGATTCATTTCTTTTTCGGGTGCAAAGTTACGAATAAGCGAGCGAAGAACAAAAGAAATTGCTTTCTTTTTTCTTCCGAGCGGGAGTGGCAGAGCCACATGGTGCGGTTGAAGCCTTTGAGCCGGACGTCGTAGGTGGCGCCGCCCACGGGGTTGCTGCTGAGGGCGTCGCAGCGGAAGAAGCGCGGGTCGCTGTCCAGTTCGGGCACCGTCTCGCTGCTCTTCACCACGGTTACTTCCACGCGCGGTGCGCCCTTGCCCACGAACTCCAATAGGTCGTCGGCACCGGCCACCATGGCCAGCTGTGCGTGTGCGCCTTCCCATTCGGGCAGGTCGATATACCAGCCACCGTTGGCTTCGCGGTTGAAGGCTAGATGATAGGTTTTCTCTTTGTCGCGCCGTGCGTCATAAACTCCTTTGATGTACTGTGCGATGACTTTCGGGTTGCGGATGATGTTTGATAGCTTGCTCATGTTGTTTCGTTTTTAGTGTTTGAGAACAAAGTTTGTGCTAAATGTATATCCGTTCGTTTCAACAGCGGCAAAGGTAGAATGAATAATTCGCATCGACAAACAAAAAGGAGGGCTATGTATGAAATGCCCTCCTGTCTGTATGAAATGAAACGCGGCGCTTCATTTCGTACAAGATGTTTCTGAGATTACTTGCCGAGAGGTCCTACGCCTTTCCGCTGACAGACGCCGAGAAGCCCGCACTCCTCGCAGCGAGGTCGCCGCGCTTGACAGACATATCGGCCGTGAAGGATGAGCCAGTGGTGGGCCGTTGGGATGACATCGGCCGGGATGTGGCGCACAAGTTCCTTTTCCACGCTGAGCGGCGTGGTGCACTTTTCGGAAACGAGCCCTATGCGGTGGCTGACACGAAAGACGTGTGTATCGACAGCCATGCGTGCTTTCTGGAAAACGACGGCCTGAATGACGTTGGCCGTCTTGCGGCCCACGCCGGGAAGGCGCTCGAGTTGCTCGCCCGTCGAGGGTACTTCTCCGCCAAACTCGCTGAGAAGCATCTGCGACATGCCCACGAGATGACGCGCCTTGGCGTTGGGATAACTGACACTGCGAATGTATTCGTAGATGACTTCGGGCGTGGCGCAGGCCATAGCCTCGGGCGTGGGGTAGTCCCGGAAGAGGCGCGGCGTTACGAGGTTGATGCGCTTGTCCGTACATTGTGCGCTGAGAATGACGGCAACGAGCAACTGAAACGGATTTTCGTAGTGCAGTTCTGTCTCAGCCACGGGCATCGCCTGCCGGAAGTACTGGATGACTTTTTCGTAGAGTTCTTTCTTTTTCATCGTCAGAGGCCGGAGAAATGTTTGAGCAGCGAGGCAAGCATGGGCGATTGAATCATCTTTCCTTCGCGAACGATGGCCAGTACCTCGTCGCGCGAAAGCAGATGTACGCTGAGATCTTCTGTGGCATCGAGTTGCGGCTCGCATGTTTTCTCCACACCCGTGGCCACGAAGCAGTGGATAGTATTGGTCATTGTGCTCGGATTGGCCGAGAGTTGCATCACTTCCTGCCATTCTCCGCCAGTGAATCCTGTTTCCTCCTTCAGTTCTCTGCGCACGGCTTCGAGCGGTTGCTCGCCCGCTTCCATGACACCGCACGGTAGTTCGTAGCAGGTGCGGCCTGCGGCATGGCGATATTGGCGTTCCATTACGTATCGACCGTCCTTTGTGATGGCAATCACATTCACCCAGTCTGGGTATTCCAGCACGTAGTATTCGGGAATGACGCGGCCGTCGGGCAGTTGCACCTCATCGCGGCGTGCCGTGAGCCACGGCTTGCGAATCAGATATTCGGAGTGAAGCGTCTTCCACGGCTGCACGTCGTTTTCTTTTTTCTTCTCCATCGTTTTCATTTTCTTGCAGGGCGGCTGAATCAAAACCTCCTGCAGGTTTCAGTTATTTCGTAATGTCGTATTGGAAATAATCGTAGCGCGCCGCTCCGTCTGCGCCGTAACAATAGAGGCCGAGGCGGACGCCCTTCCAGTTGGCGCTGCGCATCTGGAACGCTTCGCCGGCGGGCGAAAAATGTTTTCCGTCGGTGCTGTATTGGAACTGGTGGCTGTTGTCTGTGGCATTCAGCGTGAGGCGCAGATAGATTCGTTTCGGACGTTTGTCAGAAAGTATGGTGCGCTCTCCGTTCAGTTCGGTGTAGATGCCTTCCGGACAGACGCCGATGCCGCGGAAATCACGGCCCAGACAGACCAGTCCGGCGGCGGCTTGCCCGAGTTGCGAGCAGTCGAGTAGGGTGGTGGCTGCGCCGGCAAATCCCATAGCCATCTGCGTTAGCGTGTTACGTGCAGCCTTTATGTTTTCAGCCGGCAGGGCGTGGAGCGTGAGCCACCCCTTCTTTTCCGAGAGATTCCACTTCGCAGGCACGGGATTGTGGTTCCATTGCCACTGCAGACCGAGGCCTTCTCCGTCGAAGTTGTCGCTGCTTTGTGGCAAAGAGGGCGCGGCGGCCATGGTTTTGGGCTTCGTCCATACCTCAACCGGCTCACCTATTCCGTTTCCGTCGATGTCAATTCCGATATGCGGCCAGCCGTCTCGCCAGCGAGCGGGCTGCAAATGCATCACACGTCCCAGCACGGGCGTAGATTGGAAGTGGAAGAACCACCACTCACCTTCTGGCGTTTCTACGAGCGCTCCCTGGTGCGGGCCGTTAAACTGCGTGCTGCCCTGCTCAAGTACAACGCGCTTTTCGTAGGGACCATACACGTTTTTTGAACGAAGCACGGTCTGCCAGCCGCCAGTGACGCCGCCTTCTGGAATAAACAGGTAGTAATATCCGTCGCGCTTGAGCCACTTTGTGCCCTCGGCTACTGGCCCGGTGTAAACAGTCACGCCATCATCGAGCAAAGTCTTGCCGTCGGGCGACATGCGGTGCACGATGATTGGGCCGGCACCCACTTGGCTTCGTCCCAAATATGCCTTCCCATCCTCGTCCCACAGCGGGCACGGGTCTTCCCATCGCCCTACGTTTTTGACATGATGGAGGGGCGTCCACGGGCCATGCGCGTCCGCTGCCGAACTCATGAAGAGCCCTTCGTCGGGCGTACAGAAGTACACATAGAATCGTCCGTCATGGTGACGTATGCTGGGAGCCCACGCGCCGTGGCTGTAACGGTTAGGCTCTTCCCAGTTTGGCAAGTCGTAGCGGCTGAAAATCTGGCTGATGAGATGCCAGTTTACCATGTCCTCGCTCTCGAGAACCTGCATGCCGAGGTAATTGAAGTTGCTCGAGACCATGTAGTATTTGCGGCCGACGCGGACAACATCGGGGTCGGAATAATCGGCATTGAGCACCGGGTTTTTGTAGGTGCCATTGCCCTGATCGCCCCAAAGGAGGGGCTGTTGAGCCACGAGGCGAGGCGAGCATAACATGGCAAGGCACGCAAATGCCATCAAAATGTGAGACGAGTGTTTCATATCTGCGTTTAGTTTATGCTAAGAGAGGCTGCGATGGCGTGTCGCAGCCCCTCTCTCGGGTTTAGATTCGTGCGTTTTATTTTTTCCAGAATCCTTCGGCGGTGTAGTAGTCGCTCTCAGAGAGGGGACGAATCTTGCCGAACTTGCTCCAGTCCTCGTCGCCCTGGAACTGAGGCACGAAGGCATCGGGCACGAAGAGTTCGCACTCGGGCCGTGGGGTGCAGTTCTTTGGCATCTTGAAGAACTCGGTGCTCAGGATGTAGATGCGCTTCACGTTGGGGCACTGGGCGAAGTCGCCAAAAATGCGATTCTTGAAGTCGTTTGGCACAGAGAATTCCTCCACTGCGGTGCAACCTTCAAATGCATTCTCCAGTTTGCTCAGCGTGATGCCCATGAGGATGCTCTTGAGATTTGTGCAACCGGCAAAGGCGCCTTCGCGAATCCACCACAGTTTGTCGCCAAACTTCACTCGCTCGAGGCTGGTGCAGCCGTTGAAAGCATCGAGACCCACGGTCCATGTGTCCACATCCACGCTTTGCAGAGCGGAACAGTCGCGGAAGGCTTCGTCGTTAATGACGGTCACTTCGCCCTCAAAGTGAACTTCGCGCAGATTTTTGCAGCCCATGAATGCTTTCTGCGTAATGTGCTTTATCTGGTCGTGCACGTAAACCTCCTCGATGTACTCGTTGTCCTTGAATTCCTCCTCGTTTACGCTTTGTATCTTCTTGCTAAACGCCACTACAGGCTGCGTCACCGTGGCCTTATCCTTGCGGTGTTGGCTGGTGTAGACGAAGGCTTTCACCTTCTCCTTCTTCTCTGTCTTCTGAGTGTTGTCGGTGGTCTCTTTTGCGCCCTGCTTGCAGCTGCCGAGCGTCAGTGCGCACAGGATGAGTGAGGCGCACAGGATGATGTTCTTTTTCATATCGCTTTCGTGTTTTTTGAGTGTTTCTGCGTGCAAATATACTAAAGTTTTCGGTTACTTCCAAATACTGGCGAGTTTCTTGCGCAACGGTTCGTCGTAGCAGACCAGACACAGCGTGGCCAGCACTATGGCCATCAGTGCCACTGCCACCGGTGTGCGCCATGTCTCTGGCCCGAATGGATGGCAACCGGTGTTAATCCAGTGGATGTAGAGATAGACCAGCGGATAGTGCACCGCATAGAGCGGGTAGGAGAGGCGTCCCACAAAACTCACCGCCTGCTTTCGCCAGCCGCTCACCGTACCTCGTGCGCCCAGCCAGATTATCAGCGGGAAACCCACCATCACGCACGCCACCTGATACCCGAGGCTTGCCGCTCCGATGTAAGGTACTGACAACAGCCCCACCACGGCCAAGGCACACAGCGTGAAGGCCGGAAGGCGTGTCAAAGCAGGCTTCCACTTGCGCCATGCGCGAGCCATCAGCAGGCCGGCCGGATAACCGAACGCCAGTCGCAGCAGGCCGCCCAACATGTTCAGCGGCTCCGATGACCACCCGTAGGCAATCCATCCCTCGCCCTGCCACACAGCGTTGCCCGCCAGCGCCAAAGCCGCCAGCGCCACCCATGCAGCCAGCCAACGCGTGCGCATTCGCCTCAACAGCAGGCCATAGAGCAGACTGCCGATGTACTCGAAGAAGAGCGACCAGTGCGGCCCGTTCAGCGCAAACATCTCCGTGTTGCCACGCACGTCCAGCCTGCCCCAAGTGGGGATGAGCAGCAAGGCTAGCAATGCCGACGTCAGCAGCGTGCCCAGTCCCACAGGCGAGCCGTCCCACCGAGTACAACCCTGCATGCAGAACGTTGCCACGCCTACTGCCACGCCCATTACTACCATCGGGTGCAGTCGCACGAGGCGCCGACGTACAAAGCCGCCCAACGACATGCGGTTCCAACGCTCGTCGTAGGCATAACCCATCACAAAGCCCGACAGGATAAAGAAGAAGTCCACTGCCAAGAATCCGTGGTACATTTGTTGCCGTTCTGCTCCTGCTGCAAACGCCACCGCCTCAAAGAGGTGGTAGCCCAGAACCGCCAGCGCGGCTACACCGCGCAGCCCATCCAAAATGTCATATCGAGGTTTGTCCGTCATGTTCGATCTGTTGTCCCAATTTATTCCGCAAATTTACAGAAATTACGTTGTACGGCCAAACAAACCGCATGGTTTTTGTCGTGTTGTCTCATCATGCGGCGTGCGTTAACCCTCAGAGAGGCTTGTTGGATTTCGTTTTTGCCCTGTCATCAGCATGACACAAGGGACGTGTCTCGTGATGTGTAAATAAATATTAGGGCCTCTGATTTAACATTTGTTAAGGGCGGTTGTGGCGTGCATTTGGATTTTTAGTGCTACCTTTGCCGCTGTGTGCATGGGGCATGTATGTATTGAAAAGAATGAAAAGACTGATAGTGATGGTGGCCGTGACGATGGGCTTCTGCGTCCAGGCTACGGCGGACAGTTTTGTGCGGGTGCTGAGCACGAAGCTCTTGGGACGCGACGGGCAGACGCTGGTGATGCGTGGCACGAATTGTGGCAACTGGATGGTGCGCGAGCCGTATATGATGAACACATCGGGGAGTCTGGACCGCCAGTTTAAGTTCGACCGGATGCTAGCCGAGGTGTGCGGCGAGGAGCGGGTAGCGGAGTTCGACAGCTTGTGGATGGACAACAACTTCTGTGAGGAGGATATGAGGTTTATCTCGGAGTTGGGGATGAACACGCTACGCGTGCCGATGCACTATAAGTACTTCACGCTACCTATCGAGCGGGAGCCGGTGGCGGGCGAGCAGACGTGGCTCAGCGAGGGTTTTGAGCGTATCGACTCGATGTGCGAGTGGGCCGACCGCTGGGGTGTGCTGCTGGTGCTGGACATGCATGCTTGCCCGGGTGGGCAGTCGACGGGCGACATCTGCGACTACGACGCCTCGAAGCCTTCGCTCTGGGAGAGTGAGGCGAACCGCAAGAAGCTGGTGGAGCTGTGGCGGAAGATAGCAGAACGCTACCGAGAACGTAAGTGTGTGGCGGCCTACGACCTTATCAACGAGACCAACTGGACGCTGCCGGACAATAATAAACTGCTCTGGGACACGTTCAAGGACATCATAAAGGCCATCCGGCAGGTAGACTCGAACCACATCGTCATACTGGAGGGCAACTCGTACAGCAACGACTACACGGGCCTGCCCTCGACGAAGCTGGATGCGAAGATGATGCTGCAGTACCACCGCTACGGGGTGTACAACACGAAGAGCCAGGTGCAGGGCATGGCGGAGATGGCTGCGAAGTACCGTTGCCCGGTGTTCATCGGCGAGTTTGGTGAGAACAGCAATTCGTGGACGGCAGGCAGCGTGCGGCTCTACGCGGAGGCAATGCAGTTCGGCGGATGGGCTTGCTGGCCAATGAAGAAGAGCAACATCAACGCGCTCATACAGGTGAAGCGAGTGGCTAGCTACGACAACGCCATCAGCAGCTATCAGAACGGCACACCGCCCTCGGCTACGACGCTGTGGAACGCTTGCCGCGAATGGGCCGAGGCGCAGCACATCAGCCGCTGTAAGGTGCGCAAGGACTATGCCGACGCGCTGATGAGGAGACCCTTCACAGACGAGTGCTTGCCGTTCGTGGATGCACAGACGGACGACTACATCTATGCGGCGCACTACGATATGGGCGAGCCCGGACGGGCCTATCTGGACCACGACGAGGCTACCTATCAGTACAATGGTGAGGACTACACCTCATGGCAACGAGGATGGACCTATCGCAACGACGGCGTGGACCTCTATGCCAACCCGTCGGATGCGAAGAGCTGCGGATACTACGTGGGTGAGACACGCGACGGCGAATGGCTGCAATACACCATCCAGAACCCGCACGAGGCGGCAGCATGGCAACTCCAGATGCGATATGCCATACAGTCGGGCTCATCAACGGTGCGCATTACCGTGAACGACCGCGCGGTAACGGGATCCACACGCCTCTCGGCCACCGGAGGATACACCACGTGGAGCACCAAGAACTGGACGGGCATCGTACTGCCACAGGGAGTCCTGCGCGTGCGTATCTATATAGAGAAGGGAGGACTGAACATCAACTACCTGCGCTTCTTCGGCATGAAACAGGCCACCGAACAGCAGCTGCAAGCACTCGAGCCTGACACCACGGCAGGACGAAACCTCCTCGCCAACGGCAACTGCGAATACCAGGGAGCATGGCAGACGGCAGCACTGGCATCCATCAACAACGCACGTTACACTTGGGGACAGACCACCGAACAGCCCACGCAGGGCAGCGGGCCGGCACTCGGCATCGCTTCGGCACGCAGCCACGCACTGAACACGGTGCTCTATCAGCCCGTGCAAGTGCAGGCCGGACACGTCTATCAGGCCGACGTGGCAGTGCGAGGCAACAGCGGCAACGGTGACTTCTGGATACAGGCCTTCATGGTGACAGAGAGGCCAAAGGACTATGCCGACACGGGACTGGATGAGGCCAACACCATCGGACAGCTAAACTCGTGGAAGGACGCCACGCTAGCCGACTTCGATGGACTGATGTCCGCCCGTGCCAAGGCTGGCGCAAACCACACCGCAGGGACTATGCGATGGAAAGCCAACTCTACAGGCACTGTCTACTTCGCCTTGAAAGTGGGCACACAAAAGTCAGCCTTCAGCTTTACCTTCGACTCCTTCACCCTCACCGACCTCACCGCCATCGAGACAGCCATCCCACGCATTCCTTCCACGGCTGGCGGCACACCACGCATCTTCAACTTGGCAGGCCAACGCTTGCAGCCACCCACGCGCGGCATTTATATCATTGGAAACAAAAAAGTAGTGAAATAGGAGGTGCTCCACCGCCAACCTCTTTTGTGGGGGCTTTCAAATTCAGAAAACATCATAGGACTATACCCCTTCGGGGCGATGTCTCGTGATGTGTTTCTTGCCATTTCGCATTAACCCCAAATGAGGCTGATGAATCAGCAGGCGGGATTTTGTGGTGCGGTAAATTTTTCGTACCTTTGTGGCGTGAAACAAAACAATTAAACTGATATACGGCAATGAAGAAAGTTATTTTCCTTTTGACGGTGCTCCTGAGCTTCGGACTGGGAGCAGGAAGTGAGGCTTCCGCAGCACGTAAGGCTGCCAGTTCACAGATGCAGAAACTGAAACTGAAGAAGAAATGGCGTGCGTACGACCCGGGCGAGGTGTTTTTCCGCGACAATGCGCCGCAGACCGAGGGTTCAAAAATCTACAACCGCATCATCCCTGAGCCCGCTCCTTACATCCGCGAGAATGCACTGTTGGTGCTGCAGACGCTCTATCGCGGTCCGAAAGACCCGAACGTGCCGAAGCTGAAGCGCATCTACTACTCGCTCGACGACTACAATGGTGTGAGCGAGAAATATGGACACGGCGACCATGTGGGCATCCGCTACAGCACGCGGTGGATAGAACGCAGCTTTGCGGGTGGCGACACGGCACGGCTGGACTACGAGACGCGCGGTGTGCTCTACCATGAGTTGACTCATGCCTATCAGCTTGAGCCGAAGAATTGTGGCCAGTACTCCGACGGCGGCGAGTACTGGTGCTTCATCGAGGGTATGGCTGATGCGGTGAGGGTGGCCTGCGGGTGCTTCGAGCAGGACTTCCAGTCGAAAGACCGGCCGAGGGCTGAAACGTGGCGAAAAGGCTATCGCGTGGCCGGCTACTTCCTCTATTGGATTCAGCTTAACAAGGACAAGGACTTCCTGCGTAAGTTCAATCGCTCGGCAGCCGAACTGGAGACGTGGTCGTGGGATGCAGCCATGCGGCACGTCTTGGGCGACCGTCCGGAGAACGGCGTGGAAGCACTCTGGACCGAGTATAGACGGGCGATTGGGGAGGTGGAATAGTCCATGGTTTCCAGTGCATAGTCCATAGTTGGCTATGCCGTGAGGAGGATTCCCTTAATCAGAAAATAAATTACGGGTACGAGGAGCGATGGCAGCAGGTCGAGGGTGTGGCAGTCCTTGATGCGGAGGATGCCAAGGCCTGAGGCAGCGATGAGCGTGCCGCCCACGATGCTTATCTCGCAGAGTAGCTCGTCGGGGATAATGTTGCCGCACAGACGTGCCAGCAGGTATATGCTACCCTGCCAGCAGAAGAGCACTGGAGCCGCCAGAGCGATGCCGTAGCCATAGGTGGCCGATAGGATGGCTGAGGTGACAAGGTCGAGCATCGCGTTCGTGAAGAGATAGGTGTGGTCGCCCAGCAGAGCGCTGTTGATGGGGCCTACAATGCTCAACGTGCCGATGCAGAAGAGCAGCACGGCAGTGGTGAGGCCTTGCATGAGCGGGAAGTCAGAACCTTCTGTGGCCTGCTGCGTCGAACGTTTCATGCGCCCGTCCAGATTGAGTATGCGACCCACCAGTCCGCCCACCACCAGGCTCAGCACGAAGAGTACCGGATAGTGGCTCTGCGGCATGTGGCGACAGACGGCATTGAAGCCCAGCGCCAGCGAGGCCAGTCCGATGGCTGTGAACATCGCTTCCTGATACTGCGGCTTGATGCCCCGCCTGAGCGTGCCGCCCACGGCTGTGCCGACAAGGATAGCCAGCGTGTTGGTGATAGTGCCAATCATAATCTCTTTCTTCCCCGTTTTTTGTTTCCGGCTGCAAATGTAAGAAAAAGATTCGGCTTAGTGGCCTTCTGCGCAGTTTTTTTGAAATCACTTTCTCTGCCAAATTTTGTTCGTCTTAATTAAAAGTTGTATCTTTGCCGTGAAAAGAACCTAAATATAAACCAAAAGAGACAACATGAAAAGACGTTCTTTCCTGAAACGCGGTGCAGCTGGAGCTGCACTCTTCACAATCGTGCCGCGCGAAACACTGGGTAAGATGGGTGGCAACAACTCGTTCGTCGCACCCAGCGACCAGCTGACACGAGGCATCATCGGCGTGGGTGGCATTGGCCGCTCGAGTCTTCATTTTGCAAGCGACAGCGCCTGCCGGCTGGTGGCTCTGTGCGACGTAGACCAGAAGCACCTCGACTCGGCTGTAGCTGCTGCCAAGAGTAAATTCGGCCAGACGGTGACCACCTATCACGACTTCCGCGAACTCATCCACGACCCGAACGTGGACATCGTGCATATAGCCACGCCGCCACACTGGCACGGCATCATGGCTGTAGAGGCTGCCAATGCCGGTAAGGATATCTTCTGCGAGAAACCCATGACGCGTACCATCGGCGAAGGGCGCCGTGTGGAGGAGGCCGTGAAGCGCAATGCTCGCATCTTCCGACTCGACACATGGTTCCGTTTCAAGGACACCTTCTACGGACTGGGTACCGATGTGAAGCCGCTAAAGAAGCTCGTGGACAGCGGGCTGCTGGGCTGGCCGCTAAAGGTGCGCATCTCCGGTGCCACCGGCTTTACATGGAAATTCTACTGGGTGGGCAAGGAGAACCTCGAGGTGCAGCCCGTGCCTAAGGAACTTGACTACGACCTCTGGCTCGGCCCGGCTCCCTTCAAGCCCTACAACGTGCACCGCACACACCAGACCTTCCGCGGATACTGGGACTACGACGGCGGCGGACTGGCCGACATGGGACAGCACTACATCGACCCCGTGCAGTACATCCTCGGCAAGGACGACACGTTCCCTGTGAAGGTGGAAGTGGATGCACCGCAGCAGCACTCGGACGCCGTAAGCATCTGGCGACAGATTACCTACACTTACGAAGACGGATGCCAAATCATCCTCGAGGGTGAGGGATTCGAGAGCAAAGGCAAGGTGCCCTACATCGAAGGCCCGAACGGCAAGGTGTATAAAGGCTTCGAGTGCACCATCCCCAACGTGCAGCAGCTCATCAACGAGATGCCAGAGCCCGAGCAGCGCAACACAGACTTCCTGGAGTGCGTTCGCACACGCCGCCCCTTCGCACTGAACGAGAGCAACGGACACCACAGTGCCACCATCGTAAACATGGGCGTCTGCGCACTTCGACTTGGCCGTACACTCCACTTCGACCCCAAGACACAGCTTTTTGTGGGCGACGAGGAGGCAAATCACTTGGTGAACCAGCCCATGCGTGGCGAGTGGGGCAAATATATCTGAGAACCCGAAACGTAAGAAGACACAACACACAAATAAAGTTCGACAACAATGCGTAAGACATTATATATTATCCTTTCGGCCTTGACGTTTGCTGTGACACTCAGTGCTCAGGCTCAGGACGAGCGGCAACGCAAGCCCGAAACAGTGGTTCAGGACGTGCTGGCTCAGATGCCCGCACAGAAAGCCGAAGACTTCAATCGCGAAATGCAATACCTGGCACAGGGAGCACCCCAGACCATTACCTTGCTCGTGGGAATGCTACAGCCCACAGAGAAGGCGCAGAACAATCTGGTGGAATATGCCATCAGTGGCGTCACCAACTTTGCCTGTGCCAACCTTCAGTACAAGAGCGCCGTGCTGGACGGCTTCCGCACCTCTGTCACCTCTGCTCCCGACGAGACCACGCGCCAGCTCATACAGACGCAGATACGCATGCTCAGCGCCGTAGAGCCCAACGTCTTCACCACACACGAGGGAGCCGCACCCTATGCCGCCCACTACGATGCCTTGAAAGGCACCTACGGCGACTGCACTAAGCTGCTCCTGAAGTCGCTCAAGAGCAAGGACCGCGCCTATCGTGTTCAGGCCCTCCAGTATGCCAATCAGGAGGTGGACGAAGAACTCATTCTGCGAGTGGCCAAGAAGTTCAAGGGCCTTTCGGACGATGCCAAGACCGACGTCCTCTATTGGCTGGGCGACAACCATGCAGACAGCCAGTCGGCACTCATACTGAACGAAGTGAAGAAGGGCGGCCCGACGGCCAAGGCGGCTATCGAGGCAGCCGGAAAGATTGGTGGCGAACAGGCCGCTGATGCACTGATAGCCGCACTGGGCACCGAGAATAGCGATGCAGCCAAGGCAGCCCTGCTGGCCTACAAAGGCAGCCTCAACGCCAAGGTGCCTGCAGCACTGCAGAACGCCACCGGCGAGAAGCAGAAAGCACTGCTCTCCATCGCCTTGCAGCGAGCCATTCACGAGGCCGCTCCGCAGCTGCTTGCACTGGCAGCCACCTCGGCCGATGCTGTGAAGGCCCTGCCCGGAGTGGTGACGGAGAAAGATACCAAGGCCGTGGCCGCACTGCTCGAGAAGGCAGATGCAGCTCAGGTGCCCACACTGCAGAAGGCACTGGCAGCCAGTGTGCAGGCTAAGCCGGCCAAGGAGCAATACCAAGTGCTCGCCTCGCTGATGAAGGCAGCACAGCGCCCCGAACGCATCTACAAGCCTCTGGCCGAGACAGCCACCAACGAAGCCATCGCAGACATGGTGCAGACCTATGGCAGCGCCACAGCCACAGACGCTCAGCGTGCCGAAGCCCTCGGCGCGCTGAAGGCTACCAAGAATTTCACTGCCGCTCCGCTGCTGCTGGAGGTGGCCAAGAAGGGCGACGAGGCAGCACTCGCCTCGTACGTTGCTCTGGTGAAAGCCAACGAACGTAACATCGACCGCCGCTGCGGCAAGCTGGAGGAGGCTCTGCAGGTGGCCAAGACAGCCGACACGAAGAAGGCCATCATCGCAGCCCTGGCCGGCGCACCCACACAGAAAGCCTTCAGCGTGGTGGGACGCTACCTCGACGACAAGGACGTCTCCTACGCTGCCGCACAGGCCGAGAAGGAGATTGCTGGCAAGTGTGTGGATGAAATCAACTACGACGAGATGAAAGCCAACCTTGCCAAGGCCTCGGACATCTACAAGGCTCACGGCACGGCAGACGACGGCTATGCAGTGGACGAGATAAAGAAGATGCTCTCCGAAGCACAGCCTTCGCCCATCTATCAGCTCACACCCGAAGAGAAGAAAGAAGGCTTCGAACTGCTTTTCGACGGCACCAACCTCGACAAGTGGGAAGGCAACAAGGGCGGATATACCGTGCAGAACGGCACCATCTACGTCACTGCCGGATATGGCAACGGCGGTAACCTCTACACCAAGAAGGAGTATCGCGACTTCATCTATCGCTTCGAGTTCTGCTTCGTGCGCCATGGTGTGAACAACGGCGTGGGCATCCGCACACCCGAAGGCGTGGATGCAGCTTATTATGGTATGTGTGAGTCGCAGATTCTCGATCACGACGACCCCATCTACAGCGGCCTGCACAAATATCAGGTGCACGGTTCTGTCTATGGCGTCATCCCGGCCAAGCGCATCAAGCACAAGCCGCTGGGCGAGTGGAACACCGAGGAAATCCGCGTGAAGGGCGACCACATCACAGTCATTGTCAACGGAGAGACCATCGTAGATGGCAACATACGCGAGGCCTGCCAGGGACACAACGTAGCTCCCGACGGCTCAGACTATAACCCCTACACCGTAGACCACCGCAACCACCCCGGTATGTTCAACAAGACCGGACACATCGGCTTCCTCGGTCACGGAGCAGGAATCAAGTTCCGCAACGTCCGCGTGAAGGAACTCAAGTAAGAACCAACCCATATTAATAACCAATTTAATAAAACAGAGAACGACAATGAAGAAAGTATTTTTCATGGCAGCTGCAGCCATCGCACTGATGGCCTCCTGCTGCGGAGAGAAGAAGTGCAACTGCGGTTGCGCAGAGTGCGCCTGTGCCAAGGATGCAGAGGCAGCCACAGCTGCTGAGGCAGCAGTGGCCGAGATAGTAGAGAACGAGCAGTTCGACCTCGCACAGCTCAAGCAAGACGAAGAGGGCTACTACATCCTCTTCGACGGCTCCAGCCTCGACGGATGGCGCGGCTACGGACAGACGGCGGTGCCTGCCAGCTGGGAGAATGACGGCGAGTGCATCCACCTGAAGGGTTCCGGCACCGGTGAGGCACAGGCCGAAGGCGGCGGCGACCTCATGTTCGCTCACAAGTTCACCAACTTCACCCTCGAGCTCGAGTACAAGATCAGCAAGGGCGGCAACTCTGGTATCTTCTACCTGGCCCAGGAAGCCAAAGACGCCAACGGCGAGATGCTCCCCATCTGGCAGAGCTGCTCCGAGTATCAGGTGCTCGACAATGCCAACCACATCGACGCACAGCTCGGCGTAGACGGCAACCGTCAGGCAGCTTCGCTCTACGACATGGTACCTGCCAAGCCGCAGAACGCAAAGCCCTTCGGCGAGTGGAACAAGGCCAAGATTGTGGTCTTCAAGGGCACGGTCATCCACTACCAGAACGACGAGAAAGTGCTCGAGTACCACCTCTGGACTCCGAAGTGGAAAGAGATGCTCGATGCCAGCAAGTTCTGTCAGGGCGGCGAGTTCCCCTATGCCTACGGCCTGATGATAGACGAGGGTAAGGAAGGCGGCTACTTCGCACTCCAAGACCACGGCGACGACGTGTGGTATCGCAACGTCCGCATCAAAGTGATGGACTAGTTATTCAGTCCATAGTTCATAGTGCATAGTCCATAGTTGGGCAGCATGTGAACTGCACAGAAACGAGAGGGACGCGGCCAGCAGGCTGCGTCCCTCGCTTGCTGTATTATATCGTGCGTCTCGCGTGACACGCCGTTCTTGTTATCTCTCACGCGGTTCAATCCTTCCCGCTCCCGAAACTTCACGCGCACAAAAATCCCATCCTTTTCTTGCGTATCTCGTTCGTTTACCCTATCTTTGCAGTGACCAATCGCCCTTTTTGTGGGCGGTGGGTCGAATAATCTTATTGGATTACGAGGCTGAGGCACGTGTGCCTCTGGGCCGAGTGAAAGGACGTTGTCGAACGTTTCTTCTGCATACAAATCTGGAAAATTTGGACCAAGGAAGAACACGCCGAGGGACGTTCACGTGGATGATTATATGCCCATCTCAGAAGAGATGTCTGTATATTCTCATCGCGGCGTGGGCTGATTGGTCGTTTATCTTTTGGTAGGGCATTTTCCAGAGCCTGTATGCGGGATAGACAAAGACACAAGCTATCCACGCCCTTTTTATATCCAGACGTAAACTTAAATGTGCAACGCCGAGTCGGGATGGCTGTAGGGAAAAGAAAATAGTAAGGATTCAATGTCGTTATATCGCAAATTGAATGCTTGTATCATAAGTATGATCAGACATCCTTGGTATTCAATGTTTATGGTCATGCTCATTTGGCTTTTTGTAAGAGCACTATGCTGTAGCATCCATTTTTGTGATGCCATATTGAAATTATTGTGTAATATTGTTTCCTCTGGATTCTTCGAGTTCATATGCCTACCAGTTCTTACTGGTATAGTCGCTGCCCTATTTACGGATGGTTTGCGGAAATTCCGTCATCGGAAGCATATAGAGGATTGTAAGGTTCGCCTTCATAAAGCGTTCCATCCTGTCAGGTGTCCGCACACTAAATTGCAGGTTGTGCCACGCTACAAACCTTTGGCCACCCTTCAGGCAAATCTCAGTTTGGACGAGAAAGATATTATTGAGGCGGTAGAAGCATCCGTTGACATGCACCTGCGCAATTTGGCCTCAACATATAGCGTCAGCGACAATCAGAAAGACAAACTTGTGGTAGAATGTTTCCCCTGTGAGGGAAGGCAACGAAAATATGGTTACATTATCAATCAAGGACGCGATGTGACAATAATCTCACCATCCAGCCTCCGTGAAGTCGGGACAAGCCATTTCGCATATCTGCTGGCAAAATTCGGTGGTTTTAACTATATCAGCAGGGAATACTCACCTGCGACGGAGGAGCACGACAGTTTTTATAATAGTGTGGAACAGCTGTTATCTTCTTCTTCCTCCCTGTGTACGCAGTTCAAAGAATTTGAGTCGGATATAAAAACGCTATGCTATAAAAGCAACCATTGGGCAATTTACGTGTTGGGTACAACGAGAGAAAGCAACAATCAGATTCATATCATCCATTCTTGCAAATCAGAGAACGGTTTTGAGTCATTGATTTGCGAGGAAAAGAAACATGTTGTATCCGAAATAGATGATATGTGGAAAACAATCAAAAATCCCGACTTCGAGGTGAAATCTAATACAAGCACGTTTTGGAGTCGCAAAAATGATCTTCCAGCTCACGCAGGTGGTGGAACGAACCATAACGCTCTTGTTATCCGTGTTGCATACGAATTGTCCGCACGTGACAATCACCATATTGCTATTGCCAAGTGCATTGCTAAATATTTGAATGAATACATAGTTAATTAGTATGAGCGAAAAAGAAGAAACAATCGACTTCCTTTCCAGAAAAGATTATTACGTATTTGAAAAATTGTATAATCTGAAGAATGCGTTCGTAAAAGCTACATGCGAAAATCGGTTAACTACAAAAAATGAAGATTTCCTGTTCTTTGGTTTCTATAGTGTCATTTTTTTGACAATGACGAACTATTATGTAATTGATATTATTTTCAGTGGATGGTTCTTTAGCTCTATTTTGTTTGTGATTATAAGCCTTTCAATCCTGAGCTTCTGCTTATTATCAACCATTGCGATAGCAACTGCATTCAAGTTGCGCTTGAATCAACTATCGCGTTATTGTTGCTTGGAACCGAAAGAGCAAACGTTTCATGATTACGAGAAAGAACTCAAACATTTGCCCTTGTCTTTGTCGAGATTCATGCCATATCCTAACAACGTATTTTTAATTCTTACCATTTTGTGTACATTCGCTTCCCCTGCTTGGTCGTTGGCTAACGATTGTGGAAATGTAATTATATATCCTTCTTTCTCGTTATCTTTGTTTACCATCATATTCAATCTCCTGTTTTTGGCATATAAATATCACAAATACAATAACCTTTTTAAAACAAATCACAATGAAAACAACTAACTTAAAACCTTTGCTGGCATCGCTGGTGGCGATACTGACTTCTGTGAGCCTTAGTGCACATAATGTTGAGATTGATGGCATTTATTATAACCTGAACTCGGAGACGAAGGAGGCAATAGTGACGTATAAAGGTTACTCTTATACTTCATATGATGGCGAATATTCACTTTCCGTTGCTATACCAGCATCCATTACCAGTGGAGATATAACGTATAAGGTGACGAGTATCGGATACTATGCGTTCTATGGCTGCAGTGGCCTAACCTCGCTCACCATCCCCGAGAGCGTGACGAGTATCGGAGACCATGCGTTCTATGGCTGCAGTGGCCTAACCTCGCTCACCATCCCCGAGAGTGTGACGAGCATCGGAAACTATGCGTTCTCTGGCTGCACGGGAAGTTTAATATTGAATTGTGATATTCCCGATGGGAAGTACCATTCTTTTGGTGCTTCTGGGGAGTACGTTTCTGTTCTATCTGATTCGAAGTTTACGTCAGTTACGGTAAATGGTAAATCTATAGGGGATTATGCGTTTTATTATTGTTCAACAATAGAAACTGTTAAAATTGGTGAGAATGTGACGAGAATCGGAAGTTTTGCTTTCTATGGCTGCACGGGGCTGACCTCCATCATCATCTCCGAAGGCGTGACGAGCATCGGAGGATATGCGTTCTCTAGCTGCAAAGGCCTGACAACCCTCACCATTCCCGAGAGCGTGACGAGCATCGGAAGCTGGGCGTTCTCAGGTTGCAAAGGCCTGACGAAAGCCGAGTTTGCCAGCATCGAGCATTTATGTAGCATAAAATTCGGCGATGAGTCAGCTAACCCTTTATCGTATGCTAAACATTTATTTGTAGGTGGTGTGGAGATAACAGAAGCCGTTATTCCCGAGAGTGTGACAAGCATCGGAGACTATGCGTTCTATGGCTGCAGTGGCCTAACCTCGCTCACCATCCCCGAGAGTGTGACGAGCATCGGACGCTATGCGTTCTCTGGCTGCAGTGGCCTAACCTCCATCATCATCTCCGAAGGTGTGACGAGCATCGGAGGATATGCGTTCCGTAGGTGCACGGGGCTGACTTCCATCACCATTCCCGAAGGCGTGACGAGCATCGGAGGATATGCGTTCAAGAATTGTATTTAGAGACCTCTAAACAACTACAAACAATGAAAAACATATAGAGATAAATCTCTGTATATCAACTACTTTTAGATTTTAACAATTCGGACTTGCTTTTTGGTGGTTCTCAAAAATCCGCTTACCTTTGCAACGCATTTCTACCGCGGAGAATTTTGAGGGCTTTTATTTTGCCATCTTGTGGACAGGGTTGACAAAGGTTGACAAGAGGGGACAACGGTTGACTGATGAACGAGAGGGAAAGAAACAAGGAAGTGACCTCATTTGAAGAACGTGACATCGTGGAATGAGTTGACAATGGGTGTCAATGATTGACGAAAGTTCACTCCGTGGCGGTTTGCAAGAAATTGATTGTAAAACCACATAAAAAGGAGTCAAATGAGAAAGACAAGAAAATGCGCCTTCTGTGGAAAGGAGTTCACTTGTAACAGCGGTTCGCAGAGGTATTGTTCGGAACATTGCGCCGAGGCGGCAAAGGCTCAGCGCAAGAAGAGGCAACAGGAATTTTTGAAGGCTGTCCAGCCTGTTATAGACATCGCCAGCCAGGAGTATTTTACATTCTCCAAGGCTGCCATCCTCATGGGGTGTTCCCG
>Ga0310694_10001927_pt1 | contig 22310 bp, 1 predicted proteins | sample 174DNAGHGhighgp2_FD_203884 | JGI IMG/M metagenome (GOLD analysis project Ga0310694, IMG submission 203884) | Sheep rumen microbial communities from Palmerston North, Manawatu-Wanganui, New Zealand - 1742 DNA GHGhigh gp2 (v2) (version 2) | ecosystem: Host-associated > Mammals > Digestive system >... | reverse complement strand
CAATCCCCAATCCCCAATCCCCAATCCCCAATCCCCAATCCCCAACATAGTTAATTATTAAAATTAGTTAAAAGTTAAATTTAGTTAAGAAATTAAAAATAATTATTTAAATTAATATATGTGAATTATCTTTTAAAAAAATAATAAAAATGGAATCAAATTCTTCATTATCTGAAGAAGCACCACCTCCTAGTGGAATTACTAGTGATGGTGAAGAAGATAAAGCAAAAAAGAAGAAGACAAAATCTCAAAAGGGAAAAATGAAATCATCCAAAGAAAAAGACCAATCAGAAAATGAAGAAAATTCTGGCTCAGATTTAGATACGAAGAAGAAAAAGACTAAGAAAAAAAGAAGGGAAGAGATAGATGAAATCACTGAAAAGAAAATGAATAAAAAGAAAAATAAATCTAAAATAAAAAAAATTGAAGAAGAAGAAAATGAAGATTCAGATGACTCTCCAAAAAAAAACAAAAAAAATAAACAAAAAAATAAGAAAAAACAAAAAGAAGAGGAAGAAGATGAAGATGATGATTCAGATAAAAAAAAAGAGAAAGGCAAAAAGTCTGCTTCTATAAAGAAAAAAAAGATCTCAAAAAAAGAAGAAGAAGATTCAAACGAAGAATCAGAAAAATCAGAAAAATCGGAAAAATCAGAAACAGAGAAGAAAAAGAAAAAAACCGAGTCTAAAAGTAAGCAAAAATCTAATAAAGGAAAGAATCATGAGATCGATGAATCTACTGAAAAGCATAAAAGTAAAAAGAAAATGCATAAAAAGAAAAAAGACAACGAAGAGGAAGAAGAAAAAGAAGACTCTGAAGAATCGACAAAAAAAGGAAAAACTAAAGAAAAACAATCATTATCTAAAGCCAAGAAAACTAAAGGAGAGGATGAAGATGAGAAAGAAGAATCGGATGAATCTTCCGAAGAAAAGGATAAAGTAACTCTTAAAAAAAGTATTTCAAAAAAGAGAAAAAAGGCTAATGAAATCGAAAAAGAGAATGAAGATTCTGAAAACAAAGGAAAAAACAAATCCAAAAATAAAAAGACAAGTTCAAAAAATAAGAAAAAAACAAGCGAAGAAGAGGAAGAATCAGATGATGCTATGAAAAAAGAAGAAACTCATAAAAATTCTGATGAAGAAGAAGATTCATCAGAAGAAAAAGAAAGAAGAAAAAAAACAAAATCTAAAAGAAAGAAAAATGAAGATAAAAAAGAAGATGAAGAAGAAAAAAGCCTGTCTAAATCTAAATCAAAAAAATTAGATAAGAGCAAAAAAATAGCAAAATCAAAAGAAAAGATAAGCGAAGAAGAAGAAGAAATAGAATCTGATGAAAAGACTAAAAAATCTAAAGAATCAAAAAAGAAAAATTCTGGTAAGGATAAATCTAAAAAGAATAATAAAGATGAAGATGAAGAAGAAAGTGAAAAAACTGAAAATGAAGAAGAACAACAAAAAGAGAAACAAAAATATAAAATGGAAAAAGATGGTAAAAAATCTAAAAATGCAAAAAAACTTGAAAATGAAAAAGAAGAGGAAAATGATGAGGGTGAAACAGAAAATAATGCTAAGAATAAGAAAAAAGGCAAAGATAAAACAAAAGAAGATGAAGAGGGTGAATCAGAAAATGAATCTGAGGAAAAAGAAGATAAAAAAAGCAAAAAGCTTAAAAAAATTGCAGACAAAGAAAAGGTAGAGAGTAAAGATAAAGAATCAAAAAAGACCGAACAGAACAATGAAGATAAAGAAAAAGATCAAAACGACTCAGAGAAAGAACAAGAAAAAAACACTAGCAAAAGTGAAACAAAAGATGAAGGAAAAAACAAATGCATATCATCTGATAACAAAGAAGATGAACAAGTCATTGATACTGGAGACAAAAATGAAAATGAAATTAAACATCACGAAGATGAATCAAATTTTAAAACTATAAACCCAGACGAAAATAATCAATCAAATGCAGAAGATTCACAAAGTAAAGATGAAAAAGGAAAAATTAAAATTGAAAAAAAGGAAATCAAAGATAATATTGAGGATAAAATCGCTGAAAAAGGAGAAAATGAGAGCAATGCAAAAGATAAAACATCAGATTGTAATATAGAAAATGAAAATGAAGAAGAAGAAGACTCCAAAATAAAAGAAAAAGCAGAAAAAGAAAAAAGCAAAAAGAAAGAAAACAAAATGAAAGATGAAGGAAAAAACAAAGAAGAAAAGTCAAAGGGTAAATTCAAAAAAGAGAAAGTAAAAGATGATTCTTTGGAAGAAAATGAGGAAAGGGAAGAAAATTCAGATAAGGAAAAAATCAAGGGTAAAAAGGATAAAGAAAGTAAAATGGCAGATAATAAAAAGAAGAAAGGAAAGGAAAAACCAAAAGATAAGAACGAAATCGATGGAAGTGAAAAAGAGCAAAATTCGGATGAGGAAGAAGAAAATGAAGGGAAAAATAAAAAAAATAAGGGTAAAAATTCTAAAATGGAAAAAGCTGATAAAAAAGATAAAAATAAAAAAACTAAAATTGAAAAAAATGATTCTTTAGAAGAAGAAGAAAATGAATCATCAGAAGAAAAGGATGAAAACGAGGAAGATATTGAAGATATGTCAAAAAAAAAGAAATATTCAAAGGATAAATATAAAGAAAAAGATGGGAAATCAACAAAAGATAAAAGCAAGAAAATTTCGAAAAAGAGTTCACAAACTGTTGATAAAAAAGGTAAAAAATTAAAACAAAAGGATATAGAAGAATTAGGATCTTCTGAGGAAGAAGAAGAAATCGAGAAAAAAGGAAAGGATAAAAAAGGAAAAACTACCATTAAAAATAAAAGGGGACAAATATCTGATGAAGAAGAAGAAAGTGATATAAAAAATAAGAAAAACAAGGGAAAAATTGGTAAAAAAAATAAAAATGATGAAGATTCAGAAGAAGAAGGAAGTGAAAAAAGAGGAAAAAATAAAATAGGAAAAAATAATGATAAAACGGAGAATTCAGAAGAAGAAGATAAATCTCAAAAAAAAGGAAAGAAAAAAAAAGAGAAAACAAATAAAAAAATTAAAGATGATGAAGATTCTGATGAAGATGAGGAAGAAATAAAAAAAAATAAGAAAAAAAAGGGTAAAAATCTTGATTCAGATGAAAATTCTGATGAAATGAAAAATGAAAAATCGGATAAAGAAAAGAAAAAAAATAATAAAAGCAATAAAAAAGATAATAATAAAAATAAAAAAGGTAAAAATAATCAAAAAGAAGATAACGAAGACGATGAAGAATTAACTAAAAATAAAAAAAATGAGAAAAAAAATGCTCCAAAGAATAAAATGGACAAAGCTAGCAAAAATAAAAAAAATACTTCAAGTTCAACTGAAAAAGAAGAAGAAGAGGAAGAGGAAGAGGAAGAAAAATTTATTAGCGACAAAAAAAAGATAAATGACAAAAAAGAAGACAATAAAGACAAAAAAGAATCTTCATCTGATTCTTCCGACGACGACGACGAGGATGAAAAAAAAGAAAAAAATAAAAAGAAAGAGGAAAAACCTCAGAATAAAATTAAACCTAAACCACAAAAACAAATACCTAAGCCAAAGGTTATCCAAAAGCCTAAATCTGACTATATAACAAATATCCATATTATAAAGCCTAATATTAAATCAAAAAACGAAAATGGATTATTTTTAAAAGATAATATAGACACCTCAAAAAAAATGGAAACAGATGAATTTATCCTATATGCAGAACAAAATATAACAAACGAAATTGATATTTTAGAAGAGAATAAAAAGAAACTAAGAAAATCTGAAAAATTTTTTAATGACATTGGATATGTTTTAACTGATAAATCATGCGAAAGAATGGCAATGTTGATACATTATATTTTAAATGGAATACCAGTTTTATTGGAAGGGCCAACGGGTACATCAAAAACAAGAACAACTTTAATAGCCTGTGAATATATTACTAAAATATTAAATAAATCGGATGATGATGATTCATTATTAAGATTTAACTTAAGTGCCGAAACAAAAATAGATGATTTATTAGTTAAATTTACTGGTGATAATAATTCTGCTTCTGGACTTAAAGTTGAAGAAGGTCAATTTTTCAAAGCCTATACTAAAGGTCATAAAATTTTATTAGATGAAATTAATTTAGCTCCAAGAGAAGTTCTAGAATGCATACAACAAGCTCTTGATAGCAAAGTTTTAAGTGTAGAATGTTCAGGAAAAATTTTAAAACCATATAAAATGCATCCAAATTTTGGGATTATCGCGACACAAAATCCTAATAAGGGAGCTTTTGCTAATAAAAGACAAGAATTAGGTGTTGGATTTCTTTCAAGATTTCAAAAAATTAATTTCCCTAATTTTACAAAAGAAGAATTAATTGATATAGCAAAGGGTCTTGCCAAACAAAATGATTATGCTGGAGATGAAAACATTTTAATTGATATAGTTTCCTTTCATATGGATTGGCAAGAAGAAACTAATTTAGTTGACGATGTACAATGTTTCACTATCAGAGAAATCGAGGGAATTATAAGAGCCATTGCTCAAAAGAAAAACATTTATGATACTATTATGACAGTATATGGGGCAAGATATCAAAAAAAGATGAAAGAACAATTAAAAAATAAATTAAAAAATTACAGAACTTTGAAAAAATTACAACCATCATCTTTAGCTTTACCAGATAATTTTCCTCATTGTTTTTCAAATAATAATTTATGTGAAACTGTTTCGTCAGTTTTATTTTCTTTAAGTAATCAAAGACATGCAATTATAGTTGGAGAAGATGAAAGTGGAATAACACAAGTTGCGAGATGGTGCGCTCAATGTTATAATAGAATGACAAATGATGATAAAGATAAAGATAATAATTTAAATGAAAATGATAAAAATTGTTTTTGTTTATGTACTAAAAATTTGCAATGTTCTGATTTAATAGGTCAAACAAAGCCATGCCCAAAAAATGAGAAGGGGGAAAGTAACGAAATTCTTAAATTTATTCCTGGATTTTTAGTGGATGCAATTGAACAAGGAAAAACTGTTGTTTTAGATTGTATAAATGAAGCAAATGCTACAGTTGGGGAAAGATTAAATGGATTATTGGACAAAAAAAATAATGCGAGCGAAGAATTTTTCGATCTACCTGAAAATACTGAAAGATTAAAAATCCCTATCCATAAAAATTTTAGAATGATTTGTACATGTAATATAAATAATATTAAAGATATGTCTCCTGCATTTGTAAATAGGTTTGATGTAATAGTCTTAGAAAATCAATTGGAAAATTTGACTGATAACCAAATTAAAAATTTTATTACTAATATTTATGTATCTTTTGATAGAATACCACAAAAGAAAAAAAAAGTAAATTTAGTTGAGGAACAAAATTTAGCTGGGATACAATTTGATGACGATGAAGAAGAAGGAGAAAATAAAGATAATAATGAAGAAGATGCTGAAATTAGTGAAAATAAAGAAGAAATTATCAAAAAAGAAAAAGAATTTGCCGAAAAAGAAAAAGAATTAATATCAAAAATTTGTTCAAAGATTAAATTTTTACCAGAAACTAAAGTTGAAGATAAAAATGGAACAGGATATTCTCATTTAAGAACAATAACTTCATTAAGTAGATTATGCTACGGAATAAAGAGGTTGAGAAATATATTACAACAAACTAAATATGAAGAAGCTAAAATAACAGATGATGATATAATAAATACTGTTTTTGATATGCTATTTAAGGATGATACAGAAAAAATACAAATTAGTGAAAATATTAAAAGTGTATTTTTAAAAGAATTAATAGAAGAAAATAAAAAGAAAATGGAAAGTAAAGATAAAGATAAATATGAAAAATATTTCTTTGAAAATTCAGAAAGTTTAAAAAAATTTGTTTTAATCGTATATATTTCATCTTTGATTAATTTATATTTATGTGTTGTCAGTCCACCTGGTTCAGGTAAAACAACTGCGGCAAGGGCTATAGCAGAAATAAGAGCTAAAATATTCAATCAATTAATTCCTTTTTATATTCATACACATCATTCAAGTACTAAACCAAATGATTTCTATGGTACAACAACAATAAGTGAATCAGAAGTAATATTCAAAGAAGGTAGTCTCACTTCTGCTATAAAAGAGGGTAGTGTTTATATTGCTGATGAATTTAATATTTCATCTGAACTAAATATGAAATCTGTAACACCAGTTTTAGAACAAACATTTAATCAAGATTTAATAATTCCTGGAATTGAGGGTTATACATCCATAGATCCAAATTTCTTTTTTATTATATGCCAAAATGATGTTGGAACTTTTGGAAGGAATGAACTACCTGATAAAATTAAGACAAAACTAAGAAAAATTAAATATCCCGAACAATCAAAAGAAGAAATTGAATCTATTTGCTCATCTTTGAATAATTCTTTATATAGTGAAGGACAAAAAAATAGATTGGACGATATTGAGGCTAGATATTGTGGTGATTTTATGATAAAAGTAAATCATGATGGATTGACTTCACAATCTTGGTCATTAAGAGATATTAGTAAAATATTTGCAAGAATGAAAAATCAAAAAACATTCCCAGAAAATTTCAAAGAAATAGGAACTGCTGTCAATCTTCTTTTTTATGCATTATCATCTACTCAAAAAGATCAAATCGATGAAGATAATTTAGATAAAATACTTTTAGCACTTCAAGAAATATTTAAAGAAAGAGTTAATTATGAAGATTTAAAAGAAATGTTTTTTTCTAGACCAATTTTATTTAGTGAAAAAGATCCAAAAAGCCAAAAAAGATCCTATTATATTCAAAAGCATAAATCTTTAATATTTTTAGATAAAGTCGATGAAGGTAGTAAGATTAATGAAGAAGAAAATAAAAAGAAAAGCAAAAAATTAGAACAATTTTCAAAATTACCTAGTTTATTAGATTGTCTATTTAAAATGAAATTATCAAATTATGATGAACCTTTATTATTATCTGGATTAACCTGTTATAAAACTTTTGCAGCCAAAATTATTTTAAATAATGCTGATATTGTCTCTCTAAATCAAGAATCTACAATTCCTCAATTATTGGGTGCTTCTTTTTTTTATCCGCCTATTGAAGATAAAAAATTTTGTATGAGATTAATATATGAAATTTTAGAAATTCCTAATATAGAAATTGAATTAAATAAAGTAGATAATTGGAAAGAAAATAAGGAAGAAGTAAAAAAATTAATTGAAGAAAAAATGCCAGATAATGATTCTTCATTTTATATTGCTTTAACTAATTTAAAAAATAAATTATTTGCTGAAGAAAAAGTAAATGAGAAAAGTTTAATAAATATGGAAATTGAATTTAAGCCTGGATTAATTTTATCAGCAATACTTAATAAAAAAAGTTTAATTTTAAAAGATATGCCCCAAGTAAAAACAATAGTTCTAGAAAGATTTAATGAATTATTTTCTGGTAAACATAATTTAACATTAGTTGAAGATATACCAGGAACATTAACAACTAAAGAGAATAAAGAATTAAGAAATTTTAATGAAAATTTCAGAGTAATAGCCACTTGTAAGCCAGGAGATGAATTAAAATTATCGGAAGCTCTTTTATCTCGTTTCACAGTAATAGCTTGTGAACCTTACAACGAAATAGAAGAAAAGGTTGTATTAGAAAGTTCAGTGGTTCAAGATAAAGATATTGATGAAATAAAAGATAGAGCCCCAGAATTAAATTTAACTGAAAGATTAAATTGCTTAAGAATTAGTCAATACTTAGACAACTATAATAAAGATGACCATGAAAATAATTTAAGAATTGCTTTATATGTACTACAAAAGGGAATAACAGAACAAAGAGAAAATCAAACTAAAGCTATAAAAGAAAAATTTAAAGTTAATATTCCAGATTATGAAATTGGAAAATGCCCTTTTGAAGATCCAGAAATATCTCAAAATAAAGGAAATCAATATTTGCAATCGACAATTTATAAATTAAAAATGCTTTCATTCCAAAAAGAAATAAGCTTATATGATAAAAAAATATTTTTTACTAAAAAATTTTCTGAAATATGTGATATTATCCTATTTGGATTAAGTCTAAGAATGCCGATTATTTTGGAAGGTGAAACCGGGCAAGGAAAACAAACTGCAATCCATTATATGGCAACAAGATTAGGTTTAGATATTATAAATATTGTGATTTCAAAATCAACTAAAGTTGATGATTTATTAATGAAAATAATAATAGAAAAATCTGAAACAGGTGAAATATTAGTAAAAAATCAAGAAACTGAATTATATAATGCAATTAAATGCACCGATGAGTATCCTAAAAAATTAATTTTGTTTCAAGGAATAAATAATGCATCTCCTGCTGTGTTAGATGTATTAAATTCTATTTTCACTCCAAATGCAAAAATTCTTTTATCAAATGGTTCTATACTTAAAAAAGGAAATATGAATATAATCGGGATTTTCAATAAAGGAAGGGATAATACTAGCAAAGATAAAATTCCTGCTGGTATTTTATCTAATTGTATTTATCATATAGTAGATAACCCATCTTCTGAAGATATTTTGAATATAATTGTGAATTTATTTATTAAAATGGATTTTGGTAAGGAAGAAAATATTAAATATACTAAAAATTATTTAATTGAGAAACATACAAAAGAATCGGAAATTGAATCTATTATAAGTGATAAACAAAAGTTCGAAACAGAATTCTCAGAGGCAAAAAAATATGAGGCTAATGATTTTGCAAAGAAATTTCAAGAAGCAAAATTATTTTCAATGGATGCATCAAATGAAGCTCCATTTACTTTAAATGATATAAAAAAATATATTGATTTTAGAGAATCTGTACCACAAATAAATCATTTACTTATTCAATTATTCATATTTGTCTATCATTTTTCTCAAGAAGATTATATTAATAAAATCACAGAAAAACTTAATTTATTAAAAAATATAGAATTTTTGCCAATAATAGATTATGATGAAGATAAAGAATTTTTAGTGATAAAATTAGAAAAAGAAGCCAAAGAATCTATTCGAGTTAAAGTAAAAAATCCAAAAAGAATTAAGCCTAGTAAATGTAAAAAATTATTCGATACATTGACAAAATCTCAAAAGCATTGTTTCATTTTCCTTATTTGTTGTATTATTTCTAAAAAAACTCCTATAATCCAAGGTCCTACAGCTTCAGGAAAATCTTATCTTATAAGTGTTTTAGCAGTTTTATTAGGACAAGATCAAGATACAAATTTATATCAGATGAATTCTAATACTGGAATGTCCATATTAACAGGACAAGAAATAATTAAAGGAAATTTTGATGATGATGAAAGAAGAAAGATATGTGAAGCATATGAAAATATAAAAGATTTGATAAATTATAATAAGGCATTTAACGATATGAAATTAAAGCATTATAAAAAAATAATTTCAAAAATAGATAAGAAACTCAAAGAACAAGGCCTTGATGAAGAAACTATGTCAAAATTAAAATCAGCAAGAAGAACCATATTTATAATAATTTCACCTCCAAGTAGATTTACTCATATCGATTCTAAATTTATAGACTCTATAATAAAAGGAGATGGTCAATGGGTTATATTAGATGGAATAGAAATGGCTCCATCTCAAATACCTGAAAAAATAACTCCTCTTTGTGGAGAAAATCCTGAATTAAGTATATATGAATCAGGTAAAGGGATATATATAACATCTAAAAATATTCAAGAACAATTCCAATTATTTATTATCTATAATCCCTTCAATAAGGGTTCAAAAATGCTTGATCCGGTATTATTTAATAAATGCGTATCATTCACTTTACCTCCTATAGATAATTCACAACTAGATTCTGCAACAACAATATACAATTCTTTGAAATTATCAAAAAAATGTGATAAAAATGCTTGGAATAGAATAAGTTCCAAATTAGCAGCATGTCATATATTCTCAGCCAAAATGAGTGAAAATCACTTAGAACAAATGGCAGGTGGAATTAAAATAACTCCAAGAAACTTAGTTTTTCTAACTACTGATCAAAATAAAAGTACTTCGGATTTCACGGATAAAGATGAAACAGTAAATTGGATAAAATCAGTTTTGACATTTTACTATTTCAATTCATTTATTGATTTACCTTCTGATAAAACAAAAGATAATAGAGATAATTATACCAAGGAAAATTTTATGAATGGTGTATATAAAGAATTTCAGAAAAAAGAAAATTTAATTATTACTGCAAAAGATATTAGTGAAGAAGAAATGTTCCCAGAAATTGTAAATGCCTTGAAACAAGTACAAATTGATTCACAAAATGCAACATCTCAATATAATTTTAATTTCGGATCATTTGTAACCCAATGTTTATCAGTTCCAATAGAAAAAAGTAATTTAGAATATATCAAAAACCAAATTGAAGATACTTTAAATTTATTAAATTATTCAAATCTCTCTAATGAATCTTTGTTTTCATTTTATCAAATAAAAATAATTCATAGATTTTATGAAGAATTATTAGATAAAATAGGCTCAGTTAAAGTAGAAAATAAAGGACAAAAACTAAATTCAGACGAATTATTAAGAATATCAGCTTTAAAACCAATTCTATTAAAATTAAGGCTATTAGAAGGATTAGTAAATAAAGGGAAATCAAATTTTGGATATAATATGAATAATGTTTTGCATATTCCTGATATAAATGAACTCATTTATAAATTAAATTCTTTATTGTTAAATAAAAGTAAAAATACATTAAAATCATTTATTTTATTTTTGATAGAAAATCATCATTTTTTAAAAGTATTAGAGACTATCTTTCCTTTTAATAAATTTAATGAATTATATAAAGACAAGGATTTTGAAGTTGTTTTTTATTATATTAAAATGATGATAGAATTCTATAAAAATAAAACTAATTTTGTTTTTATTTTTGATAATGAGGAACTTTCTTTTATTTTTGAAGAGAAACAATATGACAGATTATTACCTATATTAAAATTAAATGAGCAAAAAACTGTATATTTATCAATAGGAACAAGTTTACAATATTATAAAAAAGACAAAAAAGATGCAAGCAATGTTAATTTAATTAGTACAAATAATGATGTAAATAAAGAAAAGACTATTCACTTTATCAAATTTTTTACTGAATATCCTGGAAGGTTTGATTCAGAAAATTTAAAAAATTTATTAGGAAGCTTTAATAAGGATAATTATGATTTAGTTAGTGAGAAAAAATTTTTATCATCTAAATTTTTTTTATCAAATAATAGCATAATTCCAAAAATGTGGACATTCTTATTTTCTTTTGATGAGAATTCAGAAGTATTGAAATATATTATAGATAATTTCCTTCCATTTGAAAGAGAAATATTCTTTATTATAAAAAATAACTTTTATGATACTTTAAATGAGAAATATCAAATCCAAACACTTTTGGATTTCACAGAAAAACTAAATTTCTTTTATAGTGAAGAAAGTTTTTTATGGAGAAATTTAATAGGTAAAAAATTAGAAAAAACTACAGATGAAGCATATAGAGGTTATGAAAATGCAATTGAAAAAGAATTATTAAATCTAGAAAATTTAAAAGAATTTTCTTGGCCAGATGATAAATTTATTTCTTATCAAGAAATATTAATAGCTCAAAAAGATGAAATAAAAGAAAAACTTCAAAAAGGTAAGATAGATGCACAATTAAAGGAAGAGCAGAAAAAATTAAGAAAGATGAAGGATGACCTTAAAAATTTAGGATTAAAAGGAGGTTTAGAAGTATTTAAGAGTGATTTAATTGAAAAAATCAATAATCTTTTGAATGAAAATTTAGATAATATAATAAAAAAATCTCCCATAATTCAACAAGAAATCAATGACTTAAAAGCAATTTCAAAGGAAAAATCAATATCATTATCAGGAAATGATTTAGGATGGGGAAAACCTTTATTAAAAACAAAACTCGGAGAAGATTCCCCTACTATAAAATTATATAAAAATATGTTGTTTTATGCAACATGCAATGAATTAGAACAAAAAATATTACACGCTAAAGATAATAAAGAAAGAATTAGATATGGAACACAAATTGAAAAATTAGGATTAAAAGCTTTATTAAAATATATTAATTCTTTAGGAGATGAAGCACTTGGAACTGAAAATAGGAAAACTATTAAAAGTATGTTTAGAGTAGAATTAATGCTAAGACTCTGGAATGATTCTATTGATCAAGTTGCTATAAAGAACTTTATTATGGATTTAAATGAAAAAATTTCAAGAAATATTATATCTGAAGAAGAATACGGATTTACATACCAAATTGCTAATGATTATTCATTGAATACTAAAATAATTCAACCAAAATTTGAACCAAAAGATATTATTTATTTATTTTTTAAATATAATGAAAATAATGAATACTCAGCAGGACCTATTTTTGATAATATAGAAATTCCAAGGGTAAATATGAATAATTTATTTAAAGAGGCTTTATATAATAGCAATAATTTAAATAATATGTGTGATATTAGTGTAATTTGTGCACAAATACTTTATAAAGAATTTATGAAAAAATACCAAATAGAATTAGAAAATGATTTTAACAAATTATTAATTTATTTCCAAGATGAAAATAAAAATATGAAACAAAGTGCAGAAAAAAAGGAATTACAAGCAATTATAAATGGTATGAAATTAGCAAAATATATTCAAACAATTATTGAATCAACTACCAATACAACTGATAATGCAATTAGTTTTGAAGATATTAGGATATTTGATAAAAAAGATGAAAAAAGGATTGAAATCGAATCATTACTTAATAAAAAAATAAATCCATCTTTTAAATATTTTATTATCAAAAATATTCAACTAATAAAAGAATTAATTAATTCAAAATTAAAAAGTGAAGATATTTCTGATTTATTCAAACCAAATGTGAATTATATTCCATTTTGGGTATTTTTAATTAGAAATATGTCTTCAATAAACTGCATAAATTATGAAAGTAATGATAATCCATTTTCAAATGAAATCACTATCGATGTCAGGCAAAAAATTCAAGGTTTAATTGTAGAAAAAAAAGAAAATGAAATAGACGATTCTTGGCTAAATTTGGTTCTTCGAGATATACCAAGTGAAATATTGAATCCAAATGTTCGTTTATTTTATTATTATTTTAATTATTTATTCGATAAGTTAAATGCAGATGGAAAATTAAAAGAAAAAATAGAAAAAATTTTAAAAGAAAAATATTTGGAATTATTAAAAATGTCATTTGAGGGAAATTTAAATGAAATTTTAAACGGAGATATAACAAATGATTCATTAGAAGATATACTTCAATTAATTAATTCTCCAAAAGAATTTATCAAAAAAAATATAATTAAAGAATATTCAGACAAAACGAAAAATATTTTAGTCAATAACAAATATAGTAGTTTAGAAAAAAATTTAGAAGATCTTATTAAGGTAATCCCGGAAAAAATGGAAGAAATTGAAAATAATGTAAATCAAATTGAAGATATATATAAAACCGAAGAAATAGAAGATGAAATTAAAAAAAAAAAGAAAATAATAAATGATGAAATTAAAAAATATAATAAAATTCTTGATGATTTGAAAAAATCAAAGGGAGTTATAGATACAAAAAATTTTGAAAATTTAGAGAAAGTTGCGAATAAAATTGATAATTATCGTGATTTAATTTCTAATAATTCTAATGAGGATACTATTATAATTCATAAAATTCTTATTAAAAATGAGAGAAATTTAATTATTAGCTTTGATAATACTCCTTTGAATATACAAAATATAAATGAATTATATTTTAATATAGATGAAATAAATGAAGAATTCAAAAATAAATTTAAAATAATTCCAATTCAAGAAGAACCGAAACATAAGAATGCTAAAAATAATAAAAAACCTAATGAAGCAAAAAATAAAAATATAGAATTAAAAGATTTAAATGCAGAAATAAAAATTGAAGACTATATATTCTTTGAAAAAGCAAGTAAATTAGAGAAAAATAAAATAAAAATTGATTTAAGTGAAGAAGAACTGAACGATACAATAAAGAATAACTATTTAGACAAGAATATGAAATTTAATAAAGTTACGTTCAGAGGAAAAACTTATTCTGAATTATCTCAATATATTGAGAAACTTAAAAATAATTTGATTAATATACAAGATATTTTAATCAAATTATCGAATGGTGAATTTGAAAATCTAGATATTGAAAATATAAAAAATAAATATAATATTTCAGAAGATAACTTCAAGAAATTTTTTGATATTTCAAATAATAAAAATCAAGATGAAATAGATAATTTTAAGGCTATTAATAAAATAAAGAAAGAATTTGAATCATCCCTTTTATCTATTGACAAAGATTTTATAATTTTGAGTAAAGACTTCGAGCAAAGCATAGGAGATATGAAAAATAATTTATCTGAAAAATTAGAAAAAATATATATAACTAATTTCAATTTACCTTCATTACCAGGAGAAAAACCTCATTATGTTGATTATGGTAATTTAGACTCTGATTCTCCATTATTATCTATGCCCACAATCAGTAAAAAAGATGGAATATTAAAATGTAATTATAACAAAATCAGTTTTCAAAAAGGACCTTTTTGTCCAGAATTTTATTCTAAGCCAATAAAGCTGAATATAATGTCCCTAGTTGATGAAGAAATAAAAGCAGAAATTGAGGAATATCCTGAAGAAAATGATTCAGAAAATGATAAAGAAAGCTGTGAAAATGAAAGTGATAATGAAAATAACCAAAAAAAAGAAAAAAAAGAAAATGATAATATTGAAAAGAAAGATAAAAATACTATTGAAGAAAATGATTTAAATATAGATGAAAAAAATAAAATTAATAATAATCATGACGAAGAAAACAAAAATAAAGATGAGGAAGGAGAAAAGAATTCGGATGGAGATATATCTGAAAACGATGAAAAAAGAATATATATAGTAAATGAAGAAAACAATAATGATACCGAACAAAAAGATAATAATATTGAGCAAGATATAGAAAATGAAAATAATAAATTAATAAATGAAGAAAAAAAAATTTCAATTTTAGATAGAAAGGATACAGACTCAATGAAATATATGAAAGTAAAAGAATATATTTTACCAAAAGAATCAATACAAATAGAAATATATATTCCAAATTGCGTTAAGAAAGGCAAAAAAGAATATCAACGAATAAGAAGATTACTTAAATTAACAGCTGGAAATACAACTTTTAATTTAGAAGTAGAAATAACTATATTAACTATACCTATAGAATTACTTTTATCATGTGAAAATTATAAATTAGAATATTTTAATGATTATTATTATCTTAAAGAAAATCAAATATTTTCAGAAGAACAAATTAAATTTTGTATTCAAAATTATTTAGAAGGAGAAAATATATTGGTAAAAACAAGAATTGATTCATTAGATGGAAATACATCAAAAGAGCCAATAATAGAATTAAAAGACAATTATATAATTTTGAACATTCCGAAATTAAGTAACTCAGAAGTAAAAAGACTTAATTGTAGAATTGAATTCTATATAAGCCCAAGTTATAAAATACCAATTAGAATTGATAGTGTAATAATACCAATGGATTATAGTTTTAAAGTATATGATTTTTCAAAAAAATGCTTTGTTTCTAATAATATGGAAATTTTACTACCTACAACATATTCAGAAGATAATTTTATTAAATATTTACCAGATAACTTATTAGAAATTAATTTACAATTTTTAATTAATACTCCTTACAGGAATAAAAAATTAGCGTCAAAAATAGCAATAAATTTTGAACGGAATGAAAGAAATGTTTACCCAGAATTTCAAGAGAAAGAAATTATAATAGAGAAAGAAAAATATGAATTCGGATTTAAATTAACAATTAACTGTGCAAATTTAATAGGTTATAATATAGTTGAATTTATATGTGTAATTGCTGGTTTGGAGAAAAAGATAACAATTTCTAAAAAAAATTTTTCCTCTTATTTGAACAATATTGATTTAAAAGAATTAGATTTATTTAAATTTTATTATAATAGTGATAAGAATTCTTATAAAATAGAAAAAATATTAAATAATAATGATATTAAAAAAGATGGAATATATATTTGTCATTTAGGACAATGGAATTTCAAAACGGTGAAATATACGAAAATACCTGATAATTATAATAAGAATAAATTCTTTTATAAATTAGCTCCGGTTCCTGAGAATAATATTATCTATTCTATTTCTAATGATGGTAAAATTATGAAAGATGAGAAAAATACATTTGAAAATTATTCTGAAAGAGGTGGAATTTTATGGCTTTCAAAAAGTTATTATTACCCTCTGTTTGGAATATGCGAGAATCAATGGTATCCTCTTATAGGAGAATATGAAGATGAAAAATTGTTATTTGATATACCTGATGAAAAATCTCTTAAAAATATATATGATTCATTTAGACAATTAAGAGAAAGATATTATGATTTTAATTATTATAAATATTGTTTTGATTATGAACCTTGCAGAAAGGCATTTTATAATTATTTATCATATCATTTTCCTGAGACTCATGAAAAATATCTTAAAAAAAATTATTATTACTATTATTATGATGATTATCGAAAAGAATTAAATAACATTTCTAATAATATTAATGAAAATCGTGTTCTAAATATATTAAAAAGGTTCGAAAATTTAAAAAAAGACAAAGAAAAACAAAATATATTTGGATTTTCATATTTTGCTTATTTAATTTTTGATAAGCCAAAAGAAACTTTAGATTCAATTAATAAATATTTTCCAAATGAAATAAAAGAGAAAATTATTGATGAAACTAATTTTGTATTAAATTTTACAGGAAATCGTAATGCTGATTGGAATAGTTTTAATAATAATAAACTAAAATTAATTAAAAAATTATATAATATTTTTTTACAAAAATTAAATGAGATTAAAAATAATCATAATCAAATTAATCTATCAGTAATAGATCAAAAGCTTATTACTGACAAAATAAAAGAGCTTCAAATGCAATATTATTCTTATAAACCAATAAATACCAAAGAAAAAACTGATTCTATAGGAAAGTTATATCAAGATATTCAAGCCATAGCTCAAGAAATATTGATAGAAGAAGAAAAAAGAAAGAAAGAAATGCTAAATATGACCAATGATCAAAAAATAAACATATCAATAATAGCAGATAAATTTTTGCTTATAGATAATGAAAGAAAATCAGTAGATAAAAATACAAATCAAATAAAATCTATAAGCACTTCAGAACTAAATAATCCTTTAAACTCAATTGATTTAATAGAAATTGATGAAATTATTCAACCTGATAATTATTCGATAAATACTTTAATGCAATTCTTTGGAAGTTGTATTCTTAAAACCCAAATATTACCAGCTTTTATTAGATATGCATATAAAATAGATGATAAAAAGCAACAAATAAAAGCAACTCAAATTTTATCAGATTTATTTAATTTATATAAATCTATTAATAATTATAATCTTTCCTTAATATCTCCTAGAACAGAAGAATACAAAAAATCTTTTGAAATAATGTTTTCTAAATTAAAAAATTCAGGTGTTAATTTCAAAAATGATCCAGAATTAAAAAAATTAAGTGTTAATAATGATGACACTATAGAAGATTTTATAATTTTACCTGAAAAAGATAATTTCAATATAAGGCCAAATGCTTTTGAAAGAGATGAAAATGATGAATCATACACAAATAATATTTCTACTTCTGCTTCAAATAAACAAAATAAAATCATATTTAAAAAAACAGGGATAAAAACTATACAAGAATCCCAAATAATGAATCTTGAATATGAAAATTTAATTAAAAGGAAAAAAATAGAAAAAATTAAAGATACAATTAAAAAAAATGAAGAATTGGATAAAAATCATAAAAAAAGTACGACTCAAAATAATAATCCTCAACCAGTAATTCAGGCTAATAAAGAATTGCAAAGGGTTTATTCTTTATTAGAACAAAGGATGCAGGAAGATAATAAATCATCCACGAATAATTTTAATTTCCAACAAAAGGATAAAGATAAACCAAAAAATAGAACTGGATTGGTTAAAAAAAAAGCAGACAACAAAAAGGTTAAAATAACAGGAAAAAATTTTGAAGGTCAAAATTTTGATGTTGAAAAAGAAACTAATAGAGTAATCGATAAAATTAAAAGTTTTGATAGAACAAAATTAAAATTAGATGAAGTTTCTGAACGTGAAGGTAAATTGGATAAATTATATGAATCAGAAAAATTAAAAGAATATTTGAATGCAAAAGTTCAAATTTCTGAAGATTCTTCTATTAATAAATTAATGGAAAGTAGTGAATTTCTTTCAAGTAGCCTATTTTCAGCAATCTCCCAATTAAATTTAAAGGATGAAATTCCTTTTAAATCTCTAGAAGTCAATATTTTATTGGATTGTGCAAGGACAATAGGTGATACCGAAAAATTTTTTGTTATGTTGCAAGTTTGTGCTTTAACTACGGTCTTTCATTCTTTGGAAATTCCTTATCTTATTTCAGTAGTAGGAGACAGTGGGTTTAAAGTAGTATTAAAAGAATTAGATGAAGAACATTCTATTGAAAATCTTCAAAAAGCTTTAGATTGCATATTTATTAAAAGATGTAATACAAATATTGCTTCTTGTATAAAAACTGCTACCGATAAATTTAAAAGTATAAAAGGAGATGATGCTCACAGAGTGTTCTATATGTTTACTAATGGATTAGATGAAGAATTTAATTTAACAGAACAATGGAAGGATAGAATATTTAGTAATACAAATCATTCTTTTGCTTTTATCTTTTCAAAACCTAAAACTATTAAAAAAAATGCATCTGACTTTTTGACTAATTATTGGAATAAATTCAGTAAATTTTGTAAAGACAATTATCTACCTGTTGAAATGATTGAAATGAGTAAAGAAAAATTTTATAAAATAAATAATAATATGGCTGAAATAAATGAAGAAAATATATCTAATTATATTAAATCGATAACAACTATTCTTCGAAGATATAAAGAAAGAGATAATATGGATAAAACAGAAAAATCTTTATTTGAAATAGAAAAATTAGATAATATTCCTTCTGGAAATAATCTTATTAATTTAGGAAAAATAATTTCTGATGATACCTTCAGAGAGATGAAAGATGAACCATATATTAAAAAAGTTCAATTACCTCACCAGCATGAAGCGGCTCCTAAAATCAATAAAAAGGAATTTAATGAAATAAGTAAAAATATAGGCTCGATTTTAAAAATTAAAAATAAAATAGAAGACGATGTAAAAGCTGAAATTAGAAATTTTATGAAATTATTTAAAATTAGAAAAGAAAAAATAAATTTATCTTTACTAGAATTAATATTTAAACCAAATTTAGCAACTCAAACAATATTAACAGATGTTGGTACTCATATTGATGTAAATGAATTAATAAAATATTTCCTCAATCCAACTCCAAATCCAAGGATATATAGGGAAATAGGAGATGGGTTTATTAAAAATTACGGTGTAACAGTAATAATAGATTCTTCAATCTCTTGTTTCGGGACTTTGTCTAATCAGCATACTTGGATTACTATACAAATGTTATTAAGTGCTATAGGAGCGGTTGATTTACCTTGTTTTGATTTAATTATATCAGGTAATCCAAATCCTTATATAGTTTGTTCGGAAAAAAATACTTTGGATGCTTTGTCTGAGAAATCACAAATATGGCCTATTGTATTTGATTTACTTAATAAAAATATTAAAAATACTGACTTAGCTTCTGCTATAAAGGCAGCTTATAATCTTCATAATTCGAGAAAATCAGAGCATCCAGATTTTCTTTTTGTTGTAACTGATGGTCTGTTTTCTTCATCTGAAATTCCGAGAATAATAAAAAATGTTAATTTCTGTATGATGAAAGGATTAAATGTTTTCGGTATTGGTGTAGGAATATCTCCAAATGGAATTGAAAAATTATTCCCAAGTATTATATATTCATTAAATCCAGATAAATTAATTCAAGGAATAGCTTCATGTTTCTCAGGCTCATCCTTAAGTAATGCTAATATGAGTATGAAATCTTTTGAATTAAAATTTTTATATGATGATACTAATATTATAGATTCCCAGAAAAATCCAAAATATAAAGAATTAAAAAATGAATTAATGAATATTCCAGTTGAATTAAGTGGATATGATTATTATCTTACAGAAATACCACCTGACGCAAAAGAGGAAGAGCTAACTGGAGATGGAAAATTCTCAGTTCATCATTATGGTATGTATGAGCAAAACTTCTTCTTAGGACAAAAATTACTAATAGTCATGCCTTATTCGTATGGAATGAATGAAGGAGAAGATAGTAGATTATCTTATGAATATATTTTGAAATCACCCGATGGAAGTGAATGTATTCAATCTTCTATTGATTTTACAGGAATTAAAGCAGAAGTAGTTATTAATTATAAAGATGCAATTGATAGATTAACTAGACAAGGTAGCAAAAAAAATTGTTGTGACTACTATGCTTGTATAATTATGAGTGGAGAGCCTTATCCTGAATTACCTAATCCTAATGATGATCCTTATTTATTTGGCCAATTTATTAAAGTAATAGAACAATTTTGGAAAAATGGGGGTGGTTTAGGTTTATTTGCTGATAATGCTCCATTTAATTATCAAATAAATGTTATCATTGAAAAATTATTCCCTAATTGTAATTTCAGAGTTGCTGGCAATCATCCAGGGCAAAAAACAATATATGCGGACGAATCAGGTCAGTTATCAGAGAAAGCAACTTTTAATAAAAAAATACAAATGATGGATAATTTTGCAAGAAATATAATTTCGCATAGTTTATATTCTATATATGAAGGTAAAACTATATCATATTTTGTAGAAAAACCAAATGATGATGATTTATTATATTATGGAAAAAATGAAGAACTAACTATGATAACTGATCCTAAATTATTAGAGCCATTTATTCCTTTTTCTAAAGATTCAGATGGAGGTTTTAATTCAGTTTTCTATTGTTCAAATGACGACAAAGGGGATATAGTTGTAGATTGCTCATATACAAAATTTTTCTTAGAAATGGGAACACAAGGAACTCCTCGTTATATTCAGAATATTGTTTCCTGGTTGGGTGCTCCAGAAAAACATCAACGTAAAGATAATTGTAAAGATGGAACTGAATATAGACCTAAATCTATAGATTTACAAATTAATTGGAATGATAGATGGACTGGATTTAAAAAAAGACCTGTAAATATGGCTTTACCTGAAAATATGAAAACACTTTTTGCAGTTGATTGTTCGGGATCTGTTTATGGCTCAATTAGCAAAACATATTTTTCTAAACTAAAAGAATTAAGAACTAAGTATTATAAAAGCTCTAGAGGTGATAAATTTTATATTTGGGGTAGTGATTATAAATATAGGAACGAGTCTGAAATGGAAAGATTTTTATCTGGAGAATATACTGGAGGTGGGACTGACAGTTACTTAATAGCTGAAATTGGGAGAGAAACAAAAAATGAGAAATTTGAACATTTAGTTATTGTGACTGATGGAGGTGTTGGTTCAAGTGATATTGACATAAGTGATCAAAGGGTAAAGGCTTATGGATTACAATATAGCTATGTGTCTACTTATATTATAGGAAGTGGAGGAAATGAATCAGTAGGATGCCCCTATTCAAGAGGATGTCCAGGAGTTACTTATCTTATTGACAAATATGGAAATGAAAGAAAGCAAGCATCTTTATCAAGGGAAGATCAACAAGCCTTAAATGAAATAAATTCAATTAGTTCTTGGGGTACATTTAAATCAAAATATCCAAATCTTTTTAATGCAATAAGAGCAAGATGTTTAGGTAAAGAGGCAGATTCAGATCTAATGAGTAAATTAAATAATTTGAAATCAAGGATATATAATGCGGGATCAGAACAAAACGATTTTAACAATAAATTTAATGAATTGTATAGGATGGCGAGCGGGCAAATTCGTAATGTTAACAATGCTTCAGTTGCAGCATAATAAATAATAAAATTAAATTATATATAAAAAAATAATAAAAATATAATTATAAATAAAATAATTAATTAATTATACTTTATTAAAATAATTAAATAATATATTTAGTAATATTGGGGATTAGATGGGGATTGGGGATTGGGGATTGGGGATTGGGGATTGGGGATTGGGGATTGGGGATTGGGGATTGGGGATTGGGGATTGGGGATTGGGGAG
>Ga0310694_10001924_pt1 | contig 22329 bp, 32 predicted proteins | sample 174DNAGHGhighgp2_FD_203884 | JGI IMG/M metagenome (GOLD analysis project Ga0310694, IMG submission 203884) | Sheep rumen microbial communities from Palmerston North, Manawatu-Wanganui, New Zealand - 1742 DNA GHGhigh gp2 (v2) (version 2) | ecosystem: Host-associated > Mammals > Digestive system... | reverse complement strand
GCTCTGACGATCAAGTATTATCTGGCTACGCCTTCCGCCGTCACCGCCGAAGACGTGATTGGCGCTTCCGACGGCAACGGACTGAACACCGGCATTTTCGCCATCAAGAACGTGTATCAGGAGTGCGGCGTGATTCCCGCCTTCATGATGGCCCCCGGTTGGAGCGAGATTCCGGCGGTACACGCGGCCATGTACCAGAACAGCCGGAAGATCAACACCCATTGGGACGCCTGGATGTTCACGGACATTCCGATTTCCGACAACGGCACCGCCGTCACCCTGGACACGGCCTATACCTGGAAGAAGGCGAACGGCTATGACAAGGACAACGAGACGGCGAGCTTCCCGATGGCCCTTGGCACCGACGGGAAATACTATCACCTGAGCGTGATCCGCGCGGCGAACTTCCTGAGCATCCTCGCCGAAAACGACGGTATCCCCTACTACACCGCCAGCAACACGGCGGCGGGCATCGTTGCAAACCTGTGGCTCGGAAGCGCGAACGCCGGGCGCGTGTACGACGACAGCATGATCAACGAAAAGCTGAACAAGAACGGCATCTGCAGCGCGGCCTTCGTCGGCGGGCGCTGGGCTATCTGGGGAGCGCACGCGGCCAGCTATGATCAGGAGAACGGGGACAACATCAATGTGTCCGAAACGACCATGATGATGCTGTTCTACCTCTCCAACGACTTCCAGGATCGGCGGTCGTTCGACGTGGACAAGCCCCTTTCCGCCAACGACATTCAGGCCATCGTCGCCGAAGAGCAGACGCGGCTTGACGCGCTGGTGAAGATTCGGGCGCTGACCTACGGCGAAGCCAAGCTGGACGCCAGCGAGATTGCCAAGAGCGACATGTACAACGGCGACTTCCTGTTCTACTTCGACGTGACCACCACGCCCATTGCCAAGAGCCTGAGCGTTGTGGTGAATTGGGTAGACGACGGATACGCCACGTACTTTGAGCCGCTGACCGGCGACTAATGCGGAAGGGAGGAAAAGACCATGCCGAAGAAGGTATACAACAACGTTGAGGATCACCGGCTTGTGGACAACGGCCGGGTTGTCGAGGACGTGACGAGCGTCGTTATCCCCACGGTGGAGCATCCCACGGTGGACATTGACGCGGCGGGAATGGCCGGAACGGTCTCCATGCCCAACAGCGTCAAGGTCAACGCCATGGAGCTGACCATCAACCACAACAACGGCACCAACTGCGAGCGGCTTGCCGACAGCGGCAAGCACACCATCGAATTCCGGCTTGTGCGCCAGCGCTACAATGTCGCCAAGGGCGAGATTGAGCATGAGAGCGTCAAGTACCGCGAGACGTGCGTACACAAGAGCACCGAGGACGGCACCGTGGAAGCGGGAAACCCCCTGGGCAGCAGCGACAAGTACGCCGTGCTGCGGCATGAGAAGATCGTCAATGGCGTTACTACCACTCTGGTGGACGTGATGACCGGGACGATTCGGATCAACGGCAAGGACGTGACCAACGTGGTTCAGTCCATGCTGAACTGACGAACTGCAGGGCAAATGCGAAAACGTTTTCGCATTTGCCCTGCGTTTTTTCTGAAAAGAACAATAAAAATCAATAAAAATCTATCACAAATAATCAAAAACATTGAAAGCGAGGAACCAACCATGGAAGAGACCAGAGAAGAAATCATGACCGAGGAAGAGGGCCGGGCGACCGAAGCCCCAGCGGCCCCGGAGAAGGGCAAGAAGGGCAAGAAAAAGGCCGGGGAAATCACTGACCCCAACGAAGCGGTAAAGGCCCTGAGCGCGGGCAAGCTGATTCTGTTCAAGCCATTCCTTGCGGACGACAAGGAAGTGACCGAACTGCACTACGACTTCGAGAACCTGGGCGGGCCGGAAATGATGAAGGCCATGGACAGGGGCGCGAGGAACGGGGGAAATGCCTTCCGGATCACCAACGAGCAGGCGCTTGAGCTTTTTATCGCCAGCGCGGGCAAGGAAACCGAAGGATGCGACGCGGACGATGTGAGACGCGGACTGAGCAGCGTGGACGCGGTGAAGGCGGTGCAACTGGCAACGGTTTTTTTCGTAGCATCTTCCCAGTCGGGGAACGCTCGTATTACGAAATGACAATGGAATTGTGCTACGTCACGAAGACAAGCCCGCTGGAATACATGAAATTAACCCTGCGGCAACTGCAAATGATGCGGGAAGCCTATATTGCCGTCGCGAAGCGGGCGGCTGACGCCAGGGAGAATTAAAAAACGGGAAAGGAGGCGGAACGGAGGATGGAGATCATCTATGAAGGCGTGGACATTACGGGAAGCGTACTGCCCTGCGGATGCGTCCACCGGGACGCAAGCCACGGGAAAGCGGACACGCTGGAAATCACCTTTCGCCGGGCCGCCTCCTGGCACCGATGGGAACCACAGATTGACGACACTATCGAAATTACGCACAAGAAATACGACACGGGGATCCTTTTCGTGAACACGATTGTTCCGGAGGGCGACCGATTCCGCATTGTGGCGACGAGCCTTAACAGCAAGGCCCAAAGGCGGGCATGGGGCAGTTTCCGGAACTTCACGCTGCAAAACCTGATACACCGCTGCGCCGTGGAGTGCGGAATGACCGACAGCCTGTACGGGGCGGCGGGAGAAATCCTGATTCCATACGCGGAACGGGAGAACGAAGGATGCGCGAGCTTTCTTGAACGAATCTGCACGGCGGAAGGGATCGCGCTGAAAAGCTATAACCGGGGATTCCTCGGGATTGGCATTGAATGGGCGCAGGGACAAAGCGCCATACGAAGCTATGAAATCAGCCCGGAGCAGGACGGATGCCGATACATCCACCAGCCCGGGAGAAAATATAAAGCCCTGACCGTCAAGACCCCCTGGGCGGAGGCGACGGCTAAGGACGACGGGGCGGAGGAAGGATATACCGAAATCCGGGCAGACCTTCCCGCCATGGACGCGGCCCAGGCGGGACGATGGGCGCGGGGCTTGCTGCTCTGCCATAACCGGGAGACAGACCGGCTAAATATGGGCGTCAAATTCGACCCAGCCTTAACCGCCATGATGCGGGTGGACATTACCGGGAACACCGGGATGGCCGGGGCGTGGATCATCGACGAGGCGGAGCACGACCTTTACAACGAAAACAGCACGATCAAGATGCTGCGGGTTGTGGAGACCATCCGATAAGGAGGGCCGAAAATGCAAGGGAAAGAGACTGCCCACGCGTGGGGCGCGAAAATAGAGCGGGCGAAAATCACGAAGGCGGAGAACGGGATTTACAGTCTGGAAAGCTACGACCGGCCGGGCATCAAGGCGGAGGGCATTACCAGTCTTCTGAGCGAGAGGGTATTCAGCGCGGGAGACAAGGTATACTGCTTCCTTTTCCGGGACGGAAAGGGCGTAATTCTCTGCGAAATGGAATAAGGCGAGGTTTTGAGGGAATAAAACGGAGAGGGTGAACACGAAATGGCCGGAAAACAGCTACAGGCCGAAGTCGTCATTGGCGGGCGAACTACATCGGGGTTTGACGCGCTTGCAAGCAAAATGATGAACCTGGGCCATATCGTGGACATGGTAGGCAGCCACGTTCGGGAATGGGAAAAAGAGAGCGTCGAGACCTACAAGAACTACGAAACCTATATGCTGGAAGCCAAGGGGGCCATGAGCGCCAACTACAAGAGCGCGACCCAACTGGAAAACGCATATGCGGGACTGCAACAGAAGGCCCAGGAATGGGCGGCAAGCTCCATCTTCCACACCAACGACGTTGCGAAGGCCATCAGTGAAGCCGCGCACGCCGGATGGGAATACGACGAAATGCTGGAAGGCATCCCGAGGGCAATGGTACTGGCGCAGGCGGGCAACACCGACCTGTCCAGCGGGCTTGATATGCTTATCAAGACCATTAACGGCACGGGGATCGCCTTCGAGGACAGCGGGCGATTTGTGGACGAATGGGTGATGGCAGCCAATAGCAGCGCGACGACGGTTAGCGAGCTGGGCGAAGCCATGGAGCGGATGGGCACCACGGCGCGATTCGGCAACAGCACGGGCGAACTGCTGACCATGCTGGCCGTGCTGGCTGACACCGGCACCGTCGGAGCACAGGCCGGTACTCTGCTGCGGAACAGCATGATCCGCCTGATTGCCCCCACCAAGACGGCCCGGGAGAGCATGGAAGCCCTGGGACTGACGGCGGACGACATTAACGAGGCCGTGGGCGCGGACGGGGAATCACTGGCGGAGGTCAACGATCTGCTGACCAAAGCCGGATTTAGTGCCTACACCAGCACGGGCAAGCTGAAACCCTTCCTCAACACCTTCAAGGATCTATACGCGGCCACCAAGGGCATGACCGAGGAAGAACGGAACAAGGTGCTATCCACCATCTTCCCGACGAGAACCATCACGGGCGCACTGGCCCTGCTGCAAGCGGCGGCGGACAACTACGACGGCCTGCTTGAAAAGATTACCGGGAGCGACGGATACGCGGAGAAAGTGGCCGGAATCCAGACCAGCGGACTGATGGGCAGCCAGGAGCTTTTCCTGAGCAAATGGGAAGAATTCAGCCGGAAGGTTGGCGAAGTGATTTCCGACCCGCTGGAAAGCGTATACGAATGGGCCGGGGGGCTTGTGGATACGCTGAACAGCATGGACAGCACTACGTTATCCGCACTTGTGGGAGCCTTGACCACCATTGCGGGACTCGGGCCAACCCTTATGACGGCGGGGCTTGCCATGAAGGCGTTTTCAGCGCTGGGGCCGTGGGGCACCGCGTTTGTACTGGCGGCGGTTGGCGCCGGGGCGCTGATTGGCTATTTGAACGAGATTAACCAGCTCGCTCTGGAAAACAACTTCGGCACCATGAGCCTTGACATGGAGACCATCGGAACCGCGCTGCAGAGCAGCAGCAGCGAGATTAGCACGGTGCTGGCGGATCTTCGGGAATTCAGCGGCGCAGTCGAGGAAATTCAGAGCAATTATAAGGCGACCGGAGAACTGCTTTCCGAAGGCTTGACCAGCAAAATGATTGCCGGGGCGAAGCTGACGGACGAGGACAAGGCGACATTTAAGCAATACGGCGAAGACATGATTCAAGCTGTCAAGGACGGCTTGGTTGTGGACGAAGCCGAAAAGCTGGAACTGGCAAGCATCATTTTCAGCCAGGGCAATGAGACCCAAAGCCCGGAAGAACTGGCCCAGAACCCGGCCTTCGCGAGCGTGGTAAGCCTGATTGAGCTTGGCATGGGCGAAGCAAAGGCGAAGGCGGAGAGCTTGAGCAAGGAACTACGGGAAGCCCTGACAAGCGCCTTCAAGGACGGGGAACTGAGCGAGGACGAGTTAAAGAACATTCAGAGCATCATCGACCAGATGAACGCCCTGATGAACGGACTTAGCCCGAACGACGTGGAGAAAAACAAGCTCCTGCTCAAGAGCCAACGGGTAAGCCTGGACACCATGAAAGACTTCAGCGAAGAAGTCAACAACGCCAGGGATGCCGCGCTGGCGGGCATGGATGAAGAAATGCTCGAAATGCAGGCCAATCTCATGACCTACTACGATTGGGCCAAACAGAGCGGGCAGAAATTCATCCACCCCGTGACGGGCGAACTGGTGAACCCGGAAGAAGTCAATATCAACGATCTTATCAAGGGAACACAGGAAGCCTATGCACTCAAACGGCAGTCGTGGGAGCTGGACTATGACAATATGCTCCGGCGGGGCTGGGATTACGCCCTGTCCACCAGCGACACGGGCAAGATGTTCACAGAGGCCCAGGGCTATCTGGAACAGGCTCAAAAGGGCATGATTACCTTCGCGCAGGCGGAGAAGGCCATAGCCGATATGCAGGGCGACGGGCAACTGCTGGCCCGAAGCATGGATCAGATGATTGAATTCTACGGCGGGACGAACGAAATGCGGCAGAAGATTGACCGCTATCGTCAACTCGGCGGAGAAGACAATCTGGCAATGGCCGACTGGCTGCAAAGCATGGTCTATATGCGGGAAGCCTTCGGCGGGAAGATTAACAATGGGCCGCGGGATTCACAATCTCCGGAACGCGAAGGCACCCGGGGAATGATCGGCTACATTGACGATATGTACCGGGCGGGCGCGACGGACGACGAGGTGCTTGCCTACTATAACACCCTGACCGACGTACAGCGCAAGGCGTGGGACGACAATGTAGAAGCGCTCAAGAAGGATTACAACCTGGCTGACCTTGCCCGGGAATACGACCAAAACGGCGGCGTCGGACTGAGCGACCAGGCACTTGACTGGCTGGGCGCGTATCTGATCAGTCAGGGCATCGCGAAAGTGCCGGAAGAGTACAAGTGGAGCGAATACGAAAACGGGCCGGAAGGATACGCCACACAGGTTCAGCATGAGGCGATTCAAGCGGACATTCAAGCCAAAATGGCCGAACTGAATACCGCCCAGCAGAACCTTGAAACCCTGCGAGGCCAGCAGCAGGAAATGGCAGAAAACATCCGGAGCCGCCAGGACTGGGAAGAACACTATTTCAGCAACCGGGCGCGGCAGGAGGCCGGGATCTCCGATGAAGACTACGAAGCGTACAAGAAGAAAACGCAGGAGCTATCCGAAGAGAAGATTCAGCTTGACGCGGACGTGACGGCGGCAGAAGAGAAAGTTTCCACCATCGAACAAGAGATTACCGCGCTGGAAGAGAAGGATCCTATTCCGCTGGAACTGAACACGGAACAGGCGGAAACCGACATTGCCACCACCGGAGAAAATATCATGGCGCTGGGCGAACTAACGCCGGAAGTGACGGTACTTCTCGATTCGGAAGAGGCAGACGCCTGGGAGAAGGAAGACACGGAAAGCACCCACACCATCGACCTGGAAGACGGGACGGCGGGATGGTCTCCCCCGGGAGATACCAGCAGCACGCACACCGTATACATCCAGACAGTCGGAAGTGCACCGGGCGGATCTTCCGGCGGAAAATCTTCCGGCGGAGGAGTTCTGGACACCGTCAAGAGTTGGTTTGGATTCGCGGAAGGCGGCCGGGCGGACACGGCAAGCATCTTCGGTGAAGCCGGGCCGGAATGGGCTATTCCCGAAGAGCACAGCCAGCGGACGGCGGATCTACTGCAGGCGGCGGCCAAGGCCAGCGGGTTTAGCTGGGGCGAACTGCTGCAGAGCCGGGGCGGGCTGAACGCCAACGCCGGGGAAATCAACGTCAACATTCAGAGCTACAGCCCCACCATCAACGCGGGGAACGCGGAGGGCGTGGCGGAAGCGCTGGAAAAGGACAAAGCCAGGCTTGCGGAGGTCGTCAAGAAGGCCGTAAAGACCGCCATAGACGAAATGAGCCTGATGAACGGAATTGAGGTGTACGCCTGATGGAAATGAGCGGATATCAATACAACTGTTCGGGCGGCGAAACCTTTGACAGCATCGCCCGGGAAGTCTACGGAGACGAGGTTTACGCGGCGGAAATCATGTGCGCGAACCCGGAATACTGCGGACTAAGCGTTTTCACCGGAGGCGAGGAAGTCCTGCTGCCGAGCATCGAAATCGAAGACGACGAAGAGGACAGCGGCGAGCCTTCCCGCGCCCCGTGGAAGGAGTGAAGCTGAATGATTATCGCGAAAGGCGTACAAGCCTTCACGAAACTAAGCATCCGGGCGGCGGCAGCCGTGAAATCCAGAGCGCAGGCCATTATCGCCAAATCGAAGGCCCCAAAACCGCCGGCCAAGAAGACAACGGCGGCGGAAGTGGCCCGGAAGAAGGCGGAGGCGGAAGCCCGGATGCTTGCGCAAAGCAGGCAGAAAGCGGCGGAAGCGGCGGCCAGAGCCAAAGCCCAGGCAGCGGCCAAGGCCAAGACGGCGACCAGCAGCAAAAGCACCAAGAAAACGGCCCAAACCACCACCAGCGCGGCGAAGACAGGCGTCGTGCTTCTGCAATGGCACGACGTGCAATTCTACGCAAAGAGCAACCAGATACGGGGGCTGAAAAGCTTCACCGTCAGCAGCAGCATTGAGACTGAGGATGAGGAAATCGGCAACGAGAAAATCACCAAACTCAAGAAGAAAAAGGGCTACACCAGCAGCATCACCGCCTATTTTGATATTCGGCTGGGGATCAGCAACGTAAAGTCAGAGGCTATGAAGCTCCTGGCCTACGGGACGGGAGGACAGACCGGGTACTTGTCGTGCTGCGGGGCGAAGCTCATTCCCACCATCCAGATGATGAAGGACGCGAAGGTGCAAAACGTGGTGTTTGCCCCAGACGGACGATGGATCAGCTGTGAAGTGGTGATGAATTTCGTGAACCGAAGCAAGCTGGACGGCACCACCACCAGCGCCCCGGCGGCCAGCGGCGGCGGAGGCGGAGGCGGTGGCGGGGGCGGAAGCTCCGGCGGAGGCGGCGGAGGAGGAAAAACCTATACCGCGACCGTCTACTACAGCGCCAGCAGCGGAGCCGTGCAGAGCGTGACGCGGACAAGTACGGTCAGCTATGACGACGCGCTGAAAAAAGCCTACGCGGCCGTGCCGAAAAACGCGCAATGGGCCAGCACCAACAAGAGCGGCGCGACGAACCAGACACCCAAGCCCAGCAGCACCCCGGCAGCCACCCAGGCAAAGAACGTGGCGGCGACGGTGCAGAAGGCGGCCCAGAAGGTATCGAGCACGGTGAAGGCCGTTGTATCGACCGTAACCAAGGCCGTACCGGTGGTGAGCAAGATTGTAAGCACGGTGAAGAGCGTAGCCAGCAAGATTGGCAGCCTGTTCAAGAAAAAATAAAGGAGGTGTTCCCGCGTGGCGCTATATGAAATCACCACGGAAGACGCGGAACTTGACTTTGACTGCACCATGGCAAGCGACATGGTGGAGCGGACGCTGCGGAACGCCAAGAACCTGATTATGTGCCGGAAGGGCGAAGTCCCCTACGACCGCCAGAGGGGACTCGACCCGGCCATATTCGATCTGCCCTACATGGAAGCAGAGGAAGCCCTGATACCGGAACTGGAACGGGCGATGCTATGGGAACCGGATGCGGACGTGGAGGACGGATGGCTGGACATTGACGACAACGGGGAGACCGTTGTCCATTGCCTGATTAACATCAAGGCGGAAGACGAAGAAACATAAGAAGGAGGCGGGACGCATGGACGATAATGAAATCCATTATCTGACGTATGACGCGGACGCGATCTGGGACGACATGGTAAGCGCCTACATCGACGCGGGCGGCGACGTGCTGTATCCCGGGGACGAAAAGGAAATGCTGATGCGGGGGATGCAGAGCATCGTCATGCAGGCGTTTGCCGGGATTGACAACGCGCTGCGCATGGATACGCTGCGCTACGCGGTGCGGGACTATCTGGACATTTACGGCGAGAAGCGGAACTGCTACCGCATCCAGGCGGCCCCGGCGACGGCGAAAGTGCGGCTGACCTTCCTGGCGAGCGGGGAAAGCAAGGTAATCGAAGCCGGAACCGCGCTGACGGCGGACGGGGCGGTGCTTTACCTGCTGGACGAGGATATCACCCAGAGCGGGCTTGCAGGCACCATGGAAACCACCGTGACATGCAGCCAGAGCGGAGCCGTCGGGAACGGGCTTTACACGGGGGTTGAAATGCAATTCCTCATCCCTATGGACGGGGTGAGCAACGTGACCGTGATTGAGGACGCCAGCGGCGGACAGGACGCGGAGGACGACGAAACCTACCGGGAGCGCATACGGCTATATGGCCTTGCGACCGTAACCACCGGCCCGGCCAGCCAATACGAAAGCGCGGCGGAGAGTGTGACCAGTGAAATCATCGACGCCAAGGCGCTGAACGAGGGCGCAGGACAAGTGGGAGTCTATCTGCTGCTTGCCAGCGACACGGGAAGCACGGCCATATTGCAGAGTGTGCGGGAAAAGCTGACGCCGGAGGACGTGCGGCCGCTGACGGACAGCGTAAGCGTACAACTGGCGACGAAGCGGCCCTATGAGCTGACCGTGCAATATACGGCGAGCCGGGGAAGCAACGTGACGGCAGCCGTAGCGGAGGCCGTCAAAACCTATCAGGCGTGGCAGGACACCGAAATCGGGCGAGCCTTCAACCCGGATATGCTGATGAGCTATCTATACCAGGCCGGTTGCGTGCGGGTGATCTTCAAGAGCGGAAGCCACTTTGACGGGGGAAGCGTGGAATACACCGAGATTGGCAACAACGAATACTGCAAGGGAACGATCCTGACCGAGGCGGTGAGCGCATGATCTCGAAATTCGACCTGACGAGGATTGTACCGAGATTCATTCTCAACGACAAGAACGGATACGCTATCGCGAAGGCCATGGAGGCGGCACTGAACTTCTTCCTTGCGAAATGCCAGGAAGGGCTGGACTGCCTGCAGGACGTGGACAAAATGCCCGAATGGCGGCTGGACGAAATGGCCTGGGAGTGCGGATGTCTGTACGACGAAAACGCCGGGATTGAGCAAAAGCGGGAATGGATCCGGAACGCTACGCCCCTGTATGCCATCTGGGGAACAAAAAAGAGCGTGGCGGAATATCTCAAGGGCTACTTCGGCGAAATCGAGGTAGAAGAAAACTGGCAGTACGGCGGAGAGCCTTTCCACTTCCGCGTGACGGTGGGCGGCGAATGGACGCCGGAGAACGAAGCCTGGACGCGCCGGGCCGTGGAGCGGGCAAAGAATGTCCGGAGCATACTGGACGATCTGCGGATTGGCGGGAAAGCTCTTCTTGCCATTACTGCGACGGGAGAAATCAAAGACCGATTCCGATTCCCAAGCGCGGGCGAGCTTACGGCGGGTGAATATCCGACGGAAAACATTAAAGTCGAGATTGACAACGCGCCGGGGACTGCTCTGGCAGCGGAGGAAATCGCCCGGAAGATTGCCTTCCAGATTGCGGGCACCTATCCGGATATCGCCCACATGATCGAAGTGGACGGCACACCGAACGAGGGCCGGGAGGCCGAGGAAATCATACAAAGCATCTATTACCCCATGTGCGGGGAAGGCCCCTGCGGGGAATAGAGCAAGACCGCGAGACCGGGCGCAATGGCAACGGCGGCCGGGGCGCAGAAAGCGGGAAAGGAGGAAGGACAGCCAATGGCGGAAAGCAATGTTTTTACCCTGGACAGCGCTTATCTTCTCCGAAAGAAAACGCAAATCATGAATGAAATCCGCTACGCGGAATACAAGGTAGGCAACACCTGGTATCGGACGGATATTCAGACGAAGCAGATTTTGGCCGACGGGCGCATTGAGGTTGTATTCGTGATCGACAACACAGCGACAGGCAACATCACTGTGACGGGAGCACGGCTATACGACAAGAACGGCGACCTGATCGGCAGCAAGACCACCAGTATCACCCGGGAAGACGCCACGGAGGGCATCAGCTACACGGTTCGCTTCGGGGTTTTCCAAGTGATTGAGAACAGCAGCGGGACGGGGCAATATGACGCCCTGTAACGCGGGGAAAGGAGGAAGAAAGGCAAGATGCACAAGCTTGTAAACTGGAAAGACCGCAGAGTTGAGCGGCCGAGGACGTACACCGAGGTCATGAACAGCGACGGGAGCCGGACGGACACCCCCGCGCCGGGCGAAATCCAGGAAGCCGGAACCCAAATGAGCGCGACCAACTTTAACCAGATGGACTACGGCATTTTGGACGCGCACATTGCGGCGGCCATGATGCTTATCCGGCAGCAGCAGAACGAATGGCGGACGGACGCACTGGAAACGGCGACGGCCCAGGAAGTCGGCCAAGTGACCCTGACCAACAGCCGGAAATTCCCCTTCAACAACAGCGTACAGACGGTTAACCTGACCAATAGGCGGGACAATCTGAATTATGTTGTTGTCATTATCAGCGCGGAGGGCGCGGGGAACATCGGCGAAATCGAAGTGACTGACCGGCTTGTGAACGGCTTCAAACTGGCCTTCACGGGCAGCGCAAAGAGCGTGACGGTCAAATACGCTGTGATTGGAGGATTTAATTAACCATGATCATCATCGAAAAGAACACGGGGGAGAAAATCCCCTTCGAGGTCAACGAGAATAAGACCACCATCTGCTTTGACGACGACCTGACCATCAAGCTGGCAAAGCGGGAGAAGGACGACCCGGTGCATATCGACATCTGCTACGACGAGGACGGAGAGCTTTCCGTCGGCGCGGCGGCCGGATGGGCCTATGTGGCGGAGATTGATATCCCGGCGCGGCGGTATGAAGAAGTCGAGGATCCGGACTATGTGCCCCAGGAGGGCGAGGCGGAAGGCACCGTACACACGAAGCTTGTTCCCCTGCCGCTGGACATGGAGACCGTGACGCTGACTCTTTGGGCCGTGGAATAATCGGCCCGCGCTATGCGAAATATATGCGCGTCACATGCGCGCGTGAATAGGACAGTAAGAAAGAGAGGTACAATTCATGCCTAATTTTGATCTGGCGAATCTGGCTCTGAAAGCCACTTGCCCGAACAATGAATTCCTTTACGACGAAAAGGGATTGCCGAGTGTGATGGTCAAGATTCCGAAAATGACCTATGCGCAGCTTGGCCTTGGCAGCAGCCAGGCGATTCACCCGGCCTTCATCGTCAACGGCCAGGAAGTGGACGCCATCTGGATTTCCAAATATCAGAACATCGTGGTGGACGGAAGGGCCTACAGCCTGCCGGGCGAGGATCCGAAGACTTCCATTAGCTTCGACGGGGCGAGAGCCGCCTGCGAAGCGAAGGGAGCCGGTTGGCACCTTATGACCCGGGCCGAATGGGCCATGCTTGCCCTGTGGTGCAAGATGAACGGCACACAGCCGAAGGGCAATAACAACTACGGCAAGGACACCAGTGAGAGCGTCTATAAAGCCATCCCCATGAGCTACGATAGTGGGAAAACCGGAAGAGTCGCAACCGGAACCGGCCCTGTGGCATGGAGCCATGACGGCACCGTGGAAGGCATCTGGGATCTGAACGGCAATGTTTGGGAATGGGTTGGCGGTATGCGGACTGTATACGGCGAGCTTCAAATCCTTGCCAACAACAACGCGGCCGACAGCAGCAACGCCCAGACGGCAACGAGCGCCCAGTGGATGGCTATCAACGCCAGCGACGGCAGCCTGATTACCCCGGACGGAAGCGGAACGACTTCCGGAAGCGTCAAGATGGACTGGATTTCCAGCCATTGCCGGTTCTCCACGACAATCACCGTCCAGGAAGCGACCGGGCGCAGCTGCGCCTTTGAAAGCGTGGACTGCGACAGCACCATTGGCGACAACGCGAAAGCGCTTCTGCAGGCTATCGGGATGCTGAAAGCCGACGACACCAGCGGCGCGTACAATGGCGACTATTTCTACTTCAACAACGGCGAAGCCGAGCGGGCCTTCCACTGCGGTGGCTACTGTTTCAATGGGGCGAACGCCGGTGTTTTCTACGTCGACGGCTCCAGCCCTCGCTCCAGCGCCTACGGCGGCATCGGCTTCCGCTCCGCTTATGTGGAACTGCCGACTGCCTAACTGGGGCACTGATGGCACCGCGAACGCGGTGCCACGAGCCGCTTAGACAAACAAGAAACACGCAAGAAGGGCCTTCCCCGCGTGACGCGCGATGCGCGGCACGCGGGAGGCGGCTTCTTTCCGGAGGAAAACGAAATGGCCGAACAGACGGAAGGGTTTAAGACCCGGCAAAAGGTCGAAGACATGATTCTATACGCACATCCGGCCATTACGCAATTTCCCAAAAGTGAGAAATTCGCCCTGGGCCAGGTGCTCAAAGAAACCATGTACGCCATGCTTGGATACTGCGTCGAATACGAAATGAAGAAGAGCAGGAAAACCACGCTGGACAAGCTGGACATTGAGACGGCAAAGCTTAAGGCGTTTATCCGGATCGCCCACGACTTGAAATTTCTCCCGCCGAAGAAATACGAAGAATGGGAGAGGCGGACGGTTGAAATCGGGAAGATGGTTGGCGGGCTGCTGAAAGCCGAACAGCAGAACGCAAATCACAGGGAGTGAATCATTTGCGGGCCTTCAACTGCGGTGGCAACTGGAACAATGGGGCGAACGCCGGTGTTTTCAACGTCAACGGCAACAACCCTCGCTCCAACGCCAACGGCAACATCGGCTTCCGCTCCGCTTTACCCCAACGCCAGATGCCGCAGGGCTACGGGTCTGCGGTCAGTGCACGGGTAACATAAAGGGATTCGCTCGCCTTGTCCGGGGTGCACACCGGGCAGAAAAGGTCTTGTTGCGGAATCCGCGCAAGCTGATAAACGCAACGCTTCCGGGGAGGCTGTGTAAAAATGCTCAAGCACAACCACGTTTTTGAGCGGTTCATTGACTTTGAGAACATGGTCAACGGCTATAAGCTGGCAAGACGAAACAAACGCTTCCGGCCCGAAGTGCTGAGTTATACAGCCCACCTGGAAGACAACCTTTTTGACAGCATCGACTCGCTCAAGGGTCGAAGCTACCAAATCGAAGGGGCACACGAATTCTACGAATACTTCCCGAAGAAGCGAATCATTACCGCCTGGCCGTTTTATAACCGCGTCGTCAACTGTGCGGCCTATCTCGCGTTATGGCCGATCTACAGCAAGGGATTTTATGAACACAGCTACGGCAGTATACCAGGAAAAGGAACGCTGAAAGCGGTCAATTACATTCAATATCAACTGCGAAAGACGCAAGCAACCGGGCAATATCCATGGATTGGCAAAGCGGACGTGGCGAAATTTTTCTTCCGGATCCCGCATGAGGTACAAATCCGGGAGCTTGGAAAGCCACTCGACGACCCAGATATGATGTGGTTCCTTGAAACCTGTATCCACGGGGACGGACGACCAACGGGCCTGCCGCTGGAATTCAGCGACGTTAGCGAAGCGGAAAGAATTTTCGGCATCGGGATGCCGGTTGGGAGCCTGATTAGCCAAATGACGGCGAACGTCGTATTGAATCCGATTGACCACTACATGAAGCGGGTGGTTCAAACGCCTGTCTATGTCAGATACATGGACGATATGTATCTGCAAGGCGAAAGCAAAGGGCAAATATGGGACGCGCTGGGGATGCTGGACGAAAAGCTCAAGACGGACTTCGGGCTGCAACTGAACCAGAAAACCGCCGTCATGCCCGCGAAGAAGGGCGTGGAATTTGTCGGGCGGAAGATTACGGCAGACCGGGTAACGCTGCGGAAAAGCACAAGCCTGCAAATGAAACGGCATCTTAAATTCGTAAGAGAGCATTACCGGGAGGGAGATATCCCGCTTGATTACGCGGAAAGAGTGATTCAAAGCTATCTGGGGCTGATGAAACACACGGACAGCGACGCACTGAGGGACAAGATTCTCAAAGACTGGGTATTGATACGCGACAGCAAAGGGCAATACGACAAGGGCGACAACGGCCTGTGGGTAAGTATCTATGACGACGAAAGAGACACGATCTTCCCGGAAGAATGGGAGGACGTTTTTTAGAATATGGGACAACCCGGACGGGACGGTTGATATCTGGCTGACGCCGGGAGAGGCTATCCCGAAATTTTGCGACACAACAGGACGATTTGACTACGGCGTCAAGGTTTTCATGGTGCGGGGGATTGACCCCAGGGATCCGCAATGGGGCGGAGACCTGGCGGAGCATATCCGGACGCACTACGGAGACTGGATGGCAAGCGCGGAGGAAAGAGAAATATGATTTGGTGGGTTTGGACGGTAATTATCGCCCTCATGGGAATCTGGGCGGCCTTCCTGTGGCTCCTGATAAGGGGCGCGGATATGCGATGGCAAACCAAGGCAAAGCAAGACAATCAGAGTCAAGAGAAAGGAAGTGTGACCCATGAACCAGAGTGTACAACCCATAGAAGGAATCACCCCGGAAGCACTATGGAACTTCGTCCTTGTGGCGCTGGCACTTTGCGCAGTAATTGTGCTGGTGTACAAAGTTGTGGAGATTTTCCGCAAGGAGCAGGAACGGAAGAAACGGCAAAACGACCTGCAGGGAAATGACCTGACCGACGTGATCGCGGAGAAAGTCATGGAAAAGCTGACCCCGAAGCTGGAAAAGATCGAGGGGAAGCTGAACGCGGACAAGGAGAGATTGGACAGTCACGAACTGCGGCTGAACGAGCAGGAGCGAACGTATCAGAGAGTCGCTAAAGACACAGAGCAAATTATGGACGTGCTGGACGGGATGCTGATGCACTTCATATCCGGCAACGACAAGGAAAAGCTGAAAGAAGTGAAGACCAACCTTGACCACTACAAAAACGGGCGGTGGAAGAATGAACGGGCGGAAGGTTGACCCCCGGGAACAATTCTCGAAGAAGCTGGCCGGGAGGGCTGAATGGTTTTGGTTTGGATACATGATCGTGCTGGCGGGCGTGATGGCCTTCACCCCGGCGGCGGTGAATGGAGCCGTATACCTGGCTGTGCTGGCAACCATCGTGATGGTGGTCAGCGTGATGGCCTACACCCGGAACAGCATCTATGAGAAGGGGCTGTACAATCTGCGCGTCATAGAAAAGCTAAAGCTCGGAAAAGCGCCGGAGTCGGCGGAGGACGACCCGGCGGAGGACAAGGAAGCGGAAGAAGAAGGAGGGAACGGGTAAACATGCTGAACGTTGCAAAAATGGTCAAGTCGGCCCGGGCCTGCCTGGGTTGGCCGTATGTTTCCCCTGGGACGAATGACAGTCGGGGGATTGACTGCTCCGGGCTGCTGGTGAAGGTCTTCCGGGATCAGGGCGCGAGCATCTACCACGGGAGCAATACCATCTGGCGGAAATACTGCACGGAGAAAGGCGAACTCAAGAAAGAAAGTCAACTGGAAGTCGGGATGGCCGTTTTCAAATGGAACCCGAACACCCCGGCGAAATTCAACGACGGGCAGGGAGACTTTCAGCACGTCGGCCTTGTAACGCAAGTGAACCCGCTGGAAATCGTGGAAGCTTCAAGCGTTTCCAAGAAGGTCATTACCAACAGCAAGATTGGTAAATGGCGCTTCTGGGGGCGCTTGAAAGGCGTGGACTACGGGAAGGCAGCCCCGGCGGAGGAACCGGCCGAGACGGCCCCGGAGACGCCTGCGGAGACCACGGACGGGGCGGAGGCCCCAGCGGAGGAACAGCCATTGACCATGACGGCGACGGTCTGGGCGGAGAACGGAAAGCCGGTGAAACTGCGGGCCAAGAAGAGCACAAGCTGCAGGCTATACGATGAGCTGCCCGTCGGAACCGAAGTGAAAGTGACGCGCTACGGGAGCCAATGGAGCCAAATCACCTACCGGAACCGAAAGGGCTGGTGGATGATGAGTAAATTCCTGACATTCGGATAAGGAGGGCATAGAAAATGAAAAAGGTTATCGGATAAGGCGGAGGAAGAAAGAGCAAGCAACCGAAAGACAAGGAGGAAAAGGAAATGAATCAGAGCGTAATGATGATCTTAGCGGTGCTGTGCGCGGCGATTCTGGCGGCTGGAATTATCCTTCTGTACAAGAAAAAGTGGATTGATGCGGACGCCATCCACGGGGCGGGGCAGATTCTGGAAGGGCTTCCCGTGACCGAGGGAAACGGGGTATTTGATTTAATCGTCAAATACGCTGCTGTGGCCGTGCACACCGTGGAACAAATGGTCAAGACTGGAAAGATTAACCGGGACGACGAGACGCGGAAAAACACGGCCATGAACATTGTGGAAGCGGCGGCCCGGGTGGATGAAGTCGGATTCGGCGCGGCGGAACAGGAGATTGCCAGCGCTTGCATCGAGGCGGAAGTGAACCGCCTGCCCCGGAACCAGGGCGAAAAGAAACCGCCTGACGCGGACGGGGACGAAGATTTTTAACTGACCACCGACGGCTATAAGCCAAGGGCTGCGCCTCATCACCCCGGCGGCCCGCCCGCCTGCGGAGACCGGGCTTTGTAACCGGCTTTTTGACCAGGGAGCCGGGGAATTTTCACCCGGAGGACGTTCAAGGCGGGCTATTTCATACTTCTGCGCCCCGTGATAGTTGCCGCTATCACGGGGAACTTTTTTGGATGGAGGGCATTTGTTTTGCTAGGGGCTGGATTTTACAACATGGACTGCATGGAGGCTTTGAAGGACTACCCGGACGGATACTTTCAGCTCGCGATCGTGGATCCTCCCTACGGCCACGGAAACGCCGGGGGGGTATTGCCGATTCACTCCGGGAGGATGGTTCAGCCGATACAAGCAGAGCAGGCAGGACATAAGCGAAGCCGGAGAAGAGAACCAAGAGACGACGGAGAACGGCCCCGACGGGCGGGAATGGATTGACCGACGGGGCGGAAAATGGGCCGCAAAATACGGCAGGAAGATCGTCGGATGGGACGAAGCGCCGGGAGAAGAATACTTCCAGGAGCTTTTCCGGGTGAGCCAGAATCAGATTATCTGGGGCGGGAACTATTTCTCTTTGCCGCCGACAAGATGCTTCCTGATTTGGGACAAGATGAACGTGAGCGAAAACTTCAGCATGGCGATGTGCGAATACGCCTGGACGAGCTTCAATGATAACGCGAAGATATGCCGGTTTACGCCCCAGGGCACGGCGGCAGAGGAACGGTTTCACCCGACGCAAAAGCCGGTCAAGCTGTATAGCTGGATTCTTTCGCGCTACGCGAAGAAGGGAGACCGGATACTTGATACCCACGTCGGCAGCGCGAGCAGTCTGATTGCCTGCCACAGGGCGGGGCTGGAATACACGGGGTTTGAGGTGGATCCTGAATATTGGGCGAAGGCCAATGACCGATTAGAGAAGGAAAAGAACCAAATCACCATGTTTGAATTGCTGTAAATCATGAGGCGGAGGAAAAGAAAATGATTGTCAGCCCGTGCAAAGGATGCGAAAAGCGGAGGATTGGATGCCATGAGAATTGCCCGGATTATGGGGCATGGGCGGCGGAGGTTATCCGGAGACGCGAAGCGCGGGCGAAAGAATCAGAAAACAAGATGATGCGGGAAGGCATGAGGAAAAGTCTGGTCAAGAAAGCCGCGAGACAACGGCAATGGAGAGAGAAATAAAGGGGCTGCGGCCCTTTTATTTTTTTGACGGAAAATTAGATGGACGTTTTAAGGAGGTTTGACAGGTAATGCGGAAATATCAGGGGAATGACGGCGGATTCGCGGCCCAGGTTGTGGCGGAGGATATGGAGCGGGAGAAGGAAGAACGGAGGCGGGCGCACGCGGCGAAGCTTACGGGAGTGCATACCACCATGCCGATTGAAGACCGGGGAATGGTCAACAAGTGGCTCGCGATTGCCAAGGAACACGACAAGAAACGGAACCGGGGCGGCGTCAGTTGGTATCTGCTGTTGCTGCTCGGGTTTTCGACGGGGCTAAGAATCGGGGACTTGTGTACGCTGCGCGTCAAGGATATTCGAGACCGGGAAAGGGTCTGCATCATTGCGGAGAAAACCGGGAAAATGACGGATATCTATCTGCGGGAGGATACGCGGGAGGCTATCCGGGCGGCCCTGGCCGACGAGCACGGGCGGCAGCCGGATGGGAATGATTACGCGCTGAACAGTCGGCAGAAGAACAGGAGCGACGGGAAAAACAAACCGATTAGCCGTCAAAGGTGCTATGGAATCATCAAAGAGATTGCGAAGAAGGCCGGATTCACGGAACACGTTGGATGCCATACGATGCGGAAAACGTTCGCGTGGAATCTGTATAAGAGCACGGGTGGAAATCTGGCCTTGTTGCAGAAGCAGTTGAACCATTCCAGTCAGGAGGCTACAATCCATTATTTAGGGCTGGATCAGAAGGCGCTGGATAACGCGATTAAGAATATGCCGAGTTTTATATGACGGGTGATGTGGACAGATTGTTCCCCGGAGAGGGAATAAAAATGATTCTGTGGCGTTGCCGGGAAGGGAAATGAAATGATTTTTGCGCGTTGCGGGCCTGTTAGTTTGACGTTTTGAGAAATTGTCCGCTAATGGGTTTTATGGTATAATTTTCAAGGGACATATAATAGGAAGGAACCCCGAAAAGATTAGTTTAACAATCTATCCAAACGTCAAACTAACGGAACAGGACAAGGAGGCCAAAATGGAGAAGAAGGCACTCACAATCAGGATAGACGAGGACGATCTTTATCTTGTACTGCGGGCCATGAGTCAGCACACGGCGCAAGACGTGGAAGCCATGCGCGAGATTGCGCTGAAATACGCCAGGACGGGCGAAGACTGGCAGGGCGTCATAGAAAACCATGACAAGGTTATGAAGAGCGAACGGGAGGCATATAACCGGCTTGTCGATCAATGGTGCGAACAGGTGGACGTGGAGGACGCGGATACATGGAACCATTTGAAGACGTGCATGGAGATATGCGTCCAGAACTGGGAACTATATAAAAGTGAAATTGAAAAAGCCGCCAGCGAGCGGCGGCCAGTGCTAACAGTTGTGAAGTGAAATGATTTATGCGCGTTACATTTAATAAACAAAGAAGTCTGATATATCCTTTTTGCCTTTCGCAATCCTGAAATGCTCTTTGGGGAATTTCTCCCGGTAATATGCGTATTGCTTCAACACCTTATCGAATGACGTAAAATAGTAATGGCATGAATAGTTTATCCACTTTTTGCCGTCAAAGCGCTGGATGATAAGAAAACTGTTCATCATTGCAGTTTTACAACCTCATTTCAAAATGATTTTCGCGCGTTGCGCCGGGGCAAAATGGTTTTCGCGCGTTGCGCGGCGCGGCGGCCCGGCAAGCGGGCGGCGATCAGTGACCGCGCGTCCAGTCTATCACGTCCACGGGGGCGGGATTGTCTGTTAAATCGTGGTGCTTGACGGGCGTTTCCCCGCGTTCAATGCGTTTATTGTTTGCGTGCTGCTCAAGGCAGAAGAATATCACCAGGGCAATACCGGCAATGATTGGAACAACGAAAATCATCATGATTCTTTTTCCTCCTTCCGGGCGGCTATATCGGCGCGGATAAGCTCTTTAATATATCCTTGCATAGAGGGAACTTCTTCCAGTTGGGAGATTATATCCGCGTCAGTGTGAATGTTCAGCTTGAGTCCATACCGGCGAATGTATGCTTTTTCCTTCTGGGCTTTTCTAATGGTTTCTTTAAGGGCCATTTTATAAAACTCCTTTTTATATATTATATAATATATATTATATAAAAGTGGGATTTGCCCGGGACGCTCCTGCTATCGGGGTTTGCCCCGGGCAAAGTATAACAGAAAATTTCGGCCCGCGTCAATCGTGACAATCAAGAGGAAAATCCGCAATGTCGGCGACTTCCACCACTTGCCCGGCAGGCCAGGCGGCTATAAGGCTTCCGCCGTGGGCGGCGACAAGCTCCCGGCCCAGGGCGGCGGTCACGGCGTTTATTTCTTCCCGCTTTTCCGGATCTGGGTTGAATTCATCGACGGGCCGCCGGAAAATATGATATCCGGCATCCCCGTCCTGATAGAGAAAAAACCAGATCGGCAGCGGCTCCGCTTCCGGGGCTTCCGGCTCCGCTTCCGGATCCTTGACGGGCAGCGGGGCGGGCTGGATGGCTCCGCCTTTTTCGACATTCTTCCCGGCGGGATTGATAAAACTGTCGGCGATATCATAGTGCTTGACATAGCGGTAAAGATTAGCCAGCATCACCATATCCCCGGCGGGAACGATTAACGCCTTGGCGGGATTGAAATAATACAGCGATACAGGGCCGTCGCGCTGCTCCTGGGCAAAGGTCAGAATATCCCCGTTGTTGACTTTGAATGTTATCTTATTCATGGTTTACCGTCCTTTCTGCCCGCGTACAAGGCCCACGGGCGGGCCGGTCGTTATCAGTAATCGTATTCTTCTTCGCGTTCCGCGTCCTCAATGACCGCATCCAGCTTTTCATCAATGGCCGCTTTATACTCATCGACACACCAGTCAATGATTTCCCGCTCTTCGCGTTCGCGCTCCTCTTCATCGTCGGGCGCGGCGTGGTCTGTACAATCCCACGGATCAAAGTATGGGCTGCCAATCGTGCATACATAGAACAATTCGCGCGGTTCCATATCGCGGGCCTTGAGCCAGGAATTATCGCCCTGCGGGCCTTCCAGCCCTTCAAGCTCGCCGTCCTCCCAGATATACAGCTTGTACTGCACCTTTCCGCCACATTCCAGAACGATTCTGTAATGCTCAACCATATAGGCAGCGATTACTTCACGATGGGCGGAAATGATTTCCGAACGTTTCATGATTCGATCCTTTCTGCCCGCTTATTATCGGCCCGGCGGGCGGGGCTTGTCTTCATTCAGTCAGCGCGGGCGGCGGGGATAAACTGGATCCCGGTCACGTCTTCAACCTTCAAGCCGGTCATGGTATGGAAGCGGAAA
>Ga0310694_10001921_pt1 | contig 22348 bp, 21 predicted proteins | sample 174DNAGHGhighgp2_FD_203884 | JGI IMG/M metagenome (GOLD analysis project Ga0310694, IMG submission 203884) | Sheep rumen microbial communities from Palmerston North, Manawatu-Wanganui, New Zealand - 1742 DNA GHGhigh gp2 (v2) (version 2) | ecosystem: Host-associated > Mammals > Digestive system... | reverse complement strand
ATTATCTGGCAGTTGTTCTGGACATTCCTCAAGATAGGCATCCTGACCTTCGGCGGTGGCTATTCGATGATAGCACTCATACAGAACGAGGTGGTCGAGAAATTGGGCTGGATGACTGCAGGAGAATTCACCGACATCCTGGCCATCAGCCAGATGACACCGGGGCCTGTGGGCATCAACACAGCCACCTACGCCGGCTACACCGTCGTGGTGAACAGCGGCCTGCCCGTCTGGCTGGGCGTCGTGGGGTCGCTGACGGCCTCTTTCGCCGTCGTCCTGCTTCCCGTCACGGCGATGACGGTTGTGTCGGGCTGGTTGCTGCGCAAAAAAGATGACACGGTGGTTTCCAGCATGTTCAGAGTGCTTAGGCTCACCGTCGTGGGACTTATAGCCGCGGCGGCTCTATTGCTGCTGACCACCGAGAGTTTCGGAACACCAGGCATTAATGTTCAGTTCATTACAAGCGTATTGATATTCGGCGCGGTGTTCTACCTCTCATATCGCAATAGAACAAGTCCCATCATACTCATACTGGCATCGGCGCTGTTGGGACTGATTATTTATTCCATTGTATAAAAAAAGATTTATATTTGCACATTGTTTTAAAACAATCAACAAATGACAAGATACCTGTTTTTCATAGTGTTTATCGTTTTTATAGTGATAATGCTGGCACTGGATTTGGGCGTGTTTCACAAAAAAGACCATGAGATAAAGATTAAAGAAGCCGCTGCATGGACGGGAGTGTGGATCACGCTGGCCATGCTGATGGGGCTGCTCCTCTTCTTCCACGCCGAATGGGTGCACGGAATAAACGACATGGAGTCGCTGCTGGCATACGCGCAGGGCCAGCCGGTGCTGCTGAAAGAGATACAAGCCGCCGCCGCATCAGGTGGCTACGAGGCGGCGCTGAGCGTGTACCGCCACGAGATAGCCGAGCAGTATCTGGCAGGCTATTTCCTCGAAGAGTCCCTGTCGATAGACAATATCTTCGTGATGATCATGATATTCGTCAGTTTCGGAATCGACAAGAAATACTACCATCGTGTACTCTTCTGGGGCATTCTGGGTGCCATCATCATGCGCTTCGTGTTCATCTTTGCTCTTGGCGCATTGGTGACGAGACTGAGCTGGATACTGGCAATCTTTGGAATAATACTGATATACAGTGGCATTAAGATGTTCCGCGACAAGAGCGACGAGAAGATAGACACCGCCAACCACCCAGCCGTCCGGTTCGCCTCGCGGCATTTCCGTGTCAGTCAAAAACTCGACGGACACAACTTCTTCACCAAGATCGACGGCAAACGCTACATCACTCCCCTCTTCCTCGTCCTGCTGGTCATCGAGTTCAGCGACATCATTTTCGCCGTCGACTCCATCCCCGCCGTCTTCTCCGTCACCACCGACACATACATTGTCTATTTCTCCAACATCTTCGCCATCATGGGTTTGCGCTCGCTGTTCTTCCTGTTGAGCGACGTAACGGAGAAGTTCTGGCTACTGCGCTACGGTCTCGGTGCGCTACTCTGCTTCATCGGCTTGAAGATGATAGCCGGCGAGTTCTTCGACCTGCATATCAGCACTATGGCGTCGTTGGCCGTCATTCTCGCAATACTTGTCGGCAGCATACTGCTCTCGCTGGCGATACCTAAAAAAAGCACACAGACAACTCAGGATTAATAATAATTTAAAAAACAGAATAAAATGTTACTACTCGACATCTCTATGGGTTTGAAAACTGGTATAATGATTGTGGCCATGATTGCGGTCTTCTACCTCTTCCTCATCCGTCCACAATCGAAAAAAGCAAAAGAAGAACAGAAATACCGCGAGTCGCTCAAGAAAGGCGACCGCGTGATGACCGCCGGTGGCATCCACGCTACCGTCGTCAGCGTGAGTGGCAATCAAGCCATGATAGAGATTGCCCCAAATAAAAACATCAAGGTGCAGCTGGCAACTCTCAATCCGATTCCAACAGCCAAATAGCAAAAAAATCTATTATTCTTAAAAAATACAAACGGGAAAACCAAGAACGGTTTTTCCGTTTTTTTTGTCTATCTTTGCAATCGTTTTTTTTGAAAAATTATATACATATAAACACTATAAAAAATTAAAATTCAAGTTAATGTATAGCGAAGAATACAAGAACAGAATCATTGAAACCGCCATAACGCTATTCAACAGCAAGGGATGCAAGAACGTCACGATGGACCAGATAGCGCAAACATTGCATATCTCGAAGCGTTCGATGTATGAGATATTTGACAGCAAAGAGGCGCTCATGCTCGAATGCCTCGCCCATGTGCACCGCATAATGGGCGAAGAGAGGGTGAAGAGAATCAAATTGACCGACGAGACTTTTCTGATTATGCTCTACATCATCAGCAGCGAGACCTCCCAGAACATGTACTACGCGCGCATACTGCAAGATGCGGAGCAGTACTACCCCGAGCTGACAAAGAAACTTCTTAAGGACATCTCTCCGCGCTTCAAGGAGGTGGTCACCAATATTTTCAACGAGGCACAGAAGAATGGCGACTTGCGACGCGGAGTGGACATCCCCACAGCGGTGAACATGATTGAATACTATATCCATCAGCCGATGTACATCAAGAAAGAATCTGACGACCTTTTCCAAGGCCGCCTGCGCGACATCTGCTACACCTACCTGCGCGGAATGCTCTCCATTGAAGCCATAAAACGCTACGATGCTAACGAAGACAAATTCAAGCAATTGCTATCTGAACAACAGAACTGAACTGATATACGGACACTCAAACTTTGACCACCTTGATACTACAAAGATAATAAACAAATAGTTGACATACAGAAACAGCATTTTTTTCATGAACGCAAAGATCAAACTCCTATTGGCCCTGGCGGCGCCGCTCCTGCTGCACAACTTCAGCGTTGCCCAGGCCCCCAACACCTTGCGCCTCTCGCTCGAAGAAGCGCAAAACTACGCCGTACAACACAACTACACGCTACAGAACGCCTCGCTCGACGTCAAGAAAGCTGAATACTCACGCTGGCAGACCATCTCGACGATGCTCCCTCAAGTGAAAGCCGGCTTCGACTACCAGAACATGTGCGGCTACGAGATGCACATGGGCGGTTTCAGCATACCTATGGACCCAAACGGCACCTTCAGCGTCACCGCCTCCCTCGCTCTCACCGGAGCGCAACTTGTCGGCGTCACTCTCCAGAACATCGCCGACAGCATGACAAATATCAACCTGAAACAGACCGAACAGACAACACGCTCGCAGGTGCGCAGCGTCTATGTCTCGATACTGGTGATGGAGGACATCGTCGGACTGCTCGACAGCAGCCTGGCCAACATGCTGCGACTGGAAGAAACGACACAGCAGAGCGTCGCGGCAGGCGCCGCCGAGCAGATTCAGGCCGACAAACTGCACGTGCAGGTGGCGTCGCTACGCAACAGCATCAACGCCAACCAGCGCTCGCTACAGATGCTCTACAACTCACTGATTCTACAGCTGGGAGCCGATGTCGACAGCAAAATAAAGCTGACCACACCCATCGACGAGGTGCTTGACATCAAGAAGCTGGCGGCGCTGACTATGGGCGGCTTCGAGATAAAGGACAACTACAACTACCAGCTGCTCGAACAGAACGAACGACTGTCGAAAAACAATGTCACCATGGCATGGATGGACTTCACGCCAACAGTATCAGTCTACTACCAGTACAGCAACAAGGTCTATTTCGGCGATGAAGGCATGAACATGACGCCTCCAAACATGGTCGGCGCCAGCCTCTCCGTGCCGCTCTTCTCCTCCGGCAACCGCTACGCCAAGATTCAGGCCGCAAAGATTGACTATCAGGAGAATAAGAACAGTCGCCAGCAAGCCGAGGACGGACTCCGTGTGCAGTACAATCAGCTCTGCTACGACCTCGCCAACGCCATCGAAACCTACCAGATACAGAAGGACAACCTCGACGTGACAAAACGCGTCTTCGACAACACCACCGAGAAGTTCAAATACGGACACGCCTCCAACCTCGAGGTGACCAATGCCAGCACCGACATCATCACGGCTCAGAGCAACTACATCCAGGCCGTGATGAGCGTCGTCTCCGCCGAGGTCGCTCTCGAAAATCTGCTCGGAAGATAATCACAGAATCAATTGCTTAATATAGAATAAATAAAACACTCAAATATCATGAAGAGAATAATCAAGATGGCCACGATAGCCCTTATGGCTGCGACCGTGGCGGCCTGCGCAGGCAAGAAAGAGAGCAAACAAGCGTCGACCGTTCTGCAAAAAGAGGTCGAGAAAGTCAAAGTCATGGAACTCAAGACTCAGCGCATCGCCAAGCAACTCGAGCTCTCCTCCACTCTCGAGGGCTACGAGACCATGAACATATCCCCCAGCATCACCGGACACATCGAGCACATCTACGTCGAGGTCGGCAGCCGCGTCAGCAAAGGCGCCATGCTCGTACGCATGGATCAGACGCAGCTCAACACCACGCGCATCAATCTGGCAAGCACCAAGACCGAACTCGACCGCGTCACGGCTCTCAAGAACTCAGGAAGCATCAGCGAACAGGTCTACGACCAGACTAAGGCAGGCTACGACCAACTGGTCGAGACCGAGCGCTTCCAAGAGGAAAACACCTTCGTCAAGGCTCAGTTCAGCGGCGTCATCGCCGCCAAGAACTACGAGGACGGCGAGATGTATACCGGCGCACCTATCCTGCAACTCTGCCAAATCAGCCGCCTCAAGGCCATCATCAACATCCCCGAAAGCTACTTCCCGCTCGTCAAGCAGGGCATGAAGGTCAACGTCCTCTGCGACATTTACCCCGACAAGTCGTTCCCGGCTACCATCGAAATCGTCTATCCCACCATCGACCCCTCAAGCCACACCTTCCAAGCTAAGCTCAGCATCCCCAACCCAGGCGAGAAAATACGTCCGGGCATGTACGTCCGCACAACGCTCGCGCTCGGCGAGGTCGACGCTCTCGTCGTACCCTACCAGACTGTGCTCAAACTGACAGGCAGCAACGACCGCTACGTCTTCATCGCCGACGGCAACACCGCCCGACGCGTCTCCGTCTCTCTCGGACAGCGTTTCGACGACCAGATTGAGATAATTCCTCTCACCCCAGGCGACATCAAGGAGGGCGACCGCCTCGTCGTCACCGGACAGGCCCGACTCGTCGACGGCTCCCAGCTCGACATCGTTGAGAATTGAAATCTTCGACAACAATTGTATCATCTTTTAAGCTTTAAACTTTAAACTTTAAAGAAATGGCTATTTACAAAACTGCAATCAACAAGCCCATCACGACCGGCCTCATCTTCGTCGCCGTGATAATTCTCGGCCTCTTCTCGCTCACCCGACTCCCCATCGACCAGATGCCCGAGATGGACCCGCCTTACGTCACCGTTATGACCACCTATCCGGGCGCCAACGCCAGCGAAATCGAAACCAACATCACTAAGATAATCGAAAACTCCCTCAACTCCGTCGACGGACTGAAGAACATCACCTCTACCTCGCGCGACAACCTCAGCGTCGTCTCGCTCGAGTTCGAGTGGGGCGAGGATATCGACGAAAGCCTCAACGACATCCGCTCCTACGTCGACCTCCTCTACGACAACCTACCCGACGGCGTCTCGCGTCCCATGATTCTCAAACTCAACTCCTCCGCCATGCCTATCATGGTCTACGGCTTCACGGCAAAGGAAAGCTACTCGGGCATGAACCGCATCCTCGAGGACAACGTCGTCAACGTCCTCAACCGCATCGACGGCATCGGCAACATCACCGTCAGCGGCGCTCCCGAACGATACATCTACATCGACCTCGACCCTAAACAGCTCGACGCCTACGGCATCCCGCTCGAACTCGTCGGCAACGCCATCAGCGCCAACAACCTCGACCTCGCCTCCGGCACCGTCAAGATGGGCAAGGAACAATACCAGATGCGCGTCAAAGGCGAATACGTCGAAAGCAGCGAAATAGCCAACATCGTCGTTGCCACCACTCCCACCGGCAAACAGATATTCGTCCGCGACCTCGCCACCGTCCGCGACACCATCAAGGATCTCTCGCTCGACGAGAAAATCAACGGCCTCGACGGCGGACGACTCATCATCACCAAGCAGACCGGCGCCAACACCGTGGCCATCGCCAACGCCGTCAAGATGGAGATGACCAAAATCATGAAAACTCTCCCGCCCGACTTCGAATGCACGCTGATCCGCGACGGCTCCGAAGAAATCGTCAACGCCATCAACGGTCTCGCCGAGAGCATCTTCTACGCCCTCCTCTTCGTCGTCCTCGTTGTCCTCGTTTTCCTCGGCAACTGGCGCAGCACTCTCATCATCGGCCTCACCATCCCCATCTCGCTCGTAACATCGTTTATCTACCTGCTCATCAGCGACAGCTCGCTCAACATCATCTCGCTAGCATCGCTCACCGTCGCCATCGGTATGGTGGTCGACGACGCCATCGTGGTCCTCGAGAACATCACCAAGCACATTGAACGCGGCGAGAACCCGCGCGAAGCAGCCATCTGCGCCACCAACGAGGTCTGGACCTCCGTCATCGCCACGACCCTCGTCCTCGTCGCCGTCTTCGTGCCGCTCACAATGCTCAACGGCATGGCTGGCATCATGTTCAAGGAACTGGGCTGGATCATCACCATCGTCGTCTGCGTTTCCACAACGGCGGCAATCACTCTTATCCCCATGCTCAGTAGCCTCATGCTCAAAGAGAAACCGTTCTACCTGACACGCCAGGCCGCCGAAGAAGCCGAACAGAAAGCTGCCAAGAAGCGCTTCACCTACGCCAAGACCATCGGACGCGCCTTCGACGCCGTCGACAACTGGTACTCCAACGTCCTGCGTTGGTGCCTCCGCCACAAACGCGTCACCCTACTCCTCGCCCTCGCCTTCTTCCTCCTCTCCATGATTCCCTTCGCCACTGGCAAGATTGGCATGGACTTCATGAAGGAACAGGACAACGGATCCATCTCCATCAGCGCAGAGCTGCAACGCGGCACGCGCATCGAAGAGACACTCAAGACCGCCCGCCGCATGGAAGCCGACATCAAGAATATCCTCGGCGACGACGTCATCGTCATCTCCACCTCCGCAGGCTCCAACGACGACGCCGGCTTCGCAGCACTCTTCAACAGCACCACCAACAACAAAATCAGCATGTCCATCCGCTGCACCAAGAAGTACGACCGCGACCGCTCCATCTTCGATATGCAGGAAGACCTCCGCAAGTGCTTCAACGAATACCCCGAACTGGTCAACTTCCAGGTGTCGCAAGGCGGCATGGGCGGCGGTAGCAACAATACACTCCAAGTCGAAATCTACGGCTACGACTTCGACCAGACCACGGCATTCACGCAGGAGCTGCGCCGCCGCGTCATGGAGAACGTACACGGCGCTCGCGACACCAAGATCAGCCGCGACGAGGACCGCGCCGAACTCAAAATAGAGTTCGACAAACAGAAACTCGCCCTCCACGGTCTCAACGGCTCCACCGTGGCCCTCTACGTCCGCAACCGCGTCAACGGCATGGCCGCCGGATTCCTCAAGGAGGATGGCGAAGAGTACAACATCGTCGTACGTCTCAAAGAGGAATACCGCTCCTCTATCACCGACATCGAGCAGCTCTCCATCCCCACAGCCTCAGGCCAGATCATCAAACTCAACGAGGTCGCCGACATCTCCGAATACTGGTGCCCGCCCACCATCGAGCGCAAGAACCGCCAGCGCTACCTCACCCTCACCGTCATGCCCTACCAGACCTCACTCGGACAGCTGGCTCAGGAAGTGCAGCAGCAAATCGACCAGATCAATATCCCCTCCGGAGTCCATGTAGCCCTCGCCGGCAACTACGAGGATCAGCAGAAGACATCCAAGGACATGGTCACCCTCGCACTCCTCATCATCATGCTCGTCTACATCGTCATGGCCTCCCAGTTCGAGTCCTTCAGCAAGCCGTTCATCATTATGTTCGCCATTCCTTTCGCACTTAGCGGCGTCGTCCTCGCACTCCTCATCACCGGCGAGAACCTCGACATGGTCGGTATGCTCGGCATCGTCCTCCTCATCGGCATCGTCGTCAAGAACGGTATCGTCCTCGTCGACTACATCAACCTGCTGCGTGAACGAGGCACCGAACTCTACGAAGCCATCGCACTCAGTGGCAAGAGCCGTCTCCGCCCCGTGCTCATGACAGCCTTCACCACCATCCTCGGCATGATTCCCATGGCCACCTCCACATCCGAAGGCTCCGAACTATGGACCACCCTCGGCATCGTCGTCATCGGTGGTCTCACCGTCTCCACCTTCGTCACTCTCATCGTCGTCCCCATTCTCTACGCCATCTTCAACCGCAAAGGCGAGATAGAGAAAAAAGAAAAGGAACGACGCAAATTCGTCTTCATGAACATCCAACTCGACGACCAACCCTCTGAACTCTAAATCGCGTCAGCAATTAATGGTCAATTATATGGAAATTCGTGTTCAAAAAAAAATTCGACAAATTCGCGTTTTGCTTGCAAAACAATTTATGATTGACACAAATTAATACGTTTAATTCGCCAAATTCGCCGTTAAAAAAAATTTGAAAGATTTCTGTCGCGCAGCGACACTCAAACCCTAAACTCTAAACCCCAACCTCATGAAAAGCATAATGATAGTATACAACCAAGCCAACAACGAACGCGTCGAATACATGCTCGACACTCTCGGCATCCGCGGCTTCACCTTCTGGGAAAACATACAAGGACGCGGACACACCAACGGCGACCCTCACCGCGGCACTCACGCATGGCCCGAACTCAACAACGCCATCCTCACCGTCGTCGACGACTCGCAAGTCCAAAACCTCCTCACTGCCGTCCGCAAACTCGACAAACGCAACGAGGAAGTCGGCATCCGAGCCTTCGTCTGGAACATCGAGCAGTTCGTCTGACCACACACCAAACCCACGTTCAAAAATGAAAAAACTCCTCCTACTCATCATGCTCCTCTGCGTCGTCGCCGCAAAAGCACAACGCACAGTCAATGCCCTCTTCATCGGCAACAGCTACACAGCCGTCAACAACCTGCCGCAGATGACCGCCTCCATAGCCGCAAGCATGGGCGACCAACTGACATTCAGCAGCAACACCCCGGGCGGATGCACCTTCAGCCAGCACTGCACCAACGCCTCAGCCTCTCTCATCGCACAGGGGCTCTGGGACGTCGTCGTCCTGCAGGAGCAGAGCCAGTACCCCAGCTTCCCACAGGAGCAGGTCGAAACCGAGGTATTCCCCTACGCCCAGCAACTCGTCAACGCCGTCTACGCCGCCAACCCCTGCGCCATCCCCATGTTCTACATGACCTGGGGACGACGCGACGGCGACGCACGCAACGCACCCTACTTCCCCCCACTCGCCACCTACGAGGGCATGGACAGCCTCCTCTATACAAGATATATGCAGATGGCCTCTCTCTTCGATGCCGACGTCTGCCCCGTCGGTAGGGTATGGCGCTACCTGCGCACCAAACACCCCGACATCCAGCTCTATGCCTCCGACGGAAGCCACCCCTCACTGGCAGGCACCTACGCCGCCGCATGCGCCTTCTACACCATGATCTTCGGACGCGACCCATCCGACATCACCTACCGGCCCGACATCGACGCGCAGACAGCCACGAACATACGCCACGCCGTGCACCACGTCGTCTATTGCGGCGAGAACGACTCCGCATCCCACCAGATGCAGAAATGGCAACGCCCACGCCCCGTCGCATCCTTCACCACCCATATCACCGACACCACCGTCACCCTCATCAGCACCTCGCTCCACGCCGACAGCCTACTATGGCTCTTCGGCGACGGCACCAACACCACCACCACCGACACCATCGTCAGCCACCACTACCACTCACCCGGCACCTACACCATCACGCTCGTCGCCATCCGACACTGCATGAGCGACACACTCCGCACCACCGTCACCGTCAACAGTCAACACGAACGCATCCTCACTCCTCCACCCACCGAAATCTCTCTCTTCCCCAATCCCGCCTCCTCCATGCTGACAATCACCACACCCTCTCTGCAACCTCCACTCACCATCACCATCTTCGACCCCGCAGGACGGCAGGTGAAACAGATGCACACCCTCGACACACAGGCACACATTCCCCTCTCCCCTCTCCACTCAGGCACCTACCTGCTCACCGTCACCGCAACGAACGGCTCCGCACGCAAAGTCTTTATCGTCAAATAGCAATAACACCCTCCGCCTCATCCCCACATCCCCACACAAAAACTGGGCGGACGTCTCTTCACGAAGCATACGAGAATCGTTTTCGTTAAGCCGAACGCAGACAAGCTTGCCAACTGTTCTCCGCTGCGCTATCGAAAGCTCCACTGGAGCTTTCTTCATATGCTGAGGCGAGAAAACGGCACCTTGAAAGGGAATAGTCCTTTCTCCTTTTTTTTACGCAGTGTCACATTTCCGCCCTGTTTGTCGTTTAATAGGTGAACTGGTTCAAAAAACTGATTGTATAACCCTTTAAACTATAAAAACAATGGTAGAAGATACAACAATGCAAGTAATATGGGGTGTTGAGGACATCATGAAAATACTGATAACGTTCACCGCTATAGTCATCATCGCGGTGCTTTATTTCCGCAACAAACGCAACGAGACAGAAAAACGCACTCAGATAATCCTCTCTGCACTCGAAAAGAACTCTGATAGCGTGCCGGAGGAACTCCTGCACAGCCTCAACGCGCCACAGAAGAGCATCAAGGAACGTCTGCTCGGCAAACTGCTGTGGGGGTGTCTGTTGGGATTGTCAGGTCTGGGCATCATCATCGCAGAAATGGTCATGTACTTCTCGGCAGGAAAATATTTTGAGGACGAAGGCGTGTTGCTGGTGCTTGGTGCCGTGCTACTGGCTACGGGCGTGGCATTCCTGATCTATTATTTCGTCGGGCGGCGTGCGTTGCACCACGAGATAGAGACTTTTCGACGGAGTTATATTCATAAATCACCTCATAAACAAGCAATCAATGATTTATGGATTGTTTCTGAGTAATTTCTGCCAATTCATGTTTGTTTGCTAACCTAAATATTCGTCATCATGTTGCGTTTTGCAATGTTGATGCGTCTAATAGTGCATAATAAGTTCCCATTAAAAGTGTCATCAAACGATAGATATGGACGAGCATGAATTCAAAGAAATGGTGGACAGGCACCGCGACCTGATATGGTCTGTCTGCAAACACTACCGTCTCAGCGCGGCATGGCAGACTGAGGATGCCTTCAACGAGGTACTCTGCGCTCTCTGGCAGGGCGCAGACTCCTTCGACGGCCGGTGCGCAGAACGCACATGGGTGTTTCGCGTTGCAAACAACACGCTGATCTCCTTGTCACGACGCATTGCCAATCAGCCGACATCAACGACGCAACCCTCGGAGATGGGTGTCGACAATGCAGAGGAATACCATCTGGCCGAACTCATAGAGCAGCTCGATGAACCCGACCGTACCATCGTACGCTCGCACCTCTACGGCTTCCGCCATGCCGAAACGGCCAAGGTCGTCGGAATGACCGCTGGAGCTGTTTCGGTGAGATTGTCACGTGCGCTGCGCAAACTACGAAAACTTTATAATCAATAATATACAATGGACGAATTCGAGAAACAAATGAACAACTACGGCGCACGTCTGCGCGAAGACCGGTGTCCACTCTCGCAGCAGGAGTTGGACAGGGCGGTGAGGCATGCCACATGGCAACCGAAAAATGAAAACCTCCCTATTCAAAAACCTTTGAAGACCAAAACAAGAAGTCGTATTTACTCACCATGGACGGCGGCAGCCGCCGTGCTGGCCGTACTGATTCCGCTGAGCATAAAGCACATGTCTTCAGACGACATCGACAAGGTAAGCCTCAACGGACAGACCGCCCTCTTCGCCTGCAACCGCGGTTGCTCGCTGGAAGGAACAATAGATATGTTTAACCGTTTAATACAATAAGCTATGCGAAAAACACTGTCATTCATCACTTCTGCTCTCGTCATCCTCTTCGTCGCCTGCCAGCGCGACGAACTGCCCGAAGCCACCTCGGCGGCAAAAACACTCTACATGCAGTATGCTGACCGCAGCGACCTCACCGTCGCCATGGTGGGCGAATACAAAGGTTACAACGCCGTCATGTTGCAAGCCGACGACCGCGAGGGCTGGCTACGCCTGCTCAAGGAATTCGACGTGAAGGAGACTTCACAAATACTCGACAAATATGGCGTGGATGTTGACCACAACGTGCTCGACGACACCAACACGAGGGTCACCACAATGATAACACAGCATGTCGCCATGGACACGGGCGACATCGCAGCCAGCGTAGGACAGCTATTCACCTCGATGATAGACTCGCTAATTAGTGTCGCCATCGACACCGCCTACACTATCACCGAGAGCAAACACTATGAGCAAGGTGTTCTTGTGGACGAGAAAAGCGACACCACCTACGGCGTCTGCCCCAGCCACCAGCCCCAGCACAACCGCCTCTTCCAGATGGCCACCGCGCACGGCAACAGCGGATACCTGACCTATACCGACAGCGACAATCTCGCCCTCTGGATCTTCTTCTACAGCAACATGGATGAACTGGATATAATCATCGACCATATTGTGAGCAAATAAGTTTTCTCCCCAGCACTATCCTCTTACTATTCTGGCGTGTGGCGCGCGTCGGATTGCAAATCCGCCGCAACCAAATCGGCCGGAACGCAATCCGCAGGACACCTCTCTCTCTCAATGCAAGTGCACCCCGATGATATGCATGAACTCCTCGCGCGTCTTCGGATCCTTCAAAAATGCTCCCGTAAAGTCCGACGTCGTCGTCACTGAGTTCTGCTTCTGTACTCCTCGCATCGACATGCACATATGCTGCGCCTCTATCACCACAGCCACACCAAGCGGATTCATCGTCGACTGTATACAGTCCTTTATCTGCTTCGTCAACCGCTCCTGAACCTGCAAACGACGCGCATACGCATCCACCACTCGCGCTATCTTCGACAAACCAACTATCGTACCGTTCGGTATATACGCCACATGCGCCTTACCAACAAACGGCACCAAATGGTGCTCGCATAGCGAATACAACTCTATATCTTTCACAACAACCATCTGACGGTAGTCCTCGTGGAACATCGCTGAACGCAACAACTCCTCTGGATCCAAGTCATAGCCGTTCGTGAAAAACAACATCGCCTTCGCTATCCGTTCTGGCGACTTCAACAAACCCTCTCGACCGGGGTCCTCCCCCAGCAACCGGATTATCTCTTTGTAGTGCTTCGCCAACTCGGCGACACACTCCTCGTCATACTTGTCTATTTTCTGGTATCCCTTTTCCATTATTTTTTTATGATTAATTCTACATTCAAAACTCTAAACTCTAAACCGTAAACCCTAACCCCCCTCCACCTCCAGCAACAACCCCTTGAGGTACTCCCCCTCAGGGTGATGCACCGACACAGGATGATCCATCGCATGCGGCAACTGACGCACTATGCGCACTCGACGACCGGCATTCATCGCCGACGTGAACACCATCGTCCGGAAGTCATCCAACGTCACTGCCTGACTGCACGAAAACGTCATCAGCAACCCTCCATCGGCTATCTTCTCCATCGCACGCTGGTTGATCGAACGGTAGCCGCGCAAACCCTGCTGCAACGTGCGGTGGCTCTTCGCAAACGCCGGCGGGTCCAGTATTATGAAGTCAAAACCATGCGCTCCGTCGCCCCTCTCTATCTCACTCAGGTAGTCAAGCACATCAGCCACCACGCCTCTATGCAACGCTCCACTCCCAAAGTTATTCTCTACATTGCGCTCACACAACGCTATCGCCTTCTTGCTGATGTCCACCGTCTCTACGTAGGACGCCCCTCCTCGCAACGCCGCAAGCGAGAAACCTCCCGTATATCCAAAGCAATTCAGCAAACGACGCCCAGCAGACAACTCCTCCACCAGCCTCCGGTTCTCGCGCTGGTCTATGAAGAATCCTGTCTTCTGACCTTCGTAGAAATTCACCGTCAACCGGATGCCGTTCTCCATCACCTCCGCCTCCGACAGCTCCTCGCCCCAGATGATGCCGTCCTCTACACCTCCGCCCGGCACAGTCGCACTGCTCTTGTCAAACACTGTCTTCAGCGGATAACCTCGATATTCGCGCAACTCATACTCAAACAGCTCCGTCAGCAACGGCAACATGCGGTGCATGCCCACCGAATGGCACTGCAACACCAACACGCCGTTGTACCAGTCGGCCACAAGTCCAGGCAGGTAGTCTCCCTCCGCATGAACCAGACGGAAGACATTGCTGCTCGCAGACCCGAAAAAGCCCAGCTCTGCCCTGTAGCGCACCGCCGAACGGATCCGACGACGCAGCAACTCCTCTATCGGCAACGCTGACTCGCCAGAGTCGAATGTCAACACCTTGCAGATGATGCTCTCGCCTGACTGATAGTGGCCCGTCGCCATCCATCGACCGCCAGCATCGCACACCTCCACAACGTCGCCGTCCACGGGGGCTCCCTCCACTCGCTTCACCGCACCCGAGAATATCCACGGATGCCTTCTCTGCAAGGCCTTCTCCTTGCCGGCACAAAGTATCAACCGTGCCCTGCTCATCTCTTCAGCTCCTCGATTGTTCGCAGGGGGTCCTCCGACTTGAACACGGCGTTGCCGGCCACCAGGACATCGACGCCTGACTCATAGAGTCGACACGCATTGTCAGTATTCACTCCTCCGTCCACCTCGATGAGGCATCCGGGATTCTTACGCCCACACAGCTCTCTCAGCTGACGCACTTTGCTGTATGTGTTCTCTATGAATTTCTGTCCACCGAAACCGGGGTTGACCGACATCAGCAACACCATGTCGCACAACTGTACCGTGTCCTCCAACAACGCAACACCACTGTGCGGATTGAGCGCCACTCCGCACTTCATCCCCGCGGCTTTTATGGCGTTCAACGTCCGGTCAAGGTGCGTACACGCCTCATAATGAACTGTCACTATGTCGGCACCAGCCTCCTTGAAATCGTTGATGTAGCGCCCGGGATCCATTATCATCAGGTGCACGTCTAACGGCTTCTTGCTGTGTTTTCTTATATGTTTCACAATGGGTTGACCAAACGAGATGTTCGGCACAAACATGCCATCCATCACATCGACGTGAAGCCAGTCGCATCGGCTGGCGTTAAGCATCTCTATATCACGTCGCAAGTCGCCGAAATCGGCCGAAAGCAATGAAGGTGATAGTAGTTTCATTTCTTATGGTTTCCTTGTATTTTATAGATTATCCTTGCACTCTAAACTCCTAAACACTAAATTCGCCGTTAAAAAAATTGAACGATTTGAACATTTCGTTTATTTGAAAGATTTGAAAGATTTGAAAAGATTTGCAAGATTTCTGTCGCGCAGCGACACTTAAACCCCAAATTCGCCAAATTCGCCAAATTCGCCGTTAAAAAAATTTGAAAGATTTCTGTCGCTAAGCGACACTCAAACTAAAAACTACATTATAGTTTTATCTTCTCAAAATTGCGCCCATAAACACCCTGTGTCTTCGAGACGGAGATGAAGGCATTCTCGTCTATCCTATGTATCACCTGCATGACATTCGGCTTGTCTGTCTTGTGGGCCATGACAACCAGCACTTTGGTCTGCTGGTGGGTGTAACCGCCCTCACCGTCGAGCAGCGTGACGCCGCGCCCTATCTCTGAGGTGATCGCTTCGCCTATCTCCTTGTTCTTGGCCGAAAAAACCATTATCTGGTACGACTGCTTGTTGCCGTCGAGCACCATGTCAAGCACGTAGGTCATCGTCACCATGACGATATAGCCGTACACCACGTTGGTTATCTGATGCGACACAAAGTAGGAACTGCCGACGATGAATATGTCGAGATACATTATCACCTTGCCGGGTGATATGTTGTAGAACTTGCTGACTATTAGGGCAATGATGTCTGTGCCGCCACTGTTGCCTCCCATGGAGAACGTCAGTCCGATGCCAGCGCCGCACAACGCGCCTCCGATGATAGCGCACATGAACGGGTCAAAGGCCATCATGCCCTCCTGAAGGAACAGACGCTCCACATGCAGCACCTGCTGCCAAAAGATGAAACACACCGACGACATGACGATGCCATAGATGGTGTTGGCTCCGAATTTGGCACCCAGCACCTTAAAGCCTATCGCCAGCAGGACTCCATTGATTATGAAGTTCAGTACGCCGATAGGCAACGGTATGCCACAGGCTATGTTGAGCACCGACGAGATACCGCTGACGCCACCGCCAACTATACGGGCAGGCAACATGAACGCCGACCACGCAAAGGTGTACATCAATAAGCCGAACGTGATGACGACGTATGAAAACACCAGTTTCGATTTGTTCTGAAATATATGCATTTTGCTTTCTGTTTTTTTCGTTTGTCTTTTTGTCGTTTGTCGTTTTCGTGCGTCAGTCGTTCACCTTCACCCCATAGTCTCTGGGTCCGAAAATCGACGACCCCACACGCACAAGGGTCGACCCCTCCTCTATAGCCACCACGTAGTCATGGCTCATACCCATCGATATCTCCTTAAAGGCAGCCTCCCCAGCAAAGAACTCCACACGCAACTCGTTGAATATGTCATGCAGATTGGCGAATTCTTTGCGCACCACCACCATATCGTCCGTGTTCGTCGCCATGCCCATGACGCCGCATATCCTCACATTCCTCAAGGCCTTGTATTCGGCGGAGGCAAGCAACTGCCGCCCCTCCATCCGGTCCATACCGTATTTGGTCTCCTCGCTGGCAATATGGAACTGCAACAGGCAGTCAATCACTCGGTCGTGCTTACGCGCCTCTTTGTCCACAACCTCAAGCAGTTGCAACGAGTCTATGCTGTGTATCAGGCTCACAAACGGCGCTATGTATTTGACCTTGTTGGTCTGCAGATGCCCTATGAAATGCCATTCTATATCCTTCGGCAACGCTTCGTGTTTGTCACGCATTTCCAGCGCTTTATTCTCGCCGAACAGCCTTTGGCCGGCGTCGTAGGCCTCCTTCAGCATCTCCACGGGCTTCGTCTTCGACACCGCAATCAACCTCGTGCCCTCAGGCACTGTGGCTCTTATTTTTTCAAGGTTTTCTTTAACCATATTATATATCTTTTTTGCAGGCAATCATCCTGCATGTCAAATTCCTTAACGCAACCATTTGGTTAATATTATAAAAATGACACAATTTTTTTTGCCACACCACGTTTTCATCTCATCCCGGCGGATTTCCTTACGTCAAAATATTTATTATACGCCTGAAAATCAAACTCAACATTAACGTCTAAGCCGAAAATAAAATGATTGTTTGCATCGCAGAGAAACCAAGCGTGGCACGCGAAATCGCCAAGGTCATTGGTGCCAACACCAGCCACGAGGGTTATTTGGAAGGCGCCGGCTATCAGGTCACATGGACCTACGGGCACCTCTGCACGCTCAAGGAACCACACGACTACACCGAGATGTGGAAACCATGGGCTTTGAGCCGCCTGCCGATGATTCCGACACGCTTCGGTATCAAGCTGATTGACAACAAGACATACGTTCATCAGTTCCACATTATCGAAAAACTGATGCAAAGCGCCGACAAAATAATCAACTGCGGCGATGCCGGACAGGAAGGCGAACTCATACAGCGTTGGGTCATGCAGAAAGCCGGCGCACGTTGCCCCGTCGAGCGCCTTTGGGTCTCATCACTCACCGAAGAGGCCATCCGCGAAGGATTCAACTCGCTCAAACCGCAGGACGACTACAAGTCGCTATACGAGGCCGGTCTTTGCCGCGCCATCGGCGACTGGCTCCTCGGCATGAACGCCACAAGGCTCTACACTCTCAAATACCGCACCGCACAAGGACAAATACTCAGCATCGGACGAGTGCAGACTCCCACCTTGGCGCTGATTGTCAACCGACAACGCGAAATCGACAACTTCAAGCCTGAGCAGTACTGGGTTCTCTCTACCATATACCGCGACACGCTCTTCACTATGCAGACAAACGATGCCGACGACGACAACGACCTCAAAAACAACAAGAAATCACCTCTCGGACGTATCACCAACCAGGAAGAGGGACAACGCGCACTCGCAGCCATCGAAGGCAAGGAGTTCGAAGTCGTCGGCGTAACGAAAAAGACTGGCAACGAGGCACCTCCTCGACTTTTTGACCTCACCTCGCTGCAGGTCGAATGCAACAAGAAGTTCAGCTTTTCGGCCGACGAAACTCTGAAATGCATCCAAAGCCTCTACGAGAAGAAACTCACCACCTACCCTCGCGTCGACACCACCTTCCTCAGCGACGACATCTACCCCAAATGCCCAAACATCTTGAAGGGTCTCCTCCCTTACTCCTCACTCACTGCTCCTCTGCTCGAAAAAAAACTCCCTAAGAGCAAGAAGGTCTTCGACTCCAGCAAGGTGACCGACCACCACGCCATCATCCCCACCGGCGTCAACCCCTCCAATGGCGACTTGACTCTCAGCGAGAAACGTGTCTTTGACCTCGTCGCACGACACTTCATAGCCGTCTTCTACCCCGACTGCAAAGTCTCGACAACAACGGTCTCTGGCAAGGTCGATTGTGATGATGACGAAACTTCTAAAAAGAAGAAAATCAACTTTAAAGCCTCTGGACGTCAGGTGCTCGACCCAGGATGGCGCGTTGTCTTCGGCAAGTGGACCGAACAAAACGGAAGCTGGCAACAGGAGAAGAAAAAGAACGACAACAACGACGACAATAACGAAAAAAAGGAGGACGAGAAGAACCTCCCGGCATTCGAAAAAGGCGAGCATGGCCCTCACACTCCAACACTTACCGAGAAATGGACTCAGCCACCCAAGCCTTATACCGAGGCCACCCTCCTGCGCGCCATGGAGACCGCCGGACGTTTCGTCGACAACGACGAACTGCGCGACGCGCTGAAAGAGAACGGTATAGGTCGCCCCTCCACGCGCGCCGCCATCATCGAGACGCTCTTCAAACGCGACTACATCCGCAAAGTCCGCAAATCGCTCATAGCCACCGACACGGGCATCAGCCTCATCGACATCATCCACGAGGAATTGCTGAAAAGCGCCGAACTCACCGGACAATGGGAAAAGAAACTACGTCTGATCGAGGCTCACCAATATGACGCGCACCAGTTCATCGAGGAACTGAAAGAAATGGTATCCCAGATAGTCCAGCAGGTGATGAGCGACAATAGCAACCGGCGCATCGGCAAGTAGACTGCCCCGGCACGCCTCACAGCATTCTTGCCAGCACGGCGGCATTCGCCTCGTTGCTGTACAACGCCCCCATCATATTCGAGCGATACTTTAAGTCGGATTCAGTAAATGGTTTGTCCATAAGGCTGTCCAGACTATCCAATTGCCGTTCTGCTGTGTCGGCCACTGTACACAATTCACCCAGCCGCGTGCCTGCCACCATATTGCCGTTCACCAGACAGTGGCGACCTGCATACAGCGAGTTGAGTAGCTTGAGTTTAAGCCCTGTGGCGAAATCGGTGACAAGGAACAGCACCTGGGCATTTGCCACAAGCCTTCGCATCGTTGCATCGTCAGGGTTGGCCACCACGCTGACATTCTGTAATTTGCTTAGTTTTTTGCGCATCTCCTCCGACGGGTTGCGGCCCGCTACAACAAAGCGGTATGGCGCATACGGCATGATTTTTTCCACCAGATAATCAACGGCTTGTATGTTTTCGCTCACCGAAAGGTCACCGTGATATAGCACATAGTCGCCCCTCCCCATCTTCGCCACCACCTCGTCGTCCAGATGCGACGAAGGCATCAACACCACTTTGTTGCATCCTATGCTCTCAAAATGCTCAGCATCAGCCTGTGTCACTGCCAGTACCGCCGATGCTTTGCGCAGTATCGATTCGTATTGGCGCAGTTTTCTCGCCTCACTCTTGAAATATAGACGGCGCAACGCGTTGCTCTCCGACTCCGCAAGGCGCGTATAATAGTCATGCTCAACATTGTGCGCTCTCACAAACACCTTCCTGTCATGCAACCTCTCCAGCATCGAGCAGCAATGCAGCCCCTCGAGAAGCACCGGTGCTTTGTCCTCCATCAACCGTTTTGCGAGCTCTTCATTCTCACGCGATTTCACTATATACGGCTTCGCCGACAGCGCGCTGGCTATACCCGTCTTCCGGCGGTAGTAGTACACCTGCGAGCAGTATTTCCTCAGCTCCTCGCTCTCCTTGCGGCCGTACTGGAATGCATGCAGCACCACCTCCACGCCCAGCGCATGCAGTGCCTTGATGCGGCAAAAGACGTCTATCACACCGCCATAGTCGGCAGGATATGGCACATTGAACGATACTATATGTATTTTTTTCTGCACTACTCGTTCAGTATCAAGTTGTCATACGCCAGATGAACATTCTCGGGAAGACCTCTTTCCACCTCCACATGGAGCCCCATCTCGTGGCTCACGTGTATCAGGTAGGCCATGCCCGGACGGCATCTCTCTATTATCGACAGTGTCTCTGGAAGACAGAAGTGCGAGAAGTGTTTCTTCTGTCTCAACGAGTTGATTACTAAAACATCCAGCCCTCCGATTTTAACCATCTCTTCATCGTCTATATGGTTCATGTCGGTGATATAGGCCATCTTTTTTCCTCCACGCTCGTCGAAGCGGTACCCCATGACAGGTAAGTCCTTGTGCATACCGCGGATGGGCGTTATGGTGAACAGCCCCACCTCGAAGGGCACGCAGTCCGTCACGTCGTGCAACGTCACCTCCGGCAAGCCTGGATATATATGATCCTCAAAGATATATCCGTAGTCGTGCTGCAATGTGTGCAGGGCATTGCTGTTGCCATACACCTGCATGGTGCTTTTCTGCACCCAGTTGAGTGGCCTGATGTCGTCTATGCCACCCACATGGTCGCGGTGGGCATGCGTGATGAGTATGGCCTCAAGATGCCTCACATCGTGCGTGAGCATCTGGCAACGGAAGTCCGGGCCTATGTCCACAAGCACATTGTTGCCTTCGCTGTCTGTCACGAGGGCCGACGTGCGTAGGCGTTTGTCGCGTGTGTCGGTCGAATGGCACACCGCACACGGACATGCTATGACGGGCACCCCTTGCGAGGTACCCGTGCCAAGAAATGTGATCTTCATACCGGTAGGCTGTGCATAAAACAGTTTGATGAATGAATCTGTACGTCAGGCGTTTGTCAATCCACTTTCTGTGTCAGTTTGAAGCCGACACCATGCACGTTGACTATCTGCACCGACGGGTCGCCCTTCAGGTACTTGCGCAGCTTGGTGATGTATACGTCCATGCTGCGTGCCGCGAAATACGAGTCGTCCTTCCATATCTTCTGCAGGGTGCTCGAGCGGTCTATCAGCTGGTTGAAGTTGATGCAGAAAAGACGCAACAGGTCGCTCTCTTTCGACGTCAGCCGCTGTGGCTCCTCGCCCTCCAGCGTCAAAGTCTGATAGTTATAGTCAAACTTGAATTTACCAATTGTAAACTGGTTGTTCTCAGGCTTGTTCTCATCAAACGAACGACGTATCGTGGCGTTGATGCGCGCCAGCAGTTCCTCCATGCTGAAAGGCTTGGTGATGTAGTCGTCCGCGCCAATCTCGAAGCCTTTCAGTTTGTCGGCCTCCATTGACTTGGCGGTGAGGAACAGGATCGGAATATTCTTGTCGATTCTGCGCAACTCCTTGGCCACCGTGAAGCCGTCTTTGACGGGCATCATCACATCAAGGATACATGCATCGACGTTGCTCTCCTTATAGATGTCCAGCGCCTGCTGTCCATCGGTCGCAAGAAATACGGTGTAGCCCTTTTGCGTAAGGTACACTTTGAGAATAGTCCCCATGTTGGGGTCGTCTTCTGCTACTAACAGTTTGATTCCTAAGTTCATCTCTTGATTTTTCTTTTGTTGGTGATTGTCTTCTTCACAAAACAAAACTCTCAATCTGATTTCGGTTTATTTAGATTAAAACTTTATGTTCCTTATGTTAGTATTTCCTTCTTCACAAAACTTTCAATCTTTTTCCGGTTTATTTAACTTAAAAAATGTTTATTTATTGTGTATTTTTTTTAACATTTTTCCTTTTTTTTAAGTCATAAATATTCACCATGCTATTTTTCAGTGTTTTCTGCATTTCCGCAGTGGCATTGTTTTCATCATTTCATTTATTGTTTTCGTTTTTCCTTATCGTCATTAATATTTCAGATTCAAAATTATAAATACTACCC
>Ga0310694_10001920_pt1 | contig 22359 bp, 18 predicted proteins | sample 174DNAGHGhighgp2_FD_203884 | JGI IMG/M metagenome (GOLD analysis project Ga0310694, IMG submission 203884) | Sheep rumen microbial communities from Palmerston North, Manawatu-Wanganui, New Zealand - 1742 DNA GHGhigh gp2 (v2) (version 2) | ecosystem: Host-associated > Mammals > Digestive system... | reverse complement strand
GATTTACTTAAAGAACACATAGCCTCCGGTCCACGCCGGAACGGACGGCAGCGTCACTACCGCGTCGTTGCCGTCGCGAACGATTTCCAACAACACGTCTTCGGCGTCGAGAGCGCTCCACACGGCCTTCGTCGCGCTCGCCGGTACGCCCCGAAGCCGCATCCGCACTGGCCGCGAACGGCCGATCGACGTGTTAACGAACATGACCGAGGCGAGAGTACCGTCCTTGCGGACGCGAGGCTGCACGAACGACATCGTGGGCGTTTCAAGAAGCACCGGCGACTTGCCGTGCGATGCCCAATCGCAGAGCCTATGCAACTGCATCACGCGGTCGCCTGACGCTTTAGAGAGCCCCGCCGTGAACGCATGCGTCCCGAACACCACGCGGCGGCGTCCATTCTTCGTCTCAAACATCACCGCCGCATGCCCAGGCAGATTCAACGGCGCGTTGTTCGCGTCGCTGTAGTATTCGGAAATGGCTACGGCACCCGGCGCCGGTTTCAAAAAGAGCATCTGACCTGATACCGGCGTCTCACGCGCCTTGAAGCCTTCGTTCACGGGTACGGATAAGAACCGTTCGCGTAGGTTCCCGTTTGCAGCGGTACAACCAACAATCCCGATCTCCGCACCATATCCGGCCTTGAAGAGCGTTTGCGCCGCCGCGCCGTCGATCAGGACATCTTCCGAAAGAAGCCGCTCTACGGCTTCCTTGCCTGCATCGACTGCGTCCTTCGCGGCGGTCGTGGTGACGATGCGAGCGAGTTCCGACCGCGCACCGGTGATGAGTGGCTTGAGGGGCAGTGAACCGGTCTGTAGTTGGACGGGGGGCTCGCCCGTAAACCCGTAGCCGCACCGTACCGCGCCTTCGCTCAACGCCACGTAGCGCTTCATCATCGCCGCGTTGCGTGCGAGCGGCGCAAGCAATTCATCGCCGTACCATTCAGGCGTCTCGAATCCAGCGTCCATGATGAGCGCGGAAATTGAGTTCATACCTTGCGCAAGCGCCTCAAGCGCCTCCAGAAGCACGCCCTGCCCCGTACGGCAGGCGAACGAACGCGGACACGACTCTATCTCCGGACAGATTCGGTCTATGAACGGAAGCGGCCCGATGGTGTCGATCTGGAGGGCAAGGGTGTAAGCCTTGTCGATCTGGGCGCGAGCGTCGTGGTCGAAGTAAGCTCCCGCGCCGGGACGCATCCCCACGGGCAGACCCGTCGCCGCGTGGTGCGCCTCGTAGAGCAGTCGGTGTTCGGGAAAGCAACGTCCCGGTTGCTGCTGACACATCCGCGTTTCAGGGGACGCCGCATGGACGGCCTCGGCGATCACGCGCACGAGCTCGGCCTCGCCCTCGAACGCGAACGCACGCCAACGCGCAGCGAGCGCGGCATCGGTTTTCATTTCCTCAATCAGCTGCTTGCGCGTGCGCGACTTCCCCTCCTTCTTCGCGAACAGTTCAAGGCAGTATCCACAGTGGCAACCCCATCCAGGTCCGCCGTGGTTGACGATGCGGATGTCGTCGTCGATCCACGCGGAATACGGACGCATCGCGGCGGCGTACAGCGTGGACATCTCCTTCATGTACGCGATGAAGCCCGGTGCGCGGAAACAGTTGCACCCCTTTGCCACGGCCCCGTTCGCCGACGTGAACCCCTGCCACGTCATCCCGGAGTTGTCCGCGTAATGAAGGAACGCGTCGCCGTGCCCGATCGTCGCCTGAATCTGGAGCGACGGCAGAATGCCGATCTTGCGCAACTGCTCCGCATCCCTCGCGAGCCGTGCGGCGGCGGCGCGGTGTTCCTCCATCTTCGGGAAACTTATCCCGGATGAAAACCAAACCTCGTCAACGCCGGCGCGGTGCTTTTCAAACTGCGCAAGCAATCCGTTCCACACCTCTTCCCTGTCGGTGTGGGGTTTGCGCAGACGTATCGCGGAAAAAGGCACGGCGTCACCAGCAACGCAGAATAGTGAAAAGGGCAAAACGAAAAGCGTGAAACGCAGTTTCATATCAGCCTCGCTTGCGTATTTCATTTAGGGCGTCGATGGTGGAGTACGGCGCGCGCTCGTTGCAGCTGGTGAACTTCGCCGCGTCGGCGGGGTTCACGAACTTGCGCGTTTCGGGATTCCACTTGATCTCATAACCCGCGTTGTTCATCGCGTGGTAGCCGAGGATGCAGGAGATGGTCGAGACGTTCGCCTCCTCCACCGTGACGTTCGTATCCTTGCGCGTACGCATTCCGAGGAACCATGGACGATGGTGATTGAACGGATTGTGGACTACCTTCACCTCCGGTTCGCCGGTGATGAGTTCCTTGCGGTTCGCCTCGCAGGCGCGCCAGAAGTCGGCCTTCGCCTTGTAAGCGGTATCGACGCGCTTCCCTTCCGGAATCGACGTCGTGTGGCGGCACGTGGAAATCCAGTCGCCGTTCTCGCCGAAGAACTGCACTCCGCAGCGGTAGCCCGTGAGGCGCGGTGTTCCGAGCTTCATCACAACGCCGTTCGCGTACTTGTACGTGATGAGGCAGTCGTCGTGTACGTTGAAGAGGCGTCCCGTGAGGAACTTCACGTGCTCGCACTTGACCGAGACCGGCCCCGCGTTCCCCATCGCCCACTGGGCTATGTCAACGTGGTGCGATCCCCACCCGGAGATGTTGCCCGTACAGTAGTCCTTGATCTGGAGCCAGCCGACGTTCTGTCCGGGAATCTTCGCGTAGGGCTTGCCGTTCGCATCGACCGGACGCCAATGCGTGCGCAGCTGCGAATAGTGTACGTCGTTCCGCGCTGGGCCGAGCCAGAGGTCGAAGTCGAAGTCGCGCGGGTCAGGAGTGCGCTCGACGGACGGCACCTGCCATTCGCTCTTTGGAGAGTTGTCGATTATGCCGAGGTCGATGTGCGTGAGCTTGCCGAGGCGGCCGCTGCGCACGTACTCCACGCCCTTCACGAATCCGGCGCCGATTCCCCTGTCGCAGCGTTGCTGCGTGCCGATGTGGAAAACGCGCTTCGTGCGGCGCACAGCCTCCACTATCGCCTCGCTCTCCTCAATGGAAAGGGCCATGGGCTTCTGCACATAGACGTCCTTGCCCTTGAGACACGCCTCCACTACCATGCGCGCGTGCCAGTGGTCCTGCGTGCAGATCATCACTCCGTCGATGCCGGGGTCGTCGAGTACCTTGCGGTAGTCCATCTCTAGTTTCAGGTGGTCCATCTTGCACTCGTAGCGGCGCTCGGCCACGGTCTTCATGTTGGCGAGGCGCACGGAGTCGCAGTCGCAGATCGTTGTGAGCATCGCGAGGTCCTTGTTGGCCACGAGGCCGCCGATGTCCATCGACGTGCCGATGCGCCCGCACCCGATGAGCGCAATCTGCAGCTTGTTGCTGGGAGCAGTCTCCCCGAACACGCTCGACGGAACTATCACGGGCGCGGCACCCGCCGCGATCACCCCACCAAGAAATCCCCTTCTGCTTATCCTGCAATCATTCATCTGCTTCTCCTTGTCGTCCACGCGCCCGTTCGACCACCGAATGCGGCGCATCAAGCTGCAATCAAGAGGCGCGGGGCGACCTGCCACCGGCATGAATACTCCCTCCCAAAAGCAACGACACAATTATACACCAAAACGAACCATTCCACAACACCGAATCTGCAAAACAATGCATCAATGATTGCTGCATGTACAAGTCATCCCAAAATCAGCAATTGGGACATCGCATAAATGCTCAGAATGTAGAGAATCAAGTTGGAATAAAGGAGGATTGGGAGATTTTCGCATCGCAACGGAGCTCGATTCTCACGCATTGTACCACGTCTGGGCGTCGTGCGACAGGTCAACTTGCGCCAGGAAATCGCGGAATGGTCCGTTCTTCGCGGTTGGTACGCAATCTATACCTGCAAGCGGCAGCCCTTCCGACGCGAGGGAGCGGCGCACGTGGTTGAGCGCGAAATGCTCCAGCGTGCGTCCCATCGCACGGCAGCTCATCACGAAATCCGTGATCCGCGCAGTCGCGCAGTCATATATGACATAGCACACCAGCCCCATGTCGCCGAAAGCGTCCCCCGCCCGAAACGTCCACACGCGGTGCGCCGCATCGGCTACGAGCGCGGAAATCTCATCCGCGCTGCGGCGCAGAGTGGTGGCGTTGAACTGGTTCGTCTTTCCCGCCATCTGTGCGAGGCGCGGGACGTCATCCTGCACGGCGCGCGCTGCGTGTGCGACGAGGCGAAGCCCCTTGAGGTATTCCTGCACCGTCGGCACTTCCTTCGCGAAAGCGCGGCGCGACGCCTCCGCATGGTACATCTCGGTGCGTGCGCGGTCTTCGGCTGTCTCGCCTGCGGACTGGAAATAGTACTGCGCGAGTCTTCTCAGGAATTGCGCGGGGTGTGCCATGTCCGCCGGGAACGGCGGCACAGCCACCTCCGGCAAATGCGCCTTCATCTGCGCGCGCTCGTGCGGATTGTCGTCGATGAACACCACTGAATCCGTTCCGAGGTTCAGCTCTTTGCATATCTCCAGCAGATTCCCTGCCTTCGGTGCCCAATTAACGCCCGTCGCCGCGAAGTCGCCAAACGACAGCGGAACGTCATCCCGCGCAAGTGCATCCGCAAGCGGCGTTCCGGAAAGCCCTTCGTCGTTCTTCGAGAGAAGCGCAAGCACTACGCCGCGCTCCTTTAGCGCAAGCAGCCCCTTCTGGAACTCTACGAACGGAACGACGGCAGCAACTCCGTCTTCAGATACGATTCCGTTCCACAGGGTGTTGTCCGCATCCACCGCAAGCACCTTCTTCGGCACTGCGTCAACGGCGAACCAGAATTCGTCTTCGACCGCCTTCAGTCCCGCAAGCGAGAACGGCATGGACGCAAGGGTCCGCATCCGCTCGTCCCAGAAACCAGGCGTTTCGTCGGCAAGCACGGAGAGGTCAGGCGCGACTACGCGCACTGGCGCAAGGGATTTCACGATTCCGGCGTCAGCATCCGTCACGCCGCCATCCATTACGAGAAGCACTGCATCGGCGGCGAACGCATGGAGTCCGCTGGAGGTGTCGAGAACCTCCTGCCGCCATGCATCGAAGCCTGACGGCAGGTACACATCATGTCCCGCACGACGGAAATCCTGTGCGAAGAAATCAAGCGTCACGTTGCCGAGAAGCGCGATCTTCACAGTTCCTCCACGCCCCTTCTGAAATCTGCCGCAAGTTCCACGATCGCCGCCGATGCGGAAAGCCCCGCGCCGAAACCCGCTACGAGAGCTCGCGATGGCCGCGACGGAACTAGACCCTCCCAAGTGGAAGAAGCCAACGTGAGCGGCACGGAGCACGAACCGGGATTCGCGTACAATTCGCCGCTTGTGGCAAGGCGATCATGGAGGCCGAGCGCCTTGGCAAGCTGCCGCACCATATACATGTTCGCCTGATGCGGAACGAAAACGTCGGGCGTTCCGATCTCGGAAATAAACTCGCGGAGGAACGTAGTGACCGGTCCCGCCACGAAGCGGAACACTCCGAAGCCGTCCATCCGTATCTTCCCGTCCGCACCGCAGCGTAGCACGTCCGCGCCCGAACCGTCCGTATGGAACGCGAACTTTGCAGAACCGCCATGCGCCGAGACTAGCGTGGCGGACGCGCCATCGCCCATCACGGCAAGCGTGTTTGGGTCGGAGGCGTCCACATGTGCGCTCTGCACGTCGCCGTCAATAAGCAACACTTTTTTCCCGGTGGCGGACGCTAACTGCCCCGCAACGAAAAGTCCGTATGGGTAGCCGCTGCAAGCCATCCCCACGTCGAAGGCGGCGATGCCCTGCGGCAGGCCTAGCGCGTTTTGCAGGCGCACCGAGAGCGCGGGAAAACGGCCGGGATTCGAGAACGTGACGGCCACGACTCCTCCCACGTCCTCCGCAGACACCCCTTCTAGTACACGACGTGCGGCGGGAAGCGCGAGGTCAAAAACGCTCTGTCCCTGCGCCGCGATACACCGCGTTGAGAAGCCTGTTGCCTTGACTATGCTATCCGCCTTCGCAGCGCCGAGTAAATCGGTAAGCAGTGAAAGGTTGTCCACTGCGTTTGAAGGAACGCAGCCGAAGACGCACTCGATGGAAAAAGCGGGTATTTCGATCATGGCGCAAACCTCATTGACTCACCGGGCGAAGCGTGTATGAATAACCGTGTACCTTGTTGGCAAAGAGCACGTCTCCATCCGGCTTGCGCACCAATTCCGCAACAAGGACCTTGCCTGCAAGAATGCGGCGCGTCGTGCCGTCGTCCTCCACGCGCAGCGTAGGCGAAACGGCGCGACGCAGGGTTTCTGCGTCTAAGTTCACGTATGCGATGTCCGCAAGAGCGTACTCTGGCTCGAAAGCGCGGGGAATCTGCGGTGCTCGTTCGCATGTGATCGTATGCGGTTTCGTGAGCGTGACCGTGAGCAGACGCAACTGCGGCGCGAGGAACACCGCCGTAAGCTTCGCGCCATCTCCCTTCAGCACGCACTGAACGGAAAACACCTGATCCTTCCACGTGCCGTTGGCGGCCTGGATGTGCGTACCCTTCAATCCGAGCAACGCCTCCACGACAGGCGTCGCGTCAAGCGAGACGCCGTCCGCCACGCGCACGTGTACGGGCGTTTCCCGCACGAACGTGGTGGAACAACCGGCGAGCAGCGCCGCCGCCGCAAGGATCGGAAACAACTTCATTTGCGCAACCTCTTCCTTCCGCACTGAAGTGCGCAGACAAGTGTATAGATGAACAGGTTCACCGAGACTATCGTCGGCCCAACAGGCGTATCGAACGCGATTGCGGCCAGGAGCCCCGTCACCGCCCCTGCAACGGCCACTGTGGCGGATACCAGCACCACTGCCCTGTAGCCTCCGAAGAGACGCATCGCTGTGAGGGCGGGGAAAACGACGAGCGCGCTAACGAGAAGCGCGCCGACAAGGTTCATCGCAAGCACCACCACCGCCGCCACGACAACGGCGAGGACGAAGTTGCACGCCCCTGCCGAAAGGCCGCTCGCGCGGGCGAAGTCCTCGTCGAACGTGATCGCGAACACGCGGTCGTGAAAACAGACGTACAGCGCAATCACCGCTGCGGAAAGGCCCGCGCACAGCCAGACCTCCGACGGCGAGAGCGTCATGATGGACGTCGATCCGAAAAGCGTGGAGCATACGTCTCCAGCGACGTTAGAGGTCGTGCCGAACACGTTCATGAGCAGATAGCCGAGCGCAAGCGCGCCAACGGACACAACTGCCGTGGCGGCGTCGCCGCGGACGTGCGCCCTCGCGCCCCGCATCAGCAGTACAACGGCCGCAATCGCGGTGAATGCAAGCACGAAAGGCAATGGCGTCGCAATGTGCAGCACCGTGGCGACGGCAAGTGCGCCAAACGCCGCATGGGAAAGGCCGTCGCCAAGCAGCGAGAACCGCCGCAGGACGAGCGTCACGCCAAGCAGGGACGAACAGAGCGCCACCAATACCGCGGCAATCAGCGCGTAGCGTACGAACGGGAACGAGAGGTATTCCCCAAGTTGGGAAAGCGCTTCCATCAGTTCTGCACCTCCCTCGCGTGGCGGCACTGCGCACAGTCGCATGCATGGTATTCTTCGTCGTGGATCACACCTGCGGCGGCGAGGAACGATTTACCCAGCTCGCTCGCGCGGTACTCAGATACCGGCCCGCAGAAACGGGCGTGGTGTCCAAGGTGCAGCACGTGCGTGGCCTCCGCCACCGCGCAGCACACGTCATGGCTTACCATCAGGATGGTCACGCCGTCTTCGCGGTTGATACGCTTGACGATTTCGTACATCTCGGCCGATGCGTGCGGATCGAGTCCGGCCGCAGGTTCGTCGAGCACTAGAAGCTGGCTCGTCGCGCACAGCGCGCGTGCCAGCAGCACACGCTGCTGCTGGCCGCCGCTCAGCTCGCGGTAACTGCGCCTTGCAATGTCCGCAAGGCCGAGTCTGCACATCGCGCGAGCTGCGCGAAGCCGCTCCGCACGGTTGTAGAAAGGACGCCATCCACGTCCGTTCAAAGTGCCTGAAAGGACGATTTCGCGCACGGTCGCGGGGAAGTCGCGCTGGACTGGCGATTGCTGCGGCAGATACCCTATCTCGCGACGCGTCAGGCCCTCGCCTGTTTCCACCGCTCCGTCAAGCGGCGGCAGAAGCCCCATGAGAGTCTTGACGAGCGTTGATTTCCCGGCACCGTTTTCACCTACGACGCAAACGTAGCTGCCAGACTCTATCCCGAAGGAAAGGTCCCTGACTACGGCATGGCCGTCGTAACCGCATGAAAGATGTTCGGCCTTCAGGAGCATGGCGTCACGATGTCTCCGGAGGCGACCTTGTGCGTGCCGTCCGTGACCACGCGTTCGCCGACCTTGAGTCCGCTCGTGACGAAAAGCAGGTCGCCGGTCTGCCGTCCGCGCACGATGGAACGTCTGGACACTGCGCCGTCTGCGCCAACAACCCACACGTACGGTCCCTGCACGTCCTGCATCACGGCGCTCGGCGGAATCGCGGGCGTGACCACGCCATCCTTGTTGCTGAGAACCACGCCGACGGTGCCGCCAGAGCGTAGGATGCGTTCGGAATTCGCGAACTTTGCATAGACGCGCAACGTATCAGTCGATTCGTCCGCAGTGTTTTCCGTGTAATCGACCTCTCCCTTCTCGCCGAACTCGCTGCCGTCCGCTAGAACCACGTCAATCTGCCCCTTCGACTTTAGCACCGTGGAACGTCCGCCAAACATGGTGAGGAAGTCGGCGTTCGAAATGGCGAAGCGCACGCGGATGGGAGATATCTGGTTGATTGTCACTAGCGCACCCTTTTCGGGAGACGCGTAGTTTCCCTTCGTAAGACGCAGCGTGCCGATCTTGCCAGAAATCGGCGCCTTCACTTCGCAGTGCGCGAGGTTGTATTCGGCCACGGCAAGTTCGGCTTCGGCGGCTTCGAGGGTGGACGCCGCCACATCGCGCGAGGCGCGCGCGCTGTCAACGGCGTCCTGCGAAACCGCCTTCGTCTTCACTAGTTTTTCGTGCCGTTCGTAGGTGCTGTCGGCATATAGCTTCTTGGCCTTGCACTCAGCCACCTTCGCCTGGGCGTTCTTGAGGGCCGACCTGTACTTAAGAGGGTTGAGGCGGAAAAGAACCGTTCCCTCCTTTACAAGCGCTCCGTCATCGCAGCACACCTCGACGATTTCGCCGCTGACCTCTGGCGCAAGGTCAACGTGCTGGATGGAGACGACTTTCGCTGGGAAGACCTTGGACTGGTTGTCAACAGCCCCCTTCACCTCGGCGACGGGCAGCGTAAGCGCCGCACCGATTGCCGCCGAGGCGGAGAGGATGGCCGTCACCGCTATATACGGACGAAACGTCATTTGCCGAGTTCGCGCACGACCATGGCCGCGAAGTCGCGGACGTTCTTGGACGGCGAAGCCGACCCAATGAGTTGCACGACGGAGGCGTGCTTCTTGTAGCCGCACCAGCGGAGCTGGTCAAGGTACGTGATGCGAACGGTGTCGTCCTTCGCGGTCATCAGCGCCTTGATGAGCGCCTCTGTCCAGATAGTCCGTGCATGTTCCCAGCCGGGGCGCATCACGAACTGCGACACCGCCGCGATCTGGCATGCCTTGAGAGGATCGGTCGCGTATGCGGGCTTCACTTCGGCGAGCAGAGCCGCGGCGGATGCGGTGTCGCGCACAAAGCAGACGAGCTCCTTGTCGCTCGTCGCGTTCGCGAGAGCCGCCTTGTTCTGGGCCTGCCACTCAACGGCCATCGGATTACCCTTCTTCGAGGCCATCGCCGGACCGTAACCAGCGTAGGGATTGGGATCTGCCGGCGGCTTTGCCGCAGCGGGTTTCGCCGGCGCGTCCGCAAAGCACGCGCCCGCCACCATCATCATTGCAATCACTAAGTTTTTCATCTTTCAATCTCCATTTGACATCCGACATTAGTCATCCGTCACTGCATTATCCACTTTACATTTTACACTTTAGCCCCACATCTCCCGGTCCCAAGGCGAACGCATCGTCTGGTAGAGGAAGCGGTCGGCTGCGGGGTCGTTCTTGGCGCGAAGCGCGCCGGGGTCAAACTCAAAGCCGCGGCCAAGGCGCTCGGCCACGATGGCGAGGTTGAACATCGTGCAGCTGCGGAAACCGTTCTGCTCGTTGAGGCAGAACTGCTTGCGCGTACGCACGGAGTCCATGAAGTCCGTCTGCTGTGCGGCGGGCTGCGGAAGCTCGGCGAGCTTGGCGAGCACCTTCTCCTCCGGCCACCAGCCGTTGTTGTCCTTGATGCGGAGCGTCTTGCCGCCCTTCGCCTTCTTGTACACGCAAAGGCCGTTCGCGCCGCGCAGGAGAGGCTCGTCCTTAAGCGACTCGTCGCCGTCGAGAATCACCGTCATGCCGTCCGCGTAGGTGAGCGTGAGACGGTCGAACCGGCCCACGGCCTCCGGATGCTGCTTTGGACCGATGTAATCGATCTTGACTGGGCTCGTCTCGTCCTTGCAGAGCAGGTACTGAAGCGGGTCCAGGTAGTGCTGCGCCATGTCGCCCAGCCCGCCCGAGTCGTAGTCCCAGTAGCCGCGGAACGACGTGCCGGCGCGGTGCGCGGTGTAGGGCTTCCAGGGCGCCGGGCCAAGCCACATGTCCCAGTCGAATCCAGCGGGGATCGGCTCCGGCGCGGCGTTGACGCGGCCGGACCAGCCAAACTTCCAGCTAAAGCCCTGCCCAGCGCCAAACACGCAGCGCACCGGGCCGTCGCCGAGCAATCCGTTTTCGACAATCTGGCGGATGGGCTTCACTGGCGTGCCGAAGCCGTAGAACGTATCCTTGAAGCGGAACCACGTGTTGAGGCGGAACATGCGCTTCTGTGCCTGCACGACCTCCATCACGCGCTTGCCCTCGCCGACGGTGCGCGTCATGGGCTTCTCGCACCAGATGTCCTTGCCGGCCTTCGCGGCCATCACGCTCATGCAGCCGTGCCAGTGCGGCGGCGTGCAGATGTGGACAACGTCAACGTCCTTGTCCGCAAGCAGCTCCAGGAAGTTCTTGTATGCCTTCACCTTGCCCCAGCCGTTCTTCTCGGCGTGGAAAAGTCCGGCCTTTACGCGCGCCTCGTATGGGTCGCAGAGGCCGATCAGGCGCGAGCCCTTGAACGGCAGGTGGTTGGCGGAGCGGGCGATGGCACCGAATCCGATCAACGCGCGCGTGATCTGGTTGGACGGCGCGGTCTGGCCGCGCAGAACGTGCGCAGGCGCGATCGAAAACAGCGACAGCGCCGCCGCGTTCTTCAGAAACTCTCTTCTTTTTTGCATTTTCATTCCTTTCTTGTTCCCGCTCCGGATGGAACGGGCCGACCGCCGATAAGCGGACGCCCTCCATTGTACTCTATCTCGCGCCGATAATCAAGCCCCTTCGCCGTCTTTTTGAAAACGTAAAAACAAAATCCCGGAGCCGTGGGCTCCGGGACCTTGCTTATGCCTTGCGGCAATGTACTCGACCTTACGCTTCCTGTGCGGCGGCGTCGGCTTCCTTCATCGCCTCACGGCGGGAGAGCTTGATGCGGCCGCGGTCGTCCACGCTCAGGCACTTCACGAGCATCTTATCGCCGACCTTGCAGACGGCTTCGACGTTCGGGACGCGCTTGTCGCTGAGTTCGGAGATGTGGCAGAGGCCGTCGATACCGGGGAGAATCTGCACGAACGCGCCGAACTCCTTGATGCCGGTGACGGTACCTTCGTAGATCTTGCCGGGCTCGGCTTCCGCCGTGACCGCCATGACCTCCTTCTTGGCCGCTTCCATCATGTCGCCGAGCGTGGCGAAGATGGAGACGATACCGAAGTCGCCCTCCTCCTCGATGTCGATCTGGGCGCCGGTGCGCTCGCAGATGCCGCGAATCGTCTCGCCGCCCTTGCCGATGAGCGCGCCGATCTTGTCGGCCGGAATCTTCATCACTTCCATGCGGGGCGCGTAGGGGCTGAGCTGCTCGCGCGGCGCGGGGATCACGCCTTCCATGAAGTCGATGATCTTCAGGCGCGCGTCGTGGGCCGCCTTGATGGCGCCTTCTACGAGGTCCCACGTGAGGCCGCGGAGCTTCAGGTCAACCTGGAAGCCCGTGATGCCCTTCTTCGTGCCGCCCACCTTGAAGTCCATGTCGCCACAGTGGTCCTCGGCTCCGAGGATGTCCGTGACGAGCACCTTCTGGGACTGGTCGGCGTTGGTGAAGAGGCCGATCGATATGCCGGCCACCGTGCGCTTGAGGGGCACGCCAGCGTCCATGAGGGCGAGGCAGCCGTTGCAGATGGACGCCATCGACGAGGAGCCGTTGGAGCCCATGATCTCGCTGACGACGCGGATCGAATACGGGAAGTCATCCGGCAACACCTCCGCGATGGAGCGCTCGGCGAGCGCGCCGTGGCCGATTTCGCGGCGGCCGGTGGAGCCGAGGCGGCCCACTTCGCCCGTGCAGTACGGCGGGAAGTTGTAGTGGAGGATGAAACGCTGGCTCGTGGGGCCGCCCGTAACGGAGTCGAGTTCCTGGGCGTCCTTCTTCGTGCCGAGCGTGACCGTGGCGAACGACTGCGTCTCGCCGCGCGAGAAGATGGCCGAACCGTGGAGGCGCGGCAGCACGCCGACCTGAGCGGAGAGCGGACGAATCTCGTGCTGGGCGCGTCCGTCGATGCGGAGGCCCTTCTCGAGAACGTTCTTGCGGACGGTTTCGATTTCGAGCGCGTCGAAGAGATGCACGAAGCCGACGGCGTCGATCTCGGGCCACTTCTCGGAGACCTTCTTGAGGAGGTCTTCCTTGATGGCGCTGACCTTGCCCTGGCGCTCGAGCTTGCCCTTGATGAGCAACGCGGCCGCGAGTGCCTCGCCGCCTTCGGCGCGGATGAAGTCCATCTTGTCCTGCGGCTGCGGGACGTCGTGGATGTCCTTGTCCGGCTTTCCGAGCGCACGGCGCATCTCGATCTGGAGGTCGATGATCTTCTCGACTTCCTCATGGGCGCGCTTGAGCGCGGCGAGGAAGTCCTCGTCGCTGATTTCCGAAGCAGAGCCCTCCATCATGAGGAACTTGCCGCGGATGCCGGCGTAGAGGAGGTCGATGTCGCTCTTCGCCTTCTGCTCGTGCGTGGGGTTGATCACCCACTCGCCGTCCACGCGGCCGATGCGGACGCATCCGATCGGGCCCATGAACGGGATCTCGCTGATGTGGAGCGCGGCGGAGGACGCGTTGACGGCGAGGAAGTCGCCCTCGCGCGTGCCATCCGACTGGATGAGCGTGGAGTTCACCTGCACGTCGTTGTAGTACCCGTCGGGGAACAGCGGACGTATCGGGCGGTCGCACATGCGCGCCGTGAGGATTTCCTTGCTCGTGGGACGCGCTTCGCGCTTGAAGAAGCCGCCCGGGAACTTGCCCGCTGCGTAGAACTTCTCGCGGTACTCGCACTGGAGCGGGAAGAAGTCGATGCCCTCGCGCGGCGTATCAGTATTCGTGACGGCGGTAAACACCGTCGTGTCCCCGTACGAGACGGAGACGGCCCCGGCGGCCTGTTGCGCCAGAAGGCCGGTTTCGAACACGAGGTCCTTGCCTCCGATCGAAACCTTGAACTGTTTTGCATTCTGCATGAGGAACGTCCTTTAGCGGCGGAGCCCGAGCTTCGCGATGAGGTCCTTGTACTTCGCCTCGTCCTCGCGCTTGAGATAGTCGAGGAGCTTGCGACGGTTGTTGACCTTGCGGAGCAGGCCGTAACGGGAGGAATGATCCTTCTTGTTGGCCTTCAGGTGCTGCGTGAGCGCCTGGATCTCCTTCGTGAGAAGCGCGATCTGCACTTCGGAAGAGCCAGTGTCGCGGTCGTGACGCTGGAACTCGGAACGGATGGCGGATTTGTCAATCTGCATTTTGATTTTACTTTCTTTTTTGTGTTTTTATGCGTTCCTACACCGCCGACCCCTACCCGCAGCGGGCGTGCGCAAATTCGAACATCCGCAGAAACTGGCGGACGCCCGCAACGGGGAGAAATCTCCTTAGACGGTCGCAGGAACGTCACATAGTGTATCAAAAGACGCCGCCGCAGTCAACCGCCTTTTTGCGGTTCGGAACCTCGACGTAAACAACATCCCCACAGTGCGGACTGGGTGAGCAAAGTGTCGCGCAGAGGACGATAATGCGATGCGGAATTGCCGTTCAGGTAAATGGCCCTGATCGGAACCTCGCGTGGCGGGGCTTGATGATGGCGGGTATCCGCAAGCATCCGTATCTCGTATTCGTATCGATTGCCGTGGATCAAGAGAATACGCGGCAAAAGGTACGCGGGTATGCCGCGAAGTCCGGTCTGCGTGTCGCTCACGACAAGGCCCGTCAGCATACGGAAGAGCCCCCGGGTCCAAAGATTGCCGAAACGGCTACGAAAAGGCACGTCACGTCCGAACGAACGTACGCCAAGGACGAGGCCGCCGTCGGGCGCACGGAGGAGTTCCTCGGCGACGCTCAATACGTCCTCCGGCGCGTGCTGTCCGTCTCCGTCAACTGTCACCACTCCTAAGGCATCAGGCAGTTTCTCGCGCACCCATGCGAAAGCCGTCTTGAGCGCAGCGCCCTTCCCGCGGTTCACGGAATGTTCAAGCACCGCGTCAACTTCATCCTTGATGAAATCGAAAGCTGTGCACCCGCACGTTGAACCGTCATCCACTACGACAATGTGCGCGAAATCCTTACGCAGACGCCGCACCAACGCAGGGAAGCGCCCTTCGTCCGGATCGTACACGGGAATCACCAGTGCCACGTTCGCAATCATGCCTCTCCGTCCGCAGTTCGGTCGAGGAGGTCTTCGTAGAACGCGGCGTTTGCCGTAGCATAGTACGGAGCCACGAAAATGCCAGCTAGACCCTGCGTAACGCCAACAAGAAGGAACCAGCCGATGAAGGACGCATCAAGGCATGCGAGACGCCAGCGATGTCCGTACATAAGCCGCTTCGATTCCCGTAGCGCCTTCAACGGCGACCAATCTGGATGGTCGGCGAGCAGATAGAACGCCATCCTGTAGGAATAGGCCGCGTAGAATCCGGGGATTACGAACAGCAGCGACCAAAACGCGATAAGCAGCATACGCGCCACTCCGAGCGTGGCCGTGCGGAACGGCCAGCGAAAACCGGACATCGCCTGAAACGCAGTAGGGCCGCCGCGCATGACGGCAATCGACAGAACCGAGCCGCCAAATGAGAGGATGCCGTTCCACAGGGCTTGGACGACAACGATAAACGCCATGTAGCCATACGTTGGGCATGGCACGGTGTATTTTGCCAACCCCTTGGTCATTTCGTCGTCAACGTAAAAACCAAGTAATTGCATGAACTCGCCGATCGGGATTTCGGCGATCAGTCCCAGTTTGACGCCAACGCGGCTAAGCGCAACGTCCACAAGCGTCCCCAGCATGAACAGAATTGCAAAACCGGCAAGCGAAGGGAGAAGCCCCCCTTCCTTCATCTTCTTCCACGCCGAGGTGCGAATGTCGTATGCGGACGGCATCCTACGCCCCAAAGCACATGATCTGCTTCTCGAAACCAAACGTCATGGCGATCAGCGCGGAGCGGATCCACATGCCGTTGCGCATCTGGCGCCAGTACATCGCGCGCGGGTCGTGGTCGCAGCACGTGGCAATCTCGTCGCGGCGCGGAAGCGGGTGCATGATGATGCCGTCCTTCGGGAGAAGCTTCAGCTCCTCCGCCCCGAACTTGAAGAGGTGCGTGTCAATGCGCGCACTCTCGCCCTTAGACTGGTCCCACTCGTCCTGGATGCGCGTCATATAGACGGCGTCCGACACCTTCACGGCGGCGCGGAGGTCGCTGGACACCTCGTACTTCACGCCCTTCGAGTCGAGTATCTCCAGCACGTCCGCCGGAACCTGCAGCTGCTGCGGTGCAACGAACACCTGGCGGATGTTCTCGAAGTTGGTGAGGAGGTAGCTGAGCGAACGCACGGTACGTCCGCGCAGAAGGTCGCCGCAGAACGTGACGGTGCGGTCCTTGAGTCCGCCCTTCGTCTCAAAGGAACGGAGGAGCGTGTAGATGTCGAGCAGAGCCTGCGTGGGGTGCTGGTCCTTGCCGGAGCCGGCGTTGAGGATCGGTATCGGACGCGACGAGTTGGAAAGCTCCCACGCCATATGTTCGGCAAGGCCCTTCTCGGGAGTGCGCATGATGATCATGTCGAAGTAGCTGGAGAACGTGCGGATGGAGTCCTCCTTCGACTCGCCCTTGAATTCGCTCGACGTGGCCGCGTCGCGCACGCTGCCCGTCGTGAGGCCGAGTATCTGGCATGCGGCGAGGTGGCTCAGGAACGTACGTGAGCTTGGCTGCGAGAAGTACAGCATCGCGCGCTTGTGCGGGAGCAGCGACTTGAGGTAGAGCGCACCCTCCTTGCTCTTCGCCATGAAGCGGATGCGGTTCGCGAGCGCCGCGAGGCGTTCGAGCAAACTGCGGTCGAACTGCTGCGCGAACAGCGTGTGGTACGGCGTATCGGGAATCGCGTCGTTTTCCAGATAGGGACGCTTCGCCTCGAGCGGTAGCCGCTCGAATTCCTCCCATGCGATTTCAGTTAATTTGGCCATTGCCGTTCCTTATTTGTTCCAAAACCATTTTGTGAATCCATCTTTCGCACCATTCGCCTGATGGGTTCAACGCGCCTAGTATGCCAAATCCGCGCCCACAACGCAAGAGAATTTGATACACTATGCGCATGAGAATACATGCCCTCATTTGGGTTTCACCGTCTTCTCCATCGCGTTGCGAGTGTTAGCCGCTTCTTTCACCTGCGACCTGACGCAGGGCGGCGGTGCCGTCGCTGCGCCTAAAGCCCTTTCCTCTCGCCGAACATCCCGCCGTGATCGACGTACTCGTTGCCTTCGACCGTGGCGCAAAGGCATGGGCAGAGAACAGCGCAAACTGGAACGGCGGCGAAACGATTGAAGAGTTCGCCGACTACGCCGTTGCCAAAATGAACACGGTTCTCCAGAATTCACAGCTGTCCGATATGTCCATGGTACCAAGTCCTGAAGTTATTTCATCGGGCGTCTTTTTGTCTCCGCCAAGGCGCGGATTATGATATACTATTCTTTCCTTAGAGACTAAAGGATATTAGAGAATAAGGATATGTTGATTCGTACCAGATCATACGCACGCGCGGGTTTCCTTGGGAATCCGTCTGACGGCTATTTCGGCAAGACCGTCTCGTTCGCCTTCCGCAACTTCGCCGCGGAACTGACGATGTACGAGACGCCCGAGCTCGGTTTCGTCCCGGGCGACGTGGACGACTCCACGTTCAGCTCCCCCGACGACCTGTTGAAGGAAATCCAGCTCTTCGGCTACTACGGCGGCATTCGCCTTCTGAAGGCCGTGTCGAAGCTATTCTTCCTCTACTGCCGCGACAACGGCATTGAGCTGCCAAAGAAGAACTTCACCGTCCGCTATACGTCCAACATCCCTCGCCTCGTCGGCCTTTCGGGTTCCTCCGCGATCTGCACTGCCATGCTCAAGGCTCTCCAGCAGTTCTACGGGGTGGAGGTGCCGCTTGAGTACGCGCCGACGCTTTGTCTCGAGGCGGAGCGCGACGAGCTGGACATCCAGTGCGGACTCCAGGACCGCGTGATCCAGATGTACGGCGGCTGCGTGTTCATGGATTTCGAGCGGTCGCTCGTGGAATCGAAGGGGTACGGACGCTACGAACGACTTGACGTTTCGTCCCTTCCGAATCTCTACGTCGCCTTCGACCCCAACAGGGCGGAGATATCCGGCAAATACCACAAGAAGCTGCGCGTACTCTTCGAGGAGAAGAAGCCGGACATCCTCGCGGCGATGAGCGAGTTTGCCGACATCGCCCAGCGCGGACGCGACGCGCTCGTTGCCGGACGCACTGAAGAGCTTCCCGCGCTAGTCAACGCCAACTTCGACCTCCGCGACCGCATCTTCAACGTCTCCGCCGCAAACCGCAACATGGTGATGACCGCCAGAAGCGCGGGCGCGTCCGCCAAGTTCGCCGGCTCCGGCGGCGCGATCGTGGGCACCTACGAGGACGACGCGCAGTACGAGCGCCTCGTCAAGGTGCTAGCCGGAATCGGCTGCACCACGATCAAGCCGGACATCGCCTGAATTATGGTATAATACCGACTGTTTCCATGGCGGACAAACCGAACATACACGTTCTAGTGGGCGAGGATTCATACCTCGTCGAGGCCACGGCACGGCGCATCATCGATGCCGCCGTGCCGGAGGATTTGCGCTCCACGGCCGTGGAGACGGTGTCCGGTGCCGCCGACAACATGGAAACGCAGCTTGCCTCCCTCCGCGAATGCATCGCGTCCGTACAGACGCCGCCCTTCCTCGACCCGGTGAAGCTCACGTGGTGGCGCGGCGTCACGTTCCTGCCCGGCGGCGGAGCTGGCGGACGCCTGGCAGAGGACGTCAAAGCAGCGCTTGAAAAGTTTTCCGAAGACCTCGCCGCCAATCCCCTTCCATCCAACCAGACGCTGCTGATCACCGCGACGAAGCTGACGATGGCGAGCATCTTCGCGAAGAAGCTAAAGACCATTGCGCACGTGGTCGAATTCGGCGGCGGCGGCAAAGGCAACAAGGAGAAGATGCAAGATGCGCTGCTGCGTCTCCCCGACCTCGCGGACGAGGAAAAGCTCACGTTCGCGCCGGGTGCCGACCGCGAGTTCCTCGCAAAGGTCGGCACCGACACGCGGACGATCGTCTCGGAACTCCAGAAACTGCGCACCTACCTCGGCACGGAACGCAACGAGGTGACTGCGGCGGACGTGGCGGAAGTCACGTGCGTCGGCGGCGACGAGCCGGAGCTGTGGACCATACACGACGCCGTGTCGCAGCGCAGCCCCGCCGCGCTCCTGAAGGCCGTCGCCCCGTTCGAGAAGGACGGCGCTGGCATCCTCATCGCGACGGTCATGGAGAAGTACTTCCGCGAGGCGCTGGTGTGCCGCGACGCGCTCGACCACGGCTGGCTCGACAAATGGGGCCGCTGGTCGGAGAAGACGCCTCCCGCCGCACGCGCCGCGCTTGACGCCGCTGGATTCGGTCCCGCCACCGCCAAAAGCCCGTGGGCCGTCAAGAATGCCGTCAAGCGAGCGCTGCCCTTCACTCTCACGGAACTTCGCGTTGCGCGCTACCGCATGCTCACCGCGCGCGAAAAGCTCGTATCCTCGGACGCCGATTCGTCGCTCGTCGTATCCGAACTGCTCCGTTCAATTTCCAAACCCCAAGCTTCAAAACCAAGGACCAAATAAACATGCTAAACAAACTGCTCTCAACGGAAACCAATCCGAATGCGTTGGAAAACAAGTCTGATGCGTTTTTCAGACGCATCGACTGGACGGCGTTCTGGAGCGCCACCGCGATATCGTTCCTCGTTTACTTCTTCACGCTGGGGCCGTCCGTAGGCCTCGAGGACTCCGGCGAACTCGCCACGGCGGCGGACCACCTCGGCGTGCCGCACCCTCCGGGTTACCCCTTCTGGTCGCTCTGCTGCTGGGTGTTCTGCCGCGTGTTCTCGTGGGTCACCTACATGGGCCAGCCGACGCCCGCGTGGGCGGTGTCGCTCTTCTCCGCAGTGGCGGGCGCGTTCGCGGCGGGATGCACCGCGATGCTCATCTGCCGCTCCGGCAGCGACATGCTCGACTCCATGGACTCCGACGCGACGGAGCGCGCCCATCTCAACAAGGAACGCAACGCGATCATGGGCTTCGCGGGCGGACTCGGCGGCGCGCTAGTGTTCGCGTTCTCGCCGGTTGAATGGTCGCAATCCACAATCGTCGAAATCTACTCCCTCAACGCCCTCTTCCTGATGGCGGTGTTCCTGCTTTCCTACCGCTGGATGCGCAAGCCGTCCGACAAAATCCTCTGGCTCACGGCGTTCGTGTTCGGCCTCGGCCTCACCAACTACCAAGTGCTTCTCATGGCCGCCGTGCCGCTCGCGATCATCATAATGCTGAAGGACATCCGCCTCTTCCGCGACTTCGCCCTGATTCTGATCCCCGCCGCCCTCACGGCGCAGGTGTTGCAGATCGGAAGCAAGTTCCGCGCATCGGCCGCGATGAGCGCGGACGTGATCAACAAGTTCGAACCCGTCACCGCCACGGAGAGCTGTCCGAACGGGACCGTCCTCTGGATCGCGTTCGCGCTCGTAATCGCGGCGCCGGTCGTGGGCAAGGTCCTCGCAATGCGCAGGCGCCCGGAGAAGACCGTCCTCGCGGGCGCGCTAGGAACTGGCCTTGCCGGAGTGCTGCTGATCATCCTCTCCGCGACGGTCTTCGCGGGCGTGGCCGCATGGGACAACCCCGATTTCGCCCCGCTCCTCGAACCGGCCAAGTACGCATGGATCGGCGCGTTCCTCGCGGCGGCGTGCGTCCTCTCGCTCGGCGCCGTGTTCGCCCCCGGCGACGCTACGCTGTCCGACCGGCGCGTGTGGGCGTGGCTCGCTGGCGCGGGATTCTGCGCCTTCATCTCCTTCTCGATTGCGGCAAGCCTCACGCCGGCAGGCGCGGCAGGATACCGCGGCGAGGCGTTCGGCTGGGCAAAGCCAACGCTCGTGCTTCTCGCCGGGCTCGCGCTGCTCATCGGACTCGCGCTCATTACGCCGCGCAAACGCGGCCTCGCGTTCGCGCTTCCCGTCGCCGCCGTGCAGGCGACGGCGTTCATCCTGCTCTCCAAGGGCGCGATGAACGGCCTCACGCATCCGACCACGTGGTGGTTCTTCTGGCCGATCGTCTGGAACTTCGTCATGCTCGGCCTCGCCACCGTCGCTCTTCCGAACGGCAAGGCAATCGGCCCGGCGATGCTGTTCGCCGAGCTGGGCGTGAGCTTCTACGCCTACATGCCGATTGTCTCCGATTTGCGCAACCCGCCGATGAACTGGGGCTATCCGCGCACGTGGGACGGCTTCAAGCACGCGCTCATGCGCGGACAGTACGAACAGATACAGATGCCCTCGATCTTCACGAAAGACGGATTCGACCTCTTCTGCAAGCAGATGGGCTTCTACTTCCAGGACCTTCGTATGCAGTTCACGCTCGTAGCCGCCGCGCTCGCGCTGATCCCATTCTCGCTCTGGCGCGCCGTCGTGAAGACGCGCGACCGCGTCGTGACGGTCCCCGCCGCGCGCATAGCGGTGTGGCTCTACGTGGCCACCGCCGCGCTCGTGATCGTGTTCTCCGAGCTGTTCGACGGCGAAGTGCCTGGGCGTCTCGATAAATTACTGCTCCTCGCGATGTCCCTGCTGGTACTCGTGGGCGTGGGCGCGATGGTCGTGCGCCAGACGCTGGTGATCATGCGGCAGATGCGCGGGAAGGAAGTACTGCCGGAAAACCCCGACGCGCCAGTGCGCGTTAAGTTCCTGGCGGACGACGTCACGCAGCAGTGGCTCATCGCGGTGGGCCTGTGCTTCGCGATCATGTCCTTCTTCCTCGTCGCGCTCGCGAACGTCAAGGGTGACATCCAGGACGGCTTCATCCAGAAGGTGAAGTTCATCTCCTCGCACGGTATGTTCTCGCTGTGGATCGGCTACGGCCTCGTGGTGGGCCTCGTCGTGGCAAATCGCCTCGCAAGGAAGCTGTTCGCGAACAACGAATCCGCGCAGCGCATCGCCTTCGGCGTGCTCTGCGCAGCCGCCGCGTGCGTGGCCCTCATCCCGATCTACGAGAACTACACGAACGACAAGCTCGTCTTCGCAATGGGCTCGGCCGAGCAGAACGGACACACCTTCGGCTGGCAGTTCGGCAACTACCAGCTGCGCGGCGCGAACGCGATACGCGAAGAACTCTCGCCCGACGAGGAGCCCCTTCCGAACCCGCTCTGGCCCGAGGAGATGGAGCCGTCGTCGATCTTCTTCGGCGGCACCGACCCGGGGCGTTTCGTGCCGACCTACATGATCTACTCCGCAATGGTGCGCCCCGACGTTTACCTCATCACGCAGAACGCCCTCGCGGACGACACCTACATGAGCGTCGAGCGCGACCTCTACGGCAACGAGATATGGATTCCCTCCAAGGAGGACAGCGCCGAGGCGTTCAATATCTACGTGAGCGAAGTGCAGAGCGGCAAACGCAGGAAGAACGGCGACCTCAAGATCGAGAACGGACGCGTCCAGGTCACGGGTGCGCTCGGCGTGATGGAGATCAACGGCATCCTCACGCAGATGATGTTCGACCACGAACGCCTCCGCCACGCATTCTACGTGGAGGAAAGCTACGTAATCCCGTGGATGTACGAGTACCTCTCCCCCCACGGCCTCATCATGAAGATCAACAAGGACAAGAACCCACTGAACGATTCCATAATCCGCAACGACATGGAGTTCTGGGACTGGTACACACGCCGCC
>Ga0310694_10001919_pt1 | contig 22374 bp, 12 predicted proteins | sample 174DNAGHGhighgp2_FD_203884 | JGI IMG/M metagenome (GOLD analysis project Ga0310694, IMG submission 203884) | Sheep rumen microbial communities from Palmerston North, Manawatu-Wanganui, New Zealand - 1742 DNA GHGhigh gp2 (v2) (version 2) | ecosystem: Host-associated > Mammals > Digestive system... | reverse complement strand
TTCTGGATAGCATTTATTCGCAGGCCAGCGGCGAGGAACCCCCTCAGCAGCAGGAGGCTCCCCAGCAGGATAATCCCGTGCAGGGAACGATTAAGTTTGGTTAAAATACCGCTTTCACAATCTGGCGCACATTGTCCGTCTTAGCCATCGTGTAATAGTGGATGGCAGGCGCTCCGTTAGCCAGTAGTTCGCGGCTTTGCTCTATAGCCCATTCGATGCCGACTTGATAGGCGTCGAGTGGGTTCTTTGTTTTGTTCAGTTCGCTGACCAGTGCCTGTGGAATGTCGATGTGGAACGAGCGGGGCAACAGGTCTATCTGTCGTTGGCTGGAGATGGGTTTCAGTCCTGGAATGACGGGCACGGTGATTCCTGCCTCACGTAGTTGCTCAACGAAACGGAAATACTGTTTGTTGTCGAAGAACATCTGTGTCACAATATAATCGGCACCAGCCTCCACCTTTTCCTTCAAATGCTGGATGTCTGTGGCTAGGTTAGCAGCCTCGTAGTGCTTCTCCGGATAGGCTGCCACACCTACGCAGTAGTCTGTCGACAGGCCGTTCTTCACCGTGGGGTCGAGGTATTCTCCTTGGTTCAGATTGTGAATCATCTCTACCAGTTCCGAGCTATGGCTGAATCCGTCAGTCTCAGGAATGAAGAAACGCTGTCCGGGTATGGCATCGCCACGCAGGGCTACGACGTTCTGAATACCCAGGAAGTGCAGGTCAAGCAGTTCACTTTCTACTTTCGAGCGCGATGCTCCGCCACAGATGACGTGGGGCACAATTTCCAGTTGCGGATAGCGGCGCATAATCGCTGCTACGATGGCTACCGTTCCGGGGCGTTTGGCCAGCGTCATCTTGGTGTACGTACCATCGCTGTTGGGCACGTATTCCACCTCGTCGCGGTGGCAGGTGACATTGATAAACGGTGGCTCGAACTCCATCAACGGGTCGATGCTGTCATAGAGTCGGGTGACGTCGCTGCCTTTCAGGGGTGGCACCAGCTCGAAGCTGGCAAACGGATGTTGTGAACTGTTCAGAATGTCGATAACTTTCATATTTCTTTTTTTTCTTTTGTCGTTATGTCGAAATATCGTAATATCGATATATCGAATTAATGGGCAATATATTTTGATAATAATTGTTCTCCTTCTGCCACACTGATGCCGCGACGCTGGCAATAGTCTGCCAGCTGCTCCTCGTCGATGCGTCCCACAGAGAAATAGCGGGCGTCAGGATGACAGATAAAGAGTCCGCAAATCGACGTCGACGGCTGTATCGAGTAGTGGTCGGTCAGTGTCACGTCTAATTGGCGTTCCGCATCCAATAGGTCGAACACGATGCGCTTCAATGAGTGGTCCGGACAGGTGGCATAGCCGAAGGCCACTCTTAGGGGCGAGTGGTGAGTGGTAAGTGATGAGTGGCTTTGGAGCCATTCTGCGCAGGCTTCTGTCAGGCGGGCGCAGATGGCGTGGTTCATCAGCCGTTCTCCGACCTGAAGGTCTGAGTGTGGCACGCAATCGGCCTCGTCGGCAGGCTGCTGCTTAGGTCGTGCTACAATAGTAAAAAGTCCCAATGGGGTAGGGCGTTGCTCGTCATAGTAGTCTGAGAGACACAGGTAGTGTCCTGTGGCGCTCTGACTGCGCAACATGGGTAATACGGTACCGTCATCCAGTACGATGTCGTTACCTCGACGCTTGGCAGGCTCAAAACGCATTAGCGTCTGCACTTCTATCGTTCCTTGTTCAATAGCGCGTTGCAGAAATTGCTTGCCTTCGTTCAGTGTACGCTCGGCCTCTGGGTTCACCAGCAGCTGTTGCAGCGTCTCGCCCTTAAATCCCCAGAACAACAGGAACATGCGCCAGTCGATAAGCGGTTCTAATGTTGAATTTTGAATGATGATTGGTGAATGGTCGCCTTTGGCGATGAGCGAGTGTCGAGTGAAGAATTCTTCATGATTCATTGTACAATCGGCATCGCCGACCATTCTACATTCCACATTCCTCATTCCTAATTCATTTGCTTCTGCGTAGGGTGTCAGTGGGGCGTGGTGCTCTTCGTAGGCATCGCGTAGCGTCTGCTGTTCTGCCTTGATTTGTGCGATGGTTGCTGCAGCATCCATCTGCAGGTGCTTGGCCAACAGCGACGTCTGTGAGGCATCGCCGCCATGCACCACACAACCATCATACAGTGGAGCCAGCTTGACGGCAGTATGCACTGTCGATGTCGTGGCACCGCCCACCACGATAGGTGTTGTCAGTCCTTCTTTCTGAAACAGTTGGCACAGCAGTTCCATCTCCTTCAGCGACGGGGTAATGAGTCCACTGATGCCCACCATGCAAGGCTTCCGCTTCTTGGTCTCTTCCAAAATCGTCTCGCCAGGCACCATCACGCCCAGATCTACCACGTCGAAACCGTTACAGCCCAGCACGATGCCTACGATGTTCTTGCCGATGTCGTGCACGTCGCCATTGGCGGTAGCCAGCACCACACAGGGCCGTTCCGACTTCTGCGTTCCCTGTTCCTCGTCGATGTACGGCTGCAACAGGGCTACGGCATCCTTCATCACTTTGGCCGATTTCACCACCTGTGGCAGGAACATCTTTCCTTCGCCAAACAGCTGGCCGATGTGTTCCATTGCCTGCATCAGCGGTTGCTCTATCACGTCGATGGGGCGTCCGTATTTTTCCAGTGCCTCGGGGATGTCGTCTGCCAGATGGCTGTTGTCGCCTTTGCTCAGGGCGTACAGCAGCCGTTCTTCAATGGTTTTGCTGCGCCACGATGGACCCGACGGAGAACCGTCGGGAACGGTGGCTGCATCTGCGAGCACGTCGGCAGCGATGGCTATCAGCCTTTCTGTGGCCTCGTCGTCCTTGTTCAGGATGACGTCCTCCACAGCCTTCAGCAGCGTGGGTTCTATGTCGTCGTACACCTGCAGCATGCCGGGATTCACGATGGCCATATCCAGTCCTTCGCGGATGGCATGGTAGAGGAATACCGAATGCATGGCTTCGCGCACCTTGTTGTTGCCTCGGAAGCTGAACGACAGGTTGCTCACACCTCCGCTGGTCTTGGCCAGTGGCAGGTGTTGCTTGATCCAGCCCACGGCGCGGATAAAGTCCACACCGTATGCCTGGTGTTCTTTCAGTCCTGTTCCTACCGACAGAATGTTCACGTCGAAGATGATGTCCTGTGGTGGGAACCCAATACCCGTCAGCAACCCGTAAGCCCGTTCGGCAATGGCTATCTTGCGCTCGTAGGTCGTGGCCTGACCTTCCTCGTCGAAAGCCATCACTACGACGGCAGCGCCCAGTCGGTGCAGTTCGCGGGCCTTGTCGATAAAGTCCGCTTCGCCGTTCTTCAGACTGATGGAGTTCACGATGCACTTACCCTGTGCATTCTTCAATCCGGCCAAAACCGTTGCCCAATCCGACGAGTCAATCATCAGCACGGCACGGCTCACGCCCGGGTCGTTGGCAACATATCGGCAGAAGGTCTGCATCTCCTGCTGGCTGTCCAGCATGGCATCATCCATGTTGATGTCGATAATCTGTGCACCGCCCTCTATCTGGTTGCGAGCCACACTCAGCGCCTCGTCATATTTCTTTTCGGCTATCAGTCGTGCAAACTTCCGCGAACCGGCCACATTGGTGCGCTCGCCCACATTGGTGAAGTTGCGTGTTTCTTTGTCAACCAACAACGGCTCCAGTCCCGACAGCCACATGCGGTTGTCGGCAGCAGGCAGCTGTCTGGGCTTTAAGTCCTTCAGGGCCTCACTGATGGCGCGGATGTGTTCCTCATCCGTTCCGCAGCAGCCTCCTGCGATGTTCAGCAGACCATCCTCGGCCATCTGGCGCAGGTGACTAGCGGTATAGGCCGGCAGTTCGTCGTATTCGCCCATCTCGTTAGGCAGTCCGGCATTGGGGTATAGCGACAGGTAGACGGGTATGCGGCCCGACAGCTGTTCGACGAACGTCCGCAGGTCTGTTACGCCAAACGAACAGTTCAGTCCGAAACTCAGCAAGTGGGGATAGTGGCTGATGCTGATGTAGAAAGCCTCCAGCGTCTGCCCCGTCAGCGTGCGTCCGCTGCGGTCGTTGATGGTGGCCGACACCATCATGGGCATTGTTGTGCCGCGGCGTTCGTTGATACGTTCGATGGCATAGATGGCAGCCTTAGCGTTCAGCGCGTCAAAGCAGGTCTCCAGTAGTAGCAGGTCCACGCCGCCCGCTATCAGCGCCTCGGCCTGTTCCTCGTAGGCTGATGCCATCTCGTCGAAGGCGATGCTTCGGCTCCCGGGGTCGTTCATGTCGCTGGCCAGCGAGAGCGATTTCGAGGTGGGGCCCATCGAACCGGCTACCCATATTTTTTTAGAGGTAAGTGGTGAGAGGTGAGTGGTGAGAGCATGGTCGGCGGCTTGGCGGGCTATGCGGGCACCAGCTAGAGCCATCTCGCGGGCCTGCTCCTCCAGTCCGTACTCCTTCTGACTGATACGGTTCGCCGAGAACGTATTCGTTGCGATGATGTCCGCACCGGCCTCGATATATTGCTCGTGAATGTGGCGGATTACCTCTGGAGCCGTCAGACATAGCACGTCGTTGTTGCCCACCAGCGATACGGGCCACTCCTTCAGTGCCCCTTGGTGGTAGCTCTCTGCCGTCAGTCCCAGCGACTGAATCTTTGTGCCCATGGCTCCGTCCAGAATCAGAATCCGCTCTCGTAAACTCGCCTCTATATTCATTGATATTTAGTTTTGCCCTGCAAAGGTAGTGCAAACCGAACGAAAAACCAAATAAATTTGAGTTTTTCTGAGGTGCAGCCTATCTTCTCCAAAGGAGAAAGGTACGAATAAGCGAGCAAAATGCCAAATTAATTTGAGCATTTTCGAGCGGAAGTACTTTCGACGAAGTCAAAGGTACGAAAAAAAATGGAAAAAGGCAAGTTTTTCCACTTTTTCAGTATATCAAACGAATGAAATGCTTTATTTCAGCAATTCAGCAGGCAGCGTAGGCATTGCTCCGTTCTGGGTGCAGACGAAGGCAGAAACCTCGACAGCCTTTTTGTGGGCTTCCTGTACGGGTTTGCCCATGATGACGCTGGCACAGAACGAACCGGTAAACGAGTCGCCGGCACCTACGGTATCAGCCACTGTTACCTTTGGAGTATCCTGGAACGAGGTCAGTCCGTCGTCAGTAAAGACGTATGAGCCGTTGGTGCCACAGGTCAGCACCAGCATCTTCAGTTGGTACTCGTTCAGAATCTTCTCACAAGCACTGCGCATGTCGAGACCTTCGTAGCCGTACATGCGATTGATGACTACCAACTCCTCATCGTTGATTTTCAGTATGTTACAACGCTTCAGCGATTCCTCGATGACGTTCTTCGTATAGAACTGCTGGCGCAGGTTGATATCAAAGATTTTCAGACAGTCGGCTGGCGTATCGTCCAGGAACTGGCGAATGGTAGCCCATGATGTCACGCTGCGTTGAGCCAAAGAACCGAAGCAGACGGCACGGCAATTCTTGGCAATCTCGGCAATCTCTGAGGTATAGGGAATGTTGTCCCATGCTACATTCTCCTTGATTTCATAGGCAGGAATACCGTCGCCCGAGAGGGTTACCTGTACCGTTCCTGTAGGATATTTTACCCTAGGCAGCAAATATTTCAGACTATGCTCTTCCAAAGCCTCGATGGTCTCCTCGGCCAGTTTGTCCTCGCCCAGTGCACTGATGGCGATGGTGTTGTCGTTACCCAAGAACTGTCCTGCATGATAGGCGAAATTGGCAGGGGCACCGCCCAGTTTCTTGCCTTCGGGGAGTACGTCCCACAGGACCTCGCCGAGTCCTACTACATAACGTTTGTTAGCCATAATATTTTTCTTTCTTATTTTTTATTTCTTATTTAGGCCGTAGGCCGCATTAATGTTTAACTTGTGGAATATAGGTAAAGAGGTAGATGACACCGATGGCCATGATGATGACTGCTCCGGCTTGACCAACGGCATCGCTGGCAAAGCCCATCAAGAGTGGGAATATGGTACCACCAAAGAGTCCCATAATCATCAGACCTGAGACCTCGTTCTGCTTGTCGGGCACCGAGAGCAGTGCCTCCGAGAAGGCCATCGAGAAGATGTTCGAGTTGCCATAGCCTACCAAGGCGATAGCCACGTAGAGCATGGTTTTCGACTGTCCACCAAACATCAGCGCCATCGAGGTTGCCATCAGCACGACACTGAAGATGAAGAACCAACGCGTCTTCATCACACGGAGGAAGAACGAACCCGTCAGTGCTCCGATGGTACGGAAGATGAAGTACAGCGAGGTGGCAAAGGCAGCATCGTTGAGCGTCATGCCCACACGCTCCATCAACAGTTTCGGAGCTGTGGTGTTCGTACCCACGTCAATGCCCACATGGCACATAATAGCCAGGAACGACAGCAACACGATGGGCTTGCCCAACAAACGGAAGCAATCGACAAATTCAGCGCCAACGCTTTTTCCTGCTTCTTTTTTCTCTCCAATCTCCTCAACAATAGGTGTCGCCCACAGCAACAGCGTAGCCAGTACACCTACGACGAAATAGACGAGGAACAGCACGCGCCAGTCGTAGCCGAACGATGGCATTACCTGCGTGGCTCCCCACATAGCCAGATAGGGTGCGAGGAACGAGGCGATGGCCTTGACAAACTGTCCGAAGGTCAGCGTCGATGCCAGATTTTTGTCGCCGATGATCAGCATAGCCAGCGGGTTGATGCTGGTCTGCATCAGGGCGTTGCCGATGCCCAGCAGCGAGAAGGCTACCAGCATGACGGCAAACGAGTTGCCCAGCAATGGAATGAGCAGCGACACGACAGTTACCACCAGCGACAGCAGTACGGTATTTTTGCGTCCGATCTTGTTCATCAGCATACCCGTGGGAACGCTGAAAATCAGGAACCAGAAGAACACCAGTGAGGGGAACACGTTGGCCACAGAGTCGCTCAGACCCAGGTCGGCCTTGACATAGTTCGAGGCAATGCCCACCAGATCCACGAAGCCCATGCAGAAGAAGCAGAGCATCACGGGAATCAGGAAAATCGATTTGTTGCTATTATGCGTCATAATTCTTAGAAAGGATAAATAGTTACTTTTGCTTTGTTGGTCACTTTAATCTGGTTGTAAGGCTCCGTGGGGAACACCAGGTTGGTCATTGCCATCTTGCCGTCCGCATCGAAAGCCTCAATGGAGCAGTGGTCGATGAAGATGCGTAACTGCTGGACGTCGCCATACGTGGGTGCAACGGTGCAGATGGGGAATGCCTCGCTGAAGCTGGCATAGCTGCGCGTGCGGTCCATCGAGAAGGTGTGCTTCTCGGCATCATAGCGCATCACCACCTGTTCGCCCAGTGCGTTCGACAACGTAATCTCCGTCGTGCCCTTCAGGTCTACCACCACCTCACCGGCCTGAGGCAGCTTGTTGGCGGACTTACCGCGCAGCGTCAGCAACTCCTTCGAGGGAGTTACACTGCAGTACGTCTCGCCATTGTATTCAAACAATCCCAGGTCGCGAGGCACCGAGTTGGCACTGCGGAACTGCTTCGTAGGAACCTGGTTGGCATACTGCCAGTTCGACATCCATGCCAGCGCAATTTTGCGCCCATCAGGTGCATTGTCGAAGGTTACGGTAGCGTAGTGGTCCTTGCCGTAGTCCATCCAACGGGTGTCTTGGTGGTCACAGGTGAACTTCCTACCATTGAACTCACCAATGAAGTATTGGGTAGCACTGCCACCAAACGGGCCGCCAGGGTTGATGTTGCAAATCAGCATCCACTTCTGCTTGTCGGTACCACGCACCTGCAGCTTGATGAGGTCGGGACACTCCCATACGCCATCATGACAGCCATAGCCCTTGCCAAACGAACTCTCGTAAGTCCAGTCCTTCAGATTCGTCGATGTGTAGATACGCATCTCCTGACCAACGGCCAGAATCAGGTTCCACTTCTGGATTTCAGGATTCCAGAAAGCTTTGGGGTCGCGGAAATCCTCTTCCGTGCTCACCAATACGGGGTTGCCGGCATATTTCTCGAAGGTCATGCCGTTATCCTTCGACACGGCCATCGACTGCGTCTGGCTGCTGCCCGCCGAAGTGTAGAACGCTACGACTTGATTGTTTGGCTTATCTACCACGCACGAACCACTGAATATAGTTCCCAGTGCGTCGGCCTCGATGGCGGCAGGCTGTGCCTCCCAATGAATCAGGTCTTTCGACGTCGAGTGGCCCCACGTCATGTTTTCCCACATCGAGCCGTAGGGGTTCCACTGGTAATACAGGTGGTAGACACCATCCTTGTAGAACATGCCGTTGGGGTCGTTCATCCAGCCATACACAGGTGTGTGATGGTACTTCGGGCGGAACCGTTCGCGGTTTGCCGTATCAAACTCATCGCCCTGCTTCATCTCGCGCCAGCAGAGGAAATCTTTCATGGCACCCGTAAAGCGGCGATCGCCGTAGAATGTGATGTCCAGCAGCAGTTCCTTCGCACCAAAACGCTGAATGTCCAGGGGTACATAGTAGTCCACCTTGTCCACTGCCAGGCGCACGTTCAGCGACTGCACCTGCTGTCCTGCCATAATCACGCGGATGTTGGCATTTTCTTCTCGCTCCTGTACTGGCAAGAGCAGATAGCGGTTTCTGACCTCAACCTGCCAGATGGCGTGGCTCTTGCCCAACACCTTTGGTCTCTCCTGTGCCGATGCTCCTGTCATCACTAGCAGCGCTGTCAGCATAGTCAATAATACCTTTTTCATTTTCATTAATATTTTTAGTTATACGAAATTTCTGGTTGCAAAATTACGCTTTTTCTCTTTTACCTCCTATAAATAATGATACAAAGACTAAAAAAAAACGTTCATTGCACGTATTTTTCGTGCAATGAACGAAAATTATTGTTTTATTGGGCATGATTTTTATCAGCAATGAACGAAAATTATTGTTTTATTGGGCACGTATTTTTTGTGCAATGAACGATAATTCTTATAAAAAGATGTTCGTTAAGCCTTTTCTTTTCCCTTGAACGATTTCACCTTCATGCCCAACTTGTCGGGCATAACGGCATTCAACAGGATGCCCACGATGGCTGCGATGGCCAGACCCGACAGATGGATGGGACCTAGGGCGATGTCGTCGTTGGCACCATATTTCACACCAATGGCCAGCACGAGGATGAGGGCTGCGACAAACACGTTGCGCGAACTCTTCAGGTCGACCTTCTCCTCAACCAGATTGCGCACACCGACGGCAGAAATCATACCATACAGAATGAGGCTCACACCACCGATGGTAGCAGCAGGCATCAACTGTACCAGACAGGCAAACTTAGGGCAGAAGGCCAGAATGATGGCCAGACAGGCTGCAATGCGTATTACCTTCGGGTCGAACACCTTGGTCAGGTTCAGCACTCCCGTGTTCTCACCGTAAGTGGTATTGGCTGGTGCACCGAAGATGGATGCTACTGCTGTTGCCACACCGTCACCCGTCAGCGTGCGGTGCAGGCCGGGCTCAGAGAGGAAGTCCTTGCCTACGGTAGAACTGATGGCGAACATGTCGCCGATGTGCTCCATAATCGTTGCAAAGGCAATAGGCATGACGGCCAGAATGGTCGACAGCATCAGCGACGTGTTGCCGTCTTCAAACACAGCCAGAATGGTGTGGTCCTTTTCTATCGGGAAGCCCACCCAAGCAGCGTCGCCAAGAGGCGAGAAGTCGACCTCACCCAAACAGGCAGCAATGACATACGACACGATGACACCCAGCAACACGGGGATAATCTTGATGATGCCTTTGCCCCAGATGGACGCCACGATGACTGTCACAATCGACAGGATGGCCAGCAGCCAGTTGGTCTGACAGTTGGCAATAGCCGATCCCGACAGCACCAGTCCGATGGCAATGACGATAGGACCCGTGACGACGGGTGGGAAATACTGCAGAATCTTCTTCACGCCAAACGACCTGATGAGTGCCGCCATAACGAAATACATCAGTCCGGCGCACGCTACGCCCAGACAGGCATAGTCCAGCGCCAGCGTCTCCGTCAGTCCTTGCGACATACCCATCTCCTTCACCGAGGCATAGCCTCCGAGGAAGGCAAACGAAGAGCCCAGGAAGGCGGGCACATTCCACTTGGAAATGAAGTGGAAAATCAGCGTTCCGATACCTGCAAACAGCAACGTTACAGATACATCCAAACCCGTAAGCAGCGGTACCAGCACCGTTGCTCCGAACATAGCAAACAAGTGTTGCACGCCCAGTATCATCATGCGGGGCATACCCAGCTGGCGCGCGTCGTAAATAGCATTTTCTTTCTCTACCATAGTTTCATTTATAGGCACTTACATCATTTTCGCCTGCAAAGATACAAAAATCTCCTGTATTATGGCGAATACAGGAGACGTTTTTTCGATATTTTTTTGATGGCATCACTTCATTACGACCTTGCGGCCATTGTGGATATAGATACCACGCGCGGGCTTCGACAACCGACGGCCCTGCAGGTCGTAGAAGGCGGAATTCTGGGGAACAGCGTTTGGCAGCACTTCACGAATACCCGTGGTAGACTCGTACTTCTTGAAGAAATTCATATATACCGTGTACCAGTTATCTGCTCCGCTGTAATTCACCTGGTGCTGCAACTCGGGGTTGATGACAAGCTGTTTGTCAGCAACTGGTGTCAGAAGGTTGTTGTAAGGTGCCAGATTGGTATGCGGTGGGCATACGTTGTCCTGCAGGCTAATGCTGGTAATGACGGGACATGAGATGCGCGTGGCCAGGTTCTTCGTGTCGTAGTAGGAGAGGAAAGCAAACATCTCTGCATCGGTCATCGTGCCTTTGTTGGCGTAGGCAACCGAAGCCGGCCAGCTGGCCAGTTCGAAGTAGTCGGGGAAATCGCCCAGGAAGGTGATGGCAGGGGCAATGGCCTTGAAGGGGTGTCCGCTCAGTGCCGCTGCAGCCACCGTGAGTGCGCCGCCCTGGCTCTGTCCCTCGGCAAAGAGATTGTCCATGTCGCTGGTGGGGCACGTTGCCATGAAATCGATGGCACGCACACAATCCATGTAAGCTCCCCGATAGTAGTAACTGTCCTTGTTGCCGAATTGATAGGCAAACCAGTCTCCGTAGTCGTTGGTAAAGTCGCGGTTGATGCCATCGGCGCGTCCTGCTGCCGGACGGTTATTTATGCTCTGTCCGCGAGTAGAGAGATAGAATTCAGCATACTCTGGGTTGTCGTTGCCACCAGGACAATATGGTATGTTGTCCTGACCTCCTGGAGCATAGCCCGAGTCGTAGCCCAGAAAGTGCATGATGACGGGATGTTTCTGGCCGTCCTGCGGCTCACAATAGTAGCCACGAACGGTGACAGCGTCTCCGCTGGGGCCGTCGGCCACTGACTTGAACTCGACGAGGTACACCTTACGTTTGCCGGTGCTCTTTGACGTAATCTCTGTCAGAACGGGTTGGTCGGAGGCTTCTACCTGCTCCAGTTGCGTCTGGGCGGCCTGCCAGAAACTGTCGAAATCGCGCTGCTTGTCGGGGGCAGAGACAACCTCCGTAGGTTTCACGGCAAAGAAGAAACCACGTGCCAAGTCTTCGTTGACTGTTGCTGTAGCATGGTAGATGCCGGCAGCAGGCATGGCGTCGAGGGTCAACACGAAGTCGGCAGTGCTGTTTGCAGCAATCTCCTGACTCTTCGTTGTTTTTGTCACGGGGACCATCTTGTCGGTAGCGATGTCCACTACAGCGTTCGCCGTAACAGCCACGTTATAGGGGTTTGTTATCTTGATGGTGAAACTTGGCACGGCATCTGTGAACACCCAGCCGCCGGTGACGGGAACATGGAGTGTCAGCGTCTTCACGTCCGAGCCATCCCATAATTCTACAGCGGTACATGTGAAGTTGACGCCACCGACTATCAGGCCCTTGTTCTTTAAAACGGCCAGCATGTCGGCAGTTATGGTGAAGTCGTGCTTAGTGCCGGCTATCGTTACGTTTTCAGCATCAGGCAGTTGTACCCAACCGTCAGGGTTGCGAAGCGACAGGAGGGCTCCCGCACCCAAATCTGTGAATTTGATGCGAAGCAGCTGACCTACGGCAGCATTCTTGAACGCATTGGCATCAATCTGGAACCCCGTCCAGTTGCCAACCACCGTTTCGCCAATCCAGACAGCATGGCTGTAGTCGCCGCCATCGCCTTCTTCGAGTTCTATCTTCGTCATGGTGCATCCTGTACCCCGAATCTTGGCACCCGAGGCAATGCCTTCGACCAGTGCTTGTGTGGCATAAATCTTCGATGTCGTCATGCCGGCAGTCAGGGCCGAATTGGCCAACACGTTGTAGCTGAGGTCCTCAATACGGAACTGGGGCCAGTTGTTAGCGTCGGTCACTTCAAAAGTAAACACAAAGCAGTCGCCAGCCTTGATAGAGCCCAATTGCTCGGTTGTCAATACAAACGAGTCGTCCCATCCTACGGCCTTGGAACCTGTCCAGACGGTTCTAGAACTTGCCGTGAGCGACATCAGTGCTACCAGCATCGATAATAACAGTTTTTTCATAAGTTACTTGTTAGTTAATAGTATATATATCACATCCGGCTGCAAAGGTACGACAAATAATCCAAAAACAATGATACTTTATTGTATCAAGGGGTCTCTCCTCACGATACAAAGGCTGCGTCTCAGCAGAAATCAAGCGAGCTTATTTCTGCTCTCGACTTGCACTGTCCTTGGCGGCCTTGAGCATAGCAACTTGCTGTAATGCTTCTTCGCGCGTAGCTCGCGATGATGGACGCCCCAATGAGAGGCGCACCTGCCTTGTGTTGACACATTAAAGCCATTAGCGTCAATTGCCTTGTATATGTCGTTGATACTTCTCATGCTTAAAACTATTCTTGCTGCAAAGATAGAAATTATATTTGATAATTCCAAATCTTTTGCTGTTAAGTTTGTTTCTTCAAGAATAAAACACTAAATTTGCACACGAAACAATTCCAATCACTGAATGATATAAAGTAATGAATGTATGGCACGAGAAATAACAGAAGGTTCTAACAAAGGGGATTTGCTGCTCGTATATTGGGAGAGCAGCCTACGCTACTTCAGGAAGTATATTTCTGGCTGATGGTACTGACGCTATTGATATGGCCGTTATTTTTCTTCGCTTCCCTTTTCTCCTTTGATGCCCCTATCCGTTCAACTGTTGGCGAAATCAGCTGTTGGGGAATGGTGCTGACTATTTGGCTATATCCCTTCTATTTGCTGCCATTAATAGGATTATGGTTCCGATTGTCAAGATTCCTTCGAGCAAGATGGCTTTACTATCTATGCCCTCTGGTACCAGTGATTGTATTCTTCTCTTTTGTAGAATTAGCCTCAAGCGAATATGCAGCTAAGAAACCTGAAGGATACGATTCTGCGACTTTCGAACGTTTAAATAAAACATTCGCAAAAGACATCAACCATGTATATTGTTATAATGAGATTTTGGAAGAGGCAGACCCTAAATCTTTCCGAGCTTTAAACGAAGAATATTCTGCTGATAGTAGGCATGTCTGGTATAGAGGAGATAAAATCGAAGGTGCCAATCCACAGACGTTTGTAGCACCAGAGAAAAACAACTCTCTTGATATTTCTATCGATCTTGCTCGTGATGACCACGATTATTATAACCAGAACAAACCTCTTCATGTTGTAGAAATGGGCAGTTTCAAGCGGGTGGATGGCAGTTGGGCTGTGGACCGTCAGAATGTCTATTATATCGGACTGGAAGCTGAAATTGGGAAAGACATAGTGCCTATCGGCGATTACAGTACGTTTCGGGTCTTGAATGATTTCTATGCAACTGATGCCAAAAATGTGTATTACAAGAATAATATAGTGGATGGGGCTGATCCTAAAACTTTTGCTCCGCTGTTTGGTGAGAATAATTTTGGGAAAGATAAGAATCGTGTCTATTATAAAGCTAGTGCAACATCCATACGAAATCTCGATGCTTTGAAGCACAGGAATATGGACTACGGTCTGTATGAAGCTTTCCACACCGATGGCAAGACGGTATATAATCCTAAACTGATGGCAATGCCCGACGGCGCTGACTTTGCAACCATCCATAGGGTGGAGCGTTATCGCGATTGGTATGCAGACAAGAACCGGGTTTACTATGAAAACCGCCTTTTGCCTGAGGCTAGCCCACAAACATTCAAGGTCTTTCCGATACACTATGTGTCAGAGAATCATGTATCGGACAATAACAAAGATTTCAATTACTCCTATGACGGCAACCGTGTATATTATCGTGACTCATTAATGCATGGGGTAGATATCACCTCATTCATTTGTGGTTATGATTATGTTGACTCCACATCATTTGCCTTCGACAAGAACCGTTATTATCAGGGGAGTCCCAATCCACGTCTCGAAAAACTGCGCCAAGGCAAATGACGTAACACAAAAGGGTCGGTTCTGCTGTGTATTCTACGTGGGAAAGCAGGACCGAGGGCCTACATTTGTAGTCCCCCTCGAGGTTACATTTTGATGCAATATTATTGTTTTTTCGTATTTACCTCCACTAAATGTACGTATTTTGTTAATAATGAGATATATAGACAAAATATTACATCCACTTATCCTCCACTTATCCTCCACTAATCCTCCACTAATCCTCCACTTATTTGCTCCGCGCGGAGGATTTCTATGCGCCGTCCGGAGAATTTTTGCGCTCCGTCCGGAGGATTTCTGCGCTCCGTGCGGAGAATATCTCCTAGCGGTCCACAATAGGCATGGGTTACGGCGGTGTAGTCCGTCCTTGCGGACTGCCAGTCCGAAGCCTGCGGACTAAAAGTCAGGATTAATCGGACAGGCGACGAGTGTAGTTTAACGATTTTGACTACTTGGAGTATTGTGGAATAAGTGCCGAGTATTTAAAATTAAAGGCACCTTATTAGAAAATAAGAGTTGGTTATTGAGAAATAAATGGCATTTATTTGAAAAGTCCCTCATCTCTCCCGTCAATTCTTCGGAATGGCTTTATTCAAAGGGGGCTCTGGTATTTCATCTCTCCCTTGATCTCTCCCGTCATCTCTCCCATGATCCCTCCCTTCATCTCTCCCATGATCTCTCCCGCTATCTACACACGCTTGCTGATATTACAAAGTGGTGCCCCTTCGAGCAGCATGAGGGCCGACGGGAGAGATGACGGGAGTGATATGGGAGAGATTGATAACATCTCTCCCGTGCTCAAACCCCTTTGTAGAAAGGCGTTTCCAGAGATTAAGGGAGAGATGAGTATGATTCCGAAAAACGGCATAAAAAATCCGCCCGGGACCTCACGGCCTCGGGCGGATTTGTGTAAAAACAATCTTCTACCTTAGTAAAAAACTATTTACAAAAGATTTTTTTTACTAATTAACTAACTTAATCTAACTATTAATACTAGCTTGCAATAACTAACTATTTCATTATAACCTTTTTGCCATTGACAATATAGAGTCCCTTCCGTGGATTTGGTACACGCTGACCTGCGAGGTTATAAACCTCACCATTCAACATTTCACGTTCAACATTTAATGTATTAATTCCCGTAGTCTCTTTCTTGACGAGTACGATGGCGGTGAAATTGAAGGGATCGCCGTCTTCCTTGTTGCACTGAACCATGAGTCTGTCTACTTCTGCTAGTTTTGCTGCCATATCGATATTCTCAATATTGAGTTCGGCATACTCGTTTGTCATGGTCATCGTGGTCTGGTCGCCAAGTTTGCCGTCATCGCCCCATTTTGTGAGTACATTGATAACATAGTTGATGCGGTTTGCCTCCGAATAGAAGCGGATAGCCTTATAGTCACTCCAATTGATGCCGTCGAACGAGGTCTTTGCCACCTCCAAGGTGCTCCATGAGTCCATCCAGAAATAGCCGGTCCAAACCGTGTTGTCATCAACATTGTCCTTTCCGTCGCCATACCATGCCTTGGTGGCTGTAAAGCCTGTGCCACAAATCTCCAATCCTGATTCCTTCAGACGTGCCAGCATGCCTTTGGTGATGAAAACCTCAATAGAGTTTTGATCTGCATAGATGTGATGCTCGTAACGTGTACCAGGCAGCATGCCTCCATTGCTATGAAGCTCGATAACCTCTCCCGTAGCGTTTGTAAACTCGATGACTATTTTCTGGCCGATCTGTGCATCAGCAAACTTAGCGGCTTCGATAGTCAGTGTGTTGTCCCAATTCACTGCGTGGGTTCCTTCCCACAGATCGGTAGCTGAAACAATAGTGGTGGTTGCCATCAGGCACATGAGTAAAAATGACTTTTTCATAACTTTTGTTTTTAGTGAATAATTCTGTGATTTAAATTTCCTGTGGCAAAGGTACGGCTACTTGATGATATATAAGATAAGACATATTACATTGTATAAGAAAAATCGTTCAATGTAACATTATTCAGATACATTGAACGATTATTGTTATATACAGTAGATATTAATACTGGCTGACCTTGACGTCGCTAACTGTGATGCTACCCCCGTAGTTATTGATGCTCCAGCAATTCTTCTGGATACCATAGATGCGGTTGGTGTAGCAGACGTTGTCGTTGACGTACATCACCATGACGCTGTTGTCGGTATAGATGTCAATCTTATAGGTATTGTCCGACGGACGGTCGAAGCCATAGCTGTCGATACCTTCGACAAAGCCCTTGCCTTCCTCACCTTCCTGTTCGAAGTTCACCTTGCGCCAGTTCTCGTTCTCAGGATTGAAAACCATCGTATAGTACTTCTTAGAATCAGTACCACGAACCAGCGAGATGCCGAACTTATCCCAGTTGTTGGAGGTCTTGACGGTCAACGAGATGTGGTTGTGAGTTCCCAGGCGGTTGTAGAGCACGTAGGCATCGTCACCTGTCAGTGTACCATTACTGTATCCGTTGCAGGCCATCACGTTAAGATTCTGTGCCTGATTGTACTTGCCGGCCATATTGGGAACCTCGCCTGTGGTAAGTGTACCGTCAGCGTGCTGAATGATCTTGTGGCATACCAATGCACCTGACCAGTTAGGTTCGTTGCCGTCGCCAGCACCTACATTGGTGTTCATGTCATGAATATCACTACCCGAGCGGAAGGGACACCATCCCCAGATCAGGCGGTCGGTACCGTTCGAGGCGGTCTTGCCTGCATAGAAACCGCGGCTGTCGAGAATGCCCTCTTTACCATCCTTCGGCCAGTTGGCACCGGGATCGTTGAAGCAAGCCTTCAGTGCCTCCCACGAAGTGGCCATCATGTATTTCACCTTGCGGCTCCACGATGCCTTGTAGCTTTCGCTGTATACCAGATACCAATAGTCGCCCATTTTGAAGATGTCAGGACATTCCAGCATACGGTCCCATATCATGTTGAACTGTCCGACGTGCTCCCATGTCTTCATGTCGCTGCTCTTGAATTCAGCAAACTTCGGATCACCGCCATTGATAGGACGGGTGCTGATGACCATGTGGTAGAGACCATCTTCAGCCACAAAAATCTGCGGGTCGCGGAAGTCTACACCAGAGTAACCGAAGTCAGGTCCGTTAAGCTGCCAGAGTTCATCGCGAGTCCAGGTCTTGAAGTCAGAAGAGGTAGCGCGCATTACAGCCTCAGTGTACTTGGCATTGCTGTTGTGCCCCGTATAATAGATGTAGTAAAGACCATCCTTCTCGTTGTAATAGCAGCAGCCCGTACCTAGAGCAGCATCTTGCTGGTAGTCGTTGGCTCCTACGGACAGTACCTCGCCCAATGACTGGTAGTTGCAGCCGTCAGTAGTCGACACGCCCCAGATGGGGTGGAAACGGTAGGACCTGTTGTTGATGTACTCCTGCAAGTAGAGCACTTTGAACTCACCAGCCTTCTGGTCGTAGAATGGCATGGGGTCGCCACAGCGTCCGATGGCAGGTGTGTAATAGGTTGAGAACCCTGTCTCGTCGGTGGGGGTGAAGAACGTAGTGGTACCTGCCCAGTCCTTGGCGGGATCGCCCGTGAAGTCGTCGTCACTGCTGCAAGACGCACAGAGAACGCCCATCAGACAAAGAGCACCGAGATTCATCATCTTAAATATCTTCGTTTTCATAACTTTTACTTTTTTACCTTTTTACTTTTTTACTTTTACTTACTCACCTGTCAGATAACTGTAGGCATTCATCATGATAGTTCCCATGTTGTCGTGATAGTTCGATACATAAGGAGTAGGCGAATTCCAGTCGAAAAGTCCAGAACCGAAACAGATGACACCACCCTTACCATACTGTCCGTCAGCAGCCTTCAGCTCCCATCCGGATACGCTGTTGTCGCCAATCAGGGCACGTCCGCCAGTCTTAGCCTCAACGGCAGCCTCGCGACCTTCGTAATCGCCCCAGAATCCGTACTGCGACGTAGTATTACAGATGGTGTAATCCTTGTCGAGCGTGTAGATGGCATTCTCAGGAGCACCAGGATAGGTCTTCAGATTCTTCCACAGGGGATGGGTGATGTCATAAGCGTAGAAGTGCCAGGGGTCGTCGCCCATTAAATCGGAGCCTTCGCCTCCACCGCCACCCCATACATTATTGGGGAAGGCATCCTCCGGCATAGCACCTAAGGCAATAGCGAAGTTGACAGCTGAGCGTCCCAATACGAAGCCCACGCCACGCTTCCAGCATTCCTTCATCTTGGCAAGTGCCGACATGGCATCCTTCTCTGCTTCTACAAAGCCATTATAGGTGCCGTATGAAGGACAGTGACGATGGAAGAATACAAACTTACACTCGTCAAGAGAAACGTTGCCACTTGCTACGTCGCTCCATGAAGCGTAGGCAGAGCCTGTAATATTACCTGTGAGCCATTTAGCGGCAGCCTTCTCCTCATCGTTTAGCATCTCGATGTTCTCAGCCTCGCCCACGAACAGCGCCTTAGGCTTGTCGATCATGATGGCATAGACGGTATAGACGTTCGTAGCAGTATTGTCAGTCAGAGTAATCTGGAAGGGTTCTGTGAAATTCCCTCTCGTACCACTGGCAGGACTGCAAGTGGCATCCTCGCTGCACTCCACCTCAAAAGTGGCATTGCTCAGATCGATACCGCTGTTGGCAGTCACCGATACCGTTACGGTTTTGTCGGCTTGATTGATGGCGCCTTTTACACCTTCCAGGAGGAATAGCTTCATGATGGCCTCGTCGTTACGAACAGCCACCTGATAATCCATGACAAGGTCGCCATTGGTGACGTGCAAAGTCTTGTCGGCCACAAGATTGATGTGGTCGCCCACTTTCAAATTGCTCTTTGCTCCAGCGGAAATTGTGAGGTTGGTAATCTCCATGTCATTCTTTTTGTCGTAGTCTACAGGCACCTTCACCTTGATGAGTCGTTTCTCGGTGTTGATAGTAGCTGTGTATTGTCCGTTGAGTACGAACTCCTGAACCAGACATTCTCCGCTAACATTGATGCTGCCTGTACGGTCATCGTCAGAACATGCTGCAAAACCGCAGACAATGCAGATAAGACCTATGATGTTTAATATATTTGTTTTCATTTTTACTTACCTCTTAATTCTTAAATCTTAATTCTTAACTCGTTTACCAGTTTCCGCAGTTCTGCGTATAGTGTCCGTTAGAGGCGGCAATCTGCTCGTAAGGAATGGGTAGATACTCGTTCTTGTCGGCAGTGAAAGAGGATCCTTTCAGGAAGTTCATGGTAACGCTCTCGTCCGTATAGAATTTGTTGATGACACTGGCGGCATCACCCCAGCGCACAAGGTCGAAGAAGCGTTCACACTCCATGGCCAACTCCAGACGACGTTCCATCTTGACAATCTTCATGGCCTGGTCCTTGTTATATGTACCGTTATACTTACCTACTGCATAGCGCACGCCGTATTTGTTGGGATAACCCGAAACGACGCTGTTCGTCATCATACCGGCAGCACGCTGGCGAACCTGATTGACGAGGGCGATAGCCTCTGCGGTGTTGTTCAGCTGAGCCTGTGCTTCGGCACGCATCAGCAGCACGTCTGCATAGCGTAGCACTACGCGATTCATCGGTGAAGCCCACTGGTTATCGCAGTTGAAGAGGTAGACGTTTGTAAGATCGGGGTCTACATTCTGTTTCAGCGAAACGAAGTAGCCATAGTCACCACCAGAGCGGCTCCATGTGTTGCTCTCGCTCATCATGTATGCGGTATTGAACATATAAGGAGTACCAGGTACACCCACTGTCACGAAGAGACGGGGATCAACGGTCTCGTTGCTACCAACCGTGTAGTCAACAGTAGCAAAGTCGTCGAGCATAGGCAGACCGTCGCTGTTGGTGCGGTAGGCATCCACCAGATTGTGTGAAGGCTTGTAGAAGTCACAGCCGGAGTCGTGAACCTTTGGAATACAAGGAACTATCAGACGGTATGAGAAATTCAAGTTGCCATATTCAGTACCGTCGTTCTTGGAATATTGGATAGCCCAGAGGCACTCCTGACCGTTTTCGTACTGCTCCTCAGGACGGAACAGGTTGTGCAGGTCGCTCTCCAGTCCGATACCTGCTGTGGTATAGATTGAGGGATTTGTGTATTCAACGACCTTCTGCAGATCGTCGGCACTGATACCTGTTACCTGATTGCTGTTGGCATCGTCCTGATGATAAGCCTTATAGAGATATACCTTTGCCAAGAAGGCGGCAGCGGCAGCCTTGGTGGGACGGCCCTTTTCTTTCTGTGTCATGGGCAGTACGTTGTAGGCTTCTTCCAGATCGTTGATGATCTGTTGCCAACCTTCATCGTTGGTATATTCCGTGTTTGAGAGATTATTATAGTCTTCCTCCTGCATGTTCGGCTTGTTGACAAAAGGAATCTTCTTGAACAGGCGCTTCAGCTGGAAGTGTCCGTAGGCACGGAGGAACTTCATCTCTGCCGTACGCTGCTGGATCTTCGAATCGTTCTGATCGGCTGTTGCGAGGATATCCAAAGAGAGGCTTACACGCGACAGATAGTTATACATCTTTCCCCAGATAGAGGCAAAGGGCCAGTCGGTAGTGCTGATACCCACTGCCTTCTCCAAGTTGTGGAACGGACCGCCGTCGCTTGCATTGGCACCTCCCACGTAGGCATCGTCAGAACGGGTGTCATAGTTCCACAGCGAGAACGATGCATTCATATCTTCGATGGATACCAGTCCTGCGTATGCAGAAATAAGCACATTGTCAACATACTTGGCATCCTTTACTTCATCCTGAGTCAGCGTGGCCTGAGGCACCTGCTCCTCTAAAAAGTCAGAACATGCTGTGAACATCATGCCACAGATGAGGACACATATTGTTTTATATATCTTGGTAATCATAATTACTAATTGCTAATTACTAATTCCTAATTAAAAGTTTACATTAAGACCAAATGTCATGTTAAGAGGAATAGGATAACCGAATCCTGGGTTCTCTGGATCTACGCCTGAGAACTTTTTGCTCTTGATAGTCACCAAATTCTGAGCAGAAACATAGAGACGGATGCGGTCCATGCGCAACTTGTCAGAGAAGGCCTTAGGAACGTTATAGCCCAACTGAATAGTACGCAACTTGACGAAAGAACCGTTTTCGATGTAGTAGGATGATACTCGTCCTTCATTGTTCGAGTCGGTGGTTGTCAGTGCAGGAATATTGCTGCCAGGATTGGTGGGACTCCATGCATCGAGTACGCGGACACCCTTGTTCAGATAAGGCACGTTGATATTGTTGTTAGCCCAGAAGTCTGTCTGTGATTTGAAACCGCGGCAGTCGACATCTACTCCTTGCACTCCCTGCCAGAACATCGTGAAGTCGAAGTTCTTATACTCCAGATAGACGTTCAAACCCCATGTGAAGTCGGGTGTCGGATCGTAAATCCAGTCCTGGTCGGCCTCGGTAATCTTGCCGTCGCCGTTGAGGTCCTTGTAACGGATGCGTCCTAAACCAGCACCTTCCTGTGTGGCGTGGTTGTCAATCTCTTCCTGGCTCTTGAAAATGCCGTCGGCAATATAGCCTACCTGGGCACCCATGGGATGACCGATGACACTCTTCACACCGTTACCGCCAAACTTACCGTTGGCTGCTACCGTTGCCGGCAGTTTGGTAATCTCGTTGGTGTAACGGCTGATATTGCCGTTCACGTCCCACGACAACCCGTTATGCAACTTGTGGCGATAACCTACAGACAGTTCCCAACCGATGTTCTTCATCTCACCGGCATTAATCCATTGCATGGCACCCTCACCCATTGCTCCGATACCTTCCATGGGCAGCAGAATGTCGCTGGTCAGCTTGTCGAACCAGTCGAAGCTACCATAGATATCGTTGTGCAACAGACCGAAGTCAAAACCGACGTTGTGCTGGGTT
>Ga0310694_10001918_pt1 | contig 22377 bp, 15 predicted proteins | sample 174DNAGHGhighgp2_FD_203884 | JGI IMG/M metagenome (GOLD analysis project Ga0310694, IMG submission 203884) | Sheep rumen microbial communities from Palmerston North, Manawatu-Wanganui, New Zealand - 1742 DNA GHGhigh gp2 (v2) (version 2) | ecosystem: Host-associated > Mammals > Digestive system... | reverse complement strand
TGCAACTCACATAAACGATGCGTTTCGGAGCGGCATTCAAAATCACGTTGACCACATCTTCGTGCATTCCTGCGCGGGGAGGATCCGTTATGATGACGTCCGGACGACCATGTTTTGCCACGAACTGATCATTCAAAATATCCTTCATATCACCCGCGAAGAATAATGTGTTTTCGATGTGATTGATCTTCGAATTGACTTTTGCATCCTCGATCGCTTCCGGCACATATTCGATGCCGATCACCTGACGTGCCTGGCGAGACACAAAATTGGCGATCGTTCCGGTTCCGGTATAGAGGTCGTACACCAACTCATCGCCGCTCAACTCAGCGAACGAACGGGCTACTTTGTACAACTCGTACGCTTGCTCTGTATTCGTCTGGTAAAACGATTTGGGACCTACTTTGAATTGCAGCCCCTCCATCTCTTCCATGATATGATCTTGACCGAAATAGACATGTACCTCCTGGTCGCTGATGGTGTCGTTGAATTTCAGGTTCTCTACATATAATAGGGAGATGATCTCCGGAAACTCCGAGTGCAGCCATTCTAAAAGACCGAATGCTCTCTCTCTATTGGAGAGAGTAGGGGTGATGCGTTCTCCAAAGGAGACGATCAGCATCAACTCGCCTTTGTGGTTGTTCCGCAAGATCAACGTTCGTAGCAATCCCTCATGCGTATGTTCATTATAGAAACTCAGTCCATGCTCGCGAGCGTACTGACGAACGCCGTTTCGGATCCGGTTGTTGATCTCCGGCATCAGATGACATTCCTCGATATCCAACACTTTGTCAAAGCAATTCGGGATATGAAAACCAAGACCATACGTACTGTCTATTTTGTCTAATCCTCCGGCGGCTTCAATCGTTTCCCAAGGCAGCCATTTGCGATCCGCACAAGTAAACTCCAACTTGTTTCGGTACTCAAAGATATGTTTGGATCCTAAAATAGGACTAATCTCCGGAAGTTCAATTTTTCCGATACGGGTAAGATTATCGACGATCTGTTGTTGCTTGTATTTCAGTTGCTCTTCGTACGGCAGAATCTGCCATTTACAGCCTCCACACACGCCAAAATGCTTGCATTTCGCTTCGCAACGAACCGCACTCGGCTGAACGATGCGCAGCACTTTAGCCTCCATAAAAGAATGTTTCTTTTTGGTTACTTGCAAATCCACAATATCGCCCGGCACGCAGTTCGGCACAAACACCACCATCCCTTGTCCTTCCTCCTTTGTCCTTTGTACATCGTCCCTTTGTACCTTCGCCAAAGCTTTGCCTTCCGCGGCGACGCCGGTAATCTCAATGTGCTCTAATATCGGTAAATTTTTCTTCTTTCCCATAATTGCATAAAATTTTTGCAAAGATACAATAAATTTGACATATATGCAACTTCTATCGAACGAAATGAGCAATTTATTAAAAAAATATAGAAAAAACACGCGCACGCTTGTGTATATGAAAAAAAAATTGTACCTTTGTGCCCGATTTTGACTAATTGTGTAAAAATATCAAAAAAAATATGGCTAAAACAGCGTTAATTACCGGAGTTACCGGACAGGATGGAAGTTATCTGTCGGAGTTTTTATTGAGGAAAGGATACGAGGTTCATGGAATCATCCGTCGGTCCTCGGTGGACTATCGTGAGCGCATAGCTCATCTGGAAGGCACACCGCATTTTCACTTGCATTATGCCGATATGAGCGACTCCATGTCCTTGGTGAAATTGGTTGGCAAAGTGCAACCGGATGAGATCTATAACTTGGCGGCGCAAAGCCATGTACAGGTTTCTTTTGATGCGCCTGAGTTCACGGCAGATGTGGACGCTGTGGGCGTTCTGCGTGTTCTCGAAGCGGTTCGCACGAACCATCTGGAGAAAACATGCCGCATTTATCAGGCTTCTACTTCCGAACTCTACGGAAAAGTGGAGGAGGTCCCGCAATCTGAGACCACGCCTTTCCACCCCTATAGTCCCTATGCGGTCGCTAAACTGTACGGCTACTGGATTATCAAGGAGTACCGCGAGGCGTACAATATGTTCTGCTGTTCCGGCATCCTCTTTAATCATGAATCCGAGCGCCGCGGAGAGACGTTTGTGACTCGTAAGATCACCCTCGCTGCCTCACGTATTGCGCAGGGCAAGCAGGATTGTCTCTATCTCGGAAACCTCGATTCGCTCCGCGATTGGGGGTACGCCAAGGATTATGTGGAGTGCATGTGGTTGATCCTGCAGCACGAAACGCCGGAAGATTTCGTTATCGCTACCGGCGTACAACATACCGTTCGTGAGTTTGCAACCCTCGCATTCCACCATGCCGGTATCGAACTGCGCTGGGAGGGCGAAGGAGTAGAGGAGAAGGGTATCGACGTTAAGACCGGTAAAGTGCTTGTGGCTGTAAGCCCGGACTTTTACAGACCGACCGATGTGGTGAATCTGTTGGGTGATCCTTCGAAAGCAAAAAGAGAGTTGGGCTGGAACCCGCAGAGTACTTCGTTTGAAGAGCTCGTGGAGTTGATGGTAAAGCACGATATGCAGAAGGTGACGCGCGAGCATTTCAATGCAGCGGAATACCTCGAAAAGGGTATTGTGAAATAAGGTAAAGATAAGGGCAATGGTCTAGGATTACCAGGTAATGCATAGGTAATGAATAGGCAATGCATAGGTGTTGCATAGGTAATGAATATGGAAAAAGACAGTAAGATATATGTAGCCGGGCACCGCGGAATGGTGGGAAGTGCTATTGTGCGGGAATTGGAACGGCAGGGCTATACGAATATTGTGACGCGGACACATAAGGAATTGGATCTGTGCCGGCAGGAGGATGTAGAGCGTTTCTTTGAAACGGAGAAACCGGAATATGTATTCCTTGCTGCTGCTAAGGTAGGTGGCATCATCGCGAATGAACGGCATTTGGCGGATTTTATGTACGATAACATGATTCTCGAGATGAACGTCATTCATGCAGCGTGGAAAAACGGCTGTAAGAAACTCGAGTTCTTAGGTTCCTCCTGTATCTATCCTCGCATGGCTCCGCAACCGATGACAGAGTCTTGTCTCCTCACCGGCGAGTTGGAGAAAACCAACGAAGCCTACGCCCTCGCGAAAATCAGCGGACTCAAATACTGCGAGTTCCTTAACCGCCAGTACGGAACGGATTATATCTCCGTCATGCCCACCAACCTCTACGGACCGAACGATAACTATCATCCGGAGCACAGCCATGTCTTACCGGCTCTGATCCGCCGTTTCCACGAAGCGAAAGTGAGCGGTGCTAAGTCCGTAACCTGCTGGGGAACGGGTTCGCCGTTACGCGAGTTCCTGTACGTGGACGATCTGGCGAACCTCTGCGTGTTCCTCATGAATAACTACTCCGGCAACGAAACTGTGAATGCCGGAACCGGCAAAGAGCTGACTATCAAAGCTCTAACCGAACTCGTAGCAAAAGTGATCGGTTATGAGGGAGAGATTTTATGGGATAGTACCCGTCCGGACGGCACGCCGCGCAAACTGCTCGATGTCAGCAAAGCGACCGCGCTCGGATGGACATACAAAACGGAACTGGAGGATGGAATCCGTCTCGCATACAAAGACTTTTTAGAGAACCCCATGAGGGCGGAAAGATAATAACCCCCTCCCGACCTCCCCCTCAAGGGGAGGAGAAAGGAACGATGAGAGATTTTACGTTGGACATATATCGTGAACTTTTGGAAACCTTGCAACAACAAGGTTATGCCTTGATTTCGTACAGCGATTATTGTCGTAATCACGTAATTACGTCATTACGGAATAACGAAAGAAAGTTCGTCATCCTTCGTCACGATGTGGATTTGAAAGCCCCCAATAGCCTGAAAACAGCCCAGATAGAACACTCTCTCGGCGCACGGGCAAGTTATTACTTCCGCATCATACCGGAGAGCAACCAGCCTGAAATCATCCGCTCTATCGCGCAACTCGGGCACGAAATAGGCTATCATTACGAGGATATGAGTCTCTGTAACGGCAATATCGATCAGGCGTGGTCGCATTTCCAAACATGGCTGAACTATTTTAGGCAGTACTATGCCGTCGAGACCGTCTGTATGCATGGCGCGCCTACCAGTAAGTTTGACAGCAAAGATTTGTGGCGGAAATATGACTATAAGACGCTCGGCATCATCGGCGAACCCTATTTGGACACGGATTTCAGCGATGTGTTCTACTTGACTGACACGGGGCGCTGTTGGGATGGATACAAAGTGAGCGTTCGGGACAAGATAGAGCGCTATCAGGATGAATGGACCGCAAAAGGATTGGTTTGGCACACGACGCAAGAACTCATAGCCGCGATAGTGGCAGGCAATTTGCCGAAACATGTCATGATCACCACTCATCCGCAACGTTGGACCAACAATAATGCGGCTTGGTATAAAGAATATTTGTTGCAAACCGCAAAAAACATAGTAAAACGAATAATCGTAAAACAACAATAATGGATAAAAAATTGAATTTTGGATTGATTGGAGCAGCGGGATATATTGCTCCTCGCCATATTAAGGCAATCGCAGATACGGGAAATAATCTGCTCGTGGCGTATGATAAGTTTGATAGTGTGGGACGTTTGGACAGCTCCTTTCCGGATTGTTCGTTCTTTACTGAGAATGAGCAGTTTGACCGTTTCTGTTCCAAACAAATGCGTACGGACAATCCCCTTCATTGGCTCTCTATCTGCACGCCGAACTACACCCACGATGCCTTTATTCGCTATGGTCTGCGTATAGGATGCAATGTGATTTGCGAAAAACCGCTTGTCCTCAATCCCTATAATATTGATAACCTGGTGGAATTGGAGGCGGAGACGGGACACCAGGCTTATACCATCCTCCAACTCCGTCTGCACGATAAGATTCGTGCCTTGCGCGAGAAAGTGGCGGCCGGACCGAAAGATAAGATCTACGACGTGGATCTAACCTATATCACTTCTCGTGGCAAATGGTATTACAGTTCTTGGAAAGGCAATGTGCATAAATCCGGCGGTATTGCAACCAATATCGGAGTGCATTTCTACGATATGCTCCAATGGATCTTCGGACCCGTGAAGCAGAACATCGTTCATGTTATGTCTTTTGACCGCGTGGCGGGATACCTCGAACTCGAGCGCGCACGCGTGCGTTATTTCCTTAGTATAAATGCAGACTGTCTGCCGGAGAATGCCGTGCAAGGCGAAAAGCGCACCTATCGAACCCTCTCGATCGACGGCGAGGAGTTTGAGTTCAGCGCAGGATTTACCGAGTTACATACTGAGAGTTACAAACAGATCCTCGCAGGAAATGGGTTCCGTATCTCGGAAGCACGCCCCTGTATTGAGATCGTTTCGCAGATCCGTCACGCCGAGCCGATTGGGCTCGTGGGAGACTATCACCCGTTAGCGAAATTACCTTTAAGCCCACACCCCTTCGGTTGGGATGAGAAAAGGTAAAACCCTTCCGAAAATGTGAAAATGTGAAAAATGAAAAAAATACAATATATATTAATTTCTGCGTTAGTGGGTATTGCGCTCTCGTCCTGTGTGACGGCGCGCAAAGTGAACTATATGCAGGATCCCGACAAGCATATACCGTCTTACGCGGACACACTTAGTTATGAGGATTATGTGTTGCGAATTGGCGATAGGTTGTATATATATGTCTATTCGTTAAACGAAGAGGTGCAAAAAATGTACAACGCCGGTGGCGGTAGCGCTTCTCAAATGCGCCAACAAATGGGTAATGGTGGTGGGATGTACGGCTCCTATGACCTTTATACTTACCTGGTGGACGAAGAGGGAAACATCGATTTTCCAACCATCGGAAAGATCTATGTGCAAGGTAGCACTACCCGCGAGGTCAAACTCAAACTCGAGCAGGAGTTAGGTACCCTCCTCAAAGATATGCCGGGATATACCACCATCTCTTGCGAGGTGAATATCGTCAACCGTTCTTTCTCCATCATCGGAGCGCAAAGTGGTCGATATATGATCAACAAGGAGAAAATGACTATCTTCGAGGCGCTCGCCTTGGCGGGGGACTTGAAGGAGTTTAACAGCCGTAGTGAGATCAAACTGGTACGAGAAGTCAACGGAGTGACAACCATCAAAACATTCGATGCACGTAGTAAAGACCTCGTGAACTCAGAGTTCTACTATATCGAACCGAACGATATCATCTACATCCGTCAAATACCGGGATATAGCTTTGGTATCAACCACGTGACCACCGTTATTGGTGTCACAGCGGCTACAATTTCCTTCGGCGTCTTCGTTTATTCGATCGTACAGACGGGTATCAACCACGTCAATAAATACTATCCGAAAACCAATCCGGGTGGCAATTCAGGAACTAACACAACGGGAGGAGGCAAATAATATGAAAAAGATTTATATCATACTGCTTGGCTTCGTTGCCGTGTTGATGTCGAGTTGTTATAGCCATCGTGTGATCGGCTACCTCCAAGAACCGACGAAGATGAACAAACTGCCCCAATACGACTCCGTTCCATATGAGCCTTACCGCATTCGGGTCAACGATGAGATCATTTATCGTTTGATTACCTTGGATGAGACCATGAGCAAAATGCTCGGAACGAATAATATGAATGTTGGTGGCCAGTACGCTAACTCGTACCGCGTTTATTCCGATGGTACGATTGATATTCCTTTCCTCAAACCGATCAAACTGCAAGGTCTGACCGAAGTCGAGGCGCAAGATACTTTGAGGGCTGCGTTCCGAGAGATCATTCCCGATGCGGATGTCAAACTCGCGCTCTATAACAAGTATTTCTCCGTCATCGGAGATGCCAACGCCGGACAGTTCTATATCTACAAGGAGAAAATGAATATCTTCCAGGCTCTGGCGATGACAGGAGATGTGATGAATAGTGGTGACAGACGCCATATCCGCATCATCCGACCCAGGGATAATGGACAGGAACCCGAGATCCTCGAGTTCGATATGCGTACCAATAGTATTATCGATTCGAAATACTATTATATCTATCCAAACGACGTCATTTATGTCGCCCGTACGAAGGATAGCTTCTATACCGTGCCGAACTACTCCGGATTTATCGGATTGATTACCAGTAGTGTGGCGCTCTTGACTACTGTTTTGAATTATGTTGCTTATCTTTATAAATAACGAATATGGCAAATAATCAATATTACACATCCGGGGGGAACAATGCGTATTACCAACCCGGAGGCAACAATGCTTACTATCAGCCCGGAGGTAATAACCAGTATTACCAACCCGGAGGAAATGCGTATTATCAGCACGGGGGAAATCAGCAGTATTATCAGGCTGATCCGCAACAAGGAGGAGATGATGAGGAGAGTTCGCTCAACTTCAACCCCCTGGAGTGGTTGTTTACATTCCTGCACTATTGGTATCTCTTCGTCATAGCAATCGCGATTGCTATGGGTATGGCGATGCTCAAAAACCGCCGTTGGATTCCTTCCTACTTCTCGCAAGGCTCCATTGTGATCAAGGAGAATACCGGTTACGGAGGAGCGAACTTGGCTTTGATGCAGGGCTTTGGTGTCGATGCTGGCTATAAGAACGTCAACAACCAGATGATCATGCTTCAATCCTTCGACCTCACCAGCCGCGTTGTGGACTCGCTGCCTTTCTTGAAAGTGGAGTATATCACCCAAGGACGTTTCAAAACACGTCAGCTTTACCGCCAAACGCCGGTAGTTATTGAATACACCCATCTGGAACCGCTTGCGTACTCGATCCTCTATCAGTTGTCCTTCAGAAATGATGGTACGATGCATATATCATCTACTGATGATACCCATCCCCTCGAGTTGGACGTTCGATATGGAGAACCCGTTAAATCGTCGCATTTTGACATAACGGTTTGGCCGACCGAACTGATGTCCAATAGTGGTAAGATATACTTCCGGTTCCGCGCACACGAGGATCTGGTCAACGAGTTCATGAGCCGTTTGTCACTCTCTTTCGTGACGGAAGGATCTACCGTACTGGCGCTTTCACTTACCAGCGAAACGCCGCAACGTGACTGCGAATACCTCGATAAACTCGCGCAAATTTACTTGCTGCAGAACTTGGAGCAGAAAAATGAGGTAGCGGAGAACTCCATCATCTTCATTAACAAGCAGTTGGAGGCTTTGCAGGCTTCTTTGCAGGTTTCCGAAGGAGCCATGACCGATTTCCGTCAGGAGAACAAGATCATCGACGTCAACTCCTATGCCGGCCAGATCATGGGATATCTCTCTACCTATGACCAGCAGAAGATGGAACTCCGCTTGCGGGAGACTTATTTTGATTACCTCATCAATTATATCCACACCAATATCGAAGGAGATGCCGTCATTATGCCTACTACGATGGGCGTAACCGACGCTTCTCTGGTCACTTTGGTGCAGCAATTGAACGATCTCAGGGTACAACGTGGCGAACTGACGGAGAAAAATGTGTACTATGCCAAGTATACCAAAGACATGGAAACGATCAAAGCTTCCATCGAAGAGTTAGTCAACTCCATGCGCGCCGCAATGGACATCGAGAAAGCCGACTTGCAAAGACGTATTGACGAGGCAGAGGCGATGTTACGAACCCTCCCCGAGAAAGAATTGCAAATGGTGGCCATCGAGCGTAATTACCGCATCGATGATAACTACTATACCTTCTTCCTCCAAAAACGTGCCGAGGCGGAAATCCAAAAAGCATCCAACACGCCGGATAACTCCATTATGGATAAAGCTCGCACGCTTTATATCATGAATGCCAAGGATAAGAAAAAAACAACTACCACCTATCTGGTTGTAGGATTCCTTATCCCGCTGGTTCTCATCATTTTAAGTGAGTTGCTCAATAATAAAATCCGTTCGCCGAAGGATGTGGTTAAACTCAAATCCTTCCGACTCATCGGTACGCTTCGTCACGCCAAGAACCAAAACCCGACGCTTGTTCGTGCTTCGCCGCGATCCAGTTATGCCGAGATGCTACGTTCAATACGTACGCGTATAGAATTTGTCCTCAAACGGAAAGATAAGATGACCATCTGTATCACTTCTACCGAGTCTGGTGATGGTAAAACCTTCTTATCTACCAACTTGGCGGCCCTCTATGGCATGACCGGAAAGAAAGTTTTGTTGGTTGACTTGGACCTTCGTAAACCGAACATCCACACCAAGTTAGGTTTGGAGGGTGGTGACGGTATGTCCAACTACCTCATCGGAGATTGTAACCTGGAGGACATCTTGGTCAAAGACACACCTTTCGGATTTGACTTCATGCGTGCCGGTACGATTCCGCCTAACCCGGGTGAGTTGATCCACTCCACCAAACTGGTTGAGTTGATGAATTCGCTCAAAGAGCAATATGACTTCATCGTCATCGATACATCGCCTATCGGTTTGGTGCCTGACTGTTATTCAGTTATAGAGCAAAGTGACCTTTGCTTGTTCGTCATCCGTTGTATGCAGACCAATAAATCCTTCTGTAAGCAAACCGTTCAGCAGATGATGGAGGTAGTGGACAATATGGAGAAAATCCAAATGGTATTGTCTGATATTCCGACCGTAGGTCGTCACTCCTATGGTTCCGGTTATGGTTACGGATATGGTGGTTACGGCGGTTACGGTTACGGACACCTCGGTTACGGTGGTTACGGCGGATATGGTTACGGTTATGGAAATCGTAGCAGCTCCAAACGCTATGGACGTCTCTATGGCAAACTCTATGGTAAGTTCGTTAAGGACGATAAAGCGTACCGCTCTTACTATTACTACCACCATGACGAGGATGATGAGGAAGCTCAGGATAATGAAAATTCTGGAAAATCGACAAACAAAGCATAAAGAATACATAGTATTATGACAACTGCTTTTGATAGCGATAAGTATATCCGGATTCAATCGGAGCATATCCGGGAGAGGATTGCGCAGTTTGGCAATAAGCTTTATCTCGAGTTAGGAGGCAAATTGTTCGATGACATGCATGCAAGCCGTGTGCTGCCGGGTTTTATGCCCGACAGCAAACTGCGCATGTTCACTCAGTTACGTGATTCTCTCGAAATCGTTATTGTCATTTCTGCCGAAGATATTGAGCGCAATAAAGTGCGTCAGGATTTGGGAATTACGTACGATGAAGACGTACTCCGCCTCCGCGAAGAGTTTATGACGCGCGGATTCATGGTCTCTTCAGTTGTTATTACCCACTATACCGGACAGCGCTCGGCGGATGCTTATCGCCAACGGTTGGAGCGGAAAGGAATACGTGTTTATTATCATTATATCATTGATGGATATCCGCATAATGTGGATCTGATTGCCAGCGAAGATGGCTTCGGACGAAATGATTACATCGAGACTACGCGCCCCTTGGTCGTGGTGACTGCTCCCGGACCGGGAAGCGGTAAAATGGCGGTTTGTCTTAGCCAGTTATACAATGAGCAAACAAGAGGACATGAAGCCGGATATGCGAAGTTTGAGACCTTCCCCGTTTGGAACTTACCGCTCAAACATCCGCTCAATGTGGCATACGAAGCGGCGACCGCAGATCTGCAGGATGTCAATATGATTGACCCCTTCCACCTCGAGGCGTACGGCAAGACTGCCGTTAACTACAACCGCGATGTGGAGATCTATCCGGTCCTCGAAGCGCTCTTTACTTCCATCTATGGTACCAGCCCCTATAAGTCTCCGACCGATATGGGCGTCAATATGGTGGGCTTTTGTATTAGCGATGATGAAGCGGTTCGTGAAGCCAGCAAGCAGGAGATCATCCGACGTTACTTCCAAGCTTTGTGTCATCTGGCGAACGGGAAATGCAATGATGCCGAGATCAAGAAACTGGCACTCTTGCAGCAACAGGTGGGTATCAATACCGCCTATCGCCGTACGACCGTAGCTGCCCGCGAAAGACGTGCCTTGACTGGGGCTTTGCACGATGGAGCCTTTGCCCACGCCGCGGCAATCGAACTGCCGGACGGACGTATCATAACAGCAGAGGCGGGACCCCTCTTAGGCTCTTCGGCGGCGATGTTACTCAATGCCATGAAGGAACTCGCGGGCATTGACCACGCCGTCCGCCTCATTCCAGAGAAAATCATCGAACCGATCCAACAAACGAAGATCAATTACCTGCATGGTCAAAATCCGAGACTGCATACCGACGAAGTGCTCGTAGCCCTCTCAGTCCTTTCCTTGCAGGACGATAATTGCCGGCGGGCGTTGGAAACACTCCCGCTTCTCAAAGGATGTCAGGCGCATTCGACTGTCATGCTCAAAGAGGTGGACTGGAGAACATTTAAAAAATTAGGAATAGATTTAACAACTGATCCCGCGAAAAAGTAAGAGAACTCGGGTGAGAATCCCGGACAGACAGGCTACTGTGATGGCGTAACGCCTAAGTCAGATCGCTTACCATTTGCGCTAATTGAGAAGTCCTCCTGTAATAGGACTAACAATGGTAAAAAAAATATTTCTCATACTTAGTTTGGCACTTTGTGCCCCCTCTGCTTTCGCGATGAACGAGGCAGAGCTGGATTCGTTGTACCGCCAGTTCCAAATCGAGGAAGTGGAGGTCACGGCGCGCGCCCTAAGCAAAGATATTATTGTGCCCCAAACACTCAAAGGAGCCGAACTGCAACGTCTTAATGCCCTTTCTGTGGCGGACGCTTTGAGATATTTCTCCGGCGTCCAACTCAAAGACTACGGCGGAGTAGGAGGTATCAAAACCATCAATGTCCGCTCGATGGGAAGCCAGCACACGGCGGTTTATTATAACGGAGTGCAACTCGGTAATGCCCAAAACGGGCAAGTGGACTTAGGGCGTTTCTCGCTCGATAATATGGAAGAGATACAACTCTTTAATGGTCAGAAATCCGATATCTTTCAATCTGCTCGGGAGTTTGGATCCGCAGGAAATGTGTATCTTACGACCCGAAAACCGTATTTCCTCCCCGACGAAAAAGTACATGTCAAAGCACAAATGCGTTTCGGCTCTTTCGCCCTCGCGAATCCCTCTCTCGGCGTGGATATCAAACTGACCGACGCCCTTTCCATGACCCTCGATGCCGAATATGTGTATTCGGATGGTAAATATCCTTTCCGTTACCGCCGCGTCCTGCCTTCCGGCGAGACGGCGTATGATACCACCGCCATTCGTCAGAACGGAGACATCAATGCCGTTCGCGCAGAATTAGGGCTCCATCATTACTATCGTACTACCGGCTTCTGGCGCATCCATGTGTATAATTATTATAGTGAGCGGGGCGTCCCCGGAGCGATTGTCAATAATGTCTGGCGAAACGGAGAACGGCTGTGGGATCGGAATACTTTTGTGCAAGCTACGTGGCAGGACGAATGGTTCAATCGCTGGTCCACACGCCTCCTCGTCAAATACGCGAACGATTACACCCGATACCAGAACTATGATATCAAATTGCTCCCTGCCAATAACGAGTATTTGCAGCAGGAAATGTACCTCTCGCTGGCGAATAAAGTGCGATTGTTCAATTGGTGGGATCTCTCGTTAGCCTATGATTATCAATTCAATACCTTGAGAAGGGACGAATGGCTGAGCGGAATAACCAATGAGCGTTTCGCACGTCATAGCCACTGGCTTTCTGCCGCCTCGGCCTTTAATATCAAGGAGTATCTTCGCCTGCAGGCAAGCGTTCTGATGACGGCGGTTCAAAGTGACAAATCGCCTATTAACAAAGACAATTGTAAAATAACCCCGGGGCTCTTCTTCTCGCTGCGTCCATATCCCGCGATTGATTTGAGTATCAATGCCTTTTATAAACAGAGTTACCGCTATCCGACCTTCAATGACCTCTACTACACAGACCTTGGAAATGCCAACCTCCGTCCGGAATTAGCCCGCCAGCATTCCGTTGAACTCGCCTATAAAATCTCAAAACCACAATCTCCAATCTCCAATCATTGCGGATATGAAATAGCGGCAAGTCTCTCTTATTACTACAACCGTGTGACGGATAAGATCATCGCCTATCCGAAAGGCCAGCAATTCCGCTGGACCATGCTCAACCTCGGTACGGTGAAAATCAATGGAATAGATGCAAAAGCAGATTTGTCTTTATTCCTTCCCTTGAATTTTGTCTTGCGTACCCGACTCAACTATACGTACCAAACGGCAATCGATGTGACCAACCCCTCGGACACATACTACGGACATCAAATCCCGTATATTCCGTGGCATAGTGGGAGCGCGGTAGTGAGTCTTGATTGGAAAAGCAAACGGGGCGATCATTATGGACTCAATTACTCCTTCATCTATGTCGGTGAACGTTATAGCCAGCAGGAAAACAGCATTTATAACCATGTGCAACCCTGGTACACCCACGACATGACCTTGTACGGCGAATGGAACCTCCCCGTACACCATACACCATCCACCATACACCATACACCCTTATGGCTCAAAGCAAACCTGGAAATCAATAACTTGCTCGGACAGGATTATGAAGTCATTCAGAACTTTCCGATGCCTAAACAAAATGTACGATGCACTTTAGCCCTCAAATATTAAAATATCGAATCCCAAATTTCAAATTTCAAATAGCATTATGCCTTTGCATAATGTTCTTCTCATGCCGCCATGACGAGGTTATTTATCCGACCATCGGCACGCACGTCTCGGATGAGATGAGGCAAGGGGGATTATACATCCTTTGCGAGGGAAACATGGGCTCCAACAAAGCCCGTTTGGATTATATGAACCTGGAAACGGGCGATTATTATTCCAATTGGTATGGTTCGCAAAACCCCACGCAACTCAAAGAATTAGGGGATGTGGGAAACGATATTCAACAATATGGTGGCAAACTCTATGCCGTCATCAATTGTTCCCACAAAGTCGAAATCATGGATCTGAAGGCGCGCCATATTGCTAAGATTGACATCCCTAATTGCCGCTATATTGCCTTTCATGGCAATAAGGCATACGTCAGCGCGTATGTCGGTTCGGTGGCGGATCCGGATATGTTGGGTTCCGTCTTCGAACTCGACACCGCCTCGCTGGAAATAACAGGCGAAGTGAAAGTGGGACATCAACCCGATGAATTATGTGTCGTGGATGACAAATTGTACGTCGTCAATTCCGGGGGATACCTCACGAACCGCTATGATTCGACTCTCTCTGTCATTGATTTAAATACCTTTACGGAGATAGAAAAAATTACGGTAGGTCTGAACCCGACGCGGATCCGTGTCGATAATCAGAAGCGCCTGTGGATTTGTGCACAAGGGAACTATGTAAATAAGACTTCGAGACTGGTAATCCTAGACCATTGCCGTGACCAGAAGGCGATCAGTACGCCATGTTCCAATATAGTGATAGCCGGGACGAATGTCTATGTGATAGATGGCGAGGCCAATAAACTGCGTCTCTTCTCAACCATCGATCTTACCGAGCAGGATTGCCCGATTGACATCTCTGCTTTTGAGCATCCGTATGGTTTATTGGCGACGGAGGACGCGTTGTTTGTGACGGACGCCAAGAATTATGTGTCCTCCGGGGTCCTGCATTGCTTTGGGTATGACGGTCATGAGCGATGGTCTGCCAAAACAGGCGACATACCTGGGCATTTATGCCGCGTCCAAGGAGCCTATAGCCTTTATCCCGATACCGCCTCACATGAAGATGCACGCCGCTACTTAAGCCGGGTCTATGAATACATGCCCGCTATGGGGCAGTTCGTGAACGAGTTGCCCAAATACGAAGAAGGAGATAATCCCCAAACGATGTGCCGCAAATGTGAGCAATCCATTGCGCATAATGCCGGTGGTATGGTGACGCTTGGAGGGTGGGGTGGATATATTACTTTTGCCTTTGATCATCCGGTCGAGAATAAAGAGGGCAGAGACATCCAAATTTTAGGAAATGCCTTTTATATGACAGGAAATACCCAATTCGGCAGCTCGGAACCCGGTATTGTGCTGGTTAGCCGCGATGTGAATCAGAACGGACTCCCGGATGATGAGTGGTTTGAACTGAAAGGCGCTTTGTTCGATGATCCGACGACCCGGCATCATTATGCTCGTACCTATACCCGCGAAGAAGATACTCTCCAAAATCCCTTCCATCTGCATCCTTACTACCCGCAATGGGTGACTGAGGAGCAATACACTCTCTATGGTGCACGATTAGCGCCGCAGACAGAACTGATTTCCGGACAAAACGTTCAGCATATACTCGAATACGGTTATGTGGACAATAAACCTAATTCGGACAAAGATGGCACCTCGTTTGACCTCTCTTGGGCGGTGGATGCGAACGGAAATGCCATTCAGCTGACTGCCATCGATTTCATTCGCGTGTATAATGCGGCGGACGAGATCTTCCCGCAAACGGGCGAACTGAGTACCGAAGTGGCGGGAGCTATAGATTTACATTGGAAATAATAGTGCTAAACACACTTATAATCAACGTATTAATTAACAATTTAAAACAACAAAAAAATGAAAAAACAAATTCTTTTCGTGGCTGCATTAGCATTAACATTTGCAGCATGTCAACCGTCAGGTGATGTAGAGGACAAGACGATTGCAACCTTCGAAGAGGCTGCCATCAGTCCTGCAAAAGCAGAGAGTTACTTAGCTTTTACGACCGACACTACTGCTTTCCTCGAAAGTGGTATGTACTCCGTACAGCAAACAGTTTCGTACGGTGGTACGTATGTTACCGGTGGTGTGGTTACAAACATTACTGACACCGAGTTCAAAAATTTCACAGATGCCTATAAATCCGCTGCTGGTGGCGCTTATAAAGGCAAAAACTATGTTGTTTGGTATGCCGACGCTTGGACGCCTAATGTTATCAAACTGAAAACTCCTGCTGTCGTTCCGGGTATGTATGTCTGCAACAATGTGTATGCGCTCAGCTCTATGAAGGATGGTGATGTTATTGCCGGTGAGCCTTTTGGAGCTAATGATTGGTTGTTGTTGACCATCGGTGGATCGCTCCAAGGAGAAGAAGTGAACACTACCGTTGAGTTCTATTTGGCTCAAGGTACCAACTTTGTTACCAATTGGACCTATGTGGATCTCAGCAAATTAGGCAAGGTGGACGAACTGCACTTCTCTATGTCCGGTAGCCGTACTGGCGATTATGGTCTGAACACTCCGTCGTACTTCTGTATCGACAATCTGGGTGCGAAAAAGTAATCCCGCCTTTGTGGCTCACATGTAATCAGTCTTTTGTGGCTCATAATTAATGATGCTATTACATTTATATAAACTCATCCCCTCTCCCTCCCTTGTGCGGGTGAAGAGCTCTGCTCGATCGGACGCCCGGTGGTCGTCCGTAGAACAACTCGGGGTGGGGTTATCCATCCTGCTTTTGCTCGTGGGCTGTGCTAAGCAGCCTGCGGAGCAGGGGAGTGTGCCTTCCGGCAATAAGTACGCTACAGGTTTTCAGATTTCCGAGACTGACACAGGAGTGGTGGTAGAGGTCTTTCAGCCTTATCAGCGCGTTTGTATCAAAGAACCGATGACGCGGCTTGGTACAATGAGCACGGTGCAAGTAGGATTTCTCGATGCTTTGGAGGCGATGGATTGTCTCGTCGCTGTTTGCAATCCCGAACTGATTTATACACCGGTCAAAGGGGATGAGATCGATTTGGGAGACTCAATGAAACCTTCAGCAGAGCGTGTTCTGCAAGCCGATCTCGATGCCTTGTTGGCGGTAAACTACGGTCAATACGATAATCTCGAAGCGGCACGTATTGAGAAATTAGGGGTCTTTACTATCTATATCAACGAATGGCAGGAAGGATCGCCACTCGCGAGGGCAGAATGGATTCGTGTCATAGGTGCCCTTACCGGCAAACTCCACCAAGCCGACTCCATCTTCCGTTCTGTCGAAGAAAAGTACCTCACGCTTACAACGAATGTTAACGAGCGGTCTTCAGTCTCCTCCCTTGAGGGGAGGTCGGGTGGGGTTTCAATTCTCTCCGGAAACAATTTCCGGGGCACATGGTACGTACCCTCCGGCAAGAACTATCTGGCATATCTCTTCAAAGATGCGGGGGCATCATATCCTTTCTATGACGACGATCGAGAGACCTCGATTCCGCTGACCGTCGAAGAAACAATCCATTATTTCCACGATGCGGATGTATGGGTCGGAGCTGGAGGAAACACCCTTGCCGAATTGGCGGAAATAGATGAGAAACATACGTGGTTCAAGGCGTACCGGGATGGGCGTGTCTATAATTGGCGAAAGCAACGTCTCCCCTCGGGAGCCAATAATTTCTGGGAGCGTGGGGTAGTGCACCCCGAAGAAATGTTAGAGGACGTTATTCATATCCTGAATAACGCCCCCGATTCAACACTCCATTTTGCCAATAGACTTTACTAACTCACAGCTGAATGCTGACAGCTGATAGCTGAATTCTGACGGCTGATAGCTTCCAGACATTCCCTGCACAAACAATCTCTGTAATGCGCGCGCAAATAAGCGCGCGCATTTTCAGAAAGCCTGATCCCGGCGCATTGACAGATTGCCGGATTCTCATGGTGACAAACAAAAGGTGCCCCGCAACGAGGGCACTTTTTGTGGATTCCTTTGGGTTGATTGTCGCTCATATGGATCATCTTGCTCTGCCAACCGTACGAATGGCATTCAGCTTAACCACTAATGTGCTAAGTCCATCTACCTTGATCTCCTTCGTCATATCCACTACCTCACCCGTTAACGGATTGACGCCAACCGGATTATAATGACCCAAGATCTCAGCATAGGTCTCTACCGGCACGATACGTGCTTCTTCGGCAGCGTTGGCAAATACAAAGACTGCGCTGTTCTCGTTGTAGCGGAAGAATGCATAGGTGTTGTTTCTTGCCATGAAATGCATCGTCTTGCCTTCATGAAGTACCGCCTCGTTCTTACGCCAATTAAACAATTGGCTTTGGAAATCAAACATATCTTGCATATCTGGGGTCACTTCATCGCCTTGGGGCAGCGGAGCACGGAGATAGGAGTGGTTGCTTGGATCTTCTCCCTTGGACGTCATGGCATACTCGTCACCATAAAGTACTTGAGGAATACCACGCATCGTGGCCAACAGTACATAAGCCAATTTGACGCGACGCGGATCCTTATCTTTTACGACATCGGTAATACGCGCCATGTCGTGATTGCCAAGGAATGTGAATAATTTGTTCACGTCCGCATACATATAATCCATCGTCATGGCGTCATATACGCGCGTCAAACCATTGCCCCATCCTTGACCGTCGTTCTCTAATGCTTGACGGATCGCCTCCTCTACGGGGAAGTCCATTACGGTGGGAAGATGACTGTCAAAACCATCGAAATTCTTAGCTCCGCTTTGCCAATAAGCTACCGCCGGAGCGGGTCTGGTCCAACATTCACCAACAATATTGATATTCGGATATTCCGCGCGAATTGCTGCAAGCCACTCGCTACCCGGTATCTTCTCAATATACGGATACGTATCTACACGCAAACCGTCCAAATCGGCAAATTCGATCCACCAGATTGCCCATTGCTGGAAATACTTCAGCAAATCAGGGTTCTCTAAATTCATATCCGGCATCGGGTGATCGAACCAACCGCGGTTAGATAGAAGCCGGTCGTACTGCGATGCGTTGATGTCATAATTGGCAGTAAACACATTGTTGGTATTGGTGAACTCATCGAATTGGTTAATCCAATCCTGATAGGGCAAATCTGCCATCCACCAGTGAGCGGCGCCACAATGGTTAGGTACCATGTCCATCAGTATTTTCAGACCTTTTTCATGCGCCTGTTGTACCATTTGTTGGTACAATGCATTCGATCCATAACGCGGATCAATATGGTAATAATCCGAACATGCGTAACCGTGATAACTCCATGCTGCCTCATCGTCGCGCAACATCGGCGTCGGCCAGATAGCGGTACAACCGAGTTTCTTAATGTGGTCAAACGAGTTGATAATTCCTTGTATATCACCGCCCCAACGACCGTTCACATTGTTCTTGTCTGCTTTCTCGCGGGTATCAGGAGTACTATTGTTGCTTGCGTCGCCATCTACAAACCGATCGCTCATGATCAAGTAAACAACATCCGCGCTGGTGAAACTCTCACGCTCGCGGCTTCCCTCACGACGCACGCCGATCGTGTAGTCGTAACTTGCTTTCTTGTTGCCTTTCTTTAAGGTAATGCGATAAGTTCCCGGCTCATTGACTTTCATGTCAACAAAAAGATAATTCGGACTTTCTGCATTGTGCTGTCCGGTTGGTACCAAACCGTAACATACACCACGCATTACCTTGCCGGCTACTACTTGTTGAACGCTCACTTGAGCATCTGACAAATCTGTTCCGTGGAACATCAAAGTCAGCGGGGTCTCCATCTTCGTCCACCAGCAAAGAGGTTCTACTTGCTGAATCTTCGGAGCTGCAAAAGCCAATTGGCTCATCAGCAATGCAGCTAATGCTAACATTTTGTTCTTCATAAATTATAGTTCGTTAATGAATATCTCGTCAAATGTTTGATGATTTTTCTTAATCTGCAAATACCGCTTCCAAAACCGCTGCATCTCCTTGGTCGGAGCCTGCAGGAACTGCTCTGAACCTTGTGCATCAATTCGGTTAATGACCATCCCCACACTGATCTTATGGCTGTCCAATGCCGGCTGGTACATCCGTTCTTCATCGTCTTCCGAGTACACTTCTCGCAATATGCCCGTCTCTACCATTCTGCTTAATAACTGATTTACTAATCGGATGGGAAGATGGTCGCGAACAGCCAAATCGTGAGCCGTATAGGGTGCTTCGCCCGCTTCAAATCGCTTAATAATAAGCGAAAGCAAGTATAGCATAATGAAGTCTTTATACCGTCTGGACATGGAATTAAGGTCATGCTCGTACTCAAATTCCTCGTTGTTTTGAATAGCGTAACTCATCTCGGCGCCAATCAAAATAAGCAAACTTGTGTACTGCAACCACGTCATCAAAATAGGGATGGTTGCAAAGGCGCCATATACGATGCTGGTACGACTCAGTAATGCAATCAAATAAACCGAAAGCATTTGCATCAATTGGTACAACGTTCCCATGATCACGCCAGGAATAAGCGCATTGATCAAACGCACTTTGGTGTTTGGTATGGCCCAATACATCAGCGTAAACAACACCCATACAATCACAAACTGCACAAACTTGGCTCCATCGGTTTGGAAATGCTCAATGATGACTTTGGTATGGATGGTGCTCTCCATCGTGGTATGTACCAGCAGATTGATACCGGCGCTACATACAATCAGAACCGGAATCAATACCACGATCGCAATATACGTAGTCGCTTGTCGTAAGATCGAACGCGAGCGCTTCACATTCCAAATGCGGTTAAAGGCTGTCTCTACCGATTGGAAGAAAGAATAGACCGCCCATAACAAAATCACCAAACCGATTCCGATGAATAATCCGTCGTGAGCTGTATCCAAATACCGCTCCACCATTTGCATGATCGTCGGTACCAAATTGGTCTCCCCTAAAAAAGAATGATTCAGTTGTTGCTCTATCACATCCGCCATGCCGAAACCCTTAGCAACAGCTACTACCATCGCTAAAATTGGAACAATCGCAAAAATAAGGGAATAGGTGATACTTTTGGCGGTGTCGTTCAGGTTCTTGCTGCCGAAACCGCGAGCCACTAACACTATTGTACGGATGATGCCATAACCGAGTTTCTGGAAGAAACTGTCAAACTCAGTCGCCGTATGACGCCACATGTCGTAGCGGACAAACTTAACGATATCGGAGAATTTTATCTTCTTCATGGCGCTTTGGGACGTTTCCCCGTGGGGGAAGCAGGTCTATAAGCCGGGTTCTGTACCCTTATGGGCGTCTGCCATTAATCTCGGGATGTACTCCGTTCTTTTGTACCTTGTACATTGTCCCTTTGTACATGTTAACATGTTGCCATGTTCCTCTCTCGCTTCCTACCCTCCGACTAACGCGAGCAGCGCTCAAACATCGGTTTACTTGGAATTGCAGCCCACAATATGCTCGTTTCACCTAACGCACCTTGTCCAATGCGAACTCGTCTCTGTAGCAGGGATCAAACATTACTGCCTGACGGCCGTTAACCGCTGTGGTGCTCTGTGCTGCCCGGACTTTCCTCTGGTATAAACTTTCAGCATTCAGCTTTTTAACTGCTGATGGCTGACGGCTTTATAGCCAGCGGCAGACCGACCTACTTTTGAGCGGTGTACGGGAATCGAACCCGCCTCCTCGGCTTGGGAAGCCGATGCACTACCGATGTGCTAACACCGCATTTCCCAAAAATTCGTGCAAAATTACTAATAATTTTTGATATATGCAAGAGTTTGGCGTTTTTTTGTAAATAAATTTGTAAGAATGGATTATTTTTTGTACTTTTGCATTCGTTTTTTAATCTATATTAACAATGTTACGAAAAGGATTTGGATTGATTTTGGGGCTTTTCTTTTCTCTCTCTGCTTTTGCACAGGTGGAAACGATTGTCGGTAATTGGGCTACGGTGGACGATAAAACCGGAGAAAAACGGGCTGTTGTGACGATTTATAAAGGATCAGACGGGTTCTATTATGGTAAAATCTCTAAACTGCTGATGGGAGACCCCACTTGGACCTGTGTGGCTTGTAACGGCGAAGATAAGAATGCACCTATTGTAGGATTGGTCATTATTCGGGGCATGAAGTATGACAAGGATGATAATTGCCTTTATTCCGGCAAGGTGCTTGATCCCGAATCGGGAAAGTTCTATCATGGTAAAATACATGCCAAAAACGGCAAACTCATCCTCCGTGGTTCCATTGATCGGCTTGGCGTTCTTGGACGGAATCAAACTTGGGTGAGGCCATAGTTTTTGTTTACTCGCAAACCGCAATACGGCATCATAAAATCCGTGCAAAGGTAGTGATTGGTTCACATCCCTTTGCACGGATTTTTATGATATGCCTAATGGCTTGAAGGAACTTATTTTACGCGACTTCCATTCAGGTTATAAACGGCTTCGCCGCGGATGATATAGAGATGTCCGTCGATGAGCACTTTCTGAACACCATTCTCCGAAGACTCAATGCTTTCGAAGCCTTGTAAATCCGGAGCGATGTAGTCTGGATCCTCATCCCACATACCCTTATGATCGCGGATGGAACCGGCGGTAGAGTAGTTATACGAGTTGCAGAAGGTCTCCATGAACTTGCCGACGTACGTCTTTCCGTCCTCCGTTGCAATGCGGAATTGGCCGGTGTAATAGCCGTAGCGATAGCCGCCCTGAGCTGCTTTGTCATCATCGTAAGCAACGAACTGGATACGCACTTCGGCATCGGTAGCCATTACGCAGCCTGCTTGGGTACCATTGGTGTTGAGGT
>Ga0310694_10001917_pt1 | contig 22380 bp, 25 predicted proteins | sample 174DNAGHGhighgp2_FD_203884 | JGI IMG/M metagenome (GOLD analysis project Ga0310694, IMG submission 203884) | Sheep rumen microbial communities from Palmerston North, Manawatu-Wanganui, New Zealand - 1742 DNA GHGhigh gp2 (v2) (version 2) | ecosystem: Host-associated > Mammals > Digestive system... | reverse complement strand
CACCTCGTGGAAGAACCAGTCGATGCCCGTCATCGGGCCGGCGCCGCAGCCGTAGTTGCGGTCCGCGTAGAGGGTATGCAGGTCGCAGTTCCAGTCGACCAGTTCCTGCACCACGGCGCGGACCTCCGGGCACTTCACCGCATCGACGGCATTCCCTTCCCGGGCGCCGTCCTGGAACACGTAAAGCGAGGCCGGCCGCGCATCACGGATGGCGGACAGGACCCGACGGACGTGGTCGGGCCGGTTGAAGGTAATCAGAAGGACGGGCGTTTTCATGGGCATTGGTATCCTTTGATCCCACCCAGAGAGACCACGCGGTCCTGATCTTTCAAGGCCGGAGGCGTTTCCGGCAATGCCGGATCATTCACTTCATACACCATCCAAATTCCCTTCTCTCCATCGAAGACCTCTCTTCCGGGAATACTGACCGTACGATGCTGCAACCAGCTCAAATATACCTCGATACGGACTTTGGAGGTGATGCGCATGTCCAGATAGGACGGGGACGTTCCCTCATAGACGGGTTCATACCAGTATAGCGTCTCCCCCTCATCCATTTGTCCGGAGAGATAGTCCATCGTCTCGCTGACCTCCTTTCGGCCGGCCTGGGAACCCCGGATGACCCCGGGAACCTTCCGGCCGTAGAACAGGGCGAAGACCAGCATGACCAGACAAACCCATTGCGGCTTCAGCCAGTCCTTCAGGAAGAACAAGGAGGCTGTCAGGCCGACCAGGGCCCCGATGTTATAGTAGTAGGTAAAATTCAATTTCAAGACGGCCGCCCCCGCGAAATAGGCGAAAGAAGCCAATAGAAGGCTGTCGTAAAAAGTATAGGCAGCTTTCCTCTTCAAGAACATCACCACCCGGACGACAAGCACGACGAACGAGAGCCAATACAACTTATTGGCAATGAACATCTTGAGCAGGTTCGCCAGGAAGGACGAGGTACCGTAATGTTGATAGAAGCTCTGCGCCCTGGGCAGGACGACAACGGCATAGACCGCCAGGAAGAGAAGACCGCTGCCCACAAGCAGGCCCTGGAACCATTTTTGTCCCGAGGTCAATTTCCGGCCCTGGAACAGAAGGGTGCACATCCCCAGGGCCAACGGAATGGTGAAAACGGTTTCGTAGCAATAGATGGCGTAATTGACGGACAGCAGCGCCAAAACTCCCTCCAGCCAGTTTCCGGAATCCATAAAGCGGCAGGTAAACAGGAGAAACAGGGAGAGGAAAAGGAAAACGATCCAAACGCCGGTATAGCAGGACAAGAACTCGGTCAGGACGCGGAAAACGCAGATGACGACGAAGAAAAAGACGGTCGCGTATTTCCAGGGGCTCGCCACTCTCCTGACCAAGTGCAAAGCCAGGAAAGCAAAACTGACGGCAAATATCACCAGGGCGACAGCATGGAGGGCATACACCGCCGTGGGCGGGACATACCCGTCGTAAAATAACAGCAGGATGTTATAGAGGTTATAGGCAAAGGGGTACAACCGGCCATATTGGGTGACCATGCCCTCGAACCCCAACGGACTGAACGCCTTTCCCATACCGGTGTGGTGAATGACGATGACCTCATCGCCCAACCCCCAACTGGCATGATGGACCAGGAAAAAGACACAGACGGCCAAAAAACAAGTCAAGGCCGCCCACAGAAACAGCAGATACTTGTCTGGATGATTGCGATTCGCCATTCTTGATTGTCCTTTCATTAAACGGAATCACCGGGACGGGAAGGGATCGAAACCTCCACCCGCTTCAGGTTCTTCGCATTCTCCCGTTTGATCCACATCTCATAAAAACAATAACCGTCAAAACGCACATAGGGTTTGAGCTCCTTGACGGCAAAAGAGCGCTCATAATTGTACTTGCGAAGCCTGTCCAACCAGGCTTTATACCATTTCCGGGGCCTAGTATAGTCGACAGTGACATCGATGGCTCCCGCCGACTCTTGGACCTCCTCCGCCTTTACCCGGACGATAAAACGGACCTGCCTCCCGAATGTGTCATCATTCTCCCGGACATACTCCACATACACGTTCTCCAAAGGAGGTTCCTGCCCATAATACTGATCCAGGCAGAAATAGGGATAAACATGGACGGAATCCAACGCAAACCGGTCCGCCAGCGGCTCCCAGGTCCATTCCGGGAAGTGTTCCACATACGCCATCCGATGCGAGGAGAGCGTCCGGTCCACCGCCACGATTCCCCCGGACTCAGCAATCCGGTCCAAAGCGCGGTCATCAGCGATGCGCAGTCTGTTTGTCTCGGCGATTGCGAAAACGGCATCCAGGGAAAGCAGCCCGAGCAAACACGCGGCACAAACCCGTCTTGTCCGGGAACCGTCCTGCGTGAAAAGTGCGTCGATGAACCGGCTCTTGAAAACGGAATGGTTCTCATAGAGGAACTTCAAGAACAGGATGAGCGACAGGGTCTCCGGGAAAAACAGCGCGCGGTTCAGCGGCCGGAACACCACGCTGAAAGCGATGATGCTCCATCCCAACGAGTACAACAAAACGGCATGGTCCCTGGCCCAGGCCTTCACCCGGGACTTGTCTTTGATCCATCCCCAGACGAAAACGGCCAGGAACAGCCAGAAGGCTTTGTATTTGGTGATTTCCAGAAGGGGATGACGGGCCAGGTCGTTTACTTTGGAAAGGAAGGACTGCCCCTCCCAGCCCACACGGGCAAAATTCCCGGGCGCCAGCAGCACGATCAACGTCCCCACGACGAAACCGCAGACCATCGGGACCGCATTCCGCTTGAACGCTTTCAGATGGAAAGCATAGTACACGACAAAAGCGCCGCAGATGGAAACGGCGGAGATAAACTCGGAAGCACAGACGATTGACAGGAAAAACAGGCCGATCTTCCCGCTCACGCTGAATTGCTCCTCCTTGTACTTGAAATAGAGGACCAGGAAAAAATAAGTCAAGGAAATGGCCCATAAGTAGGTGACGGAACCCGCCACCCAGAAAACGGATTCTTTCGGGTCCGGGCAGAGGAACCAGAAGAACAGCGCCAATACAAATGCCGTATGAATCCGATTCTCCCGCCCCGGACGAATCAAGGCCGCTCCAACAAAAAGGAATAGGAGGAAAAACAACGTATTCGTGATGTCAAACCACAGTTTATGTTCGCCAAACACGCCGGCGAACAGATACTGACCGGCAATGGAGAGCCAACGGCCTCCCCGGGTCATATAGAACATCCGGGTCTGACGGAAGAGTTCCGACCAAGAAGAGGCTTCATGATGCATCATCAGGTCATCCTCCCGGAAGAACCCGCAACAGCTGATCACGAAGAACAGGGCGAGAATGACGAACAGGCCGGCATACGCCAGCCAGGTCCATCGACTTGCAGACGGATTATGCCTGGAATGCTCCATCAGACCTCTTTCTCAATGATATAGCGCGGACGCTGCTTCACTTCCACATAGTTCTTGCCGATGTACTCGCCCAAGACGCCGATGCATAACAGCTGGATACCCCCCAGGAACCAGATGGACAATAGGATGGAGGTCCAGCCCTGGATGGTCTTCCCGCAGAAATAGGCGACGAGGGCATAGACCCCGGCGAAAAAGGCCAGGATCAAGACGATAAAACCGAGCACGGCAATCATCCGCAACGGCTGGACGGAGAACGAGGTGATTCCGTCGATGGCGAAGTTGAGCATCTTCCGGAGGGTGTACTTCGATTCACCCGCAAAACGGTCATGACATTCGAAATGGACGATCTTCTCCTTGAAACCCAGCGTGCGGACCATTCCGCGCAGGAACAGGTTCCGCTCCGGATACTGGGCCAGCGCAGCCAGCGCCTTGGAGCCCAGGAGCCGGAAATCGGCATGGTTCGGGATCACGTCCACCCCCATCATCTGCATCAGGCGGTAGAAAGCCAACGCCGTCTTCTTCTTGAACGCCGAATCCGTCACCCGGTCGTTGCGGACGCCATAGACGACCTCGCAACCCTCCCGGTAGGCGGCCACCATCTCCTCGATGGCCCGGATATCGTGCTGCAGGTCGGCGTCGATGGACACCGCCGCATCGCACTGTCCGACAGAATGCATCAATCCGGCCCAGAGGGCATGCTGATGCCCCACATTGTGGGCCAGCTTCAGACCATGGGCATAGGGGCTCTCTTTCTGAAGAGATTCGATGATCTCCCAAGTCCGGTCCTTGCTGCCGTCATCGACATACACGATCCGACAGACATCCAGGATCCCTTGAGAAATCCAGGAGCCGATGAGTTCCGTCAACTGCCGGTTGGTTTCCGCCAGGACGGCCTCTTCGTTGTAACAGGGAATAACGATGTTCAGTACCATTTCACTTCACTTTCTTGAAAACAAACCTCACCAGGAGGAAATTGATGGGGACGACGATGCAATACACCGGCAGCGGGGCCCATTTGTCGGGGACACCCATCCAAAGGAACAGGTTCAGGAACAGGATATGCAGGCCATAGTTCACCAAGTTGCTCAAGGAGAAACCGATCCCCTTTCCCACCGTCATCCGCTCGCGGAAGGTGAACAAGGCCGACAGGATGAAGTTGAAGACGAAACCCGTCAAATACCCCAGCGTATAGGCGGCATTGGTCCACCAGGTTCCTTTGTCAGGGAACAAATGCACCAACAGAAGATAGACGCCGTAATGGATCGCCGTTGCGAGAACGCCGACGATGCAGAACCTGATAAACTCCCAAAACTTGGGACGGAGCGCTTCCCAATCCATATTGCCTATTGTCCGAAATACATCTGCAGCGGCGTCCGGGTCTTGCCCGTCAGCCGCCGATAAATTTGATAAAACCAGAAGAGAACCGGCGAAGCGCAAATCCGGGACAGCCGCTTCACATACGGCGTCCGGTCATGGACCTTGTCCACATAATCCTTCGCGAACTTCCGGTCGTTCATGTTCAAGCCGGCGAGATAGCCGATCTTGTAATGGGCATCCTCCAGCTTCTCCGCCGTCAAAGGCGTCCGGTCCGGATACTGGTTTCGGAAATGGAGCCGGATGGCCGTCGTCCCTTCGTCAAACCGGCAGGCGTGAAGCCCCACTTTCCGCGCGTCGTGGATGAATTTCCGCTCGATCCGGTAGGTCACGGTCGGACGCTTCAGATGGTAAAACTTCGTATGGAGGCTGAAGGTCAGCCACATCGGGTAGTCTTCCATGATGAAGCCCAGCCGCTGGAACTCGTCGAAATCGACATGCTCCAGCAGGCTCGCCCGGAAACAGGCCGTCGGGGCCGTGATGAAACAGCCGTGCAGCAACTGCGTGAAGGTGTCTTCCTGCGGGTCCTTGCACTGCCGGACGAACTGCTCCCCTGTCGCAACGGAGTCCATCAGCACGTCCGTATAGACCAGGCCGATCTCCGGATCCTTTTCCATGATGTCCACCTGCAGCTGGAGCTTTTCCGGATCGTTCCAGAAATCGTCCCCGGCGCAGCCGGCGATATACTTTCCCCGGCACTGACGCAGCGTAGAAACATAGTTCCCGAGAATGCCCAGGTTGTGCCCGTTGTAGACGGGCCGGATCACTTCCGGATAGCGCCGGGCATACTCCGCCAGGACAGATCGGGTGCCATCCTTCGAACAATCCTCCCCGACGACGATCTCGAAGGGGAAAGCGGTCTTCTGGGCCAGCAGCGAATCCAGCGTCACCGGAAGCGAATGCTCCTGGTTGTAGGTGGTAACGACGATGGAAGCTAACGGGGTATCGCTCATTTCCAGCGGTTTAGCAAGTCGACGACTGTCCGGATTTCATCCGCGGTCAGGGCCGGACTGAACGGCAGGCTCAATTCTTCCCGATGGATCCTTTCGGATACCGGGAAGGACCACCCGTTCCAATCGGCATAGCACTTCTGCTTATGCGGCGGGATCGGATAGTGGATGAGGGTCTGGACGCCGTTGTCCTTCAGGTATTGCTGGAGGTCATCCCGTCGTTCGCACAGGACCGGGAAGATATGGAATACGTTCGCGTTCCAGTCCGGCACCTGCGGCAGCGTGATGGCGGGATTGTCTATGTGCTCCAGGTAATAACGGGCCACCTGTCGCCGGAGCTCATTGTCCTCATCGAGGTGCTTGAGCTTGGCGGAAAGGATGGCGGCCTGGATTTCGTCCAGCCGGCTGTTGCGGCCGCAATAGTCGAAGACATATTTCTTGGACGATCCATAGTTGGCGAGCGTCCGGACCACCTTCGCGAGTTCCTCGTCGTCCGTGGTGACGGCACCGCCGTCGCCGAAGGCGCCCAGGTTCTTGCCCGGGTAGAAGCTGTGGCCGGCAGCGTCGCCGAGGGAGCCGGTCCGCTTACCGCTCTTGAAACGGCAACCATGGGCCTGCGCATTGTCCTCGATGAGTTTCAGGCCGTGGTTGCGGCAGATGTCGCCAATCTTGTCCGTATAGGCGCAGCGGCCGTACAGATGGACAATCATGACGGCCTTGGTCCGGGGGGTAATGGCATCCTCGATCAACCGGTCATCAATCTCCAGCGTCTCGATGTCCGGCTCCACCAGAACCGGCGTCAGGCCGTTTTCCGTGATGGCCAGGATGGAGGCGATGTAGGTATTGGCCGGGACGATGACCTCGTCCCCTTTCTGCATCACACCCATTTCGAGATAGGCCCGGATAATCCAGATCAAGGCATCGAGACCATTGGCCACGCCCACGCAGTATTTCGTGCCGATATAGTCGGCATATTCCTGCTCAAACCGCTTGTTTTCCATGCCCTGCAGGTACCAGCCGGAATCGACCACCCGGTCGACCGCCTCATGGATTTCGTCGGCGTGCAGGGCCGTGATTTCTTTCAATGAACAATAGGGAATCATCACTGATTTGCTCATGTAAGTATATTTCTCATCCGAACGGACACTGTGATACCCGCATTTTCCATACAGGCCCAGGGCCCGTTCATTCGCATGCAACACCGTCAGGCAGAGCCGCCTGAGGCCCCGCTCACGCGCCTTTCCCTCGGTCAGCGCCATCATCCGGCGCCCGACGCCACGCCCCCAGTACGCTTTCTCTCCGATATAGCCGAAGTATTCTCCTTCTCCGTCATTAATGTGCTTGATGCCGCACACGCCGACCGGTTCACCCTCGGCAAGGACGCCCCAAACCGCATAATCGTCCCGTGCCGGAAGGCCGGCGAACCAGGCCTCCTGCGCCTCGCGGGTGACGGCCGGCGTATCCGTCAGGAAACGGATCTCCGGATCGTTCAGCCAGAGGAAGGAACGCTCCAGAAAGGTCCTGTCGAAAGGAACCAGGGAAACTACGCTACAGTTGGAAGACATGCCTCAACGAGACCGTGCAGCCCAGATTCTCCTTGAAGGAGCACAGGCCGTAATTCGGGATACCCTCCACGGAGGAAGGGCCGATGTCCAGGACCCTGAGACCCTGATCGAAATAGTGCTCAAAGACCTTGTACGTGAAGTAATTCATCGCCCGGCAATCCGTATATCCGGGCGAGTCGCCCCAATAGACGACCTGGTTGATTCCCTCCGTCACGGGATACACCATCGCCGCGGCGACATCGGCGCCGTCCAAGGTCATGACAAAGAACTCAGCGCTGACGACCTCGGCGGTCTTCAGGACGCTTTCCAGCGACATCTGAAGCGCATAGCCCTTGGACTCCCGGTTGTCCCGGATGACGGCATAGGCGCGGGCTATATTCTCCGGCGTACGCTCCAGCTCCAGGAATTCGAAGAGATACTGCCGGGCGTTGTGGAAGTTCTTCCGCGCGCTCCGGTCCAGGTAGGATTCATACTCCTTGAACCGCTCCAGTTCGTAGGCATAGTTCAGTTCGCTGAACAGGAGCTTTGCCCCGCCCCGGATCAAGGCATGGTACATCTTGGCCGTGTAGGAGCCGTAGACCGTCGGCGGCAGGACAATCTTCAGCGGTTTTCCGGCCGCATCCAGCTGCGCCTTCAACAAACCCACGGCTTCTTCGTAATACTCGATCCGGTCCGGCTGGTTCGCATCGAATCCACCGAAGGGAGCCGAGAAAGGCGACCGGAACAGCCCGTCCCGCTCGCCCATGACGAGCCCGATCCGGGCCTTGTTCTCCGAAAAGCTAAGATACTGCACCGAGGAGCACTTGTCCTTGTTCAATTCCGTGAAATCCACCGAATTGAACACGTGCCGTGCATGCGGGAAAAGCTGCCGGTACTCCCCGGGCTGGACGATGTCTATTTGCATGTCACGAATTTCAGATAACCCTCATAGTCGCGGATATAATCCGCCTCGTCATAAGATTCGGAAGCCAGCACCAGACAGACGGCGCCGGAGGAAAACTCCTGTTCGGCGGCCCAGATGCCCGGCGGAATGTGCAGTCCCTTGAAAGGGCGGTTCAGGTACACGGTCCGCTTGTTCTCGCCGTCATCCAGCACCACCTCGAAACTGCCGCTGGCGGCCACCAGGAACTGATGGCACTCCTTGTGCGCATGGGCCCCGCGGGCTTCGCCGCCGGGGATGTCGTACAGGTAGAACACCCGCTTGATATCGAAAGGGACCGTCTCCCGGGCCTGGACCACGGTCAGGTTTCCCCGGTCGAACTCGATCTTGCCCAGATCGATGATCCGGCAATCCTCCACAGTAGGCTTTCTCATCGCTTGACCTGTTTGAATTCTTCGTAATCCCGGATGTAGTCGGCTTCGTCATACGGTGTGGACGACAGCACCAGGGCCAGCGAATTGGTGGAGAAGTTCTCCATCTCGCGCCACATCATCTTCGGGACATACAGTCCGTAATAGGACCGGTTCAGGGAGAACACCTGCTTTTCCTTTCCGTCGTCGATGACGACGTCGAAACTGCCGGACAGGGCCACGATAAATTCTTCCGATTCCCGGTAGGCGTGTCCTCCCCGGGCCGCTCCGCCCGGGACGTCATAGATCCAGAACGCCCGCTCGATCTTGAACGGGATCCGGTCCAACTGCTCGATGACCGAGAGATTTCCCCGCCGGTCACCGTTCTTGGGAAGCTGGATAATACGCGCTTTATTCATGGTCGATTCCCCCATCGATGCAGTACCGGTGAATGAGCGCCGGATCCCTGCTGTTGACTCTCCTGTCCACATAGACCGGAGTCAATCCCCGGCCCCGCAGATACTCGGCCTGGCCCTGGGCGGACAGACCGGAGACATACGCAAAGAACGGAACTTTCGCCGGCATTTCTTCCAATACCTTCTCGGACTGGTCCACGCTCGCCTGAAACTCTTCCATCGGCATGTGCAAAGTGCTCTTGTGCGTCCATCCGTGGGAAGCGACGGTAATATAGGGAGCCCCTTGCCCGACGATCCGGACCACTTCATCCCGGGTCAACAGTTTATCCGTTTCCCGGCTGTTCCCATGCTTCCCGTCCAGGCAGGAAGGGTTCAGGAACAGGGTGACGGGAATCTTCTGTTCCACCAGCCAGGGAAGAATGTTCGCCAGGGATGCCCAGCCGTCATCGGACGTCAGGGACGCATAGTTTCTCAAGCGCCACTTATCCTGGGCCAGATGACGTTGCACTTCCGTCAACGAAATGAAGGTATATTTCTTCTTCAAGGCCAGGATGCGCCGTTTGAAAGCATCGGTCTGGGTCCAGTCGCACTCCCACATGGTTTCCGGTTCAAACACGTCGCTGACCTGATGGAACACGAAGACCTGGATCGGATGCATCCAGATCCGGGACCAATGATGCTTCAACCGTTGAAAGAAGTTCTGTTTCATGCGTGCTTCTTTTGGTCGAGCCGGCACAGCCAGGCCGCCTTGGCCATCCAGCACCGCTTCCCGAAAGCCATCCCGAACAAAAGACGGTGCATCCGGTTCATATAAGGCCGTACGGCGGCAATGGCATCCCGATGCTGTTCCATTTCACCGTAATACTTTCCCCTTTCTTCCTCCGGCATCTGCGCCAGCAACTCCAGATTGGAATTCGCGCACCAACGGGCGCTTTTGAGCATATCTTTCGCGAGGGCGGGATGGACCTCGTTCTTTTCCAGCATCCGGACAATCTCCGCCGCCCGCAGGATCCGGTCGGAGAAAGCCACCTTGGCAGCCGTCTGGTGCTTGGTCACCGAATAGGGGTTGCTCCGATAGGTGTAATACGCTTTGGAAACGGAGCAGACACGTTCCGCCCGCAGCATCACTTTCCAAAGGAACACCACATCCTGTGCCTTCCGCATGATGGGATACTGGATGCCCGTCTCCCGCAGGAAAGCGGCCCGGTAGATTTCCCGCCAGATGATTCCGAAGGTGGCGAACCTATCCTTGAAATACTTGAGAACAAACTCCTGGCCGCGGCAAACGTCGCTGTCCGGATAAGTCTTGTCCTCCCGGAGCACCTTCAGGTTTTCGTCCGCGTCGTCATAATTGAAGAAAAGGATATCGACTCCCGTTCCCTTGGCCTTTGCATACAGTTCCTGCAGGCTGTCCGGCTTGATGGCATCGTCGGGATCCACGAACCAGATGTATTCTCCCTTCGAGGCCTGGATACCGGTATTCCGGGCTCCCCCGGCCGTCAGGTTCTCCGTATGGTCGATCAGCGTCAGGTTGGGATGCTTCGCGGCATAGGACAGGATGACGTCCCGGGTGTTGTCCGTCGAGCAATCGTTGACGCAGATGACCTCGAAATCGGTTTCGGGCATGTCCTGCGCATAGATGCTGTCCAGGCAGCCGCCGATGTAGCGGCCGATGTTGTAACAGGGGAGGATGAAAGAAAACCGAATCATTTACAACAACTTTTCGGGCAGCACCAACTGATCTCCAAGCCGGTCCAGGAAACTCTGCTTGTAATTGGTCAGGAGATTGGCCGAAGGCGTGAAGGTCATTTCGGCCAGGTAAATGGTCGTCCCGACCACATAGAAATCGACACGGATGAAAGGGAACGGTGCCGCCAGCGTCTTCGCATACTCGATCAAGGGTTCCAGACCACAAGCCGGTTTGGCCAGCGAGACGGTCTCATCCTCTCCGATGCGGTCGAACAACCGCTCCCAGGTCAACGAGTAGGAGACCGCATCGTAAGTCTGGTCCAAATTCTTCCGACAGGCCAGGATCGACTCCGGAACGCCGTTGATACACCAGAACTGATACTCCGTCGGCGCAACACCGCCCTCTCCGATGTACTGCTCGCAAACGATCTTGCGAGGGACATCCTTGTAATGGATTTCATACAGGAGCTCCGAGTAATCCGTGTCCAGCCAGGCATTCAACTTCTTCTTCGTCTCCTCCCAGTCCAGCGTCCGCTTGTCCAGGCAGATGACGTTATATCCGGATCCGTGATTGCACTTCAAGACAAACCGGTCCGGCAAGGCTTCGAACGGAATGTCCTCCGCCCGGTCCCAAACACCGACCAGGGGAATCAGGATCTTTTCAAGCCCGACTCCTTTCACATACTCCCGGACCAGATACTTGTCCGCGCACTTTGTCTTCAAAGGATGCCGCCAGTAACGGGTCAGCCACATCAGCTTCTGGTTGATATCCGTCGGATGCGAATAATCCAGCCATTTCCCCGTCACCTCATGGTACAGTTCCTTCGTTTTCGCGAATACCAGGTTCTTGGCATGGATCTTTTCCAGGAACTTGACATATTTCCTATGCCAATAGGGACGGGTCCATCTTTTCGAGCGCTGCATGATTACTTGCCAAAGAGTTTCAAGAGGGACTTCTTCACGCGACCTAACAAGTTGATGACCAGCACCTTGGATGACTTGTTGTGATAATCGTTCCTATATGCTTCGATCTGGTTGTACTGGCGCTGGAAATAGAACTGATTGTCAAAGACCGGAGACATCCGGTAATAATGCCACCAAGCATCGTCCAGCGTACATTCCAACGTACACCACGGCTTATTCCGGAAAGTATAATGCAAGGTGGCCGTCTTGACGAGCCCGGAGAAATCAATTTCCGATTCTTTCCGCCCCCACATATAGTTCGAGTAATGGTTCGTCTGGAAATTGTAGGAAGAATCCAGCCACTGGACCCTGCCATTGCAGACAATGTTCAAGACATCCTGGTCATTCTGAGGATGCTTGACCTTGGAGAGCTCCTTGAATTCCGAGACCTTGTTCTCCAACCGGAGCTGTTTCAGATTCATGATCAGGAATCCGGCATTGAAGTAATCCTCGACGCTCTTTCCGATACTCTTGGGCAGGTTGGACGGGAAGTAAAAATCGCGGTTGATCGCCAGGTCCAAAACGGCGGCAACCAGCTCATCATGCGGGAAAGAGGTCTCGAAGGTCGCCGACAAATCCCGCTGGAAGATGATATCGATATCGGAATAGATCACCTTGTCGAACTGAGGGAACAAGTCCGGAATCAGCAGGCGATAATAGGTCGCCTTCGTGACCCTTTTCATTTCAGGCACATCGGAGAAGGCATCGCCGACGTTCACAAACTGGATTGTCGCTTGGGGATGGTCCTTGAAGGCCTCCGCAAGCAGGCTCCTGTCCGCCTGCGGTAAAGAGTCCTCCTCACAAAGGATGAAAATGTCATAGTGCGTATCCCGTTCCGCATTGAGCAACAGGGACGTGATGGTCACGGCACAAGGAACGACGACATTCTTGTCGATGGCAAAAACAATGGGAATTCTCATCATCAGTGTGCTTGGGCAGTAAACCGGTCTAAAAACTTGATTACCAGCAAGCTGGCAGTAATCAGCTTATGATAGAGTTTCTTCTTGTGGCCATAGTGAAGAACGCTTTTCACCTGATCGTCGCCCAGTTGTGTTTCGAGCCGCTTGATATACTTGCAATCCTCGGCCACCATCCGGGGGACGAATTCCGAAATCACCTGGTTCCTTTCCGCCGTCCTCAACCGCTCGTTCGTCGAACTGATTCCCGTCGTATCAAAATAGGACACGAACAAAGGAAGATGGACAAAAGAAGCATCTTTCAATGCCATCTTGATCCAGAACTCCCAATCCGAGACGATCTTATACTGCTCCGTATATCTTTCTTTCCGGAGGAGGCCGCTTTTGATGAACGAGGAGGCGTGGCCGAGAAAACCCTTATACAGGTCATTGAACATCAACGGATCGGGATAACGGATCTCCTCGATGTGATCCTGAAACACAAACAGGGAATCCCCGTAGAGGACATCGGCCGAGGTGCTGTCCAGCCGGCACTTCTCCAGCGTATCGGCGGCGACGAGCCAATCCCCGCTGTTCAAGAACAGCAGATACTCGCCCTGGGCGGCATCCAGCCCCTTGTTCATCGCATGATAGACGCCATGGTCCGGCTCACTCACCCAATACGAGAGGTGACTCGCGTTCTGTTCGATCAACGCGCGGCTTCCATCGGTAGATCCGCCGTCGATGACAATCCATTCAAAGTCCCGATACGTCTGGGCCACTACGCTGTCGATGGTCTTTTTCAGACCTGCGCAGTTATTGTAGTTGATAGTGATGATCGAGAGTTTCATCGGAGAAGCAGCAATCCATTCTGATTATACATCAAGGAATTTCCCGTCGGCGAAATAAAGTTGGAGAGAGTCAGTTTCACGGCGTTGGGGATGATCGCCAGATACTCGATGTTCGGATGTGTCACCTCAAGCTGCAGCCGATACTCGCCATTGGTCATATTCTCGGGCAACCGGATCGTCTCGTGCAGGTGGAACTTCCCCTTCGGGACCTTGGCGATTTCCGTCCGCATCAAGGCCGGGGCAAATTTCCCGAGCAGGACGTTCTCATAATCGTACAGCCTCGCCTCGATCACCGCAGGCAGGTCGTTCAGCAATTCGCCTTCGATATCCACATGGACCTCCCGGTCCGGATACACCAGGCTGACGTGACGGTTCGGGCTGCCATTGACGGTGACATCCGTCAAATGAATTTCCTGGGACAGGCACTTCGCCCGGGAGAGGATGGTGCCGCCATCTTCCATCGTGTCCCCCTTCAGATAGAGCTCGACGGCATCGTTGATGGTCCCGGAATACCGGATCGACCCTTTCTCGAGAAGGATGCCCCGCCGGCACAGCGCTTTCATGCTGGACATATTATGACTGACGAACAGCACTGTCCGGCCTTCGCCGCGGCTCACGTCCTGCATCTTGCCGATGGCCTTCTTCTGGAACTCCGCGTCACCCACGGCCAGGACCTCGTCCACGACCAGGATCTCGGGTTCCAAGTGCGCTGCGACGGCAAAACCGAGCCGCACCGTCATACCGGAGGAATACCGCTTGACGGGAGTATCGATGTAACGTTCACAACCCGAAAAAGCGACGATCTCGTCCAGTTTCCGGTCGATATCGTGTTTGGTCATGCCCATGATGGCACCGTTCATATAGATGTTCTCCCGGCCGGTCATTTCCGGATGGAAGCCGGTTCCGACCTCCAGCAGGGAGCCGATGCGCCCCCGAGCGCGGATGGTCCCCACGGTCGGGCCCGTCACCTTGGACAGGAGCTTCAGGAGCGTACTCTTTCCCGCCCCATTCTTGCCGATGATCCCCACGACATCCCCCTGTTCGACCTTGAAGTCGATGTCCCGGAGGGCCCAGACATACTCGCTGTTACCCGCCGTGGCCCGGTCATTGGTCTCGCCGATCTTGAGGTAGGGGTCTTCCTTGCCCAGGATGCTCGTCTGCCACCACCGGTTCAGGTCGTGCGACAGGGTCTTGGTGGACACCAGGCCCAATCTGTATTGCTTGCCTACGTGATCGAATTCAATTGCAGTTGCCATACTTAAAGCTATCGGTATATGCGTTTCAAAATCTTGTCAATGACCCGGAAAGCCTGGCGGCCGCTCTTCCGGGTGGTCCGGTCGGCATAGCGATGGACCCATCTGTCGATGCAAGTCCGTGGATCCTTCAATCCATAGTTCTTGCAGAATTCCTCGTCCCAAATGGGCAGTTTCCGGAGCTCCTTCGCCGAATGGCGGGGAAGGCGCTCCACGATATAGTCATCGAACCAACTCTTCTCTCCCGTCGTATCCACGAGCGAAAACAGGTCGAAACCGTCTCTCTCCCGGGAATACAGCAGGGATTCCTGTAAAGGCTCCACCTGGTCCGTCTTCTTGAAATGGGCGTAGGACCGGGCCAGGAACATCGGGGTCCGCCGGTTCATCTCCCAGTCCACAAAGCAGTAGAACCGCCTTTTGGCCCGGGTCCGGAAGGGATTCAGATAAGCCAGGTGCAGGACGCGGAAATCATCCACATAGTACATCTGCTTCTCCTCGATCGGATAGGGAATCCGCATCGAGTGCATGTTCCGGACATAGTTCCCGTGGGGCTCCTTCCCATCATCGTGGAAGAGCCAGGGGTAATAGGTCTTGGATGAAATCCAATACTCTTTCTGGTTCGGGCAGATTTCCGCCCATTTGAACCAGAACACGTCGCCGGGTACGGAATGCAGGATCTTCTGCCAGTCCTCCGTCTCCCGGAAGTTCGCGGCCAGGATCTCGTCCGCATCCAACCCCCACAGGAGCGTATCGCGGCCGGCCGCCACCTCGCGGGCCTTCGCGACCAGCATCGCCTGCCGCTCCGGCTCGTTGAACTCCGGATTCTTGTTGTCGATCAGGATGACCTTCGGGCAGGACCGGGCAATCTCCCGGCTTCCATCAGTAGACATCTGGTCGGCGATGATGATGTAGTCCGCCCACCGGGAGGTGCTCTCCAGGAAAGCAGGCAGGACCCAGGCCTCGTTCCGGACCGGGGTCATGACAATCATCAGCGGAGTACTAGTCATATTTCTTTCTGATCAGGATGGAAAGGAAGAAACAACTGACCGGGCCCATCAGGAACCTCACGTACGGCTTCTTCCGGTATTTTTCCGTTTTCAATCCGGATTTGATCGTCAGCGCCTTTTTCCAATCCCGCTCCTTAATAGCCATCTTCAGCAGGATATTCGCTCCCCGGTCCGACAGGGCATCCTCGTCCAGCGGACACTCTTCCGGGAAAAGCTGGTGCTTCAAACGCCGGTTCGTGCTAAAATAATCCTGATAGATCAGTTCTTTCTGCAAACTCTTCTTGGCATTGGATACGCCTCCGAGCCGATACACCGAGGTGGGCAGGGTCCATCTGGCAAAATGCGACTGTTTCGCCAGGATCGCTTGGAGGATCGTATCGTTCCCGGCACCGACCATCGACAGGTAAGGGACGATGAGGGATCGCCGGAAACAGAGCGTAGCCGTCCGGGTCACCGGTCCCTTCACGGCATACTTGAAGACATCGCCATGCCGCATCCATGTCCCTTCCGCCGGTATTTCATGTTCTTCGACCAACCGCCCATCGGGGTAAAGCTTCAGACACTCCGCTCCGACAAAACCGACCTCCTCGTTTTCGTTGAGGAAATCCACCTGCCGCTGGAGTTTGTTCGGGTCCATCCAATAATCGTCCCCTTCGAGCATGGCGACGTAGGTGCCCTGGCACAGGGAAAGGATCAGATTGTTATTCTGGGAAATCCCCTGATTCTCCGGATTCAGATGCAGCCTGACCTGCGCATGCGCCTGCGCGTATTCCCGGAGGATATCCTGCGTGGAATCCGCGCTGCAGTCATCGACAACCACGATTTCGTAGGGAAAATCGACGACTTGCGCCAGGATGGAATCCAGGCACTGCCGGATATACGCCTCGTGATTGTAAGTCAAGACCGCGACCGAAGCGACCACCGTTGAATTCTCCGTCAACACGTGCAAAATGAGAGTCGGGTCAAAACAAAAGCTACCGTTTGAAAAACTCCCGATAGGGAACGTCCGGGTCGAACTCGAAATAATCGTGTGTCGATTTGTCCTCGGGAATCTGCCAATAATCGCCGTACTGCCGCTTCAAAACGGCGTCATAACCGGCGGGGGCGTTGAGTTTCAGGTCCATGAACGGCAACTGGACGGTATCGTCCCAATCCGACTTGTTCCAGATAAACTTCTCATGGTAGCCGAAATCCCTGTGTGCCAGCTGCTTACATCCGGTTCCTGCATAGCGGCCGGCCTCCTTCTGATACATCCGGTACAGACCGGCGGCATCCGGATGATGGAAATAAACCTGATAGACGGCCTTCTGGACCAACTCCCGAAGCCGGTTTTTCCAACCCTTCTTCGCAGGAAGTCCCAGGGCGAACCGCCGCATCTTGGTCAATTCGGCCAGGCGTGCAAAATAGCGCTTCCGCTCCCGGAGATCGTCCGGAATCTCGTCCAGGCAGAAAATGTCGATGAAGATGCCGCCGTTCATTCCGCTTTCCACCTCCTCCCGCGTCGCGGCCGTCCCGTTCCCGTTGCGGATCTTCAGGTAGGTATTGAAGAAACGGGCTTTGTCCGTGACCGGCGTTTGGAAGAACATCGGCGCCATGAATTCGGTCGGGCCGATCTCCAGCAGGCGGTTGTAATCCTCCCGCGGCATCGCCAGGTCGATATCGTTGTCCCAGGGGATGAACCCCTTGTGCCGCACGGCACCCAGGAGGGTTCCGCCCATCATCCAGTACTGGAGATGATACTCCTCGCACACCTCCACGAACCGCCGGACCATGTCCAGTTCCATCGCCCAGATCCGTTTCATCCGGGCGGAAACCTCGTAACCGTCGATGGTCTCTTTCTCCAGATTCATCATTTGTAAGAATAACCGCCGTTCACCTCAATCAGGCTTCCGTTGACGAACGGATTGTCCACACAGAACCGGTAGGCGTCCACGATCTCCTCGATCGACGCGAACCGGTGGATGGCCGTCTTGCGGTAGATGTTCTGCTTGATCTCCTCCGGCTTTTCCTTCTGCCAGGGCGTCTCGACGAATCCCGGGACGATGGCATTGACCGTCGTCCCCGTCCCTTCGAACTCCTTCACCAGATTCCGGGTCAAGGCATGGATGGCGGACTTGGTCACGCCGTAAGCCAGGACGGTGGCGTGGGGGCTGAGGCCCATCTGGGAGCCCGTGAAAAGGATCCGGGACCCCGGAGGAATCATCGGGAAGAACTCCCGGACCATGATGTAGTGGGAATTCACGGAGACTTCCATCATCTTGTCCCAGTCCTCATCCCGGGTTTCCGTAAAGGATTTCCGGATGGTCATGCCGGCATTGCAGACCAGGCAATCGAGATGGTCGCATTTCGACTTCACCTGGCCGATGAAGGCGTACACGTCCTCCCGCCTGGTCTGGTCCGTATAGATCGCCTCATAGTGGTCCAACGCTTCTTCCGGAGCAGGGCCCACATACGTGGCAAATACATGATAACCCTTCTGGATCAACATCTTGGCGACTCCGAGACCGATCCCGGATGTACCGCCAGTCACGACCGCATACTTCATGCCAGGTTTTATTTGACGACGTCCGGATTGGGCTGATGGTCGATCGCCTTGATGGTCCCTTCGTACCGCTCCAGGATCGTTTTCTTGATTTCCGTGGTCGAGGCCCCCTCGCCCCGCGGGAAATAGAACACCGTCACCCCGAGTTCCTTGAGGTAGTCATACTTCCCCACCCAGTCGTCTCCGACCACGAACACGTCGATGTTCAGTTTCTTGACGATGTCGGTATGGTCCAGCGACTTCTGGGGAATCACGATATCCGGATACTTGAGCGCCTTGATGATGGCGATCCGCTCCTCGAACGGAATGATGGGCAGATTCTTGTAGCTGGCCACCAGTTCGTCCGTGCTCACGCCGACAATCAGCGTATCGCCCAGACCGCGGGCGTATTCGATCATCTTCAGATGATTGGAATGGAACATGTCGAACGTTCCGGAAGTATAGACGACGACTCGGTTGTTATACATGGAAATGGGTATTAAACAGTCTGTTGATGATTCTGGCCGCTCTCCGCTTGTTCCTCCGGAACTGGTAATCCAGATAATGCGCCACCCCGACTTCCCGGAAAGCCTGTTTCTTGATCCTGGAGATGGCCGCCTGATCCACGGCATCATGGCTGATCATGTGGGACAGAATCCGATAGACGCGGTTCATCACCTCTTCGCGGCCGAGATACTGCAGCCGGCGCTCTGCGGGGAATGCGGACTCGACCAAACGGTTCATGCGGACGATCGCCTCGAAACTCGTCAGATATTTCGGACTGTAGGTTTCCTTCAAGGACGTCATCGCGCTGGAAGGCCGCTGGATGTAGTGATAGACCGGCGTCTCGGAAAAATACACCCTTTTGTCCGACAGGCACAGAAAATGGACGACAAACAAGGTATCCTCCTTGATGGAGATGGCCGGGGCAAACCGCAGATGATGCTCCTCCAGGAGCCTCCGACGGAACAGTTTAGCGGAGACATAGCCCTGGTAGCGTTTTTCCGTTCCATTGAACATGGAAACCAGGGCCTCTTCCCTGCTGACAATCTTTCCTTCCCCGTGCGTAAGCGGCATCCCTCTCTCCCCTTGGGCAGAATCGACGAAATCCAGCATGACCAGGTCCACCTCGTCAGAAATGCCTCCCACCAGCTCGCTCAACCCATCTGGCAACAGCGCATCGTCAGCATCGACGAACAGGATCCATTCCCCCTGTGCCTGCTCCAGGGCCAGATTCCGGGCAGAACTGACGCCACCATTCTTTTGATGCGAAACGACGATCCGTGGATCTTTCGCGGCAAGCTCGTCGCAAAGCGGACCGCTCCCGTCGGTACTGCCATCATCGACCAACAGGACTTCAAAATCGGAGAAACTCTGAAAAAGGATACTGTCGAGGCATGCAGACAGATAGGATGCCACATTATAGACCGGGACAATGATGGATATCAATGGCATAGTTATGCCAGTTTGAAACGCAAATACTGTTATGTAGCAGCTGGGCTACTTCAAACGAACAAATAAGGAGGTAAGTTTTATGTAAAAGGCAGGAGTCATGTAATAGCACAATCGCCTCAGCCTTTTTTTCCAAGTGGCATCCGGCGTAGCATCTAACCACTCCTTCCACACATAAAGCCCGTTACGATGGGCAAATCTGCTGAATTCTTGCGTACCTATAAACCGGTGGGACATATAATAGCACATCTCCAACCCATAACGGCAAACACGACGAAACCAAGGCCAATCTTCCTTGGGTATTACCGTATACATGAAATTCATGCATTTCTTATGGACTGCGACACGATCATACGAATTACGCACCGCACGATTCGTCATAATCGAACCGGGCCGACGGATCCGATAATTATAAACGGGAGTCTGTAGAATAGCCACACGAGAGGCATAGTATAGCAAAACCGGCCCCCAATAATCATCCTCTTGAACATATCCTTCCGGGAATCTCACCCAAAGATTACCTTCGGCAATAGAGCGTTTGAATACATATCGATGAGCGAAATAAAGCGGATACTCGTTATCTCGAAGAATCGTCCTCCCTGCTAAAACTTGCTCTTTTTCGACTTGGTATTCCAACCGCGACGGTGAATGATCTTCATACACTTTCATCACCGGGAACATCAGTACATCCACTTCCGGCCACTTTTCCAACAGTTTCAGCACCTTCCCCACGCCATCCTCCACCAGATAGTCATCGCTGTCCACGAACCAGACATACTCCCCTCCCGCTGCCGACATCCCGCGGTTACGGGCAGCGCTAAGTCCCTGGTTCTCCTGCTCGATAACCGTCAGGTTCGGCCGGTCGGCAAACCGGCGAACCACTTCCATCGACCGGTCTTTCGTTCCATCATTGATAACTATCACCTCGAAAGAATTGACCGGTGCCGAGGTCGCGAAAACGGACGCCAATGTCTCGCCGACATATGCCTCGACCTGATAGACAGGGATTATGATGGATAATTTCGTGGTCATATACGTTTATCTACTATCCCCTTTCTAATCGAATGGATCAATCCTCTCCCCACCCGCAGCAGCGGACGGCAAAGGTCAATCAACGCCATCGCCCGCATAGGTTGAAAGACGAACATCTTGGTAAAGCCTTTCCACTCCAACTGACGGAGCCACGAATAACCATGGTGCTCCTCAATCCGGTCATAAAAGAACCGGAGGGACCGACGGTCGAATGTCGTCAAGTGCCGGAACTTGATGATGGACGCAATCCACCCCTGGTGCGAAAGGCTGTTTTCATAAAAACGCGGCGCTTCGTTCCGGACGGAATAGGCGAACGCCATCGACCAGCAGGACCTCGAAATCGGAGAAGCCCTGGGAAAGGATGCTGTCCAGACAAGCCGGAAGATAAGCCTCCGTGTTGTAGACGGGGATGATGATGGACAATTCAGCGGTCATGCGCATTCATGCGGGATTCTTTTTGCCAGCCATTTGAGTAAACGCGGCGCATGCAGGGAAAGGACCCAGCGGATCTTACGACAGAAGGGATAATGCTTGCTGACGAAGAAAAAAGGGGAGGTCTGTTTTTCTATTTCCCAAATCTTCCGGGTGACGGCCCGCTCCTCGGCCGTCCCACGGACACTTTCCTTCCAGATAATCAGCCTCCTGTAAACATTGGCCAGCAACTCGGACCGGTACTCCGAAAACTGGGGAGGCACAGAGAGGTAATGATCCAGGAAAATACGACATCTGCATTCGTTCCGAAAGATCTGGTCTTCCTGGGACCGGGTCGACTGACCGGGCCATTGAAACCAATAGTACAAGACCTTGTGGACATAAACGGCCTGTTCGGTCAGGAAAAAGACGCGGAGGTTGGAATCGAAGTCCTGACAACGGGGATAGGGTTTCTGAAACGAATCCGGCAGGATGGATTTCCGGTATATCTTATTCCAATTGGCCCCCCACTCCGCATACATGCAATCCGGGAAACAAATGATCCGATCCAGCAGGAAGGACTGGTCCAACACCTCGAAAGAGGGGGTGGAATCCGAAGTGGTATCCTCCCTTCCAGTCATCGTCTGGATATGATCACAGATGGCCATCGGATACTTCTTTCCTCCCCAATTGATGGCCTGGACCAACCAGAAGATATAGTCCTTATGGAAATAATCGTCTCCATCCGGGAACACCAGATACTCCCCTTTCGCTTCCGCCAAACCCCGGTTCCGGACCGCCCAAAGGCCCCGGTTTTCCTGGTGGATCACCCGGGCGCGGGGATCGGTCGCCGCAAAGGCATCGCACAGCCGGCCCGAGCCGTCGGTGGATCCATCGTCGATCAACAGGATCTCCAAATCCCGGTAAGTCTGGGCCGAGATGCAGTCCAGACATCGCGGCAGCAGCGCCTCGATGTTGTACACAGAGACGACAACCGTGACCAGACCCAGCGATTCTGCCATAAAAAGAAACGGGTTATTCTACTTATTTCGGATCGAATGGACCAACCCTCTCCCGGCCCGAAGCAGCGGGCGGCAAAGATCGATCAGGGCCATCGCCCACTTGGGATGGAAGACGAACAACTTCGTAAAACCTTTCCACTCCAGCTGGCGAAGCCAGGAAAACCCTTGACGCCCCTCAATCCGGTCATAAAAGAACCGGAGGGACCGACGGTCGAATGTCGTCAAGTGCCGGAACTTGATGATGGACGCAATCCACCCCTGGTGCGAAAGGCTGTTTTCATAAAAACGCGGCGCTTCGTT
>Ga0310694_10001916_pt1 | contig 22385 bp, 22 predicted proteins | sample 174DNAGHGhighgp2_FD_203884 | JGI IMG/M metagenome (GOLD analysis project Ga0310694, IMG submission 203884) | Sheep rumen microbial communities from Palmerston North, Manawatu-Wanganui, New Zealand - 1742 DNA GHGhigh gp2 (v2) (version 2) | ecosystem: Host-associated > Mammals > Digestive system... | reverse complement strand
CTCTCACCTCCAACGTCATGTCCAAATATGTCACACAAGCTTCCAACCATTCTGTACCAGTCTTGTCACGACTCTCCCAAAGAAAAGCGTTCACCTGGTCCTGATGAACAACACGTTTAAGCCAATTGACTAAAAAACCGGGAACGTACTTAGCCTTCGCGCCCATCTTGTCTTTCAGTATCTTGTCGATGTCGATTGTCTGCTCTGTAACTTTTGCCATCATATTCTCTATCCAATGAAGTTGCAAAATTACTGAATATCTCACAAAAAACAAATAACTTTTCGGTTAAATTAATCAAAAAAGCAACATTTTGCTACAAAAAACTAATAATTAGAGACAAAACACGCATCAACGAAACATGCCTCCATTGACTTTTCTCAGAGCATCGTTCTACGAGCCAGGCACTAATATGCACTCCAAAACTCCAAAGCTCCAACGTGTAACATGTAACATGTAACATGTAACATTAGAGTTAAACGACTTTTTGAAGTAAGGAGACGGAGAGGAGAGAATTCTATATTTATATATTATATATATTATATATATATTATAATATATATATAATATATATAATATTAAGGAGGTTGCAGAAAATGAATCTACACAAATGTTACATGTTACATGTTACATGTTACACCCCAACCCTCATTCTTGCATAACTGACTGATTTTCAATCGTCCTACCTATAGTATGCAGCCTACTTACATTAGAAAGAAGCCTATCCACTTGAGTTATAAGCCCAGCGGTTTGCAGGTAAGGTTTTCTGGCGAAAGTTATAAGCCTTTTAGCTTGAGCAAGCAGCCCATTGACGAGAGAAACATATAGGGTTGACACCAACCAAACGGCTTGTAACTCGCGTCAAATGGCTTCAAACGAATTGGGGATTGAGGATTGAGAATTGAGAATTATGATTACCAGCTTAGTCGGATTTGCAATCCGACCACACCGAATATTAACATTTGTAATGCGATGACTCGAGAAGGCAGAGTATTTGCGCATTACAAATGCTGATACTCATTATGTCTGGATTGCAAATCCAGCCAAGCAGCGGTATCCTCCGTTCGGCAATTCCATTCGTATTTGCATCGGCTGAAATTTCAGCCCATGCACTTTTCTCATGCAGGCTCCATGTTCCAGCCGGATTGCAAATCATGTCCGAGCATTTTTCAATGTTCAATGTTCAATATTCTTATAACGCTTAAATAAGAACACTCCCCACCCGAAAGAGAGAATTAAAACCAATTAGAAATCAAGCTGTTACAAGATTAACAAAATTTAATCCGAAAATAAATTAAAAAAAAGTGGAATAATGTGGGGAATTGTGGGGAAAAATGATTAACTTTGCAGCCAAGTAATAATCAAAGAAGTACGTATGCGTTTTTTAGGCAATATAGAAGCGAAGATAGACGTTAAAGGACGGGCCTTTTTCCCTGCCGCCTTCCGCAAGATTTTGCAGGCAGAGAACGAAGAACGCCTGGTGATGCGCAAGGACGTGCACCAGCAGTGTCTCGTGCTCTACCCAGAGTCTGTCTGGAACGAGCAAATGGATGCGCTCCGCCAGCGTCTGAACCGTTGGAACAAAGCCCACCAACAGGTATTTCGCCAGTTTGTGTCGGAAGTGGAAGTACTGTCGCTCGACGGCAATGGGCGCTTTCTGGTTCCGAAACGCTATCTGAAGTTAGCACAGATTGAGCAAGACATCAAGTTCGTCGGAATGGGCGACACGATAGAGATATGGAGCAGTAACTTGGCCGAGCAGTCAATGATGGATGCTGAGGAATTCAGCCGTGCCATCGAAGAGCTGATGAGCGACGACGCCGTGGCAGACGAGAACTGCTGATGTTATGAAAGAGTAAGAGAGAAAAGAATGGTGACGGCAGAGACATACCACGTTCCCGTGTTGCTTCAGGAGAGCATTGACGGACTCAACATCCAGCCCGGCGGGGTTTATGTAGATGTGACGTTCGGAGGGGGTGGACATAGTCGCGAAATACTGAGCCGTCTGAAGAATAACGGTCATCTGTACGGCTTTGATCAGGATGCCGACGCAGAGCAGAACATCATGGACGACAAGCGTTTCACCTTTGTCAGGAGCAACTTCCGTTATCTGGAGAACTGGATGCGCTACTACGAGGTTGACCATGTGGACGGGCTACTGGCAGACTTGGGAGTATCAAGCCACCACTTCGATGACGGTGAGCGTGGTTTCTCACTCCGGTTCGATGCGCCTTTGGACATGCGCATGAACAAACGAGGCGGCATGACAGCAGCCGACGTGGTAAACAGCTACGACGAGGAACGGCTGGCAGACGTGTTCTTTCTTTATGGTGAGCTGCGTGGAGCACGGCGCATAGCCTCAACACTGGTGTCGGCACGCAAGAGCAAGCCTATAGCCACAACTGGCGACCTGTTAGAACTGACCGGTAAGCTGTTCCAGCGCGACCGTGAGAAGAAGGAACAGACAAAGCTGTTCCAGGCTCTTCGCATAGAGGTGAACCACGAGATGGACGCCCTGCGCGACATGTTGAGAGGAGCCACAGAGGTGCTGGGCACAGGAGGCCGTCTGTGCGTCATCACCTACCACTCCCTGGAAGACCGCATTGTAAAGAATGTCATGCGCGCAGGCAATGCCGAGGGACGCATAGAGCAGGACTTCTACGGCAGGACCTCAAGTCCGTTCCGACTGCTGAGCAAGGTCATCACACCTTCTGCAGAAGAGTTGGCCAGCAACCCTCGCAGCCGAAGTGCAAAACTACGTATAGCAGAGAAAATATAGATTTATGGCAAAAGATAAGGACATAGAGTTCATCGTTGAGGAAAGCACCGAGAAAGCAGAGGAGCAAGCAGAGAAAGAAAAAGACGCTGCACCAATGCTGAAGGACACGCTGAAAAAGATTAAGGAGAACGTTCATGAGGACGACCCCCGTCCGTCTCAGAACCTGTCGCTCCGCTCCATTCTTGGTGGCGACATTCTGACTGGCGAGCTGGTACGCAGCCACATCTGGCTGTTCGCCTTTATCGTTGCCTTGAGCACCATCTATGTTGCTGTGCGCTACCAGTGCCAGCAGGATGTCATCAAGATAGACCGTCTGAACACGCAGCTGACTGATGCCAAATACAAAGCATCTGCCAGTTCAAGCACACTGACGGAGAAGTGCCGTGAGAGCCATGTACTGGAGATACTGAAGCAGAACAAGGACTCGCTGCTGCACATTGCCGACCGTCCACCCTATTTAATTAATGTACCCGAGTAAGAGAGCAAAAGGAGAATATGAGTAAGTTTGACCGTGAGAAAGTAATGCCACGCTACTTCCTTGTTGCAGTAGTGCTGACTGTCATAGGCTTAGCCGTCCTGGTAAAAGCCCTATACGTCATGACTGCCAAGAAGGAGTACTGGACCGAAGTGGCCGACCGTCTGAAGCGCGATTCAGTAAGCGTGAAGCCTACTCGTGGCAACATTCTGAGCTGCGACGGGCAACTGATGGCCAGTTCTATTCCAGAGTTCAGACTATTCATTGATTTTCAGGCAATGCGCGAATCGGGTCGTGACACGTTATGGGCTCAGAAACTCGACCCCATCTGCATAGGCTTACATGAAGTATTCCCTGAAAAATCTGCAGCAGAATTCAAGAAGTACCTCGAAGAAGGTCGTCTGGCTGTTCAGAAGAACGGAACAGTAGGCTCTCGCCACTGGCCTATATGGAAGCGCCGTGTTGATTTCAACAAGTTCACGATGGTGCACGACCTGCCTGTACTGAACATGCCTTTCAACACGTCGCAGGTTGCCGACGGCTACATTGTCCGTTCATCGTTCAAGAGCGGATTCAGTGTCGAAGAGTATAATGCACGCATACGCCCCTTTGGTTCACTGGCACAACGCACCATCGGCGACATGTTTGGCGCCAAGGATACTGCCCGTTGCGGCTTGGAGCTGTCGTTCGACTCCATCCTGCGTGGCACCAATGGACTCGTCAATCGCCGTAAGGTGCTCGACAAGTATCGTAACATTACCGTTCTGCCACCTATTGACGGTGCCGACATTGTCACCACCATCGACGTGAACATGCAGGATTTAGCTGAACGTGCTGTCATTGACGAGCTGAAGCTGATAGGTGGTGACCTGGGCGTAGCCATTCTGATGGAGGTAAAGACAGGCGACGTGAAAGCCATCGTCAACATGACACGCTGTGCTGACGGTGAATACCGTGAAGTAAAGAACAATGCCGTAGCCGACCTGCGCGAACCCGGCTCCGTATTTAAGACAGCCAGCTTCTTGGTAGCACTGGACGATGGTGTGGTGGACACCACCTATCGCATAGAGACAGGCTCAGGCGTATATAACATGCACGGACGAGACATGAAAGACCACAACTGGCGCAATGGCGGCTATCACAACATTTCACTGCCACGCGCCCTCGAGGTCAGCTCGAACATTGGTGTGAGTCGTGTCATCGACGAACACTACGGCAACAATCCTGAGAAATTCGTTGAAGGACTCTACCGTATAGGCATAGCCACTGACCTTCACGTGCCACTGGTTGGCTCGACAGCTCCACGCATCAGAAAGCCAAGGAAGAACAGCCGCGGTCAGTATGAGAACTGGAGCAAAACAGCATTGCCATGGATGAGCATCGGCTATGAGACCCAGATACCCCCTATCTCGACAGTAACATTCTATAATGCTATTGCCAACGACGGCCGAATGATGCGTCCCCGCTTTGTCAAGAAGATTGTAAAGAATGGTGAGACGCTGATGGAGTTCCCACCAGAAGTGATCAAGGAACACATTGCCAAGCCACAAACCATCAAGACCATGCAAACCATCCTGGAGCATGTGGTCAGTCAGGGACTGGGTAAGAAAGCAGGCTCGCGTTTGTTCAAAGTAGCTGGCAAGACAGGAACCGCCCAGATTTCGCAAGGCGCTGGTGGTTACAAGAGTGGCACCGTGCAGTACTGGCTGTCGTTTGCAGGATTCTTCCCTGCCGACAAGCCACTATACACCTGCATCGTCTGTCTGAAGAAGTCAGGACTGCCTGCATCTGGCGGTGGTATGAGCGGCGTCGTTTTCCACCAGATTTCAGAAGGTGTGATGGCCCGTTACCTGAAGCAGAACGTGGATGCAGCCCACGACACCACGTCGATTGCTATTCCTGACGTAAAGAATGGCGATTTGGCAGCTGCAGGCTACGTGCTTCAGCACTTAGGGGTAAAGACTGACGGAGGATGGAATGGGGAGATAGCCACTGGCAATCCCGTTTGGGGCAACACCACTCGCGAAACCCATGCTGTTGCCATGAACCCGATAAAGGTCAAGGGAAACGTCATGCCCGACGTCACTGGCATGGGAGCACGCGATGCAGTCTTCCTGTTGGAGAGCAAGGGTTTGAAAGTGAAGCTCAACGGTCGTGGCCGTGTGAGGTCACAAAGCATGGCTTACGGCAAGCCTATAACGTCAGGCAGCACCTGCATATTGACACTTGATTAAGTACTATATATATAATAAGGTATAGAGATATGAAACTGAGCGATCTACTAATCAACATCAGGCCAATCGACATTCAAGGCAATACTGATATCGACATTACTGGGGTAAACATCGACTCCAGGCGTATCGGCCAAGGACATTTGTTCGTCGCCATTAAGGGTACACAGACCGACGGCCACAAATTCATATCCAAGGCCCTGGAATCAGGAGCTGTGGCAGTACTGTGTGAAGACATGCCTGAGACACCTCAGCCAGGCGTCACCTATGTGCAGGTAGCTTCCACCGAAGAGGCTGTAGGACCAGTGGCAACCGTGTTCTTCGGTCACCCTTCGCACCATCTGAAACTGGTTGGAGTGACAGGCACCAACGGCAAGACCACCATCGCCACCCTACTGTATAACATGTTTAGGAAGTTTGGCCACAAGTGCGGACTGCTTTCTACCGTCTGCAACTACATAGAAGGCGAGGCAATACCAGCAGACCATACCACTCCAGACCCAATAGAGCTGAACCGTCTACTGGCAGAGATGGTAAAAGCAGGATGCGAATACGCTTTCATGGAGTGTTCCAGCCATGCCATACACCAGCACCGCATAGGCGGCCTGACGTTTGCAGGTGCTATTTTCACCAATCTTACGCGCGACCATCTGGATTACCATAAGACTTTCGAGAACTATCGCGATGCCAAAAAGATGTTCTTCGACGGTCTGAACAAAGAAGCCTTCGCTATCATCAATGCCGATGACAAGAACGGTGCATTTATGGTACAGAACTGCAAGGCACAAATCAAGACATACTCCACACGTACCATGGCTGACTTCCGCGCACGCATCATCGAGTGCCACTTTGAGGGAATGTACCTTGAAATCGACGGACGCGAGGTTGGAGTGCAGTTCATTGGCAAGTTCAATGTGAGCAACCTGTTAGCCGTTTACGGCGCTGCCGTCATGCTTGGCAAGCAGCCAGAGGACATTCTCGTCGTCATGAGCACACTGAAGAGTGTGAGCGGACGCTTAGAGCCTATCCACTCTCCTGAAGGAGTGACAGCCATTGTCGATTATGCCCACACGCCCGATGCGCTGGAGAACGTATTGAATGCCATTCACGAAGTGTTGGACGGCAAGCATGGCAGCATCATCACCGTATGTGGAGCAGGAGGTAATCGCGACAAGGGCAAGCGTCCCCTGATGGCTCAGGAGGCTGTCCGCCAGAGTGACAAGGTCATTATCACCAGCGACAATCCACGTTTCGAAGAACCTCAGGACATCATCAACGACATGTTAGCAGGCCTGACGCCTCAACAGATGAAGAAAGTGCTCAGCATTACTGACCGTCGTGAGGCCATTCGCACTGCTGTCATGCTGGCACAAAAAGGTGACGTCATCCTCATTGCCGGCAAGGGCCACGAGGACTATCAAGAGATAAAGGGCGTAAAGCATCACTTCGACGACAAGGAAGTGGTTAGTGAAATCTTTAATCTTTAATCTTTAATTTTTCATCTGCATGCTATACTATCTGTTCCGATTTTTAGAGCAATACGACATTCCAGGTTCACACATCTGGAGCTACATATCATTCCGTTCCATATTGGCACTCATCCTGTCACTGATGATTTCGGCATGGTTCGGCGAGAAATTCATCAAATGGATGAAACGCCGTAACATCTCAGAAACAGCCCGTGACCCGAACATAGACCCCTTTGGTGTCGAGAAAAAAGGTGTGCCAACCATGGGTGGCATCATCATTATGGTGTCTATCCTCGTCCCTGTCTTGTTGCTGGGACGTATGCGAAACATCTATCTCATCCTCATGATCATCACCACCGTCTGGTTAGGATTCCTGGGCTTTCTTGACGACTACATCAAGATATTCCGTAAGAAGAAGGACGGTCTGAAAGGTAAATACAAGATTGTGGGACAGCTGAGCATTGGTTTCATTGTGGGACTGGTGCTGTGGTGGAGTCCCGATGCCGTGGTACGTGAGAACATCTCCTCAGCCACCGTACAGAACAATCAGGAAATAGTGGTCAAGCACAAGCCAGAGGCAGTGAAGTCACTCAAAACCACTATACCGTTCATCAAGAACCACAACCTGAACTATTCAGACATCATGTCTTTCTGTGGCAAGTATAAGGTAGCAGCAGGCTGGATACTCTTTGTCATCATGACCATTCTGGTAGTAACAGCAGTATCAAACGGAGCGAACCTGAACGACGGAATGGATGGTATGTGTGCAGGCAACTCGGCCATCATTGGCGTGGCACTGGTCATTCTGGCCTATGTCTCAGCACATATTGGCTATGCTGCCTATTTCGACATTATGTATATTCCTGGTTCACAAGAGCTTGTGGTATTCCTCAGTGCCTTCATAGGAGCAATGATTGGTTTCCTATGGTACAACGCTTATCCTGCCCAGGTATTCATGGGCGACACGGGGTCACTCATGATAGGTGGCATCATCGGGGTCTGTGCAGTAATCATTCACAAGGAACTGCTACTGCCCTTGTTGTGTGGCATTTTCTTCATAGAGAGCCTCAGTGTCATCATCCAGACTCAGTGGTTCAAGCTGATGAAGAAAAAAGGCAAGCGCGTACGCGTGTTCCGTGCTACACCCATCCACGACACCTTCCGTAGGCTTGACTCACAGCTCGACCAGACATCAACCTACATACTGAAGGGATGGCCTCATCGTCCTTTCCATGAGTCGAAGATTACCATCCGTTTCTGGATTACAACGATTATATTAGCAGCATTAACAATTATAACATTGAAGATAAGATGAAAAAGATTGCCATACTTGGAGCAGGTGAAAGCGGTGCCGGTGCAGCCGTACTGGCAAAGAAACAGGGTTTCGACGTGTTTGTCTCAGACATGTCGATGATTCGCGACCGTTATAAGAAGATGCTTAACGATCACGGCATAGCATGGGAAGAAGGTCAGCATACCGCCAGCCGTATTCTTGATGCCGACGAAATAGTCAAGAGTCCAGGCATTCCTGACACAGCCCCCATGGTGGTAAGCGCTAAGGAGCGTGGCATCGGCATCATCAGCGAGATAGAGTTTGCAGGCCGATACACGCAGTCGAAGATGATATGTATCACTGGCTCGAATGGTAAGACCACCACGACAAGCCTTATCTATCACATTTTCAAGAATGCCGGTTACGACGTAGGACTGGCAGGCAACATTGGCAACTCACTTGCGCTACAGGTAGCAGATGAGCCACATGAGTATTACATCATTGAACTGAGCTCGTTCCAGCTGGACAATATGTACGACTTCCGTGCCAACATTGCTATTCTATTGAACATAACACCAGACCATCTGGACCGTTACGACAACTGCATGCAGAATTACGTGGATGCCAAGATGCGCATCATACAAAACCAGACACCACAAGATGCGTTCATCTATTGGAACGACGATCCTATTGTCAAGCGCGAGCTGGCTAAATACGACATCAAGGCCATACAGTATCCTTTCTCGGAACTGAAAGAGAAAGGTTCCATCGGTTACATCGAAGCTGGCAAGTATATCATAGAGCAGCCGGAGCCTTTCAACATGGAACAGGAGCAGCTCAGCCTGACAGGCAAGCATAACATCTATAACTCGTTGGCAGCCGGCATCGCCTCCAACGTGGCAGGCATCAAGAAAGATGTCATTCGCAAGAGCCTGAGCGACTTCCCTGGCGTGGAGCATCGACTGGAGAAGGTGTGCACCGTACGTGGCGTGCAGTACATCAACGACTCGAAGGCAACAAACGTCGATGCTTGCTGGTATGCGCTGGAGTCAATGAAGACGAAGGTGGTGCTCATCCTTGGTGGCAAGGACAAAGGCAACGACTACGAGCCCATCAAGCCATTGATACGCGAGAAGTGTACGGCACTGGTCTTCCTGGGTGCAGACAACACGAAACTGCATGAGAACTTCGACGACATGCAATCCTTCCTCACTATTCGCGACACCAGCTCTATGAAAGAGTGTATGGAAGCCTGCTATGAACTGGCAAAGCCAGGCGAGACAGTGCTCCTTTCACCCTGTTGTGCTTCGTTCGACCTCTTCAAGAACATGGAGGATCGTGGCGAGCAGTTTAAGGAAATAGCAAGAAACCTGTAAAGAATGAATAAAAAGATAGGCAACATATTCAAAGGAGACAAGGTCATCTGGATGGTATTTTTCTTCCTCTGCATGATCAGTATCGTCGAGGTTTTCTCTGCCTCGTCAGGTCTGACATACAAGAGTCAGAACTTCATTTCACCCATCCTGAAACACACAGGAACCATCGCCATGGGACTGTTCATCGCCGTAGTGACACTGAACATTCCTTGCAAGTACTTCAAACTGATGACGCCCTTCCTGTTGCTCATCTCTATCGTCACACTGCTATGGGTTCTCGTGGGTGGCGAAACCATCAATGGTGCCAACCGCGTCATTGAGATACCAGGCTTCACGTTCCAGCCTTCAGAGATAGCCAAGGGAGCACTCATACTGGCAGAAGCCCAGATACTCAGTGCCATGCAGCGCGAGAACGGTGCCGACAAAGTAGCCTTTAAGTACATCCTCGCCATCACACTGCCCATTGTAGGACTCATCGGCTTGGAGAACCTCTCAACGGCAGCCATGTTGTTTGGCGTCGTCATTATCATGATGTACATTGGCCGAGTACCTCTCAAGCAAATAGGCAAGCTCGTTGGTTCCTTAGTTGGCATTGCTGTCATTGGGTTACTTCTCATCATGATTGTCGGACACGCGGAAACGCCCGAGGAGGCAACCCTGTCGAAGACTGAGACGACCGTAGCGAAAGAAGATCCTCAGTCAAAGGGTATGATAGCCAAGCTGTTCCACCGTGCCGACACATGGAAGGGACGTATCCTGAACTTTGGTAAAGGCGAGGTTTCACCTATGGAGTACGACCTTGACAAGGACGCCCAGGTGGCTCATGCCAACATCGCCATTGTGTCAAGCGGCATCATCGGCAAGGGACCTGGCAAGTCTGTAGAACGTGACTTCCTCTCGCAGGCATTCTCAGACTTTATCTACGCCATTATCATTGAAGAGTTGGGCATCATCGGCGCAGCATTTGTGGTACTGCTATATATCATACTGCTTTACCGCTGCGCACGTATAGCCAGCAGGTGCGAGAACAACTTCCCTGCCCTCCTGGCCATGGGCTTAGGACTGCTGCTGGTCATACAGGCTGTCTTCAACATGATGGTTGCTGTAGGCTTGGCACCAGTAACGGGTCAGCCACTTCCGCTAATCTCGAAAGGTGGCACCTCGACCATCATCAATTGCGCATACATCGGTGCCATTCTGAGCATCAGCCGTTCGGCAAAGGTGCGTGGTGAGAAAAAAGAGACCGTAAAATTAGTTGAAACGGCAGAAATTTAGTAATTTTGCACGCTATAAAAAGAACGAAAGAAATGAGTGAACGATTAAGAGTCATCATCAGTGGCGGAGGAACGGGAGGTCACATCTTCCCAGCTGTCTCCATTGCCAATGCCATACGCTCCAAGCAACCTGACGCAGAGATACTGTTTGTAGGTGCCCTTGGTCGCATGGAGATGCAGCGTGTTCCTGCAGCAGGCTACGAGATAAAAGGTCTGCCCATCTGTGGTTTCGACCGTAAGAATCCTCTTAAGAACATCAAGGTCTTATACAAGATATGGAAGAGCCAGCGCATGGCAAAGAAAATCATCAAGGACTTCCGTCCGATGGTGGCCGTGGGCGTGGGTGGCTATGCCAGTGGACCAACGCTGAACAAAGCAGCTGCCATGGGCATTCCGTGTCTCATACAAGAACAGAACAGCTATGCTGGCGTCACCAACAAGCTGCTGGCCAAGAAGGCAGAGAAGATCTGTGTGGCTTACGACGGCATGGAACGCTTCTTCCCTGCTGAGAAAATCATCAAGACAGGTAACCCCGTACGCCAGGCACTGCTCGAGACAACCATCTCACACGACGAGGCAGTACGCTCCTTCGGCCTTGACCCACAGAAGAAGACTATCCTGCTGGTAGGCGGAAGTCTGGGTGCACGCACCATTAACGAGAGCGTTTTACAGCATCTCGACATGGTCAGCAATTCTGACGTGCAGTTCGTATGGCAGACAGGCAAGTACTATCATGCTTCCATCATGGAACAGCTGAAACAGCAGGGACAGCCCAAAAATCTGGTAGTGACCGACTTCATCAGCGACATGGGTGCTGCATATAAGGCAGCCGACCTGGTCATCAGCCGTGCAGGAGCCAGCAGCATCTCGGAGTTCTGTCTCATTGGCAAGCCGGTTATTCTGGTTCCCAGTCCTAATGTGGCAGAGGATCATCAGACAAAGAATGCCATGGCACTGGTCAATGTCGATGCGGCACTCTACGTGAAGGATGCCGAAGCACCTGATAAACTGCTGGAGCTGGCCATCACAACCGTCAACGACGAGCAGAAGCTCAACACTCTCAGTAAGAACGTACTCAAGTTGGCACTGCCTGACTCTGCAGACATCATTGCCGACGAAGTAATCAAATTAGCAAAATGGAAATAAAGAATTTAAAAGCAGTATATTTCATAGGTGCAGGAGGCATTGGCATGAGCGCGCTTGCACGCTACTTCATCAGACGAGGCCTGGTGGTTGCCGGCTATGACAAGACACCCAGCGACCTGACTCGTCAGCTGGAGAAAGAAGGCATGCTCATCCACTACGAAGAGAACCTCGACGAAATACCTCTGGTATGCAAGCAGCGTGAGAACTGCCTGGTCATCTATACCCCAGCCATTCCAGACACACATCGCGAGTTGCAGTTCTTCCGCAACAACGACTTCAACATCCAGAAGCGTGCGCAAGTGCTGGGGGCACTGACTCAGGAACACAAGGGACTCTGTGTGGCTGGCACGCACGGAAAGACCACCACATCAACCATGTGTGCACACATCATGCACCAGAGTCATCTCGACTGTAATGCCTTCCTGGGTGGCATCTCCAAGAACTATGGCACGAACTATATCCTCAGCCAGTCAGACTATGTGGTCATTGAGGCTGATGAGTTCGACCGCTCGTTCCACTGGCTGCGCCCTTGGATGACCGTCATCACGGCTACCGACCCTGACCATCTGGACATCTACGGCACGAAAGAAGCCTATCTGGAGAGCTTCCGCCACTATACTGAGCTCATACAGCCAGGTGGTGCACTCATCATTCATCGTGGCCTGGAGATGAAGGAGTCGCTGTCCGAGGGTGTCCGTCGTTATGACTATGCGCTCAACGAAGGTGATTTCCATGCCGAGAACATCGTCATCGACAATGGACATATCACGTTCGACTTCGTTTCGCCCATCGAGAACGTACCCCACGTAGAACTGGGACAACCAGTACCCATCAATATTGAGAACGCTATCGCAGCCATGGCAATGGCACAACTGGCAGGATGCACAGCCGAGGAACTGCATTACGGCATACAGACATATGGAGGTGTGGACCGTCGCTTTGACTTCAAGATCAAGACCGATAAACTGGTGTTCCTGAGCGACTATGCCCACCATCCGAAAGAAATATTCCACAGTGCACGAAGCATTCGCGAACTCTACAGGAACCGTAAGGTGACGGCAATCTTCCAGCCTCATCTCTATACCCGTACACGCGACTTCTACCCAGAGTTTGCAGAAGCACTGAGCCAACTCGACGAGGTCATACTGACAGAGATTTATCCTGCACGTGAACTGCCTATCGAAGGAGTTACGTCGAAACTCATCTACGACCGTCTGGCTCCTGGCGTGGAGAAACAAATCATTCAAAAGGCCGACGTGCTCGACTTTGTGAAACACCATGACTTCGACGTGTTGATCGTTCTTGGTGCCGGCGACCTCGACAACTACGTGCCACAAATCACGAAACTGCTTAAGAGCAGGCTATAACAACAAAGTAAACAACAAGAAAACAGAATAAAGACGTGACCATCGACTGGAAAAAGACAACAGTTATCATACTGGATATAGCACTTGCTGCTTATCTGGTGCTGGCCATCACGGCGTTCAACAAGCCCGATGATGTGGCCAAGGTATGCTCTGAGGTCAAGATTGATATCCAGCGCGACGTCACTGACGGATTCCTCAACGATGAAGATGTAAGGGATTTCCTTAAACGAAACAAGGTTTATCCGTTAGCCAAGCCGATGAACGAAATCAACCCACGTAGCATTGAAGAGGTGTTACGCCAAAGTCCGTTCGTCGAGAATGCCGAATGTTACAGGACACGTGAAGGCAAGATATGCATCACGCTGAAGCAGAAGACACCTATCCTGCGTGTGAAGGCAGACAATGGCGACGACTATTACCTGGACAACCATGGGTCAATGATGTCCAATACGCGCTATCCCAGCAACCTTATCATTGCCACTGGCCACATCAGCCGCAAGTATGCGCAGAAGGTGCTCACTCCTATTGGTATCACACTCATCAACAATAAGTTCTGGCAGAACCAGATAGAGCAAATCAACGTGTTGGCCGACGGTTCCATGGAGATTGTTCCTCGCGTGGGCGAACATATTATATATATAGGACGCCCAACGAACTTGGAAAAGAAACTCCAACGCTTGGAGAAATTCTACCGTTACGGCTTGAGCGTTGCCGGCTGGAACAAGTATTCGTACATCAGCGTGGAATTCGACAATCAGATTATTTGTAAGAAGAAACAAAAATAACTATAATATGATGGCAGCAAAGGACTTTATCGTAGCTATTGAACTCGGTTCATCGAAGGTGACGGGTATTGCGGGAAAAAAGAATCTCGATGGCAGCATTCAGGTGCTCGCCGTGGTAAAAGAAGACTCGTCTTCATTCATCCGTAAGGGGGTGGTTTATAACATTGAAAAGACTGCCCAATGTCTGACAAATATTGTTAAGAAGCTGACCGTACAACTGAAGACAGAGATCACACAGGTCTATGTAGGCATTGGCGGACAGTCTATCCACAGCGTACGTAACGTCATCACCAAAGACCTTCCTGCTGACACCATCGTTACACAGGACATGGTCGTCGAACTGATGGACGCCAACCGTAGCATGCAGTATCCTGACCAGGAAATACTCGACGTGGCAGGTCAGGAGTACAAGGTGGACTCTCAATACCAGATTGAGCCCGTAGGCATTCAGTGCTCACACCTGGAAGGCAACTTCCTCAACATCTTGCAGAGAAAAGCCTTCTACAAGAGTCTGAACAGCTGCTTCGAAATGGCAGAGATAGGCATTGCCGAGCTCTATCTCGCACCTCTGGCACTGGCCGACAGCGTGCTGACAGAGTCAGAGAAACGCTCTGGCTGTGCACTGGTGGATATTGGTGCCGACACCACCACCGTGTCTGTCTATCACAAGAATATCCTTCGTCATCTGGCAGTTATTCCCCTGGGTTCAAACAACATCACCAAGGATATTGCATCGCTGCAAATGGAGGAGCAGGATGCTGAGAAGATGAAACTCAAGTATGGCTGTGCCTATACAGAGAATAACGAAATAGACAATAACATGAAGTACTCCATCGATGCCGACCGTCAGGTGGAGTGCCGTAAGTTCATCGAGATTGTCGAGGGACGTCTGGAGGAAATCATCGAGAACGTATGGTTCCAGGTGCCTAACGACCTCTGCGACAAACTCCTGGGTGGTATCATCCTCACTGGTGGCGGCTCGAATATGAAGAACATTGAAAAGGCATTCCGCAACCATACACATATCGACAAGATACGTATTGCGAAGTTTGTCACACAGACCATCACGTCAAGTAACCCAGAAATCAATGCCAAGAACGGTACCATGAACACCGTCTTGGGACTGTTGGCAAAGGGTGACATCAGCTGTGCAGGCAACGCTATCGATCCTAATGGCGACCTCTTTGCCATCAAGCAGACAGGCACCATCAATACCGAGCAGCGTAAGGCTCGTCAGGCAACAGAGACCGACCCAGGCGTCATCCGTACGGAGCGTGAGAAACAACAGGCTGAAGAGGAAGCCCGTCGCAAGAAAGAGGAAGAGGAGCGCATAGAGCGTGAGAAAGCCGAGGCAGAGGCACGCGAACAGGCTCGTATCAAGAAGGAGAACAGCGCCATCAACAAGGGCTGGAAGTGGCTCAAGAAGTTTGGCAAGACTATGATTGAGGAAGAAGAGTAAACAGTAAAAAAAAAGTAATTAGTAAAATCGTCAAATCGTATATAGCTATGGCAGATTATCCAAATATAGACCTCCTGAACTTCGGAGAGCCCGATAAGGAGAATAGCATTATCAAAGTGATTGGTGTTGGTGGCGGTGGTGGCAACGCTGTGAACCACATGTATCGTGAGGGCATCCACGACGTGTCATTCGTGCTCTGCAACACTGACAACCAGGCACTCAACGACTCACCCGTGCCTGTTCATCTGCAGTTAGGAAAGGAAGGCCTTGGAGCAGGAAACAAACCTGAGCGCGCTCGGGCTGCTGCTGAAGAGAGCCTCGACGATATCAAGAACATGCTTAACGACGGTACACGCATGGCATTCATCACAGCCGGCATGGGTGGTGGCACTGGAACGGGTGCTGCTCCTGTCATTGCCCGTGTGTCTAAGGAAATGGGCATTCTTACCGTTGGCATCGTCACCATTCCCTTCCGTTTCGAGGGCGACCGAAAGATTGACCAGGCACTCGACGGTGTGGAGGAGATGTCGAAACATGTCGATGCGCTTCTTGTTATAAATAATGAACGCCTGCGCGAGATCTATCCTGAGCTTACCGTGCTCGATGCTTTTGGCAAGGCTGACGACACATTGTCGGTGGCTGCCAAGTCCATTGCCGAGATTATTACCGTCCACGGACTCATCAATCTCGACTTCAACGACGTGAAGACCGTACTCAAGGATGGTGGCGTGGCTATCATGTCAACAGGCTATGGCGAGGGCGAAGGACGTGTCAAGAAAGCCATCGACGATGCACTGAACTCACCGTTGCTCAACGATAACGACGTCTTTAACTCCAAGAAGATCCTACTCAGCATCTCCTTTGCCGGCAACAAGGACGGCTCTGGCTCGCTGATGATGGAGGAGATGAACGATGTCAATGACTTCATGGCAAAGTTTGGCGACTTCGAAATCAAGTGGGGACTGGCTACCGACCCCGAGCTGGGTAAGAAGGTGAAGGTGACCATTCTGGCTACTGGCTTTGGCATCAACAATGTCGATGGCATGAACAGCCACCTGAAGAAACACTCTCAGGAAGAGGCTAACCGACTGGCCGAGGAACAGGAACGAGCAGCCAAGCGTGAGGACCGACGTCAGCAGTACTATGGCAACGAGGGCACGAACAAACGCTACAAGCGTCGCCCACACATCTATCTCTTCCGCACGGAAGACCTGGACAACGAGAATGTCATCTCTGCAGTAGAGTCAACACCTACTTATAAACGTACGCGCGAGATTCTCGACAGCATCAACAGCCAGACGCAGGAGGACGACTCGTCCAACCATCAGGACAACGATGCCGAGGTCATACAGGGTACCATCAAGTTTGCATAATACTTCAACAACAATCTTTACTATACACTTATTAAAAGGGAGGTCACCTGCGAAGGTCACCTCCTTTTGCTTTTCTTGTCTTATGTAACAATCAGCTTAGGCGTATAGCTCCTGAAACACAGCCAGCGACTTGAGCTCAGGAAACGATGGCAAGTGTAGTCGGTAGTAGTTCAGCATCACCTCCAGACAACGGTTACGCTCCATACGGTTCATTCTGAACAGGTGCATGTTCTGATAGTCCATACGCATCAGCGTGCGTATGCGCGCTGCCTCGTCAGCACGAAGGAAATCCTGATGAATGGGTGGTTCACTACAGAACGCTCCTTCCCTTAAGTCGAAGAAGGTGTCATCCTCGTCTCCCTCTACAAGATTGGGATAGAAACCTAAGAAGCGTGACAGGTGCATCAGGAACGACAAATGGAAATTGGCAATGCCGTCTGTTGCAGCGTCAAACCACAACAGGCTGTTCTTCATGTAGTCGAACAACGGTTCGTCAGCCTGTTGCTCACCACGCACGGCAGCATACAGGAATTCAGCCAAGAACAGCGAGATGGCAATCTTCGTCGGGTCAGCCGTCAGCGTAGCATAGGGAAACAACAGTCGTGCATCACGCATCTTCTGCAGCTGTACGCGGTCACGCACGTCGCACTCCACATCCAACAGGCTCAACGGCTGGAAAAACTGTTTCTTCAAACGTCCCTTGCTGGTCTTCGGTATGCTGATGATACATGACAGCCGACCTGCCTGACGTGTAAACAAGTCAACTATCAACCTGTTCTCACCATACTTGATGGCTCGCAGCACTATCGCTTCAGTCTTGACTAACATAAGTGCAAAAGTACGAATAAAAAACGATAGCATATCAACGGGCAGAAGGAATTATTTGTTAAATATTCATAAAACATCAGCTTTCCAACCTGCTTATCCTTTGTTTCTCAAAGAATAGTTGTACCTTTGCATCCGCTTTTAGGGGCATGGTCCCTTCGTCTATCGGTTAGGACGAGAGATTTTCATTCTCTAAAGAGGAGTTCGACTCTCCTAGGGACTACCATTTAAATCTGCCATCTGCGCAGCGAATGCGCTACCACCGAAAGGCCGGAAGACGGTGGCAGAGAGTTGAAAAGCCTTTCAGCCGCTCAACTCGCTCGGGGCAACCAGCAATGTAAGACCCGTAGGCTTTAAAGCAGTAACAAAACATTAACAATCAAAACATTTAAGACAAAATGGCAAACCACAAATCATCAGAGAAGAGAATTCGTCAGACAAAGACTCGTACAGAGCACAACCGCTATTATGCTAAAACCATGCGTAACGCTGTTCGCAAACTGCGTGCCATGACCAACAAGGAAGAGGCTACTAAGCTCTATCCATCTGTACAGAAAATGCTTGACAAGCTGGCTAAGACAAACATCATCCACAAGAACAAGGCTGCAAACATCAAGTCAAGCCTCTGCCAGCACATCGCAAAGCTGTAAGAACAAGCAACATCACTTACACTATAAACGACTGTCGTTCCAAACAAGGGACGACAGTTTTTTTATGACCAAACAAACATTTTTCACGAAACAACAAGCTGTTTCATAAAAAATGACTATCTTTGCAAAAACTAAACCCTATCCTTATGAAACGTATTATCTACTTACTCGCCTTATTGCTCCTTACCATCACTGTCGGAGCACAGAACTTCAACATCACCAACCTGCTCAAGGAAAACCCTAAAAGGGCATACGGAAACGACTGTCCCTACATCATTCAAGACACAGAACTGACACCGTCGCCACAGGGATACAAACCGTTCTATATTAGCCACTATGCACGACACGGCTCACGATACTACTGGAGCGACAAACTCTATAAGGAGCTGGACACCCTGCTGACCGTAGCAAGCCAGAAACAGGTGCTCACTGACGAAGGAGAAGCTTTCCGCCAGCGATTCATGGATGTGAAGCAAGAACTGCTCACGGGCTGCACTGAACTCACACAACTGGGATGGGAGCAGCACCAGGCCATAGCACGACTCATGTATAACGACTTCCCTGAGGTGTTCCTCCATGGCGGCAACGTGCTTGCCATTGCCTCGCTCTCAGGACGTTGTGTCATCAGCATGTCTGCCTTCTGCCAGGAACTCACACAGTGCAACCCGGCAATTGAGATACGTGAACAGTCATCACGCTTCACACTCGACGGCGTGGTACCCAGCGACCATAACAACCCCCTCAGACGTAAGTTCCCAAGAGTGATGCCACGCTTCATCAACCATCGTGACCTCTTCCACGAGCCTGCCGACATACGTCCTGCCATCGTCAAGCGACTGGTCACCTCCACTGAGGGACTGCCATACGAGGACAACAGGATAGCCGACAAGCTCATCGACCTCTACACCTCGCTGCCAAACATCGGGCACGAGGGACTCATGGGTAACCTCATCACTGACGATGAGATAGTCAGCCGATGGGAAGCCTCTAACCTCGGCTCTTATGCATGGGTCTTCGGACCACAGTATGAGGCCATACCTATTCTGCAGGACATCATGAGAAAAGCGAATGCCGTCATCTACGACGAGATAGACCGCGTTGCTGACCTGCGCTTCGGTCACGACACCTGCATAGGACCACTCACCGTACTCATGGGCATCAATGGAGCCGACCGTGACCCAGAGGATCCCAACCAAGTGAAGTACTACTATCAGAACTGGCAGACCTGCAAGGCCTCTAACATCCAACTCATATTCTATCGTAGCGACAACTCACAGGATGACATCCTCGTGAAGTGCCTCCTCAATGGCAACGAGGCTACCCTACCCGTCCCCACCGTCACCGCCCCATATTATAAATGGTCAGACTTCTGCCGTTACTACAACGAGAAAATAGAGCCGATCATTTCGAGTGAATAGTTTATAGTTTATAGTGAATAGTTTATAGTTAATAGTGAATAGTGAGGCCGCTCAGTCAGACCACGAATCACACGTATTTCACGAATTCGCTCAGTCGGATTTGTAATCCGACTGCAACGAGTATAAGCATTTGTAATGCGCCCATTATCTCCGACTGCAACGAGTATAAGCATTTGTAATGCGCCCATTATCTCCGACTGCAACGAGTATAAGCATTTGTAATGCGCCCATTAACTCAACAAGTATAAACATTTGTAATGCACCAATATAATACCTAAAAATACAAGTACTATGCCACCAACAAAACTAACAAAAGAACTATATTTCATTACTTCAACAGTCATCGACTGGATAGATATCTTTACACGTCCAGCCTATAAAAACATTGTCGTTGAATCGCTACAGTATTGTCAGAAGAACAAAGGACTTGATATATACGCATGGGTATTGATGACTAACCACCTACATATGATAGTAGGCACAAGTGGCAACTATCAGATTGGAGACATCCTACGTGACTTCAAGAAACATACCAGCAAGACCATTGTAAAAGCAATAGAAGAAAACCAGCAGGAGAGCCGAAAAGAATGGCTGATTGACAAGTTCAAGTTTCGTGCCGCCAATGATTCAAAAGTCACGAATTACAAATTTTGGCAAGAAGGAAATCATGTGGAGGCTATCACCTCCTACGATTTTTATTTAGAAAAGCTTAACTATATTCATATGAATCCCGTCAAGCAAGAAATAGTTGATAAACCAGAAGACTATTCCTTCAGTTCTGCCCGCAACTATTGCGGAGAGAAAGGCCTAATTGATGTCATCCTATTAATATAGTACGCGTCTCCGCTCAGTCGGAACTGCTCAGTCGGAATAGTGAATAGTGAGTAGTGAATAGTGAGTAGTGAATAGTGAGTAGTGAATAGTGAGTAGTGAGGCTGCTCAGTCGGATTTGCAATCCGACTGCAACGAGTATAAGCATTTGTAATGCGCATAATTATCCAACGAACATAGCACGAATACAAAGAGTATTTACGCATTACAAATGCTTATACTCAACACGGCCGGATTACAAATCCGACCGAGCAGGCCGAGCAGGCGACAGCCGAGCAGGGAAATTTCACGAATCAGCTGGTATCCGCTCAGTCGGATTTGAAATCCGACTGCATCGAGTATAAGCATTTGTAATGCGCCCATTATCTAACGAATAGAATAAAGGGAACAATATTTACGCATTACAAATGCTTATACTCAACACGGCCAGATTACAAATCCGACCGAGCAGGGATTCTCCCCCTATGGGGGGAGTTAGAGGGGGGCCGTCTTTTCATCTCCCAGTTCTCCCCCTATGGGGGGAGTTAGAGGGGGGCCGCCAATTTTTTCCGTCTTTTATTTTGTTGTTTTCTCACTTATTCGTACCTTTGCAACGTAATAAATAATAACGAGATGATAATATCAGCAGAACAGAAGTTGGCAGACAGCTATTTACAAACACTTTACACGCTAAGCCGAGAAGTGCGCCAGTATGTAGCGAAAAAGCTCACGGACTCATTGTCTCATGATGAGGCCGGAAGTGACAATTCTCACATAAAGAGAAGAGCAAAAGTCGTACGCCATGCAGCAAATGGAGTACTGTCTGATGCAGAAATGGAGAGGCGCTTTTCTGGAAAGGCAATGCCTAACTATCCAGACGAGGAGCCTACATGGTCAGAAGTTATCAACGCTAATACCAAGAAAACCATAAAACCCGTAGAGAAATGGCTGTAAACAAAGTAGCTCAAAGGGAAATAATAGAAGTGCCCTATCAGTTGCCAGACGGGGAGATAAAGCCACATATGGCATTAGTCTTATCTACAGAAAAGCTACAAGATGCAGAGGATGGAATGTTTTATGCTGTTCTGATTTCCTCGAAGAATCTCAATCCAGAGTTCACGATGCAGATAAGAAACGAGTGGCTCAGCAAGCCATTACCAAAGAAGTCTTACTTCGTAACACATATAGTGTCTTATTATCGTACGGATGAGGTTATTCAGTCTTTTAATAATTTTGTTAAAGCAGATTATTTTGATGCTATCATGAATAAAGTCATCCTCAGTATGTTCGATATAGAGCTCGAGTAGATCCACTCAGCCAGACCACGAATCACACGTATTTCACGAATCCAGATTTTCCGCTCAGTCGGATTTGTAATCCGACTGCAACGAGTATAAGCATTTGCAATGCGAGAATTATTGAATGAACATAACACAAGAATTTTTACGCATTACAAATGCTTATACTCAACACGGCCGGATTACAAATCCGACCGAGCAGGGCCGCCAATTTTTTTTGCGTTTTTCTTTTGTATTGTTCTCACTTTTTCTTACCTTTGAGGCTTTGCCTCGAAGATACTTTCGCTCGAAACAAAAAATAAACTTACATTTATTTTGTTGTTTCCTCACTTATTCGTACCTTTGCAGCGTGGTATGTCATGTAGTGACATGAACATTA
>Ga0310694_10001913_pt1 | contig 22411 bp, 19 predicted proteins | sample 174DNAGHGhighgp2_FD_203884 | JGI IMG/M metagenome (GOLD analysis project Ga0310694, IMG submission 203884) | Sheep rumen microbial communities from Palmerston North, Manawatu-Wanganui, New Zealand - 1742 DNA GHGhigh gp2 (v2) (version 2) | ecosystem: Host-associated > Mammals > Digestive system... | reverse complement strand
TCATCGTCAAGCAGGGGTTACGCTTCGCTCCACCACCTGCCTGTGGTCGTCCCAGCCCTTCGGGCTTCACTTCACAACCGGTTGCCATACAAGATAAATAACAGTTTTGTAAGGTATTGTCACTTCCGAAACTTAAGTAATGATTATATGCTAAAGACGCTCCAAGGTGTTTCTTCTCACCGTTGTTACTTTATGATTTTCCCGGTCTTGTCGATTTTGCTCCATTCCTCATTATCCTCTTGAACGGCAGCCAATCCATCCTCAAACGGTTTTACAGCTTTCCATTTGCAAGGAATGACCACCTTTCCTGACTTGTCGATAAAGCCCCATTTCCCATTGTCATCTTGAACTGGAGCAAAACCATCTATGAAAGCATAAGTTGTTTTCCATTTGCATGGGATGACCACCTTCCCTGACTTGTCGATAAAGCCCCATTTCCTATTGTCATCTTGAACTGGAGCAAAACCATCTATGAAAGCATAAGCTGTTTTCCATTTGCAAGGAATGACCACCTTTCCTGTCTTGTCGATGTAGCCCCTCTTTTTGTTTTCATCTTGAACAGCTGCCAAGCCCTCGCTGAAAAATGAGGCGTTTTCCCATTTGCATGGAATAACCAAATTCCCATTCATATCAATGAACCCACATTTGCCATTCTTGTCTTCGACTGAGGCAAGACCCTCCTCGAAATCATCAATATCATCCCATTTGCAAGGAGTGATGACTTTCCCTGTCTTGTCGTAGATTCCACATCTTCCATCTTCATCTTCCACTTTGGCAAAACCATACTCGTCGAAATCATCAATGTCTTCCCATTTGCAAGGAATGATGACTTTCCCTGTCTTGTCGTAGAGCCCATATCTTCCATCTTCATCTTCTACTTTTGCAAAACCATACTCGTCGAAATCATCAATGTCATCCCATTTGCAAGGAATGATGACTTTTCCCGTCTTGTCAATGAGCCCAACTCTCCCATCTTCATCTTCCACTACGGCAAAACCATCCTCATTGAAATCATCAATATCATCCCATTTGCAAGGAGTGATGATTTTCCCTGTCTTGTCAATGATACCCATTTTCTCATGGCTATTTTCTACAATAGCCAAACCGTCTTCAAATGAATCAACATCTTCCCATGTGCACGGTATGACCAATTCCCCAGTTTTGTTGATAAACCCCCATTTCCCTTTCTTGTTTTTAACAGGAGCCAAACCTTCGCTGAAATTATTAGCACCATTCCAATTGCAAGGGATGACCAATGTTCCGGCTTCGTCTATGAAACCATATTTCCCTTTGTCATTCTTGACAAAGGCCAAACCTTCACTATACTTAACAGTGTTCACCCATTGCGCCATCCCGCTGACGGGTATGAGCAACATCAAGACCCCAAAAAATAGTTTGATTCGTTTCATGGCAGAAAAATTTATATGTTAGTAATTCAATTGTCGCATTCATTCAATTCTCAGGAGCCAAAAGGTGGTCAAAGGGTAGCTTGAGAATGCCGAGTTTGTTTTTGTCAATGCAGTAGTGCCTCGGCCTGTTACCACCAGACACGGGCTTCACCTCTTGACGTCACCTTGCCTGCGAGCACTCCTTGGATGGCATCATACAGGCACGACCTCTTTCAGGCAATACCACCACGCGGTGAAGATGTTCTTGGACGTCCAGAAGGAGACGAGGATGGCATTGAGGTTGAACAGCAGTGCTGCTGCGATGTAGGAGTAAGAGAATACGTAAGGAAACTGGTTGATGTCTGTCTGGTAGTTTCTTGTGTCCGACGCGAAGCATGAGGCGTGGAAAGCCAGTGTTATTCCGAGCAGGATGTCATAAATCCACAATCCTTCGTTGGCGATGATGGGTCTGAGCATCAAGAGGAAATAGGAATAGATGGGCAGGCAGTAGGGTGCCAGTGATACGAGGATGCCCGAGAGCGACCCACCGCTGGTGTAGACAGCTCCTGATTTCTCTCCTGCCTGGAAATTGCTCATTTTCCGAAAGGTGAGGAGTGAGACGACGGTGTGTGTCAACTCGTGTGTGAAGACCTCGAACCATTGCAGGTTTTTGGTCAACCAGAAACGCTTCAGCACAAGGAACACCACGGCTCCAATGGCAGTCCACTGATACATCGCCAGGTTTCCCAAAACCGTCATGGGTGGGTCAGGGCTGAAAATTGTCTTTACGATGCCCCATGTCTCATAGGCCAGCAACATGGCGAGCACGAGCAGGATGACAGCGAAAACATATTTGATACCGTTGGCGCTTTTCGACATGAGTATCCTCCATTTTGTTTGTTACTTTTGCAAAGATAATACAAAATAATGGCTTTCGTTTGCATAAAAATAAATTCTTTTTCCCAACAAGCATATAATTCGATATTTTTAACTACATTTGCAGAAAATTCAAAGAACATGCACCCCATCATCATTGCAGGCCCTTGCGTGATAGAATCCATGCACCTGCTTCAAACGGTAGCCGAGGAGTTGGTGTCCATCAATTCCCGTCTGGGCGTCGACATCATCTTCAAGTCCTCATTCGACAAGGCCAACCGCACGTCGGCATCCTCGTTCCGCGGCCCGGGTATCGACAAAGGCTTGGAGATGCTCTCCGACATCCACTCTTCCTACGGACTACGCATCCTCACCGACATCCACGAGGCATGGCAGGCAGCCCCGGCGGGTGCCGTAGCCGACATCTTGCAGATACCGGCCTTCCTCTGCCGTCAGACCGACCTCCTCACCGCCGCCGCCCGCACCGGGCGAACGGTGAACATCAAGAAGGCACAGTTCCTCAGCGGGCGCGACATGCGTTATCCCGTGGAGAAAGCCTTGGATGCCGGTGCCAGCGAGGTGTGGCTCACCGAGCGAGGCAACACCTTCGGCTACAACAACCTGGTGGTGGATTTCCGCAACATAGCCGACATGCTCGACATCGTACCCCGCGTGGTGATGGACTGCACACACAGCGTGCAGCGCCCCGGCAGCGATGGCGGGAAGACCGGCGGCGACCGACGCTTCGTCCCCGCCATGGCCCTTGCCGCCAAGGCCTTCGGCGCCACGGGCTATTTCTTCGAGGTGCACCCCGACCCCGACCACGCACTGAGCGACGGGCCTAACATGCTGCCTTTGAGCCGCCTGGAGGAGGTGGTGAAAATGCTCCTCTAAACGAGGCTGAAGGAATTTTGGAGACGGGAAGTTCCCGTCTCTACAACATCATTAATTAAAGTAGCAAAAACGACAAGACAATGAGCAACACCCCCAGCGACCGATTGGCGCAAGCCCGCACCTACGCTGCACAGTGCATCAGAGACGAGGCACATGCGCTGAGCGAACTCATCGGGCAGTTGGATGAGAATTTCGACCATGCGGTAGAGATGATTTACCACTGTCGAGGCAAGGTGATTGTCACCGGCGTGGGAAAGAGTGGCAATATTGGCGCGAAGATAGCAGCCACCTTCTCCAGCACCGGCACGCCGTCGTTCTTCATCAACCCGCTCGACGTCTACCACGGCGACCTCGGCGTGATGACCTCCGACGATGTAGTGCTTGCATTGAGCAACTCCGGACAGACCGACGAGTTGTTGAGATTCATACCCATCGTGCTACATATGCACATCCCCATCATATCCATGACAAGCAACCCCGACTCCTTGCTGGCCAAATACTCATCAGCACATATCTTGGTGAAGGTGTCGAAGGAGGCTTGCCCGCTGAACCTCGCACCGACGAGCAGCACCACCGCCGCCCTGGCCATGGGCGACGCCCTTGCCGTGGCCTTGATGGAAGTGCGCCGCTTCCGCCCCCGCGACTTCGCACAGTTCCATCCCGGCGGGGAGTTGGGGAAACGCCTCCTCACCACCGCCCGCGACGTGATGAAGAGCGACGATCTCCCCATCATACCCTCCGACATGCATCTTGGCGAGGCCATCATCCATGTGAGCAAGGGCAAGTTGGGTCTTGGTGTCTCCCTTCGCGACGGCAAGGTGGAAGGGCTGATCACCGACGGCGACATCCGACGGGCCATGGAGCGGTGGCAGTCGGAGTTTTTCGACAAGACCGTCAGCGACATCATGACCACTTCTCCGAAATGTGTCACGCCGTCGACGAAAGTGACAGAAATCCAGCGTATTATGAATAAATACAAGGTTCATACGGTATTGGTGACCGATCAGGAGCGTCACCTCTTAGGCATCGTCGACCATTACCGTTGCATGCTATGACCCCATCATCGTTATGAAAAAATCCGCCTTCCTTTTCCTCCTGCTCTTCATCGGCCTCTCCAATGCTCGTTCGCAAAGTAGCGACTCGCTCCTCATGAGGCAGTTGGAGCATGAACATGTCACCTTCTCTCACGACAACAGCGTGGTGCTCCTGATGAGCGGGCAGGAGAAGTTCGACGACATGTTCGAAGCCATACGCCAGGCGAAAAGCAGCGTCCACCTTGAATATTTCAATTTCCGCAACGACTCCATCGCCCACCTGCTCTTCGACCTGTTGGCTGAGAAGGCGAAGGAAGGCGTGGAGGTGCGAGCCCTCTTCGACGGCTTCGGCAACGACTCAAACAACCAGCCTCTGAAAAAGGAGCACTTGGCCGCCATCCGTGCCACCGGCGTGGAAATCTACGAGTTCGACCCCGTCCGCTTCCCATGGATCAACCATGTGTTCTCCCGCGACCATCGCAAGATTGTGGTCATCGACGGAAAGGTGGCATATACGGGAGGCATGAATGTGGCCGATTATTACATCAACGGCACCGAAGTGGTGGGGGAGTGGCGCGACATGCACTGCCGCATCGAGGGTGAGGAGGTGAACACGCTCCAGCGCATCTTCTTCAAGATATGGAACAAGGTGTGTCCCACCCGTGTGGATTATGATGCGAAGTATTTCCGCCTGACGCCCAGCGACACGGCGCATTTCAAGAACCTGAAGCCCGACACCACCGCCACCGCCTTCCATAAGACGGTGGGCATCATCAACCGCGAGCCACGCACGAGCAACAAGATTATCAGGCAGTTCTACTACAACGCCATCGACAACGCCCGTGACAGCATCAAATTGGTCAACCCCTACCTGACCCTTAACGGAACAATGAAGCGCAAACTGTACAAGGCAGCGAAACGTGGTGTGAAAGTGCAGGTGATGGTGTCTGCCAAGAGCGACATCCCCTTGACGCCCGACTGCGTGTTTTACAATGTTCACAAGATGATGAAAAAAGGCATCGACGTGTGGATTTACGAACCTGGGTTCCATCACACGAAAATCATCATGGTGGATGGGAAGTTCTGCACGGTGGGCAGCGCGAACCTCAACTGCCGCAGCCTGCGGTGGGACTATGAGGAGAATGCCGTCATCATCGACCCGGAAGTCACGCAGCAGTTGTGCGACATGTTCGAGCGCGACAAGGCCAAGAGCTTCTACCTGACACCGGAGACATGGAACCAATTCCGCACGCGCTGGCAGAAGACCGTAGGGTGGTTTGCACATCTTCTCGCACCATGGTTGTGATAGGAGGTCTTAGGAGAGACTAGGAAAACTAGTAATACTAGTAATACTAGCAAAACTAGGAAAACTAGAAAAAACTATATCTTATCGATTCTCACATATCCATTCATGACGGCGTAGATGGTGAGCGCCGAAACGCTTCTCATACCTAGTTTTTCAGTGATGTTTTTCCGATGTGAGATGACGGTGGTGAGACTGATGTTGAGTTTGTCTGCTATTTCCTTGTTGATGAACCCTTGCGCCAAAAGTGCAAGCACCTCCACTTCCCTTGGCGAAAGGATGCTTTTCTTCTCTTTCTTCGCCATTGGGGGCATGTTTTTCCCCTGTGAATGCCCCTTTTGCTGTGTCATGAGCAGTGACTTGACCAGTTGATTCTCTGGGACGTTGACATTAAGGCAGTGGAATTGCGCCAGCAAGGCCTGATGGTCTGCCTGCGTGGTGAGCACGATGGTTTTGTTTTTCCTTTCGAGAAAGAATTGCCTGTCGGTGAGCAGCATGTTGAATTCCACGAAGAAATGTACAAATCGCTCCGGGTTGTCTTCACGCAACTCTTGCACAGAAGGGTATGCCACGACCTCGATAGTGCTCATGACACTTTGCAAGAGTTGTCTCAGCCCGATGATGGTGAGGGCGTTGGGACACACTATGGCGAATTGCGGTCTTTCCCGGTTGGATTTCATTCTACAATTTTACACTCGGCAGAATGAATGAATTCCTTCTGCTCTTGCTTAATCAAATGGTTTATTTCCAGAATGCAGGTGTGACATCCGTGAAATCGTCGCCAGAGGCTTTCTTGTAGAGCCTTTGGTTGGTGGTGCAGTCCTTGAGGCATCCGAGGTGTGCGATGTATGGCCCCACCTTGATGTAGTCGAAGTCGGCCTTCTTGACAAAGGAGGGCACCCTTTGCCTGCCGCTATACCAAGCCACCTTGTGTTTCGGGAACATCTTGTGCACGTATTTTGCCAAGGTGTTGACATACTTAGGGTCGGCGTCGCCTCCCATGAAAGCGATGCAGGTGATGTCGTCTCCGTAGTTCTTCACCATCTGCTCGATGACCATCGGCGTGAGGGGTGTTCCTATGTCCTCCCAGAGGTATTTGCTATGGCAGCCCGGACAGTGGCATGGGCAGTTGGAGATGTTGATGGCGAGTGTGACCTCGTCGGGTATTTCCTGGAAGACTATTCCAGTGTTGACATACTTCAGCATGGTGACTAATAGGGTGAAAGTTTTGAATGAATATGATAAGTTAGACGGTGTATTGCTTGTTGCCCGCATAGAATCTCCTCTGTGCCTCCTCCTGGCGTGGCTCGGAGAAGTTGCTCACCCGTTTGAGGTATCCTATGATTCTTGTCATGTAGTCCACATTCTTTGAATGGCAGTGCGGGCACTCCTTAAGGAATCGTTTGTCGATGTATCCGCAGTCGTTGCAGATGGTGTTGGGGATGTTGAAGGTGAAGTAGTTGCACCCTTCCTTTGCGGCGACCTTCAGCAGTTGCCTGTACTGCTGTTGTGTGAGGTGCTCCTCGAGGTTCATGTGCAGTGCCGACCCTCCGGTGAGATGCTCGATGTATGGTGCGCCGTGCAGTTTGAACTTGTCGATGATGTTGAGCGAGTCGTCCTCCACGATGTAGAAATAGCTGTTGTAGCAGTCGCGTGGCACGAAATAGCCATCTTCCTTGTCCCACTTGGCGTGCTTGACACCCACGTTCTCCGCCGGTATCATCTCGCAGTTGAAGAGAATGTCCTTCGACCTGTACTTCTTGTTGTATTGCTCCACCAGTCCGAGAACACCCTGTACGAATGCGAGGTATTCTGGGTTGTCGGTGATTTGCAGTCCCATGAATTCAGCCGCCTCGACGAGTCCGTTGACTCCTATGGTGAGGTATTGCCTTCCGATGTTGATGTATCCCGCATCGAAGAGCGGCAGCATGCCATGGTCCTTGAGTTCCTTGAGGTTCTCGTTGTATGCGAGTTGCACCTTGTGGCACAGGTCGATGATTTCTCCGAGGTATTCCTTGTAGTCCCTGCCGTTGTTGACGGCATATTGTATGCATCTGTTGAGGTTGATGGTGAGCACGCTCTTTGACCCAGTGGATACGCCTCCCGCGCCGAGGGTGTAGCTGAATCCGTTGTCCTGTATTTCGTTGCGTAGTCGGCAGCAGGAGCTTAGTGAGTCGGCATTGTCGCTCATATATGTGAAGAATGAGTGTCCTTCGGCATACATCTGTGCGGTGAAGTCGCCCCATTCCTTGTCGATGACGTCGCCATCCTGTGTGAGCAGCGCCATGGTTTCCACGGGGAAGGTGAGCACCGCCTTCGTTCTCTCCTTGTTGAACCATTTCATGAACCTTTTCTGTAGCCATGACAGTCCATCCCAATCGGGTTGTGAGCCATCAGGGAAGTAGAAGTTTCCGAAGAGGCTTTCGAAATAGTATTTGTCGTAGTATGCGATGTTCCAAAACACGGCTTGGTAGTTGCGTGCCCCTGTGGGTTGGTTGATGGAGTATACGATTTGCTCGAAGCAGTCGGTGATCATCTTGTCGATGGTCCTCTGCTTGACGGAGAGGTCTACGACCTTTTCCGGGTTCTTCCAGTAGTCTTTGCCGTATTCCAGTCCTACGAAGTAGTTGAGATACATGAGGAACTCCGGTGTGGCGCAAGCGCCGCTGAGCATGCTGGAAACCATGAATACCATGTTGACGAACCCTCCGCAGAACGACTTGAGGTTGGTGGGTGCTGTGGAGTTTCCCCCTATTGACATCGTCCCACCGATGAGCCAGGGGTACATGGTAATGGATGCGCAATAGTTGGCGAGTGATGTCTCGTCGTTCTTATATATAAAATGGTGTGTGAGTTTGTCGATGTATTCGTCAGCCAGCTCCTTTCCATACATTTTCTTTATTCTGTCGGTGAGCAGTCGCCTGTTGAGCCTGATGAAGCTTGACTTGGGCAGTTCACCGATGAGGGTGGCAATGTTTTTGTGCTCCACGTTGGCGTTGGCGTCGTATTTTGAACCTGTAGCGGCATTCGCTGCATCAACATAGTCTGCCAAAAATCTCAACCGCTCCATCGTTTCCCTGTCCTCGGTGTGCTTCTGCCTGTAGAGTATGAACGACTTGGCAACCTTGTAGTGACCCTCTTTCATGAGAGCCTCTTCCACCATGTTCTGGATGTTCTCCACGGTGATGTTGTCGGTAATGTCCAAGTGGCTGATAATCTTGTAGATAGACCCTAAGTTGGCCGACTCTCCCACAGACTCGAAAGCCTTGATGATGGCGTTCATGATTTTGTCTAACGAGAAGCGGTCGCGCTTGCCGTCGCGCTTCAAAATAGTATAATCCCTCATTGTGTTAATAATGATATTTTGGAAAACATTTCCTCTCTCGATTGCCAAAAAGTTTCCCGTTTTGGTCAACTTTTGAGAATCTCAACAAAAACAAGTTGCTAAAAAGTAGATTTTGAAATCGGTTACAAAGATACTATATTTATCTCTTTCGACCTTCATTTCCGGCAGTGAAAAATCGGTTATTTAAGGAATTTTAATGATTGATTTTTTACATCCGCTTGGCTTTTCTCATGTTTTTTTGCGTGTTTCATTTGTGTATTAGCGCATTACGTGTTTCTTTCACACTTCAAGGTCAGCCAAGAGGTGCGTGGCAAAAATCGGTGTGTACCGAAGAGACGAGGTTCTTTCCGTCTCCCAGGCAAGAGGTGTGTCTCTACAGGTGCGCTCACGGCGTCTTGGCTGCTATGTGCCCCTGCGACGCTCGGAGGCGTCGACCCCTATGTGCGCACCAAACCTCTTGCCCATGGCCTTTTGTTCACGGCGACGCCTCCAAACCTCTTGCCCACGGCCTTTTGTTCACGGCGACGTCTGCAGTCAAATCAGAAAAGTTGATGCGTGTTGTAAAAAAAAGGAGTCAAATTTGCTTGAAACTCCTTAATTGTATATCTTTGTCGCTATAATAGCATTTTTCTTGTTCACTTTTAAAACAATTTGTATATGTTGATATTGTTAGCATTGGCCATTTTGCCTTCGGTGCTCCTTATGCTCTACATTTATAAGAAAGACCCCATCCCTGAGCCGGTGCCTGTCATGCGCAGGGCGTTCATCTATGGCATGGTGTCCTGCATCCCCATCATCATAGTCGAGCTGTTCTTGATGCCATTCATATCCATATTCGGGGAAAACGTCATCGGCACCACCATGAAAGCTTTCTTGGGGGCGGCATTACCGGAGGAAAGCTTCAAATTGCTCGCCTTATGGCTGATCTTGCGCAACAACCCCTATTACGACGAGCACTATGACGGCATCGTCTATTCGGTGTGCGTAGGCTTGGGCTTTGCCACCGTGGAAAACATCGGATATGTGTTGGTAAACGGTGTTGGTACGGCCCTTGCAAGGGCATTCCTCGCCGTGCCTTTGCATTACGCCTGTGCCGTGTTGATGGGGTATTATTATTCTGTCTATCATTTTGTAGACCGCTCTGAACGTGTGAAATGGTCCATCCTCCTGGTGCCGATACTTGTCCATGGCATATACGACACCTTCGCTTTCATTGCCTCTATCCATCCTGGGGTTTCCAGCGTCATCATGATGGTTCTCATCCTCTTTTGTGTCAAAGTGCATCAATATTGCAAGAAACAAATCGACAAGCAACTGGCAAAAGATGATCAGGACAGGCAGTTCAGGGAAGAAGATTGGGAGGAATCCCAATTCACATAATCAGTTCATTAGTTATTCGACGATAGGCATAACGGTGGGGCTCTCGTCATCTTTCACTGCCACGTTGCCGATAGAGTGGGGGTGTCGGTGGGGAGATACGCACCGCTATTTGCTCACTGTCCACTTTTTCAAGTGGACTCATTTTTCAATCTTTAATTTTCAATTTTAGCTTTGCTGATTTTTGTCGCGACTCGGCAGAGTTCAAGCAAGTTTGACTCTGCTCTCGCTGCTCCAAAATGCATTTTCAATTTTCAATTTTCAATTTTCAATCTTCAATTTTCAATTTTCAATCTTCAATCTTCAATTTTCAATCTTCCTTCATCTCTTCGCACCCATTAGGACCAGCAGTGCTGCCTGTATGATGAGCAGTATGGCCAGCACCACCCATCCCATCAACCAGAAGACCTTGTTGTAAGGGATGTCTTTTTGTGATTTGAGCCATTTTGCATACCCCCATGCCGCCGTTGCGATGATGGCCAGCGCCAGTGTCTCCCTCCATATTCCTTGCGGGCAATTGTGCTCAATGAGCTGTATGGCTTTGGCGACAGCGGCGCCATAGAGCACATATACGCAGTTGTATAGTGCGTTTCTCGTTCGTTGGTTTTGCCTTGACTTGTCCCAGCAATAAACTGCCAGCAGGATGATGGCTGCAAGGATTACCGTTTCCCTGAACAAAGGATGATAGATGAAGCCCATGGGTGTTGTCGTTGATTGAAAAAGATGGCCACCCCCTTTGGAGCGGCCATTGTTTTTAAGGAATCCTATAAAGTCCTCCATAGTCCTCTATAGTCCTCTTATATCCTATGCAATCCTATTTGGCATAAGCCACCGACCTTGTCTCCCTGATGACGGTGATTTTCACTTGTCCCGGGTAGGTCATCTCGTTTTGGATCTTGTTGGCTATTTCTCCGGATAGAGCTTCCGACTCCTTGTCGTCCATCTTGTCGGCTCCTACTATGACACGCAGTTCCCTGCCGGCTTGTATGGCGTAGGTCTTTGTGACTCCGGGATAACTCATGGCGATGGCCTCAAGGTCGTTGAGCCTCTTGATATAAGCTTCTACGATTTCCCTTCTTGCTCCAGGTCGAGCTCCAGAGATGGCGTCGCAGATTTGCACTATGGGCGCCAGGAGCGTGTTCATCTCCAACTCGTCGTGGTGTGCACCGATGGCGTTGCAGATGTCAGGTTTCTCCTTGTATTTTTCAGCGATTTTTGCGCCGTAAAGAGCGTGTGGGAGGTCGCTTTCCTCGTCGGGCACCTTTCCTATGTCGTGCAGCAGTCCGGCCCTCTTTGCCTTTTTGGGGTTAAGTCCCAACTCTGAAGCCATGACGGCGCAGAGGTTGGCTGTCTCCCTGGCGTGTTGCAAGAGGTTTTGCCCGTATGAGGAGCGATATTTCATCTTTCCAATGATTCTGATGAGTTCCGGGTGCAGTCCGTGCACGCCCAGGTCGATGGCAGTCCTCTTGCCTATTTCCACCACTTCGTTGTCGAGTTGCTTCTTCACCTTTGCCACCACCTCTTCGATTCTTGCCGGGTGTATCCTTCCGTCGGCTACGAGTTGGTGTAGTGCAAGTCTGCAAACTTCTCTTCTGATGGGGTCGAAAGCAGAGATGACGATGGCCTCTGGCGTGTCGTCGACGACGATTTCCACTCCTGTGGCAGCCTCGAGCGCCCTGATGTTTCGTCCCTCCCTGCCGATAATCCTGCCTTTCACCTCGTCGTTGTCGATGTGGAAGACGCTGACGGAATTTTCGATGGCAGTCTCGGTGGCCACTCTCTGGATGGTTTGTATGACGATTTTCTTCGCCTGTGCATTGGCGTTGAGTTTCGCCTCGTCCATGATTTCGTTCACATAGCTTGCGGCGTCGGTCCTAGCCTCATCCTTCAGACTCTCCACAAGCCTTCTCTTTGCCTCTTCGGCGCTGAGTCCTGAGAGTTCTTCCAGTTTCTCCCTCTCCTGGTTCTGCATCTTCTCGAGTTCCTCCTGCTTGAGTGTGAGGAGTTTCTTCTCATTGTCGATGCGTTTCTGGCTTTGGTCGATTTCCTGTCTTCTTCTGCCCAGTTCCTCTTGTTTTTGGTTGAGCGATGCTTCCTTTTGCTTAAGTCTGTTTTCGTTTTGCTGAAGTTTTTGGTTTCTGGCCTGCACCTCTTTTTCCAGTTCGGCCTTTTTGTTGATGAATTTCTCCTTGACTTCGAGCAATTTCTTTTCCTTAATGACGTCGGCCTCTTTGTTTGCGGTGTCAATCATCTCATTGTATTTCCCCTTGACAACGTGGAGAAACATCATATAGCCAGCGAAAACTCCTACTACGAGGCATACAATCGCTACAATAATGGCAACTATAAGGTCCATATTTTAAATATATTAAAGTTAGTATTGATATTCGCACATCCGGGCCCACTAAGGCCTGTTCTCTTCGTCCTCTCCCAAGGGTGGTGATGAGTTTCCCCGCGCCTTGGGATGTATCGTTCACCGGCGACGAACGGGCCTTCAGGCCTTATCGCCCAAGGCATCCTCGATCTCCTTGGTGAGAGTGGTGAGAATATCGTGGAAAGGTTTTGTGTCATTGCGCTTCGCTTCGTTCTCATATTTGAGCGCAATGTCAATCAATGCCATATACAATATTTCAATCGTACCCTTTTTCCCTTGCGCACGACTGGTATAGAGATTCACAATACTTGTTACAAGTGCTGCCGCCCTGCGATAGACCTCCTCTTCCTCCCTGTACACCCTGATAGGGATTTCGGTATCGCAGACACGCAGTCTTATATGTAGTTTATCCTTGTTCTCCTCTTGCATTGTCCACGTCATTTCTCACTTAGGAGTGTGATGCACTTGTTGACGCTCCTTATCAGCTTGGCGAGTCTTGCCTTTGCGGCCTCCATATCGCCCTCGCTCACTTGGAGCATCTTGGCCGTCATCAAGCTTTCATAATCATCCTGCCTTGTCTTGAGTTGCTCGTTGAGTTTCTCCTTTTCCTCATTGCATTTCGCCAGTTCCTGTTTGAGCTGCTCGTTTTCTTCGCACACACGTTTGTATAGCAGCATCATCTGCCTTGCTCGTGTGGCAAAAAGCGCAATGGTCTTCTCTTCAGCAGTCATGTTATGAAATTTGCGCACAAAATTACTGCAAAAAAACAGAACCACCAAAAAAAGGCGGGATTTTTTGTCAAGCGAGGGTGTTGCAAGGTGTGAAGTGAGCCTTATTTGGTGTCTTCATCCTTGCTCTTTGGCTCTTTTTTCGCCAGCATGACGACTTGGTATACGAAGTCGGTGACCCATTGTTGTGAGAACGCAAGTTTTTGGTTGTATTTCCTGACCGACAACACCGTTTTTGTCACTCCTGGGTCGGAGAAGTCGTTTTTGTTGAACACATCGTTGATGGTTTTCTCCGTCATGGTGTAAAGTGCTTTCTTGAAGAAAGATGGCAGTCTGAGTTTGAATTTCATGAGGTTTCCGGTAAGCATCATGAGGTCTTGCATGAATGCCTGGAACTGCAGTAGGAAAGGTTGCACGTCGGTTATTTTCTTGCAGTTTTTCTTCACAGATGCATCGATTTCCTTGAAGAAGTCATCGTTTGTATTGTAAATTTCTTTCATCATCTTCCTGCACCTGCTTTTTTCTCCCACTCCCAGTTTGTTGTTGACGGTAGGCACCTTCAGTGTGGCTTTGAAGGTTCTCAAGTCAGGAAGCATGGCGAGGTTGGTGATGCCAAGTCGTTCAGCGAGTGCGGCTTGCAGATATACCCTGACGAGTGTCATGTAATCTTCCATTCCACCCACTTTGACTTCTTCTTTGTCTTTTTTTCCGAACAGTTTAGAAAAGAATCCCATATACTGAAATTATTATGATTAGTTGTGAATATGGGTGCAAAGTTATGCAAAAAAAGGCGAAATGTCTAAAGAAATAATAAAAAAAGAAATATTTTCAATGATTAAGTTTTTCGTATTGAAGTTTTATTTGTAACTTTGCGGCCTAAAACGTCCCAATGGCATAATTGACCGATTGGTTTGTTGCATTGTAGAGATGGTGACTGTTCCCTTCTCTCCTTCGGGATGCATCAGAAAAAAGGAAAAGAAAGAATGGTATGAAAGGAATCGTATTGGCAGGCGGTTCAGGAACTCGGCTTTACCCGATTACGAAGGGGGTCAGCAAGCAGTTGATTCCAATTTTCGACAAGCCGATGATTTACTACCCCATCTCGGTGTTGATGCTCTCTGGCATCCGCGACATACTGATTATCTCCACTCCCACCGACCTTCCCTGCTTCAAGCGCCTGTTAGGCAGCGGCGAGGAGTTTGGTGTGCGTTTTTCCTATGCCGAGCAGCCCAGTCCCGACGGCCTTGCCCAGGCCTTCATCATAGGCGAGGATTTCATCGGCAGCGACAGCGTCTGCCTGATTCTTGGCGACAACATATTCCATGGATCCGGTTTCACCGGTCTTCTTCGCCAGAGTGTGGCGGCAGCCAGCGAGGGCCTTTCCACCGTCTTCGGCTATTATGTCAACGACCCTCAGCGCTACGGCGTGGCGGAGTTCGACAAGAGTGGCAATTGCCTGAGCATCGAGGAGAAGCCTGAGCATCCCAAGAGCCACTATGCCGTTGTGGGTTTGTATTTTTATCCCAATTCTGTCGTGGAGATAGCAAAAGGCATCCGTCCCAGTGCGCGTGGAGAGTTGGAAATCACTTCTGTGAACCAGGAATATCTTCGTCGCGGGCAATTGAAAGTCCAGACCCTTCTTCGTGGCTTCACATGGCTCGACACGGGTACGCATGACAGCCTTGCCGAGGCGAGCACATACATCGAAGTGATAGAGAAGCGCCAAGGCCTGAAGGTGGCTTGCCTGGAAGAGATAGCCTATATGAACGGTTGGACAACCAAGGAGACCCTCCTTTCTTCCGCCCGGCAGATGCATAACAACGGCTACGGCCAATACCTGCTTCGCCTTTCCGAGAGAAACTCATGACATATAGAACAAAAAATCAACAAACATAAAAACAGAAATGGAAGAGAACAAAAACACGCAAGTTCCGGAAAACCTGAGTAAAGACAACAATGAGGAAGTGTCATTCTTCAATTTCAATCAGCTTTTCCAGACATTCATTCTTAACTGGCAGTGGTTTGCCCTCTCGCTGATCATTGCCCTTGGCATCACTGCCATATATTTAAGGTATACGACGCCAAGATTCCAGTCTTCCGCCAAGATGCTGATCAAGGATGAGGATAACAACACCCGCAGCCGTGGAGGACTTCTCAACGCAGCCAACCTGGGTGTCATCTCCAACACGGAAGGCATAGACAACGAGATGGAAATCCTTTCCTCATACACCTTGGCCGCTGACGTGGTGAGGGATTTGAAACTTTATGTGAGTTATCAGATGAAGGGTCGTGTGAAGAACATCCTCCTTTATAAGACTCAGCCAGTGACTGTTGACATCGATGCCTCCCATTTGGACAACATCAAGGTGCCCATCGCCTTGACCATCACCAACAATGGTGGCAACTACGTGGTTCAAGGCACTTACTATGTAACCAGCGATGAAAGCGTGAAAGGCCCGTACACTATAAACAAGACTTTCACATCAATCAGCCAGGAAGTGAAGACAAGGGCCGGCACCCTCACTTTCAGCCCCAACGGCAACTACAAGTTGGCCGACGGTGCTACGCTCTATGTCAGCATCAGTTCGCCTATGGCCGCTTGCAAGAAATTCAAGCGCTATTTCAGTGTTAACCCCACTTCCAAGAACACCACCATCGTCAAGATGTCCATCGTGGATGAAATCCCCCGCCGTTCCCTTGACTACCTCAGCCAGTTGGTGATATGCTACAACCGTCAGGCCAACGAGGACAAGAACGAGGTGGCCTATCGTACCGAGGAATTCATCAACGGCCGTCTTGAGAAGATCAATGCCGAACTTGGTGAGACCGAAGGCCAGTTGGAGGCATACAAGAAGAGCCAGCACATGACAGAGCTTCGTATGAATGCCAACGCTGCCATGGCAGGTTCCACGGAATACGACCACAAGCTTGCCGAGGCCAACACCCAGGTGGCACTTCTGAACAGCGTCTCCGACTTCATGGACCACCCCGAGAACAAATACCAGACGCTTCCCTCCAACGTGGGTTTGAGCGACGCCACCGCCTCTTCGCTCATCAACAAGTACAATGAAATCGTGTTGCAGCGCAACCGCCTTCTGCGCACCGCTTCAGAGGAAAGCCCGGCCGTTCTTCCCCTCACCGCCCAGTTGGATGACATTGAAGCCACCATCAGGCGCGCCATGGCCCAGAGCAGGAAGAACATTGAAATCCAACGCAACGCCATGCAGCAGCAGTACAACAAGTTCTCCGGCCAAATTTCCGCCACACCTGAGCAAGAGCGCATGCTCACCCAGATCGGCCGTCAGCAAGAGGTGAGGTCCGGCCTTTACCTGATGCTTCTCCAAAAACGTGAGGAGAACTCCATCTCGCTGGCCTCCACCGCCGACAAAGGCAAGTTGATCGAGGCTCCTGAGAGCAACGGCCAGATCACTCCTGTTCCCACCGTTGTGATTCCCATCGCCCTTGTGGCAGGTCTCCTCATCCCGGGCCTCGTCTTGTTCCTCTTGAAACTGTTCCGTTACAAGATCGAGGGTCACGATGACGTCGCCCGCCTCACGCAGCTTCCCATCATTGCCGACGTGGCAGTGGCGAGCGAGACAGCAAAGACGAAGGCCGACATCGTGGTGCATGAGAACAAGAACAACCAGATGGAGGAAATCTTCCGAGCGATGCGTACCAACGTGCAGTTCATGCTACGGGAGGGGCAGAAAGTCATCATGTTCACCTCCACCACCTCTGGTGAGGGCAAGACGTTCAACTGCGCCAACCTTGCGGTGAGTTTCGCTCTCCTGGGCAAGAAAGTGGTGTTGGTGGGTCTTGACATCCGTAAACCGCGTCTCGCCGAGTTGTTTGAAATCGACGACCACAAGCACGGCATCACACCCCTCCTGGCTCAGGAGCACCCCAGCAAGGACGACGTGAGGGCCCAGATCATTCCTTCCGGTGTGAATGGCAACCTTGACCTTCTCCTCGCCGGCCCCGTGCCTCCCAACCCGTCGGAGCTCATCTCCCGTCAGTCGCTCGACATCGTCATCGGCTATCTGAAAGAAAGCTACGACTACGTGCTGATAGACACCGCCCCTGTCGGTCTTGTCACCGATACGCTCCAAGTGGGCCGCGTCATCGACGCCACCATCTACATGTGCCGTGCCGACTATACACCAAAGTCGAGCTTCGACCTGGTGAACTCCCTTGCCAACGAGAAGAAGCTGCCCAACATGGCCATCGTCATCAACGGCATCGACATGTCGAAGAAGAAATATGGTTACTACTATGGCTACGGCAAGTATGGCAAGTACAGCCGCTACACCAGCTATGGCAAGTATGGCAACTATGGCTCCTCTTACGGCTACGGCGGCTACGGCACGTATGGCTCTTATGGTAACTATAGCAACAGCCACTACGGCAACAAGAACGATACCTCCATCAAGTTATAATCCTCACCCATGGTCATAGCAGTAGATTTCGACGGCACCATCGTGGAGCATCGCTACCCGGAGATCGGACCGGAAATACCTTTCGCCATCGACACGCTGAAGATGCTCATTGCCGACCGCCACAAAGTAATCCTTTGGACGGTGCGTGAGGGTGAACTTCTTGACCAAGCCGTGGAATGGTGTCGCAAGAGAGGTGTTGAGTTCTATGCTGTCAACAAGGACTACCCAGAGGAGAAGAAGGAGTACAACAACCATTTCTCGCGCAAAATCAAAGCCGAGGTGTGGATTGACGACCGCAATGTGGGAGGACTTCCCGACTGGGGCATGATGTACTCCATGATCAAGGAGGGCAAGTCGTTCAAGGACATGATTGCCGAAGCCCGCAAGACAAGCCTGCTCGACCACGCAGCCCCCAAGAGGAAGAGCTGGTGGAAAGGCAAATGATATTTCCAAGACATGAAAGCGAGAGCGGCGTGGATTCCATGCCGCTCTCGCTTTCATACACACTGTCGGCATCAAGCTTGGCGTTGCTCCGTGCCTTCACGGGGCGAAAGTAAAAATCGTTTACATTTCGCCCGGTGGCCGAACCAAGGATGCGATGTCGTCTTTTATCAAGATAAAGCACTAAAAGTGTGTAATTTAGCCGAAAAATGGATTTTTCTCTGGAAAAAAAACAAAAAATACAAAAAAGATTTTCTTATCACATTAAAAACTTGTATATTTGCATTCCATTTGTAAGAATAAGTAAAATTTTTAAACAACAAAATTATAATTAAAATGACCAAGGCAGACATCATCAGCAAGATTTCGTCCCAGACAGGTGTAGCCAAGAAGGACGTGTCCACCACCGTAGAGGCTTTCATGGAAGTAATCAAAGACAGTCTTCTTGAGAAGGAAAATGTTTATCTGAGAGGCTTCGGCAGTTTCATCGTGAAGCATCGTGCCGAGAAAACCGCTCGCAATATTTCAAAGAACACGACAATCGTGATAGAGGCTCATGACTTCCCCAGCTTCAAGCCCGCAAAGAGTTTTGTCAGCAAGATGAAGGGCGAGGCAGTGGAGAGCGAAGACTAATCTCCTGTCACATCGGCCGGAACATATTCATCAATCCATTCAATTCATTAAACCATGCCAAACGGAAAGAAGAAAAAGGGTCACAAGATGGCCACTCACAAGCGCAAGAAGAGACTGAGAAAGAACAGGCATAAGAGCAAGTAAGCCAAAGGCTGAACACTCCACAGCCTATTCGGCTGTATGGCGTGTCAAGAGATTCCGTTGGAGGAATTTGTTGACATGCCGTTTTGTTATCAAGTAAAGATTCTGAAGAATGACCAGCGAAGTAGTGATTGATGTCCGTGCGAAGGAAATCTCGATAGCTCTTCTGGAAGACAAGAAGCTGGTAGAGTATCAGAGTGAAGCCCGCTCGGCATCTTTTTCTGTAGGCAACGTCTACATCGCAAAAGTGAAGAAACTCATGCCAGGCCTCAATGCCTGCTTTGTGGATGTTGGCTTTGAACGCGACGCTTTTCTCCATTATCTTGACTTAGGTAGCCAATTTCACTCTTACGCCAAATACCTCAAGCAGGTACAAAGCGACAGGAAGAAACTTTATCCCATCACCAAGGCAAGCCGTCTTCCCGACTTGAAGAAGGACGGCAGCATCGCCACCACGCTGGCTGTAGGCCAGGAAGTGCTGGTGCAGATTGTAAAAGAGCCTATATCGACAAAAGGCCCACGACTTACAGGAGAGTTGAGCTTTGCCGGGCGTTACCTGGTGCTCATCCCCTTCAATGATAAAGTTTCCGTATCGACAAAAATCAAGAGCGGCGAGGAGCGTGCTCGCCTGAAACAAGCCATCCAGAGCATCAAGCCCCGTAATTTCGGGGTGATTGTCCGAACAGTAGCCGAGGGCAAGCGTGTGGCAGAGCTCGACACAGAACTGAAGATCCTCCTCAAGCGCTGGGACGACGCCATCACGAAGGTGCAGAAGACCCAGAAGCGCCCCCAGATGGTGTTTGAGGAGACGAGCCGCTCCGTTGCCCTGCTTCGCGACCTTTTCAACCCCTCTTATGAGAACATCTACGTCAATGATGAAGAGGTGTGGAAGGAAGTGAAAGACTATGTCACACTAATAGCCCCTGAAAAGGCGGGCATAGTCAAGCTCTATACAGGCCAGGTACCCATTTTCGACAACTTCAATGTGACGAAGCAAATCAAGTCGAGTTTCGGCAAGACCGTCAACTACAAGCACGGCGCCTACCTGATTATCGAGCACACCGAAGCGATGCATGTGGTGGATGTGAACAGCGGCAACCGCACGAGGTCGGCCAACGGTCAGGAAGCGAACGCGTTGGACGTGAACCTTGGAGCCGCCGATGAGTTGGCCCGTCAGTTGCGACTTCGTGACATGGGCGGCATCATCATAGTAGATTTCATCGATATGAACGTTGCCGAGGACCGGCAGTTGCTTTACGAGCGCATGTGCAAGAACATGCAGAAAGACCGCGCCCGCCACAACATCCTGCCCTTGAGCAAATTTGGCCTTATGCAAATCACACGTCAGCGTGTCCGACCCGCGATGGACGTCAGCGTGGACGAAACGTGTCCCACTTGCTTTGGCAAGGGGAAAATCCGTTCAAGCATCGTGTTCACCGACCAGTTGGAGAGTAAGATTGACCACCTAGTCAACAAGATTGGCGTCAAGACCTTCTACTTGCACGTTCATCCTTATGTGGCTGCCTACATCAATCAAGGCGTGATATCCTTGAAGCGCAAATGGCAGTTCAAATATGGTTTTGGAGTGCATGTCATTTCCTCTCAGAAACTGGCTTTTTTGCAGTATGAATTCTATGATGCGAAAAAGCAGTTCATAGATATGAAAGAGGAAATTGAAACGAAATGAAATGAGCAACGGGAAACCCTGAGAGGGGTTTCCCGTTGTTTTTAGGAGGAATCAGGAGGTTTTAGGAGCGAGTAGGAGGAAATGGGAGGCTTTGGGAGAGTTTTTTGGAGCTAGCTTTTAGGGCTTTACAATCCTTTTCCCGTTCTTTGAGACAATGATGCCGCGAGGTGTGGCTCCCTGGTGCACCTTTCTGCCCTGGAGGTCGTATGACTGTGCGGGCACTTTGGTTGAGGCATGGCCGGTCTCATTGATGCCGTCTTCCATATCTGCGTCAAACTCCTTGATGTTTCGACCGAATTCTTTCCATCCATCTGCGTTGCGATAGGCCTGCTTGCTCCCCCTTGGCACATGGATGGTGCGGTAGGAGATGTCCAGGAGGTCTACGGCCGTCTCGTCCATGGCCGGTGGAACGGGATTGTTGACGTAGATGTTGAAAAGGTCGAAACACCTGTTGAAAGCGAAAGCCCCTATGGAGTCGACGGAAGCAGGCAGGGTTATTCTTTCATAGAGGTACCTCCCTGAAAAAGCATAGGGATGCACCATCTTCACACCTTTGGGTACCACGTACTCTATGTCGTCGCCCATTCCGGGGAGGCATTCTATCAATTCGTCTCTTTCCTTGCTCATCACGAAACTCCCTTCCACGACGAAATCACTCTCCTCGCCAGCCTTCAGGGACACGTGGTCTAGGTTTTTGCATCCGGAGAACACGCCGTCGCCGTAGCCCAGGAGTTGGTCGGGCAGGGTGACATCGATGAGGAAGGTGCATCCTGCAAAGGCCTTGCAAGGCATCACGTCGTTGTCGGTGATTCTGAGGCTGTCGCCCTCGATGAGGAAAGGCTCCCCTCCCTTCACCAAGCGTGCCTCAGCCAAGTCGAGCACTGACAAGTTGCCGATGGTGCCATTTCCGTCCACCGTCCTGCCTGCCATTTCGCGAAGCGTCCTCAGGTCGGTGCTGTTGATGTCTCCTTTCACCTTCAGGCACACGATGGAGTCGCGCTGCTCGGCGAGTAGTTCACCAAGTGTACCCGGAGTGTCCACCGCCACCTCTATGGTGTCGGCCTCCATCCATTCGGGTGTGCATCTCACCACCATGTCTTGGAAATGCCTGAAGTCGTATAATCCATAATACACCATCAATAGAGACAAGTTGAAATATCCGTCTTCCGTTCCTCCCCATCCCCAATTGATGTAGATGTTTCCGCTTTTGTTGTATCCATGCAGCACGAACTCATGCCCGCTGTAGTCTTCGTTGGCTCCACCGTAGATGACGGGGATTCCCCTGCTGATGTTGTCGAAGATGATGCTCAACCATTGTGTGTCTGTATAGTCATCCTTGTCAATGGTGACCGCGAAAGGGTATCTCAGGTTGTTGCGCAGCCCGTAGGTAAGGGTCTCGCTGTATGCGCCCGTGCCGTCGTATTCATAGATAGCCTTCATGGCCAGTCCTATGTGGAACATGAGTTTGGCCACAGCCCTCTGTCTGGCAAGGTTGCCCTTGGGGAATTGGTCCTCGCTTTCGTCGTAGCTGTTCAGCATCAAGTTGTAATTAAACGAATCGTTGTCGAGTTCCGCCTCAAGTCTCTCGCCGTTGAAATCAGCGAAAGGGTAGTAGGTGAACACGGTGCCGGTGCCATGGTCGGGCCACTCGTAATACTTGAGCACTTGGGCGGTAGCTGTCGCCACACACCCCGTGGGGCAATCGTCAGGGCAAAAGTCGTTGTATGGCTCTGTCTGCGACCATTGCGTTTCC
>Ga0310694_10001912_pt1 | contig 22433 bp, 12 predicted proteins | sample 174DNAGHGhighgp2_FD_203884 | JGI IMG/M metagenome (GOLD analysis project Ga0310694, IMG submission 203884) | Sheep rumen microbial communities from Palmerston North, Manawatu-Wanganui, New Zealand - 1742 DNA GHGhigh gp2 (v2) (version 2) | ecosystem: Host-associated > Mammals > Digestive system... | reverse complement strand
GCACACCGAGCCGTTTGGCGTGGCATTCCGCTGGTGAGACGGGATGTATCCCGTCTCTACAATAGCACACCGAGCCGTTTGGCGTGGCTTTCCACTGGTGAGACGGATGTATCCCGTCTCTACAATTGCACATCGAGCCGTTTGGCGTGGCATTCCTTTCATTTCATCCTTACAGCACGAAACATTTCTCGCTGAACAAATACAACGTGGTGAGCCTGAGGACCGCCAAACGCAGGAGGTTTCAATTTTTTGCCAAACAAGCATTTCACATCAAAACGTGACACTTATACCTATAAAAAACACTCTACTTTCAAAACACAAGACTATTTTTGCACACAGGAAGGATTCTGTGCAACGGGTGGGACATTGAAGGTCTGAGTGAACGGCAGAATCCCTTTCTCCCAAAAGCAACTATTTTGATAGTTCATCGTTTTTTTCTTGTTATCTCAGAAAATAAAACGTATCTTTGCAATCGGAATGAAAGCCTGAACAGAGTCTATCTTATCATAAAAATTCTAATATATGAAAATAATAACAACAAGTGATTGGCATCTCGGAAACCTGTTTCACGGCAACGACAGACTGCCCGAACACAAGCATTTCCTCTCATGGCTCCTCACACAGGTCGAGGAACAACAACCCGACGCCTTGCTCATCGCCGGCGACGTGTTCGACAACGGCAATCCCTCTGCAGCATCACAGTCGGCATATTATGAGTTTCTGGCAGATGCCATCCAGAAATGCCAGCAGATGCAAATCATCATCACCGCGGGCAACCACGACTCCGCAAGCCGGCTGGAGGCACCACGACCGTTGCTCACACGCCACAAGGTGGAAATACGCGGTGTGGTCCACAGGTACTGGAAGACCGACGACGAGGGGGGCAACTGGCAAATCGACTATGAAGACTTGATGATACCCATCACAGGAAAGAATGGGGACAATGCCGTCGTATTGGCTGTGCCATACCTGCGAAGCGATGTCGTGCAAAATGCCTCCTACTCCCAAGGCGTGAACAATTTCCTGCGAACATTGACGGCGAAGGCCAGGGAAAAACATCCCGGACTCCCGCTTGTAATGATGGCACACATGTATGCCACGGGGGCTGACATCGCAAAAAACGACGCCAGCGAGAAAATAATCATCGGCGGCCAGGAGGAGGTCAACATGGAAGGATGGGCCGACCATCCCGACTACTTGACATGCGGCCACATCCACAAGCGACAGCACATCTGGAACACCGACTGGGCACGGTACACGGGCAGCATCCTGCCAATGTCGTTTGCAGAGAAAAACTACACACACGGCATAGACCTGGTGACAATAGAAAAAGGGATGAAACCCAACGTGAAACAACTCGTTTATCAACCACAACACCAGTTGGTCATCCTCCCGGAAGACGACACGGAACTTACCCCCAAGAAACTTCAGAAGTTGATTGATGAAAAGTTGAAAAACAGAATCCACGGAGAACGCGACGAGCATTTCGACTATGTCACGCTGAAGGTGAAACTGGAAAAGATAAGCAACGATGACATCAAGGCCCTGGAAAACCTTGTCGACGAGAAAAATGCCGTATTGTGCAAAATCCAGAAAATCATCCCGATGACGGACATACAGACCATCACCGGACAACAGTCACTCAAGAGCATAGATGACATCCTTGACCGCGACCCCATGGACACGCTGAAAGAGGCGTTCTTCATCAAGCACAGTGCTGAGATGAATGAGCAACAAGAGGCCATGCTTGTTGAACTGATAAACGGAATCAAGAACGAATCAAACGACTGACATGAAAATCATACAACTCGAAATACTCAATCTCGCCTCTCTCGACAAACAAGGAGGTGAAGTCATCAACTTCGTAAAGGGTGCCCTGGGCGAAAGCACCATCTTCAGCATCGTGGGACCGACAGGCAGCGGCAAGTCCACCATCCTCGACGCCATATGCCTCGCACTATATAACCGAGCGCCACGCTATCCAAGGAAGAAAGGGGAAAAAAGCAAAATTGAGATTTATGGCACACCCGACAAGCAAGAGGCCAACCGACTGGCTCCCACTGACTGCCGCAACATCCTCTCCAATGGGAAAAAGGAAGGATACAGCAAACTGACATTCCTTGCCAACAATGGTAATTGCTACCGGGCGGAATGGCATATCCGTTTCAAGTCCAAAAAATTTGAAAATCCTGTCACCAAACTCTACAAGCTTACCAAATCCCCAGACGGCATCCCTCAAGAAGAGCCAGCTGTATGGGAGGATTTGCCCGCTATCATCGGGCTGGACTACGAGCAATTCCTTCGTACCGTGCTCATCGCACAAGGTTCGTTTGCCAATTTCCTCACGGCTAAAGAGGACGAACGGTATGAACTGTTGGAGAAACTCATCGGGTGCGAAGATTTGTACATCCGCATCGCCAACGAAATCAAGAGCAAGAAAGATGCGGCCGTGGAGAATTTCAACCTTGTCAATGCCTCAATAAATGCGGTGAAGGAGAACCTGCTCACCGAAGAGGAACATAGCCTGCTCAAAAAGGAAATAAGCGAATTGGAAAAGGCGGAAAAAGAGTTGGATGCCAAAATAAAAAAGGTGGAGACACAGCTGCAATGGTATGATGACGATGAGAAAATGGTTGCCAACATCAAACAACAACAGGCCCTGGTTGAAAAGGCAAGACAAGAACTTCAGGACTTCCATCCTTCCATCCAACGGTTGAACCTCCATGACGCCATCGCACCTGCCGTGGAGATTCTGAAGGATGTGAGAAAAAAGGAAGAAAAAATGAAGGACTTGGAAAAGAACATTGAAGATGGTGAACAGAATGCCAAACAACAGGATGAGAAGATTCTCTCAACGAATGACGAACTCAACCATCTGAAAGAGAAGACTGAGAAAATACAGGAAGACATCGACGCGGCAACACCCCATATCCAGAAAGCCCGCGAACTGAGAACAAAAATCGACGCGGCAAAAAACGTGTGCGACGACAAGCAAAAGGCCAAGAAAGCAGCGGAAAAGGAGAAAAACCAAGCGGAAAAAGCCGTGAAAGACAACACCACAGACATCGGCAATGCTCAAAAGGAAGTGGAAAACGCGGAGGAGGAAGAGCAAAACATGGTGGAGTTGATGGAAAAGAAAAAAGCAGAACTCTCAGAGGCAAAAACAAAGGCCGAAGAACTTTTGCTGGCTGAAAAGCAAAAGGTCGAGGGTATGGACGCAGAAGAATTGCAAAACCAGAAAAACCTTGCCGAAAACGACTGGCAAAACGTCAAACGTGTCTTGGAAGTGGTAGGAAACCTTGATGATGCCTCGGAAGAACAAGCCAAGAAAGAGACTCGAAAGACGGAGTTGAAGGAAAAGAACACCAACCTGTCGGAAGAACTGGGAAAACTCAACATCAACACGCTGAAAAACGAGGTGGAGAAGTTTCGAAACATATATACCCTGATGACAAGCGAGAAATGGGAACTCCACCGTGACTCACTCGAAGAAGGCAAGCCATGCCCGCTATGTGGAGCCACAAATCATCCTTACAAAATGGATGAGGCACGCTATGATGAAGCAACAACAGAATTATACACATTGCTCCAACAAAAAGAGGAAACCCTCAGGACACGGCAACAAAATGAAAAGGAATGGACCGGCGAGATGAAGAAAAACGAGGGTGAGATATCGGAACTTGACAACAGACTGCGACAACTGAAAACGAGCATAGAAAAACTTGAAAGCGACTGGCAACGCCTGCATGAACAATATCCGCAACTGAGAAGGGAAAAGGGCGAATTGGAGGCGGCCTTGCCTTCATACGAGAACAAGAAGAAAGAAACGAATGGCAAACTTTCCTTCTTCAACAATGTGCAGAAAGAAATAACCAAGTTGACCAAGAAGAAAGAAAAGGCTGTCAATGAGTTGTCTGACTATTTGGAAGAAGCCAGCAACAATTTGGCCAAGGTGCAGCAGAAAGTCATCGCCGCAAAAACCAAATTGGCGGAAACCAAGGCACTCACCCAGAACCTGCTACAGCAACAGGACGAGAAACGCAAGGCACAAGACGATGCCGACACGGCATGGAAGCAGGCAGACGACACACTCAAGGAATTGACGACTGCGTTCAAGAATGAACTGAAGGGCGAGGACCCTGACATCGTAGAACAACGGCTGAAGAAAAGCAAGGAGAAGGCCGACACGGCCGTGACGATGAAAAACGAGGAGATAGCAAAGATGAAGGCTAAACTCGGAGAAATGAAAGGTGCCTTGCAGACCAACAGGAACAATCTTGAGGAGGAAAGAGTTCATCTTACAGAGAAAAGCACTGAGTTGACAGGATGGATAGCCCGTTACAACGAAAGTGAGGACAGGATTCAAGACATTTCCATTGAGGATGTGAAAGACATGTGTCAAGCCACGGAGAATTGGAAGGCCATCCGTCAAGAGAAAGAACGACGTAATGAAAAATTCGCAACAACTTCTGCTTTGCTACACAACGCAATGGAAACACATGACAGGCACCAAACGGACAAACCGGAAAAAGAACGAGAGGTGCTGGCCACAGAATGGCAGGAACTACGAGACAACAGCCGGAACGACGAACTTGTGACGGCAAAGGCAAAGATGAAAAACCATGACGATGCCATGGCACTATTGGGCGACAAGGTGGAAGAACTGAAGCAGGCCACAAAGATGAAGGATGACTGGACGGCCATCACCGACGCCATCGGAGGCGAAGGGAAGACGCTACGCAAAATCGCACAATGCTATACGCTGAGTTTCCTCATCGAACATGCCAATGTGGAAATAAGAAAGTTCAACAGGCGCTACGAACTGCAACAAGTGAAGAATTCACTGGGCATCCGTGTCATCGACCATGACCGCGCAGACGACGTCCGTGAAACCACCTCGTTATCAGGAGGTGAGACATTCATCGTCAGTCTCGGACTTGCACTTGGCCTCTCGGCATTGTCTTCTCGCAACATTTCATTTGAAAACCTGTTCATCGACGAGGGTTTCGGAACGCTCGACCCCGACATGCTGCTCACCGTCGTCGACTCCCTGGCCATGCTGCAAACCTCCCAGGGCAAGAAGGTGGGTGTGATAAGCCATACCGACACCATGAGCGAGCGTATCACCACGCAAATACGCATCATCAAGAATGGCAGTTCGGGAAGCAGCCACATCGAAATATATCCATGATGCTAACAAGTGACACGGCTGGCACAGGTGCTGAAGGCTTCTAGAATGTCCTATCAGCCCCTAAGTCCCATAAGACCTTTAAGTCCAAAGAAAAAAGAAAAACTTTGCAATTTGTTTTGTTTTCTGCTTAGTTTGCATTATATTTGCAACCACAACCAAACATACCATCATCAAAAAGAAATGAGAACAATCTACGATTTCTCTGTCAAGGACAGAAAAGGAAACAGCGTTTCGCTGAAAGAGTATGCCAACGAGGTCATCCTCATCGTCAATACCGCCACCAAGTGCGGCTTCACACCACAATACGAGGAGTTGGAAAAACTTTATGAGAGCCACCACTCCGACGGATTCACCATACTCGATTTCCCTTGCAACCAATTCGGCAAGCAAGCCCCTGGCACCGACGAGTCGATACATAGTTTCTGCAAACTCACCTACGGCACCGAGTTCCCCCGCTTCAAGAAGGTGAAGGTGAACGGCGATGACGCAGACCCTCTCTTCAAATACCTGAAGGAACAGAAAGGTTTCGCCGGATTCAACATGGAGCATCCCATCGCCGGCATCCTTGACAACATGCTCAGCGAGGCCGACCCCAACTACAAGGAAAGCCCCGACATCAAGTGGAACTTCACCAAGTTCCTCATCAACAAGCGCGGACAAGTGGTGGCCCGTTTCGAGCCCACCGAGTCCTTTGAAGTGATTGAGAAAGCCATCATCGAACTACTCTAAACCCATGGCCAACCGCGAACACGTGCGCTGCCTCATCATCGGCAGCGGACCAGCCGGATACACGGCAGCCATCTACGCCTCACGCGCCAACCTGCACCCCGTGGAATACTGCGGGCTGCTCACCGGCGGACAACTCACGCAAACCACCACCGTGGAGAATTTCCCCGGCTACCCCGAAGGAGTGGATGGCAACCAGATGATGCTCGACCTGAGAAGTCAGGCGGAGCGCCTCGGCACCGACATCCGTGACGGCGAGATAGTGAAAGCCGACCTGGGGAGCCGCCCCTACGTGCTCACCACCGACGGCGGTCTCGAAATCGAGGCCGACACGGTGATCATCGCCACGGGAGCCTCGGCCAAATACCTCGGTCTCGAGGATGAGAAGAAATACAACGGTCAAGGCGTCTCCGCCTGCGCCACCTGCGACGGGTTCTTCTACCGCAAGCGCACCGTGGCCGTCGTGGGAGGTGGCGACACCGCCTGCGAGGAAGCCCTCTATCTCGCCTCCCTGGCCAAGAAGGTGTACATGATCGTGAGGAAACCCTTCCTCCGTGCCTCGGAAGCCATGCAGCAGCGCGTAAGGGAGAACGAGAAAATCGAAATCCTCTTCGAGCACAACGCCGTGGGCCTCTACGGCGAAGACGGCGTGGAGGGCGCCCATGTGGTGAAACGCCTGGGACAGCCCGACGAGGAGCGTTACGACCTCCCCATCGACGGGTTCTTCCTCGCCATAGGGCACAAACCCAACAGCGACCTCTTCACCCAATGGCTCGACACCGACGAGACGGGATACATCGTCACCATCGACGGCACACCACGCACCAAACTCCCCGGGGTCTTCGCAGCCGGCGACGTGGCCGACCCGCACTACCGGCAGGCCATCACCGCCGCCGCGAGCGGATGCAAGGCCGCCATCGAGGCCGACCGCTTCCTCCGGGGCGTGTAAACCCCGAGGTGCACACCTTGTAGAGACGGGATTCTTCCCGTCTCCCCCCAACCTCCTAGGTGCACACCTTGTAGAGACGGGATTCTTCCCGTCTCACACCAGCCTCCGAGGTGCACACCTGTAGAGACGGGATTCTTCCCGTCTCACACCAGCCTCCGAGGTGCACACCTTGTAGAGACGGGATTCTTCCCGTCTCACACTAGCCTCCGAGGTGCACACCTTGTAGAGACGGGATTCTTCCCGTCTCCACCCTTAAAAAGCCGAGGTGTCCTGTTGTCCGTTCTCCGCAGGCGGCGGCTCCGCCGTCGCTCCCCCCAGCAACCCCAAAAAACGACCTAACATGAAAAAGTCTATCCTATCAGCCGTCCTGACTCTCACCTGCATGGGCGCCACTGCCCAGGACGACATTTCATTGGCCACACGGCAACAGCAATTCGCCCTCGACATCTTCCAAAACGTCGTCGAGAACGCAGAAGACCCCAATGTATGCTTCTCACCGCTCTCAGCCACCATGGCACTCTCTATGGTGCAAAACGGCGCCGACGGCAACACCCTCGAGGAGATGCAAACCACCCTGAGAACCCATGGCCTGAGTTGCGAGGAAGTGAACCTCTACAACCAACAACTCACACAACGCCTCACCTCTCCCCCACCCTTCATCTACAATCCCGACGACGGCCTCACCGAGGACCAAGCGTTCAATCAGCACCAATGGCTTCACCCCGTTTGCGAAATAGCCAACGCCATGTGGACGAAGGAGGGTTTCTCCTGCTATGACAGTTTCAATGAAACGCTGCGCACCTATTACGACGCCGGGATAGGAAGCGTGGACTTCACCACCCAGGAGGGCATCGATGAAATCAACGGATGGGTGGACGAGAACACCCACGGCCTCATCCCGCAGATCTACGACGAGCCCCAAGACCCCATGCTCATGGTGGTGCTTGCCAATTTGCTCTATCTGAAAGCCGGCTGGACCCATCCCTTCCAGTCGGAAAACACGAAACCCGGAACCTTCCACCAAGCCGACGGCAGCGATGCAAAAGTGGACATGCTGCATATCGCCGAAACTTTCCAAACGGGAGGAAACAGGAACTTCAACACCATCAGACTGCCTTATGGCGACGGGAGGTTCACCATGACCATCTTCCTGCCTGCCGAGAGTGCCACATTGCCTGCACTCACTTACGACGATTGGAAAGATGCCGTCGGTCCCAACACGAAATACAAGGAGGTCCACGTGCAACTGCCGCGTTTCTCCATCGAGGGGAAATATGAGTTGAAAGACATCCTTGTCGCGATGGGCATGCACGACGCCTTTGACGGAAATGCCGACTTCAGCAGGATGAGTGATGAAGGCCTGTATATCAGCAGGGTGTTCCAAAGCACCAAGATAGGTGTCGACGAGAAAGGCACGGAGGCCGCCGCCGTCACCGTGGTGGAAATGAGGAAGACCACCACCACAATGGCCGACAGCGACTTCATCGTCGACCGCCCCTTCTACTTCACCATCGAAGCCTACGACGCCATCCTCTTCGCCGGCTGCGTCAACCAACTGGGACCGGAATCCACCCATCCCGCATTCTTGGGTGACGTGAACGGCGACGGCAACATCACCGTCACCGACGTAACCATGATGGTGGCCCACACCCTCGGGCACCAGGACAAAGACTTCATCGCCGCCAACGCCGACATCAACAAAGACGGCAGCATCACCATCACCGACATCACGGAAACCGTGAACATCATCATGGGGAAAGATTGAAAATTGAAAATTGAAGATTGAAGATTGAATTTTTGGAGCAGCGAGAGCAGAGTCAAACTTGCTTGAACTCTGCCGAGTCGCGAAAAAAATCAGCGAAGCTAATTTTTGGAGCAGCGAGAGCAGAGTCAAGCTTGCTTGGACTCTGCCGAGTCGCGAAAAAAATCAGCGAAGCTAAAATTGAAAATTAGGTGCGCACCTTCCCCTGAAGTCGTAGGGGCGGGTCTTGTGCCCGCCCGAGTGTCAAGAGGTGTGTGCTCACCTTAGGGGGCGACGGTTCCAATTGTCTCACACTCCAGAAGTGGAGTATTATTGATAATTGAAGTCGAGAGGATATAAACATCATTGAGTCATATGGCAATGAAGAGAAAATACCCTGTAGGAATCCAGAGTTTCGAAAGCCTTCGTATGGGAGGATACGTGTATGTGGACAAGACCCCGCTCATCTACAAGATGATTACGGAGGGGAAGCCCTACTTTCTCTGTCGTCCGCGCCGTTTCGGCAAGTCGCTGCTCGTCTCCACGCTTGCGGCCGTCTTCGAGGGTCGCCGAGAATTGTTCGAGGCGTTCACTGCAGAGCAGGGTATTGAGCAACCTCAACTCTACATCGCACAAACAGACTGGAAATGGGAGAAGTACCCCGTGATAAGGTTCGACTTCAGCACGGGCGATCTTGTGACCATTGAGCAGTTGGACACACTGATTGACCAGACACTTGGCAGTTACGAGAAGCAGTATGGCATCGTGCCCGAGGTGAAAAATGCCAACATCCGCATGGTCAACCTGTTGCGCACGCTGCACAAGCAGACAGGCAAGCGCGTGGTGGTGCTCGTCGATGAGTATGACAACTTCATCCTTCACGCCCTGGGCGATACAGAGAAGGTGGCGTCGGCCCGTCAGCGATTCCAGAACGTGTTTGGCCCGCTGAAGGCAGAGGACGACCACCTGCAATTCGCCTTCATCACCGGCATTTCGAAATTCTCGCAGATGGGCGTCTTCTCAAAGCTCAACAACCTGAAAAACATCTCCATGCGCGATGACTATGCCACCATCTGCGGTGTCAGCGAGGAGGAGCTGACCACGCAGCTACGGCCAGACATCGAGCTGATGGCCGAGCGCAACGGCACGACCTACGACGACATGCTGTCACAGGTGAAGGCCCTCTACGACGGCTATCACTTCAGCAAGGCGATGGAGGATATGTATAACCCCTTCAGCTTGGTCAACGCCTTCGATTCGGGCGACCTTTCCGACTATTGGTTCGCCAGCGACACGTCGGGAGCCCTCATCGACATGCTAAGCCAGATGCCTCCTTTGACGATAGAAGAAGTGGACGGCGTGGAGTGCGAGTCAAGCGCCTTCGACGAATCGTTCAACAGTTTCCAGGCCCCACTGCCCGCCCTCTACCAAAGCGGCTACCTAACCATCAAGGACTACAACCGCGAGGACGAACTCTACACACTGGGGTTTCCCAATCAGGAGGTGCGCAAAAGATTCGCCGGCAGCCTCTATCGTCATATCACCAACACGACAACCGCGACCGCTCCGCACTAATGAAAGCCTACAAGGTGTTCCGCCGTACCGACGACCTGCCCGTCTTCATCGACGCTGTCAAGACGTTCTTCGCCGGCGTACCCTACCAGTGGGAGAAGGACAACAAGAACGAGCACTACTACCACGCGTTGCTTTACACGCTGCTCACGGCCTTCGGTGCCAACATCCATGCAGAGGAACCCACGTCAAAGGGTCTGGCCGACCTCACACTGCTTATGCCGAAAGGCATCTACGTCATAGAAATCAAATACGACGACACGGTGGAAGCCGCCCTTGACCAAATCGACCGCAAGGGATATGCCGAGAAGTACCGGTTCGACGGTCGTCCCATCACCAAGGTAGGCATCGTGTTCTCCTCCAAAGAGTGCAACATCACCGACTGGAAGGCCGTGTAATCGGACTCCGTCCCCATGATCCATGGATTGACGGGAGAGAATGGCACACAGGTGACTCACCTACGGCTTTCGCAGTATTCTTTCAAGGCGATATATCATAACCTTATCGCGCCTAAAATTTGGAGGTGTCGCCAAAAATGCTTAACTTCGCATCGTCATTCACCAAATCATTCATACGATGGCACCTGTCAAGCTACTCCCCTACGGCATCTCCGACTTCAAGCAACTTAGACGCGAGGGACTATATTTCGTCGACAAGACCAAATACCTCCCCGTGATGGAGGAGACCGACCATTTCCTCTTCCTCATCCGGCCGCGCCGCTTCGGGAAGAGCATCTTCCTAAGCATGCTACGCGCCTACTATGACATCAACGAGCGCGACAACTTCCAGGAAATCTTCAAAGACCTGTGGATTGCCGACCACCCCACGGAGTGGAGGGGGCAGTTCCAGATGATGTATTTCGACTATTCCCGCATCGGGGGTGACACAAGCGTGCTGGAGGAGAACTTCGAAATCTATTGCTGCAAGGTGATGGACGACTTCGCCAAGCGCTACAAGAACTATTATGATGAGGACTTCATTCGCGACCTTGTGGCACAAACCAACTTCAGGGCGAAAATCAATATGCTTGACATGGAGGCGCGACGACTCGACTATCCCCTTTACCTCGTCATTGACGAATACGACAACTTCACCAACACCGTGCTAAACAAGGAGGGCGAAGCCGTCTACCACGCCCTCACCCACGCCAACGGCTTCTACCGGGACATCTTCAAACTCTTCAAGGGGATGTTTGCACGCATCCTGATGACGGGCGTCTCGCCCGTGACGATGGACGATGTCACCTCGGGATACAACATCGCCTCCAACATCTCCCTGCGGCCGGAGTTCAACCTCATGCTCGGCTTCTCCGAGAACGACGTGCGGGAGATGATACGCTACTACCGCGACAAGGGGCGCATCAGCCATGACGAGGAGACCCTCATCGCCGACATGAAGCCCTGGTACGACAACTACTGCTTCTCCAAGAGCCGCGTCCACAAGGATCCGAAGGTGTTCAACTGCGACATGGTGCTATACTATCTCAACCGCGTGATGCAGACGGGCGAACCCCCGGAAGAGATGATAGACCCGAACACGAAGACGGACTACAAGAAGATGTGGCGGCTCATACAGATAGACAAACTCGACAACTACCGTCGCGGCATCATACACCGGATAGCCGAGGAAGGGAACATCGTCGGCACACTCAAGGAGTCCTTCCCCGCAGACCGCCTCGCCGACAAGCAGAACTTCGTCAGCCTCGTATATTACTATGGCATGCTCACCATCGGCGACGTGATAGGAGCGAGGCAAAAGCTCATCATCCCCAACAACAACGTGCGCCGGCAATACTACGACTGGCTGATGGAGGAATACCAGAAAATCGCCACCATCGACACATCAAGACTTAGTGAAGCCTTCGATGATGCGGCTCTCAACGGCCAATGGCGTCCGATGCTCGAGGAGATCGCCCGTGCCTACCGCGAGACGACGAGCGTGAGACAACTGATAGAGGGCGAGCGCAACCTGCAGGGTTTCATGAACGCTTATATGACGCTCAACCCCTATTACCTCATCGCACCCGAGGTGGAACTGAACCACGGCTACTGCGACTTCTTCCTCATGCCCGACTTCATTCATTACCCCATGGTGACGCACAGCTACATCATTGAACTGAAATACCTCAAGACTGACGCTACGAAGGCGGAGGCGGAGCGGCAATGGCAGGAGGCGGAGGAGCAGATACGAGGCTACGCCGAAGGGCCGAGGGTGAAGCAAATGGTGGGAAAAACACAACTGCACCTGCTCATCCTTCAAATCAGAGGATATGAACTGGAGCGATCAGGCATCGTAGGAGAGTGACTCCGAACCAAAAAAACTGTCATCCCATGACGACGTCGAGCACCATCATCAAGACAAATCCGATGGCGAAGCCGATGGTGCTGAGGTTGCTGTGCTGACCGGCAGAGGCTTCAGGTATCAGTTCCTCCACCACGACATACAACATGGCGCCGGCGGCAAAGGCCAACATGTAGGGGAGGACAGGCATCAATACCGAAGCGAGGAGTATCACCGTGATGGCGCCCACCGGTTCTATGGCACCGCTTAACGAACCGATGATGAACGAGCGCCAACGGGAGTTGCCGGCAGCCCGCATGGGCATGGAAATGATGGCCCCCTCCGGCACATTCTGTATGGCAATACCCACGGCGACGGCGACGGCATTGGCAAAGGAGATGTTCATCCCTCCGCTGTCGGCCCCGGCGAAGACGACACCGACGGTCATTCCTTCCGGCAAGTTGTGGATGGTGACGGCAAGTGCGAGCATCGCAGTCTTCGACAGGTGAGACCGCATGCCCTCTGGCTTGTCCGTTCCGATATGCAAGTGAGGGGTCAGTTCGTCTATCAGCAACAGGAACCCCATGCCCATCAGCAACCCGACAGCGGCAGGGACCACGGCCCACTTGCCACTTGACTCCCCCATCTCCATCGCAGGAATCAGCAGCGACCACACGGAGGCGGCGACCATCACTCCGGAGGTGAAGCCAAGGAGCGACTTTTGCAACCGCACCGACATCTCCTCCTTCATCAAGAAGACGAAGGCAGAGCCGAAAACCGTACCCAAGAACGGAATCAACAGTCCTATGATCAATGTCGTTGTCATCGGTTGCAAAGGTACGAAGAAATCATAAGGTGTGCAATACCTAAAAGCGAGTGTTTTTGGCCAAATAGACCAACGCCCCTGGCCTTCATAGGTCAACGCCCCCTGGCCCCCTCTAATCTTAGAGGGGGAGTTAGTTACATCGTGAGCTACGGGGTGAAGACGCAACCACAAACATGAGGATTTTCAAACCTCAAACCTCAAACCTCAAACCTCAAATCTCAAACCTCAAACCTCAAACCTCAATTCTTCAATCTTCTCGTTGCCATGAGCCCGAGGAAGGTGAGGGCGCCGTTAAGCATCAGCAGTTCGTAGCCGAAGCGGTAGGAGGTGAAATGCTGGGTTAACTGGTCGGCGGCGAAACAGACGAGCGGGGAGGCCACGGCGATATAAGGCACGAGGCGGTCGTTGACCTTCCACTTGGTGAAGAGGCTGTATGCGAAAAGGCCGAGGAGAGGACCGTAGGTGTAGGAGCACATCACATAGATGGCATCGATGACGCTGGGCGAATCGACCACGCGGAACACCAGCACCAATGCCACGAACCCCACCGCCACGACGATGTGGACACGTCGGCGCAGGTGCTCGTTGTCGGGTTTCTGCATCAAGTCTACGCAGCAGCTCGTGGTGAGCGCCGTGAGGGCAGAGTCGGCACTGGAGAAAGCAGCAGCCATCACGCCCAAGGTGAAGAGCACCACCACCGCATTACCCAACCGTCCCGTGGCGGCAAACATCGGCAGGAGTTGGTCGCCGGCCTCGGGCAGCGCCAGGCCCTGCTTCCCCGCAAGCATCATCAGCAGCACGCCCAAGGCGAGGAAGAGGAGGTTGGCCGGTACGAAAGCGAATCCATAGGAGCACATGTCCTTCTGCGCCTCGCGCAGCGACTTGCACGTGAGGTTCTTCTGCATCATGTCCTGGTCGAGTCCCGTCATGACGATGGTGATGAACACCCCGGAGAGGAACTGTTTCCAAAAATACTGTTTCGACATGGGGTCGTCGAAGACGAAGATGCGGCTGTGTGGACTCGCCGCCACCGCCTTCGCCGCCTCTCCCAGCGACATCCCCAAGGCGTCGGTGACACAAACGATGATAAGCGCCAGGGCGGCGAACATGCAGATGGTCTGCAAGGTGTCGGTCCACACCAGTGTCTTGATGCCGCTATGGCGAGTGTAGAGCCAGATGAGCACCACCATCAGCAGGACGGTGCAAGGGAAAGGTATGCCGTAGGCGTCGAGTACGAAACGTTGGAGGATGATGCACACCACGTAGAAGCGTGCGGCAGCCCCCGTGGCCTTGGAGAGGATGAAGAACGACGCCCCCGTCTTGTAGGAACGTCCTCCGAGCCGCTGGTGGAGGAAGGAATAGATGGTGGTGAGGTTGAATCGGTAATAGACGGGCAGCAGGACGAAGGCGACGACGAAATAGCCGAGGACGAAGCCCAGGCACGTCTGCATATAATTCATGTCGATGCCCATCGCCATCCCCGGCACGCTGACGAAGGTGACTCCGGATATGGAAGCCCCAATCATGCCGAATGCCACGAGGTACCATGGCGACTGCCTGTTGCCGCGGAAGAAGGCGTCGTTGTCGTGACGCGAGGACGTCAACCTCCCCACCACGAGGAGTAGCACGAAATAGGCCGCCACGGTGGCGAGTATGCTGAGAGCCGCCGTACTATGCATCGGTGAGCACCTCCTCGTTGATGATTTCTCGCAGGATGAACACCGCCTCGCCCACGGAGGTGACATTGGCCACCACCATCATGTTTCGGCCTTTCGTCTCCTTCAAGGTGCATCGACGCAGATGCTTATTGATGAAATGCAGCACCTTAGAGAACGCCGTGCTGCGGTAGAAGGGGCTGTCGGTGTTGCTCACGAACTGCATCTGCATGCGCCCCTGGTTGAGCAGGATTTTCTCACAACCCAGCATTTTTCCCAACCGTCTCAGCGGCACCACCTGCATCAGTTCCACCCCCTCCTTGGGCACCTTTCCGAACCGGTCTTCCAACCTCCTTCGGTAAGCCTCCAGGTCCTCGTCGCTGCTGATGTTGTCCAATTCGCGGTAGAGGAGCATGCGTTCGCCACTCCCCGGCACATAGTTGTCGGGGAAGTACATCTCGAGGTCGCTCTCCAGGGAGCAATCCTCCACGAAGTCGTCGCCACGCACCTCTCGCCCTTGTGCCAGATCCTCCTCGTAGAGTTGTCCGAACTCCTCGTTTTTCAGTTCGGTGACGGCCTGGTTGAGGATTTTCTGGTACGTCTCATACCCGAGGTCTTCCATGAAACCACTCTGTTCGGCACCCAGGAGGTTTCCCGCGCCACGTATGTCGAGATCCTGCATCGCGAGGTTGAATCCGCTTCCCAGTTCCGAGAAAGTCTCCACGGCCTCCAGCCTTCTCCTGGCATCAGCCGGCAGGAGGCTTTTCGGCGGGGCGAGGAGGTAGCAGAACGCCTTACGGTTGGAGCGCCCCACCCTTCCCCTCATCTGGTGGATGTCGGATAGTCCGAAGCGGTGAGCATCGTTGATGAAGATGGTGTTGGCATTGGGGATGTCGATGCCGTTCTCCACGATGGTGGTTGATATGAGCACGTCGTAGTCGTAGTTGATGAATCCGAGGATGATTTTCTCCAGTTCCTCAGGCTTCATCTGTCCGTGTCCGATGGCTATTCTTGCATCCGGCACGTGCTTCTTTATGACCATCTGTATGTCGATGAGGCTTGATATGCGGCTGCTGACGAAATATACCTGTCCGTTGCGGCTCATCTCGTAGTTGACGGCGTCGGCGATGACCTCCGCGTTGAAGGTGGTGAGTTCGGTGTATACGGGATGCCTGTTAGGCGGCGGCGTGCGTATGATGCTCATGTCACGCGCCCCCATGAGCGAGAACTGGAGCGTTCGCGGTATGGGCGTAGCCGACATGGTGAGAGTGTCGACATTGGTCTTTAGTTGCCTCAGTTTCTCTTTTGTGGAGACGCCGAATTTCTGTTCCTCGTCGATGATGAGCAGTCCCAGGTCCTTCCATTCCAAAGCCTTTCCCAGTATCTTGTGTGTGCCGACGAGGATGTCTATGCGTCCCTCCTTGAGTCTGTTGGAGATGTCCTTCACCTGTTTGGCGCTTCGAGCCCTTGTAAGGTATTCCACTGTGACGGGGAAGTCGCGCAGCCTCTCAGAGAAGGTCTTGAAATGCTGGAAGGCGAGCACGGTGGTGGGCACGAGCACTGCCACCTGCTTGTTGTCGCATGCGGCCTTGAAGGCAGCACGCACCGCCACCTCCGTCTTTCCGAATCCCACGTCGCCGCAAACGAGGCGGTCCATGGGTCTCTTGCTCTCCATGTCGGCCTTCACGTCGTTGGTGGCCTTGAGTTGGTCGGGGGTGTCCTCATAGAGGAAGCTGCCCTCCAACTCATGCTGCATGTAGTTGTCGGGGCTGAAGGCGAAGCCAGACTGGTGTCGGCGCTTGGCGTAGAGTTTGATGAGGTCGCGTGCGATGTCCTTGATGCGTTTCTTCGCCCGCTCCTTCATGCGCTCCCATGCACCAGTGCCGAGGGTGCTCATGCGCGGCGGTTCGCCGGTGTCGGCGCGTCGGTATTTTGAAATCTTGTATAGCGAATGGATGGAGACATCCACGGTGTCGCCCCGCTGGTAGAGGATGCGTATCATCTCCTGGTAACTGCCGCCGGTGGCCACCCGCACGAGTCCAGCAAACTTCCCTATGCCGAAATCGACGTGCACGATGAAGTCGCCCGGCTCCATCTCCTGCAACTCCTTCATCGTAAGTGCCATCTTTCCGGCACGTGCGGTGTCGGAGCGGAGGCTGTACTTGTGGAAGCGGTCGAACACCTGGTGGTCGGTGAACAGGCATATGCGCTGCAGGTTGTCGGCAAATCCGGCATGCAGTGTCTTGTCGACATCGGTGAAGGCGACGGCATCGGTGTCGCTGCCCGGCGTCGCCCCACCCTCTTCCTCCTGTGCGGAGAGGATGTCGCGCAGGCGTTGTATCTGCTTCATGCTGTCGGAGAGGACATAGAGTCGATAGCCGCGACTGACATAGTCGGCGAAGGTCTCCCTCAGCAAGGTGAAATTCTTGTGGAAGATGGGTTGCGGCGAGATGTCGAAACGTATGACGGCGGCAGGCGTGCCATAGGGCTTGGCACCGAAGTCGATGCGCCGGAACCTCCCGATGCCCTCCTTGAACACCGTGGGACGCACCAGTTGGCTCTCCCGGCGCAACTCTTCCATGATTTCCGCCCTTTCCACCTCGGTGGCCCCCTCGAGACGCTCAGTGACAACTTGTTGGGAGAAGCCCTCCTGATAGATGCTCTCCATGGTGTCGTGGACATAGGCCAGGTCGCGCACCGCCACGATGGTGTCGGAGGGGAGGAATGTGGTGAAAGGCATCTTTTCCTGCGTCAAGGCCAACTGAGGCACGATTTCCACCTGTTTCTTCTTGTCACGCGAGAGTTGGGTCTGTATGTCAAAGGTGCGGATGGTGTCGATATCGTCGCCGAAGAAGTCGATGCGGAAAGGATATTCGCTGCTGAAGGAATAGACATCGAGTATGCTTCCACGCAAGGCAAACTGCCCTGGTTCATAGACATACTCCTGCATCTGGAATCCCAGGTCGCGCAACTGTGTCACCAGTCGCAACACGTCGACCGTCTGCCCCACCCTCATGCCGAGGGTTCGCTCGTCGAGTTTGTGTTTCGACACCACCAGTTCGCTGAGAGCCTCCGGGCAGGTGACGATGTATGTGGTCCTTCCCGCTTCCTTTGCACCCTCTTCCACCGCGGAGAGGCGTGTGAGCACCTCCGTGCGCAGGATTTCGTTGGCGGTATCCCGTTGTCCGTATTTCACGGCACGTCGGTAAGACGATGGATAGAAAAGCACGTCGTCGTGCCCCATCACCTGTGTGAGGTCATGATAGAAATATCCTGCCTCGTCGTTGTCTTGCAGGATGAAGAGGATGGTGGAAGGCTGGCGTGTGGCAAAGCCGGCGAAGAACAACGGTGCCGACGAGGCCACCAGTCCTTGCAGGTGGACACAAGCGCCATCCTTCGACAATGCCGAGGCCAGCGCCCCGCATTGGGGGAGCCGGCCGTATTGTAGTTGTAGTTCCTGTATGGTCAATTTGTTCAGGAGTTTTAAAAGGAGTCTCTTAAGGAGTTAAAGAGAAGTTAAAGGGGAGGGTTAAATAATTAATAATTAATAATTTATAATTAATAATTACAAGGGGAGTCAAAGGGACATATGTTCGCTTTCGGGAGCTATTTCCTCATCATTCCTTACATGCGACTGTGGGGCTCATGTCAGCTCCTCTGTCTTGTAGTGGCGACTTCCTCACAGGGTCGCAAGTGAGGTCGCACCCCAGTTTCTTCAATATCTTGCGGTCTATCTCGCTCAGCATCACCGTGCAATGGATTTGGCAACCCCTCAACTCAGGGAGTTGCTCCAATGCCCGCCGACAGTTGTCGTCATGCGGCGAGAGAACGGAAAGTGCGACTAGCACCTCGTCGGTGTGCAGGCGTGGGTTTTTGGCGCCAAGGTATTCTATCTTCGTCTTCTGGATGGGTTCGATCATGCTTTGCGGAATCAACTTCACTTCATGGTCGATGCCAGCGAGATGCTTGGTCACGTTGAGGAGGAGTGCGGCACAACATCCCAGCAGGGGACTCGACTGCGAGGTGATGATGGTGCCGTCGGGCAACTCGATGGCTGCTGAGGTATGCCCGCTGCTCGCCTTCCGCTCGTTGGCCGCCACTGTGGTACGGCGGTTGTCGGTGGTGATTTTCATCTGATTGAAGAGCAGTTGTATCTTGTGCACCTCGCTGTCGTTGCAGGCGCCATCGGCCAACTTGTTGGTGGCGGCATAGTAGCGGCGGATGATTTCGTCCTCGGAAGCCTTTCGGCACACCTCGTCGTCGGAGATGCAGAACCCCACCATATTCACCCCCATGTCGGTGGGCGACTTGTATGGGTTGACGCCATAGATGCCCTCGAAGAGCGCGTTGAGCACGGGGAAGATCTCCATGTCGCGATTGTAGTTGACAGCCACCTTCCCATAGGCGTCAAGGTGGAAGTGGTCGATGACGTTCACATCGTTCAAGTCGGCAGTGGCAGCCTCATAGGCAATGTTCACGGGATGCTTCAAGGGAAGGTTCCACACGGGGAAAGTCTCAAACTTGGCATATCCTGCCCTCACGCCCCGTTTCTGCTCGCCATACAACTGGCTCAGGCACACGGCCATCTTGCCACTGCCAGGTCCTGGAGCCGTGACGACGACCAAGGGCCGCTCCGTCTCCACAAATTCGTTCTTGCCAAAGCCCTCGTCGGAAGCTATTTTAGCCACATCGTGAGGATAGCCCTCTATGAGGTAATGAATGTAGGTCTTGATGCCCAGGCGCTGCAGGCGCTGTTTGAAAGTGTCGGCTGCCCGCTGCCCGGTGTAATGGGTGATGACCACCGACCCTACAAAGAATCCGCGTCCCATGAAGGCTTCCCTCAGTCGCAGCACGTCCTCGTCGTAGGTGATGCCCAGGTCGGCACGCACCTTGTTGGCCTCGATGTCCTCGGCGTTGATGACGATGACAATCTCCATGCTCTCGCTGAGTTGCTGCAGCATATACAATTTGCTGTCGGGTTTGAAACCTGGAAGCACACGGGATGCATGATGGTCGTCAAAGAGCTTTCCACCCAATTCCAGATACAATTTGCCACCAAATTGGGAAATGCGCTCCCTGATGTGCTCCGACTGGATGCGCACATACTTGTCATTGTCAAAACCTATCTTCTTCATTTTGAAGTTATTATAATATGGATATGAAATTAAGCATTATCATTGGAAAGACGCCATGTGAGCGGCATTCACCCTCATTTCCTCACCACCCCCTTCGTTGTCTTGAGGTCGAAGAGGTAGGTCAGCCGTAAGGAGATGTTGGAGAAATTGGAAACACCGAAATAATCACGCTTGGTAGCCCCATAGATATTGCCCAAGCCATAGTAGTATCGCCCCTCGATGAGGAAATGCCCCATGCCAGGACGTGAGTACTCCACTCCCAAACCTCCTGCAATGCCATAGTCGAATGTCTTTTCCACATCCATGACATACTGTTGAACCACCTTGTTGGAACGATCGTTGATGTTGATGTTGTCAAGGTCGAAATTCTTGGATGTGGACTCCCCCAGGTAGAACCCCACCTGCGGTCCGGCCTGGAAGAAGAAATTGAAGCCGCTGAGTTCACGTCCCCACGCCAGGTGTGCGAAGACAGGCACCTGGATGTAACTGATGGTGCGGCTATATTCCTCCGGCTTGCCAGAGACGGCATTGATGACTTTGTTGTCACGCTTGTCGCGTATGTACTCTTTCCATCCCACGGAAGCGAAATTGACCTCACCCATGACGGAGCACACCATGGTGTAGTATTTCTCACACACATAGCGCCCCGCGACGCCGAACGTGGGTCCGAGGTGCATGCCTTGCGGCACCTTCGGCTTGAACCCCACCGATGAGAAGACAACCCCGGCTCCCCCTCCTACGGCCAGGTCGTCGCGGTGCTCGCCAATTTGCGCCCACGACCTCGCTGGCATCCACGAGAGGAGGGCTGCCACAAGCAAGACGAAGAGGATGTTTCTTTCTTCTGCCATAACTTCTAATAGTTCACCGACTCGATGGTGCGGTCGGTCTTGTAATGGACGAACATGAAATTGGTGTTCTTATACCCTTTTCCCGCCTGTTTGAACTTCAATGGCGACTGCACAGGCTTGTATGTCATCTGCCCCTTCCCTCCATTGAAGTTCTTCCCGAACTGCGAGAGCCCACCTATGAAGAAGCAAGCATGGTCGAAACCGGTGAGTGCGAACCTCGGCAACGCCTCTGCATTCATCTCGGTCTCAAACCATTTCTGGTAATTGCGCTCCACCCATTTCGTGTCGGGAGAGACATCGTTGTAATAAAAATAGGTGGGTATGTAGGCGTCATACTTGAAGAAGTAGTCGAGATAAACCTTGGTGTACATCAGCCATTCCTTATAGCCGAAGAGCGACACTTGCAGGTCGGCGTTCTTCTGCGTGAGGATGTTGAGTTTGGCCAGCGTGTTGTTGAGTGCAGGAGAGTGCTCCGTGTTGACCACCACGACATTCGGCTGCGAAAGGCTGAAGGCCTTTGCGAAATTCTTGTCCGGGGTTTTCAAGGCCGTGAGCGAGTAATGGATGTCGTAGTTCTCCAACTCCGCCCTGAGTTTCTTCATGAAGTTGGCCTTGCCGCTCTTCTCATCCTCGCAGTCGATGATGACCACATGGTAGTTGTTGAACCACTGTATGAAGTTCTTGACGGTCTGCTGGTCAAACTCGTCAGGTGCCTGATAGACCTGGAAGATGTTGGCATGCTGCTCCACATCGTTGCCACTGATGGAGAAGGGTATGACCATCATGATGTCGTTCTTGTCGCAGAAGTCGGCCAGAGGCTTCACCATCTTGGTGTACAACGGTCCGATGATGATGTCGCAATCGGCGGCATCCTTCTCTTTGAGCGTCTGGGTGATGTCGGCGTCGATGGGCACATTCCAGGCATGCAAATCAACCGTGATGCCGTCCTTCTTCACGCGGTCCACGCCAAGGAGCAAGCCACGGTAGTATTCCACCATGCGCCGTCCGTCGCCATCGTTGTCGTGCAACGGCAGCATCACTCCCACCTTCACCTCGTTCTTGCCTGTCACCGCCGTCGCATCGGGCTTGGCGGTGTTGGTGGAAGGTGTGGTGGCAGCGGCATCCTCCTTCTGGTCCTTGCCATAAGGGATGTTGAGGATTGTGCCTCGCTTGAGTTCATACCCCTGCTGCTTCATCTCGGGGTTGGCATTGATGAGGTCTTCGATGGTGATGCCATAGGAATTGGCGATGCCAAACACCGACTCATTCTTGTCCACCTTGTGCTGGGTGCGGATCTTCGGGGTCTGCGCGAAAGCCGTCCATGCTACCGCAAGGAACAACACCAACAAAAAATATCTGATTGTCTTCATACGCTTCTTCTTTTTCAAATGCAAAGATAGTGCAAGCCGAAGACAATACAAAACAAAAAATGGTTTTTTTGTTTTTATTGTTGAGGCGCAGCCTATCTTCGCCCGAAGGGCAGAGTAGTGCAAGCCGAAGACAATACAAA
>Ga0310694_10001911_pt1 | contig 22441 bp, 29 predicted proteins | sample 174DNAGHGhighgp2_FD_203884 | JGI IMG/M metagenome (GOLD analysis project Ga0310694, IMG submission 203884) | Sheep rumen microbial communities from Palmerston North, Manawatu-Wanganui, New Zealand - 1742 DNA GHGhigh gp2 (v2) (version 2) | ecosystem: Host-associated > Mammals > Digestive system... | reverse complement strand
CGCCATAACAGCCTTCATGTCTTTTTCAGAAAGACCATCTACGGCTTTCCATCCTTTAACATTATCACACAAGATCTTATCGACAGCGCCTATAATATCCAAATACTCATTCAAATACAGCTCATAAGACTTCTGCGCGTACGGCGCAAGCAGCTTATCTATTTCCGGAATAGTGAAACCGCCATACTGCGAAGCCGCGGCATTTAACGTCACATCCCCGATCAAATCGAACGCCACATCTAACGACTTAGGCTCAAGATAATCGAGATTACCCATGAAAAATCCGCCTGTCAAAAGGTTCTTCATATCGAAAAGACAACAGTTCATCGTATCAAGACGAGAGCCGCGGTCATGAATATATATGTACCCGTCGCTCATCGCACGCTCTTCCTTCTACGTCAGGAAGAACTTCTTGTACAACTCGGAATTAAGCTCGTTGTAGACGATCGCCTTCTATGTAGTGACAAGCGCGGAGTCCGCATTGGCGTTAGACCTGTCGCCAATGAAGTTAAGACTCAGCTTCTTGCTGTATACCTTATCAAGCATTTCGGCGAACTGGTTTTTGTTGTCGCGATATTCTCTATACGACTTGGCGACATCGGCGTTGACATGGTCCAGTGCGACCTCTACCATATTATGAATAGTCTCTACTTTAATATCGGTCTCCTGGAACTGCAACTGCTTTTTGACGCTGTCCACAACCTGTTTTTCTTCTTTGTCTGTCAGCTCGACACAGACACGCGCGGCGGATTTACGAATCGCCCGCTTGATTTTCTCGCCGTTGAACTTCTGGAGTTCTCCGTTTTTCTTTATAATGTTTACCATTTTCTTGCTAATCCTTTAAGTGAAAATTGTTTTACTGCATAACAACGCCGTGGCGCGTAAAACGCGCCTCAATTAGTTTATGAATACCTCCGGCTGCGGCACCAGGTCCGGAACCTGGCATCCGTTGAGATCGAACATGAACTCGGCGCCTGCGACGGTGCTGTCGCTTTTGCAGATAGACAGCTTTATTTCAGTCGGTTCGCCGTTCTTGACGGCATGCCGTATATAAGCTATAAGCTAGGAGACCTGCGCAAGCACCGTACGGTCGCCGAACATCTTTATCTCGGCGTCGGCGAGAGTTATGTTGCGGAGCGTATTATTACGGATCTGTTCGTCCAGATCGCTTTCGGCTATGACCTGCTCCTACTCTTCGGCTTCATCTATCTAAACCAGGTTCTTTCCGGTTTCGTCGATATCTATCTCGTCTATGTCATCTATGTCCGATACCGTATCGTCATTCGGCATTTTTGATTTTTCAATTTCTTCGCTGTTCATATTTCATATTATTCCGATTTAGATGTCGCCGCGTCATTTCTATCTTTCAATTAAACATTTATTACTTACTAAATTAAAAATCCCAGAATTAATTCTAGGATTTTTCTAGAAAATCTTAAAAATAAAATATTAAACTTAAAAATAAGCTAAACAGATCAAAATATAAATTAAATCCGTCAATTAATGACGACAATAGACGGTTCATATTTTATTTTATAAGATTCGTCTACGCGAGATACGTTCTGGACTATGGTGTTATCGAACAAAAAAGGTTTATGCGACCCGCTGTGTATATGCCCACAGAATACATAACACGGCTTTTTCTCGAATACGGCTTCTGCCAGTTCAGAAGATCCGAATCGTTCAGAACCGGTTCCGAAATCGAGCGAAATATCTCCAGCATATCCGGGAAGTCTCGGCGGCGTATGCGTAATAAGAACGTCGATGTTCTTCGGAATGGCCGAAAACTTTTTCTTCAGCATATCGTGTTCTGTTTCAAACGCCCATCTGTAGTTTATTATGGGAACCCATGGCGAACCATAGAACTTCAAGCCATACGCCTCAATGCCGAAATCACACAGATATTTGACGTTAGATGGCCATTCGATCTTCCAGTTCTCACCGGTATACCTCGACGTCATGGCCGGATCAAGGCATAAATCATGGTTTCCGGCAATGACGATAAACATCGTATCCGAAAAACTATTCGTCCACGCGAAAAATTCGTCGTGGATCCAGTCGCGCTGTTCCTTCATATGCCAACGCCCGAAACCTGTCTGCCGCGAAAAATCGCCGGCTATGACGCATATTTCGCATCCGCTCGGATCCAGGCCGTCAAGCATTCCGTGCGTATCGGATACCGCCATTATTCTGATCATATGAAAATGCCTGTCCTGAACATATTGGACGCGAAATCGAATCCTGGACCCGGTATGTTGATGATCTCAAGCTTGAACCTGTTCGCGGCGTACATCCGCTTGATCTTTTCAGCCGTTTCCGGCTTGATCAGTCCGTCATATGACGCCATAGGACAACGGATAAATATATCGAGTTCCCGGTAAGAAAATCCGAGCTTCTGTTCGTCCGTAAGCGGCTGAAGGCCGTCTACTGGGACCTTGTACGCCAGCTTTTCGGGGATGCCAAGCCACGCCGCAAGGTCCATGACCTCGGTCTTGACAAGGTTCTTCAGGGGCGCATAACACCCCATGTTATCGCCTCCGAATGTAGAATATCCTACTATATCTTCACTAAGGTTACATGTGTTTATGACGACTCCGCCGAGGCATTGCGCCACGCCGAACAGCGCGGTCATGCGGAGACGCGCCGGCATGTTGGTTACGCACTGCTCGGTAAGATCTACCGCGTTATTCTCTATGCCGTTCTTCAACGCGGAAAACGCGTCTCCTATGTCGATCGTGACGCGTCTGATCTTAAGATGCTCGAACACCGCGTCGACGTCTGTCATGTCATTCTGCCCGTCACAAGGAAGCGAAACGCCTACAATATTCTCAGGCCCGAACAGCCTGCACGCCAACGCCGCGACGCAGGTGGAATCCACGCCGCCGCTGATTCCGACGACCATCTTGGTTCCGGCGCCGAACTGGGCTGCCCACGACTTCCAGTCGCGGCTGATTTCGGCGAACGCGTTATCCGGTTTTATAAAAATGTCTTTTTCCATATCTGGATTATACCGCCGCCGTATCCGGCTTTAAAATACTATTAGCAAGATTCATGGCGGCTTTTACGGTATCGTCCATGTCAAAATATCTGTACATCCCAAGGCGGCCGCCGGCGATCGCCTTCTCCCCGTATTTTTCCCGCATAAACAAAACATATGTGTCGTATAGCTTTTGGCTTTCTATGTTGTTAACCGGGTAATACCGCTCCTTGCCTACGCTCCAGTCGTCCGGAAACTCCCGCTGAATAACAGTATACTCCGCGGCCATCTGAGCACCGTCCTCCGGATGAAAATGCTTAAACTCGTGTATACGCGTATAGGGAACGTCGGCGTCTACGTAGTTTATTGTAGAATTGCCCTGCCGGTCCTTTTCGCCGACCTGCTCGGTCTCGAAGCGCAGGCTCCTCCAGGGCAGCGCCCCGAATTTATAACCGAAAAGCTCGTCCAGCGCGCCGGTGAAAACGACAAGGCTTCCGTCAGACGTGTCGCGGTTTAGGTCTCGCTCGCCGTAATCGGAGTTAAGAACAACATTTATATTAGAATGCGATATCATGCTGTCCAGCATGGATCCGTAGCCGTTCAGCGGAATACCCTGATATCGGTCATTATAATAGTTTATGTCGTAGTTGTACCTCACCGGCAACCTTTTAATGACTTCGGCGGCAAGATCCTCAGGGTCGCAGTTCCACTACTTCCGCGTATAGCCTTCTATAAACGCCTTATACAAGTCTACGCCTATAATGGCTATAGCCTGTTCCTTCAGGTTCTTGGGATTCGCCGGATCTATACCGAAGGACTTAACGTCGTGAACCACGCGTTCTTTAAGGTACGTCTCGGCGTATGACGGGGACGGGAAAGGCATTTTGAAAAACTGCTAAAGCATCATCAGATTTACCGGCATGAAGTACCTCTGCTCGTCATGCACCGCGATGCAGTGATGCTGGTACTGGTTAAACCGTGTAAACCTGTTTATAAACCTCCACACCTCATCGTCGTCGGTATGGAATATATGACAGCCGTACCTGTGTACCTCTATGCCATTGTCGTAGTACGTAGCACAATTTCCGCCTACGCAGTTTCTTCTGTCGTGGATCGTCACGTTATGCCCAGCGTCGGCCAGAATCCTCGCGCACGTGCACCCGAATAGGCCGGCGCCCGCTATGATTATGTTTTCGCTTTTCATTTTGGTGCGGCTGCTTTAATACTGTCCCAGTTAATGTCCAGTTTTACCGGATGGTATAAAAAACCGTCTTTGAAATCCCCGAAGTCCTTCGGCAAAACCGGCCTGAACGTAAAATAGTTTGAATCGAATTTTTCGATCTTGCCTTTGGACTTCGCGACTGCCGTCGGCCAGCCCATCTCAAAGAACAAAAACCCGTTCTGGTTGTATGTTCTGTAAAAATCGTCTATAATGCCTAACGCGGACCTCGAAAGTCTGCTGCAGCACATCAAGCCCTGGCATACGCAGCCTTCCTTAAGAAGTTCGCCAAACGCTGATTTATCAACTCTGCCGTATGCCCACCACGTAGGAAACTCGCTGTACGACTTGAATGACGGGGCGCTGGTGATCAAATCGGCGTCGTTGTCGCGATACCGCTTAAAAAAGTCCGTCCAGTCGCCATAGCAGCAGACGTCATATTCCACCGTCCAAATGTAATCGTACGCCTGGTTGTTATCGCGCTAAAACGGAAATATCGCCATAGGCAGGCAATTTTGGTACACGTTTTTACGGTTTGGCTCATAGACCATATGGTAGAAATCCTACCTATATTTTTTATACGTAAACCCGTAGAAGTTTATGTCTTTCGAAAAAGACGTTGGATCGGGAATCTAGTCCAGGTCTACCGTAAAATACAGATCATACCCCAAATAGTCAGAAGCCTTCTTAATGGAATAAAACCGTTTTACGGCTTCGTCGTTGAATGTGCAGCAATTATATAAGATGGCGGTCTTCATACAGCTCCTTTTTATTCGATTAAACATGATATGGCCATATATAATCGGCCTTTATCGCATACCATACTTTATTTTCGCATATCGCCGCCGGGCGTTTAGGCGCAAACGTAAAACCGGGACAGAGCACGTTATGATCTTCAAACCAGCATACCTGGTCGTATCCAACGGACCGACAACCAGCCTGGATATGCCTAAACCTCTTAATTATTTCTTTGTTAACAAGGCATGAATCAAATAGAACGCATACGGTATTCATAAGTTAAGCAAATGCCCAGTACGACTTTATTTATACTTAGCCGGGCCTCTAATACGGCGACGGCAGCTTATAAACGTCTATCATTGTGTCTATTACCTTTACGCCGCCGGCAGTTTTCTTCATGTATATCCAGAATGAAGTCATGCGCTCCATGATAAAGCCGGGCGCGCGTTTCTGGTATTTATCGCGTTTTTCGAGGTCTTCCGCGGAAAATATCCTAAGGCATATGCCAATGCATTTCTTCAGAAAGTCCATATACTCAAAGAATAGATCGCGGTGCATAACGAAAATCTCACACGGATAATTGGTCTTCTGCGACATGAATTCGCCAAGCGGACCAGACAGCTGCGGAAACTCCTTGCTGAATTCGGACATAAACAAATCTATATCGCCCTTAACGTGGTACTTGACGTAGTATTCGTATATAGTCAGATCCCCTTCTTCGACTTTGCATTGGATCATATCGGGGCGGAGCGCGTACCTGTTATACCTTAAAACGCGCCTGTAATGGTCATGCCCGATATATTCTGGATTCCCTATTTTTTCATAATTGGAACGAATCCAGTAAAGATTCGTGAAGTCGTTAAGGTACGCGTTATACTGCGATATATTATCGCCAGTATCGTCCGTGAAGTCTACGCCTTCTGAAAAGCCGCCGCCGCCGATTTTCACGTATACGTCAGCGTCCTTGAATTCGTCCAAAATGGTGGTCGGAAACGAGTAGCTCACCGCGATCTTAACGTTGCGCGGTTTGGACGCCCCGACGGATTCGCAATACGCGTTAAACTACCGGCATGTCATTTCGTAATTGTTTTTCATCCACCGCTTGTACGGCAGCTAGTATGCCTGCCACGTATACCAGCGGTTTTCCCACGGCTTGGCCCCCATCATATGCTAAACGACGCATTTGCCGAATAACTCGCGCTGGCCGCCCGCGTATCCGCACAGCTTCAAATATTTTTCATACTGCGGATATCCGACTATTATCGACTGCACGTTGTACTTCGGGTCCACGAAAACGACTTTTTCGCGGAAAGTCATGTTTAAGATAGACTAATCCGAATATCCGCGCGTAAGCATAAAGTCACTGGGCTCTTTCAGGAGCTTGATGAACTCGTTATTAATGCCGTCTCTGAGTATCTCCTTTATATTGAACAGCACGACGCCAGCGTTAAAATACCTGCTGACGCCGCAGTCATTCATCTCCGTGCGGTTAAAGCACATCATAGAGACTTCGTCTACCGCGGCGGCGTACTTGCCTTCAAGGGGCATATCGTAGAACTCGTCCAGCCCGTAATTCACTATAAGCGTATCGCAGTCGAGATACAGGCATTTTTCTATCCCGCGTTCGCCCAGAAGATCGCATAACAATAACCTACTATACGTCATTTTCGAAAGATTCAGCCTATGGCCTTCACTTAGTACCGAATCAAGCCTGTCCGCGGAATAGAAAGTGAACTCCAAATTATCGAAATGAAGCTAGGCGAGCTCCGCCTCGTAAAACGAAACGTCGTCTTCCACCATTAAATGGACATGAACGTGTTTTCTGCTGTATTTTCTTATAGAAAAAATAATATATAATGCATACTAGAAATAATCTCTAGTACACGCAAGAAAAACATGCATAGTAATGTTATTCATATATAATATTATACGAAAAAAGACCGGCCGTTAGACCGGTCTTTTCGTCGCGTATCCGCGGTGTCGCGTCACTGTATGGCGCTAAGCGTATCGCGGATATCCACCAGGCACTGCACTATGGCGCTGAGCTTTACGGAAAGATTATCAGTAACGTTTTCGGCCGACAGCGTGTTCTGGATGGCGCTGATAATGCCGTCTTTTACCCAGGTAAGCCTGTTTTCGAGACTACCGTACATTCCTGACAGCTGTCCGCATGTCGCCGCGTCGGACGAAAGCAGGCCGTCGGCCATATCGGTTATCCGTTGGCCGTACATGCGTAAATTGTCGGATGATATGATATACAGTGTATCGGGATCGCACGATACCCCGTATTTGTCGGGATCTCCAGCGCCCATTACCAGATCATGGTAGTCTTCACGCGAAATATGAAATGCCTTGAATTCGTTGGTCGGCCGACCATCTACGAAAATCATCGCACGGGCGCTTATCTCGGAACTGAGCTCAGAAGACAGATTGTCTATTTCGCCGGAAAGCGCCGAAGAAAGATCCTGTATCTCTGAACAAAGAGCCGAGCTTATGGCGCTTACTTCGCCGGACAGGCCGTCTATGGCGCAGCTCAAGTCTGCGCAGATATTGGCGAGACTGTTTCCGGACAGATCGTAAAGCCTGGCGAAATCGACGTTCAGGTCTCCGCCTAACGACGCGTTTCCGGAAACGCCGAGATTCCCGGATACCGTTCCGTCTTCCAGTACGTTCAAGATCTTTACGGCTGCCGTGCCGGACACGGAAAGATCCTGCCCGACGGAAAGATCCTGCCCTATAGAAAGATCGCCCAGAAACGCGTTATCGCCCGAAATCTCGTTGCCGCCCGAAAGCTTTACGAAATTGCTGATAACGAATTCGCGGAGATCCGTAAGGTCGTACCTGTGCACTGGATCGGCCAGGTACACCGTATCGCCTACGACGATTTCGTCTTTCTGCACGTACGTATCCATGCCGTGCTTATGGATATAGACGTAATCGCCGTCACCTATATACAGATGGTCCGCCGTCTCGTACTTGCCTTCAGACCGTTCGGTTTCCCCGCTGGACTTGAACAGGCTGAAACTTATGGCGGCGCCATTGAGGATCCGGTTGTTTTCTTCGAGAAGATTGAACTAGTTAAGTATGTCCGCGAAGGTCGGCTTTACCGCGTCGTCTTCATGAAGTTTCACGTGACCGATATACTTGACCGTCCTTATATTGGACGAAAGCGCGGAATCTACGCCTGCCGAAAGAACCGCGATAGTCCCTACCTAGGGCGCCGACAGCTCCGTAGCGTACGTCTGGAGCGCGCCGACGTCCGAACGCAGGTCCTGGACGTCGGAAAGCCTCGCGACGTAGCCGTAGTTGAGCTTGATGTTGTATGAATCGACCAGCGAACGCTCGTCTATGCCCTGATCGTCGGTTTTGTACAGGATCGCGAAATCCTTCACTTCCAGCCAGGTCTGGTCTTTGCCGGAATCGGTATTCCACGTAAACACGAGATACGGCGGATTACGGTGCCCGCTATCTCCGGAAACATTGCTGCTTACGTTGTTTAAAAACCCGTCTTTTATGAATTTGTCCGCGTCGAACTCCGACGTCAGGCCCGTCCTGGTATTGATAAGCCGTATATAATGCGTATTTTCGTCATATACGATTTCCGTTTCGTTTATGGCCCTGCCTATGGCTCCGTCTATATGCGAACTGAGAGACGCGCCTCCGGCGGAAATGTTATTGAGGCCGCCTTCGAATCCGATGTTCAGGCTGCCGTGATTCCGCAGCCCGGCGCCCGTAATGGATATGTCGCAGTTTCCGTCGACGGTTATGAAATCGGTTTTCAGTTCGCCTCCGGCCGTCAAGCCGTTGTTTACGGACAGATGGTCTACCGCGCCGCCCGATTTATGCAGGAATTTCGCGTCGGCGGCAGCGGAAACCGCATCTATTTTGCCGTCGAGCGCGACGGCCGACATTTCGGTTTTTCCGGACAGGGAATAGAGATCGGAACTCACTGCGCCGAATTCGCCGTACGCTTCGACGAATTCCTTCTGAGACGCCACGGCGTTGAAGCCGGCGGCGCAATCCATCTCGGTTTTTCCGAAAGCGATATTGTCGTCGTTCAGAAAATAGATTTCCCCTGGTTCTTTACTGTCTTTGGTATACATGCTCATTTTCTGTTGTCCTATAGATTCCGTTGACGCGTTATGCGATTTTGACCAGTTTTATCGTTCCGCTTATCATATGCATTTCGTATTTTCTGAATGAACCTTCGTCTTCGTAATAATGCTCGTCGCGGAGCTTCAGCAGGCCCGGCTCGCCGTCGTCCGTAGGATTCAGCGTTCCGTATACGAATCCGCTGAGATCTCCCACTTCGGAACTGATATTTTCTATGTCGCGCTTTACCTGCGCGGAAAGATCGTCGAATCTGTGTTCCAGCCTGGTTATCCTGGAATCCTGCACGCTCTGGTCCCAGTCGAGAAGCGAAAATACCCCGTTCGAGATCTCCTGCAGCCTGAATGTCGTAAATGTTCCGCAATCGATTTCGAAAATGTCGCCGTGCTCGGTGAAAAACCTTATGGGCTGGCCCTGCGGAGTCACCAGCCGCAGCGCGGCTTTGCCCGTTCCCACAGGATTCAGCGTAAACAGGAATTCGCGGGATTTCGACATGCAATCCGGATCTTTATCCGGGATTTCTATTACGATATCGTCCGTTCCGTATTCGTGCCCGCCCGCCGGCGTATATTTTTTAGTCAGGTTAAGCCCGAGATACGCAAGCTGCGATCCGGAATAGCTTCCGGCCACGGCGAACGTACGCGTCATTTCGCACCGCTCGTCTATTTCGCCGAACTGTTCTCCGGTAAAGACGCTGCTTCCGAGATCGCGGGATTCGTCGGCGCATACACCGGACGTCCAGTCTATGTTGTCGCCGTCGTTGCCGAGGATTACGGTATTGTCTCCGGCGTGCATCATTATGCTTACGCCGCCGTCGGCCGAAAGCCGTATTTCGACTTCGCCGTCTTCCGATACGCTGCGTCCGGACAGTCCGTATTCGCAACGGTAAAGCTTATAGCCGTCGGCGAGCGTAAGGTCTAAAAACGCCTCCATGACGGCGACCGAAAGCGGATTAAGCGACATATATGCCGTATCGCAGACGGAAAGTTCGGTATTGAACGTTCCGGCAGACAGCGGAATTTCGAAGATTTCGCGATCTGCTACCCTTACCGCGCAGCTCAGCCGTTCCGCCTTTTCGGTAAGAGATACGGTTTCGGTCTGCATGTCGTAAGACAGGACGGAAAGCCTTCCGAAAAGATCGTATCCGCATACCGCCGAGAAACCCGCGGCTTCCTTGAGCGTAAATCCCGAAAGACCGCTTCCGAAAGGAATCTGGACGTCGAACTGCGTCATACGGCCGGATTCGCCGGAGCGGATTACGTCTTTTTCGTATACGCGGAACCCCGAAAGTCCGCCGGAAAGTCCGCAATAGCTCAGATTCGACAGGCCGGCTTCGCATATGAAACATGCGGGATTCGGCTGGAACGTGAATTTGCACCTGTCTATATAGACCGGCTCGGAACCTCTGAAAGCGTGTATTCCGTCGCCGCTCAGATACGCCGACATGTCGGTATTTTCGAAGACGTTCGGATCGAACTGCATATTGCCGGACAGGCCGTAGTCCGGATCGGAATTTATGTCGTATATTTTTCCGACGGTTTTTCCCTGGTATTTTATGTCTCTAGTGGGCGGATCGGCCAGACAGATGTCGAACTGGCTATCCATCAGGCCGCCCTGGCCGGATTTCCTGTATACCAGCTGATAGCTTGTATCCCGGCACGGCCGGCTGTTGGGGTTGTCGCCTCCGAAAAGATATGGAGCCTGCCCCAATATTTCTATATACGGAAACCTCTCAATTTTATCGAAAGACGTCTCCTCGTAATTCGCGTCCTGATATGCCGTAAACCTGAATTCTCCGGTGCTTTCGTCATAGCCTTCGATCCAGCCTACCAGCCTATTGTCGGAATCTTTGACGAAAGCATACGGAATATCGTATTTGAGCAGCCTGTTGACGGCGAATTCTTTGGCCTTGAACGGCATCTAGGGTCTGGGGTCTATCTGATTAAGTTCATAATGGCGAACGGCATCGGAATACGCCTTGGCCGACGACAACGTTTCGGCGTCGCCGTTTTCTCGCGCCGCCGTCTCGTTTTCCGAATACAGACCGAAATCGCCGGAAAGCTCCATTACGCTTAACGTAAGCGCGCTAAGCTGTTCAGAAGTGTCTGTCGGAATCGCCGAAATGGCGCTACTTATGACATTAATGCTGTTCTGGCATGCGCTTATGTCGTCTGCATATGAACTTATGGCGCCCGATAAAGTCCGATATGCGTATGTAGAAATTTCCTGCACCTGATCGCCCAGCGATCCAAGCTCTATTATTTCGCCTTCGGACGTCTTCAGTACCGGATCTATCAATGTAGCGCCATATATGTCTACGCTTGACAGTTTACCGTCATAGATATTTATTTTGCCGTTAAGGCTGCCCGAAAACGAACCCCAATATTCGTTTTCTTCATTGTAAAAACGTACTTTCTGGGTAGTTATACGGTCTTCTGGCCGAAAACCGACCGTTATCGTCTCTTTGACGCGATTCTTAAGATCTGTATAGGTAGACATTGCCGATTGATTCCTTCTGGCTTATTTTTATAAATCTATTTACCCGTTAAAGCATAAACAAACCTAACCCGGAAATATAAGCCGGGTTAAACCGAAAAACGGAATTTAACAGAAAAAATCAGGCTTTTTTAGATTCGTCAATCAGTCTAGATTTCGGAAAATGCATTTCAAATGCCCGCAAATGCAGTTTCTGCTCCGGCGTCATGTTGTTTTCTAGCTTTTTGGCCTCTTCCGCGGCTTTTTCCCAGTATTTTCTGGAATATTCGTCTATATTGGGGTCGTTTTGCCCTAAAGCGGAACCGTCATTCATACCTGCCATAAGCTAAGCAATAGACGGCGTCTGGCCCCATTCGCCTTGGCCCGGCAAAGACGGATTTACGATATCAGACTTGGCCGCGGGCGGTTTTACGATACGGCCTGTCTTGAAGCTTATTACCGCGCCGTCATGCATGACGAACAAGTCAGGCCGTCCCGGAACGAATCCGGCGGACGTAACGGAACCGCCAAGCATGGCGTCTGGCGCCGTATCCGGAACCGTAAGTCCGCGCTAACTATTATATCTGGCTTCCCATTCAGGAGATCCGTACATGGGCTGATCCTAGTTCGGCACCCGCAAATTCTTCGCGTCTTTGCCGGTATGGCTTATATAAAAGCCCTATGCGGCTTTATTTATGTTATAATTCCCGAATTTCCGTTCGTTGAACGGATTAGCTTCCGGATAAGGCGTTCTGGCCGTCATACAGATGCGGGTTCCTCGCTATTTCCAAAAATTCGACGATGTCCGGATCCATCGCCGATAACGAATTTACCATAATGTCTCCGGTTTTAAGTTTCCCGAAATATACCGAAAGTTTTTCTTTTACGTTTTCGGATACTTTCAGGGTTCTGACTCCGTCGGCGTCTTCTGGCAGTTTCGCGATGACCGGAATCCATTTGCCGTTGAATACCTTAAAGCCGAAAACGGCGGTATTTGTCTCTTCGGGACCGTCTATGTTTCCGACAAGCCCCTGTTCCTGCAGCTTATGGTGCAGAAGCCCTGCCGCGGTGAGATATCCGCCGAACTTTTCGCTTTCAGGTTTCGACGCGTCTTTGAAATCAAGAAAGCCTATGTTCTCGTCGGTCTTTCCGGCATATTTGGATTTTATCTGATCCGATACGGCTTTCACGGAACTGTTCTCGATAAACTGGCCGATATCTTCGTCTAACACGTTTAGTGCGGCTCGCTTGATTATTTCAGACAACCTATTCGGTTCCATTACGAACAAGAACGGACACGCGAAATCTACGCCGGGCAGCTGAATAAACCTCATTACGATATCGTCTTCTTTAAGGACGCCGAGCGATATAAGCCTGTCCAACAGGCCTAAAAACTCGCCGTATGTCATATCTCTGTCTTCCATATACAGCCCCTTCAGGTCACTATCTGATGTCCGCCCATATGCTCTATCACATGCTGTACGATGATGTCGGCGCTCATGAGATCGCCGTTTATCTCGGTAAACGGCACGCCGTACGCCTTGAACATCTCCTTTATCTTGATGCTGTACTGATCAGATTCGGCTTCGGTCTGCAAACGTCCTATCGGATTATATTTCTTGACGCGCTTCAGAAAATAATTCAGGTTGTCATACCGCTCGGAAATAACATGTACGAGCTGCTTAAGCGGTTCGTCTATCTCGGGATCCTTATTGTAGAACGGACTGAGGAAAAGCGGAGAATCCGTAACTATGACGTCTACCTACCCGGTACAGCGACTCATCCTGTAATACTGTTTCGCGAAGATATATATCTGGTTGGACAGCGCCTCGTTGTTCTTTTCCCAGACCTTATCCTTCGCGAACTCGGTGACAAGTTCGCAGTTGACGCCTATCATCTTGAGCTTCGCAAACACGAATGCTGCTAACGTACTCTTGCCTGAACCGGGACTTCCTACCAAATTGCAAACGATCGTCTTTTTACCTTCTTCAGCCATTGACTTGCTCCACTATCATCTTGTAATCAGCGTATACAGCGCCGTCTTCATCCCGTGTCTCGTCGACTACCGTTTTTCCGTCGGCGTCGACAATTTCGCATATCAGCGTCTTAGATCCGCCGCTGTGCCGAGTCTTAAGTTTCCACGGCAGAGGGCTTATCGTATGTTTCGGAATCTTCATTGCAGCGCGAAACCGTCTTTCTCCTGCTGGCCGGAAGCTATCGCCATGGCATCGGCCGTAGACGCTATCCTTATGCCCGAAATCTCGGATTTGTAGCCGTTAAGAAGTTCCTTGTCTATCTCGTCCTGCCCTATCTCGAACATTACCTGCGCAGACTGGACCGTCATGCGTTTCTTAAGCCGTTCTACGGCGAAAGGCGCGCATACGGGCTTCATCGCTATATGAAGGTCGCCTCGCATCGTAGGCACCATTATTATGGATCTGGGATCCTCGAGATCGCGGCAACCTACCACCGCTTTCGAAAGATCCTCGCACGGAACGCTTTTGCCTATCAGCATTTCTCCGCCGTAAAGGCGCAATATGACTATATTTTCGTTTTCCATATAGAATATCTCCGGTTTAAATTATACGGCCGATCTGAACCGCAGAATCGCCGTATTCAGAAGATTAAGCGCATATATCGCGGCCAGCACCGTAAATAGGGTATTCGTATCCAGACTGAACGTCTGCAGCACCAATGTCGCCACCGCGAACGCGAACAGACTGGCGAATCCCCATGCGCTAAGCGCCAAACCGTGGCAGAAACTAAGTTCCGAGCCGCCGTACCGTTCAAATAGCACGGCCGGAAGGCATGCGAATCCGGCGCCATAGCATGCGTTGATCACTATGAACGACAGCGGCGCGAACCACGGATCGAACAGAATAAGGCATATGGCTACGATTTCCAGGATCAAAGCGCACAGCCATGCGTCGACGCGTTTTCCCATATAATCGCTTACGGCCGGAAATACCAGTCTTCCTCCGCCGTTGAAAAGCCCGCAAAGCATCATCACGAACACGACGGATCCGGACGCCAGGCCCGCGGCGGAAAGCATGCCGGCGCATCGCCCTATTATGACCAGACCCATCGCGATGTTAAGGAACATGAACGTCCAGCACTGCAGAAAATACGTATCCGATACGTATTTCATTGCGGAATATTTCTTTCCGACGCGTTTTTTCAGCGCGTTCTTGGCGAAAACAGGCTTGTCGATCATCATCGATCCGGCCGCCATCTGAAGCAGATAAGCGCCGGCGAAGAAGAAAAACACGTTCTCTATCCCGAAATGAGGAAACGCGTACTTGAACATATACGAGCAGATCGAGGAACCGAGGCCGAAAGACACGATAGAAATGGCCATTATCAACGCCTTATGCCTGGACCGTCCGAAAAACAGCAGAAGGTTCTTGACCGGCGTCACGTATCCGACGCCTTCCGCGAGTCCGCACAGCACGCCGCAGCCCAGATACAGAAGCCATACGCTCTTGGCGTGCATGGCCAAACCCGACAGACACAGACCGGAAAACAGCAACGCCGTCGAAAGCCACGCCGCCCGCCTGATATTCTTCTCGACTAGAGAGCCGAAAAACGCCGCGCCCATGCCCAACCAGAAAATATTCAAACAGAACGCGAACTGCACCGCCGTCTTCGAAACGCCGAGACATTCCTGCGCCGGCCCCGAAAACAAGCTGAACGCATACGTCCAACCTATGGCGGTCGTCAGGAGAAAACATGGGAACAGCGACTTGTACGCCTTATATAAAAATGTCTTCATTTCAGCAAACCTTCTTTTTCAAAGTTCCGAAAAAACACGCGGCGTCTTCGCCAGTAAGTTCAAAAGTACCGAACCCGCACGCGCTGGCAAACCTTGCCATGCGTTCAGCGGCGTCAATGTCGACGCCTCCGACTACGGCCTTCAGATACAGTTCTGGATTGGCGCTCGCCAAATTGGCAGTGTTCACTGTCTTATTACAGTCTATGTTCATTTTAAAGCTTCTTCGAGAAAAGTTCCTTAGCGTACGCGGATGCAAACTTCCGATCGGCGTTTTTCGGCAACGCCTTCATAACCGCGCCTATGTTCGCGGCGCCGGAAGCGACGGCCTCATCCACCAGCCGGCGCGTATCGTCTTCGGAAAGAGCCGCCGGAACGAAAGCCGAAAGGCATTCCAGTTCCTTTTTCTCTTTTTCCGCCAGTTCGGCCCGCCCGGCGCTTTCGAACTGCGCAATCGCCTCGCGCCGCATCTTCACGGCCTTCGTTGCGCATGCCGCGACCGCGTCGTCGGTAACGGGCTTTCCTTCGTTCACGGTCTTGTTCTTTACGTCTGAAAGAAGGCCGCGCAGGCAATTCCGCTTCACGTCGTCGCGCGCAACCATGGCTTTCTTTATCTCTTCCTGCAGTTTTTCATACAACATATCAGTTCTCCATTTAAGCCTTCGCCTGTCCAATCAGGCTCCATCCCGGATCCAGCTCGGACGCAGGCCAGTCCTTTACTTCCGTTTCCTTGTAATAATCTACCCATTTAGACCCGTCCCAACACGCAGTACAACTGACAGACCGCTTTTCGCCGGAAGAATCGACGACCACGTCATACATATAGCATGCGTCCCCGGTCCGAAGTCCGCCCGCCGCCGCGCGCTCCAAAGCGAATTCCTCTATACTATGAAACGCCTTTGACGGCTCGTATATTTTCTCGCTCGAACAGCCGATACGAGGCAGTACATGCACTTTTTTCTCGTTAAGATTCCTCGCCCTGACGTAGTATGAATAACCCGAATGCCTGTCAGAGACACGTCCGCAGTCGACATAGCCCATGTTTTGGAAAAACCGACCGTCTCCGAGAGAAACATAATCAGAACATTCAAGCTTTATGTCATTATAATAAAAACCGAGCCCGACGCAGCCGTCGGCGCCAAGAGTAAAATCGCATTTGGATTTGAAATGCGTCCTGTTGCGAAACTGGCCACAGTCGCACAGAAATTTCGCGTCGTTCCCGCCTAAGGTCCTGAGCGAATCAAAAAGCGCCGGATCCGCCTTCGCGTCGTCGTTGAAACCGAGCTTGACGTATATGCTGTCAGACCGCTTGTTGGCTTCGATAAGCCATGCGTCGCCGTATGTTCTCTCCATTTCAGCTATGAGATCCGCGATGCACCGCATGAACTGAGAGTATTCGTAGTTCTTTTTCCATGCCGGAAGCGAAAGGAAAAACACGCCGAGATTATGCGAGACTTTCAAGCCGGACGCCAATCGCGCCCCTCGGAACACCGAATACGGGTTTCCGAGCACGTCGTAATAATACAGTACGCCTATCAGACCGGGAGACTCGAATTTCTCCGAAACGCGCTTGCATATGGCATTGAGATCCGAATACCTTTTTTCAGTATGCGGAACATCACACCAGATCTCTTCGAAATCCTTGTCGTATTTCAGCAGCAGATCCGCCTTGAATTCAATAGGATTCTTCGAAAGATATATCGAATTACGCATTTTTTTCAGCGGGGTTTTCTTCGGCCGCGTTTTTCCGTTTTTCTGCGGCGTACCGCTTTTCTACCGTCAGCAGATACCGGTCGATTACGTCCGGATCGAAATTCGAAATAGTTCTGTCTTCGGCTTTCCACATCAGAAGGATGGCCTCTACGACTTCGCATGCGTTCTCGCCTTCCTTCAGATGAAGAAAATGGTTTACGGTATTGAATTCGAATATGCGGCTTTTTACGTTTCCGTCCGCCGTCACCGCGCACAAAAAATTTATCGGCGAAAAACCGTAGGAAGATTTTCGGTCGTTTTCAAGCTCCGGATCGCGGTGCAGTATCTGTCCGTCTACCACATACCGCGCATATTCCGCGCTTTTCAAAATCCGGCGTTTTTCGGCAGAAACGCCGGAAATCACAGCGCGGCGCCTCGATTGATCCAGAAATCTAGTTATATTCTTTTTACTCAGCATATTGAAAATTATCCGGAACCAGGAAAAATCCGGCCGGATATACGGCGAAACATTTAAACCCTAAAAAGCATTGAATCCTAAAAACAGGTAAATAAAAGCATATGGACGAAAAAGAACAGCTGTCGCACATTAAAAAAATAGGCGAAATAGACCGCATTTCCAAAGAGGAATTCGAATACAGGATCCAGGAAATAGCGAAATGCAAACGGGACATAGGCTATTTCGCCGAGAAATATTTTAAAATAATAAACCTCGATTCCGGACTGTGCACGATAAGGCTTTACCCCAAGCAGAGAGAACTGCTGAAATTTTTTACGAGCGAAAAAAGATGCATAGTGCTGTCGTCGAGACAATCCGGAAAAACGACGACATATACCATCTATGCGCTGTGGACGCTGATATTCCAGCCGGAAAAACGCGTAATGCTTCTGGCGAACAAAGCCGATACTGCGCTGGAAATTCTGTCCAGGATTTCCATGGCGTACGAGTACCTGCCGTCATGGCTGAAACCCGCCGTCGTGACGTGGAATAAGGGCGAAATAGTGTTTTCCAACAAATCCGCCATAAAAGGATTCGCGACGTCGTCGGATGCGGCCCGTGGCTGGTCTGCCAATATAATACTTTGCGACGAATTTTCGTTCGTTCCCAACAACATAGCGTCCAAGGTTTTCGAATCAATATACCCAGTATTGTCGTCGTCGAAAAATGGCACCATGATCCTGGTCTCTACGCCTAACGGCGCCGACCCCGACAACCTGTACTACGACATATGGTGCAAGGCCAACTCCAAAGCGCACGACAAGAACGCCGAAGGATGGAAACCTTTCCGCATAGACTGGTGGGACGTGCCCGGACGCGACGAGCAGTGGAAGCTGAATACGATAGCGTCCATAGGCGAGCGCCGGTTTGCGCAGGAGTTTGGCAACGAGTTCCTTACCGGAAAACAGAGCCATAAGCTCGTTCCGGACGACATCCTCGAAAAATACCGCATAGAATTCTCGAAGATGAGGAGCGACGGCGTAAAACCGGTAGAACAGCAGATCCTGTCCGAAGACGAAGATCGCGTATACAAGTTCAAGATGTGGCGCGAATTCGACGCGTCCAGGACGTACGCGGCCGCGGCGGACATAGCCGAAGGCGTCGGAAAAGACAGTTCGGTGCTGTACGTATTCGACGTTACGGATCTCCGCGACATTACGATGTGCGCCAGATTTTCGTCTGACGGGGTATCCCTCGTGGAATTCGCGTACGTATGTTCTAAGATACTGCCGATATACGGATCTCCTCCGCTTTTCGCCGAACGCAACGGCGTCTCCGCCGGAATGCTTGATTCGCTGCGCATCACGTACAGGTACCAGAACATCGCGAGAGAATCGAAAAACGGAGAAGCCGGAATCTATTCGCACGTCACGGTGAAAGGCCGGGCATGCCTCTGGGCGCGAGAAATGCTGACGATGATGGGATTCGGCTTTACGCTGCCGGACCAGGATCTGCTCGACGAATTCGGCGCTTTCGTAAAGAAAGACACCAGCGGGCGGCATACCGTGTTCCAGGCCGCGGCCGGGGCGCATGACGACCATGTCATGGCGTTCATATGGCTGTGCTGGGGCCTCAGCAAGGAAATAATCGACAAGTATTTCATCGTCGTGAAGTCGTTTACGTCGCAGCTCGGCGAAATGCTGCCGCAGATCCTTATGCCGCTGAACCCGTACAGCAGTCTTCAGATAAAGGAGATATCGCGGGATCCCGTCTACCGCAGGTTCGTGGAAATAAAGAACGAATGCCTTTCGGCGTACAACGCCGCAATAGCGGCGGAGCAGAATGGCGGAAAAGACGTATTCCAGTGGAATCGCCAGAATGAACCCCAGTACTTCCAGGACGAATGGATAGGTCCGTCATGGAACGGCGGAGACATATAGCCGCTTCAGACGTCGGTCAACCCTAATAACGTCATGCCCGCGTTTTTTGTCGGTTGACGTCCTGCAATGTCGCTACAGTCGCGGATAAAGGCATCATATGCATGTTCATTACGGACCGGCTGCCGCATATGCACGGCCATGACGTAGTCTTGACGTTGGTCGCTAGTATATACTTTCCGAGAGGCATCTTGAGGTCTTTGGGCACATATCCGAACAAGCTCCACCGGCTGTCGTACCTGTACCGTAGTTCTATGCCCAAATCCATTCCGCCCGGCTGATCATCCCCCATGACGCATACATTGCATTCGAACTGGGACGGATCCAGCCGTGCACACAAAAGCCGCGTTCCAGCTTCGGTTTTTGTTTTTCCGTAATGGATATTGTCTACTCCGACCGCGTCGAACCCGTCGACGTAAAACCATTTTTTGACGGCGGTTAGATGCTCGTCAAGGAACAAGAATATCTGCCGAAGACTTTTCTTCGTAAAATCGTCTTCGCTTTCGGCCGTCTCGACCAGACACCGCAGCAGCAAGTCCTGCGGAATAAATATCGCCATGAGCGCGCCGAGCTCGTTTAGTTCGAACGCCGTATTGAATGCGCGTTCTCCGTATGCGTCTTCCGGCATATATTCTGAGAAAGGAATCCTGCGCATATTGTCTATCAACGCGTACCGGTCTGCTTCCTGGTACCTGCGGACTCTCGATGATTCTTTCTCTATTTCTTCGTCTATCATATCAAATCGGCGTACGTTTCGATTTCTTCCGGCGAAATCTCTTCGTCCGGAGCCAGCTGAATATCGTCTTCTTGCATGTAATCCGTGGCTTCTGCGCCTTTCAGCATTTCCCGAATGAACTCGTCATCCCGTCCATCGTATTCGCCGCACAGGCAGGGCGCGTCCGCGCAGATTTCTGAAAAACAGGATCTGGAACCTTCTCCGTATTTCGTCCGGTATTCCATTTCGGCTTCGAATTCACGTATGTCCGGACCGTTCATAACGACCTCCTCCAGATAATTCCGTTCGAAATCTTCCGGATTATTCAGCTTGCCGAACATCTTTACGTTCCTGGCGTAATGCCCCGCATGCTCTATCTGCTCCGGAGTAAATTCCGTTTCGTCCACCTGCTCGGCCGTCTTTCCGGCTATAAGCGAAATCACGTAGTCTTCGTACGCGGTTTCAGCGCGCGTCAGCTTCATTTCGTCGTCTTCGTCTAGCATACGTCAATCCCCGCCACGGCGGCTTTCAGCTTAAGCTCTTCCCAGCTTAGGTTATTAGATTCCATGCAGAAATCCAAAACCATCTTATAGGCCAGATCTTTTTCGGCGTGATGTCCTGTTATTCTGGAATATCCCGGAAGATCTATTTCGCTTTTGAGATATACGACCCACTCGTAGCCAGAACCCGCCCAAATGGGAGTCTTATGCTTTACGACAAAAAAATAATAAGGTACACATTCTACGGCAGAACGGTATGCCGCATACATCTTCGCGCGTTTCTCGTATTTCCCGAGACGTCTCATATTATCTCGTCGCATATGCCGTATTTCAGGCACTGTTCCGCGTCCAGGTACAGCTTGTCGTCTTTCAGCATCTCCGCGAGTCTTTTTTTCGGGATTTTGGTATGTTCGGAATATATGCGCAGAATCTTGTTGAAATGCTTGACGTTGTTCTCGGCTTCCCGTTTGAGCTGTTCGAACGTAGAGAACTCTGCGCCAGCGCATCCGAGATGCAGCAGATGGTCGGAATAGCGCGACATCGTCCTATGATCTCCGTATACGGCCAAAATAGACCCGGCGGAATACGCCACGCCGATGACATGCGTATATATGGTTATGCCTTTCTGCCTGGCGACGTCAAGAATGGAAAGCAGGCTAAACAGTTCATACGCATCGCCGCCGCACGAATTGATATATATGTGCATCTGGGCGTCCTTTATGCGCGACAGCTGTTCGACAAGAGAATTAAGGGCATAGACGATTTCCGTCGATATGGTCGAATCGAATTCTCCCAATATATAGACGTTTCCGTCGTCCGTGACGAAATTTCTAGATTTCTGATTAGGCGTTTTTACGGCGTCTATCGTTTTTTTACATATATCCATCATTTTATAAATTTTATGAATCCAGATTTCTGTCTAGGAAGTTTTTCCATAAGCCAGCGGTATAAAACCTTGTCGTCCAGCCTTTCCAGAGAAACGTAATTATCCAGGACGATCTGCCTTACGCGCGGATCCGGACTCATCGTCATGTATTTCCGGCATATAAACCCCGTGAAATCCTTGAAGTTCGGATCTTCCGTATGGCTCCGCCATATCTCCTCCGACTTTGTCACGAGGATATTATTCATGGCGTCGAAAAGCATGTTAGATCTATAGGCCATTTCCGTTATGCGTACTGCCTCCGGATAATAATATACCTTCGGGGTAAATAATAACAGTAAAGGAAAAACATTTAAAATGGACAAGAATCAGCTGAACACATGGTATAGGCAGAACATGATGCGGCGGCAGGCGATGCTGGCCGCGGTAGCTAGGATGCGGCAGGCCGTAGGCGGCGGAGGCAAAAAATCTAACGTTTCCACAAAAGTTACATATTAGGACGGAACTACGGCCGAAATCAGTCTTGAGGGCGAAATTACTACAGATTCTATTCCAAACCGCAAAAATATAATTTCTATCGAAATCGGCAATGGTGTCACGAGCATCGGATATGGGACGTTCTCCGGTTGCAGTGCCCTTACGAGCGTGACGATCCCGAACAGCGTCACGAGCATCGGGTTGTATGCGTTCTCCAGCTGCAGCGGTCTTACGAGCGTGACAATCCCTGGCAGCGTTACGAGCGTCGGGTATTATGCGTTCTAGAATTGCAGTGGGCTTACAAGCGCGACGATCGAAAGCGGCGTAACGAGTATCGGGTTTAAGGCATTTTACAATTGCAGCGGGCTTATTGGTGTGACGATCGGGAACGGTACAACAAGCATCGTAGATAATGCGTTCGAGGGTTGTACCAGCCTTACAAGCGTGACGATTCCCGATAGCGTTACAAACATCGGGTCTACTGTATTCTAC